>Ga0315280_10011742_pt1 | contig 10705 bp, 11 predicted proteins | sample YL17G06_40_MG_FD_203697 | JGI IMG/M metagenome (GOLD analysis project Ga0315280, IMG submission 203697) | Sediment microbial communities from Yellowstone Lake, YNP, Wyoming, USA - YL17G06_40 | ecosystem: Environmental > Aquatic > Freshwater > Lake > Sediment | place: USA: Wyoming | collected... | reverse complement strand
ACAGGAGCGCAGCGTCGCACGACTCGGCAGACAGCCCAGTGTTCGTGGGCTTCGAGAGAATGGTCTCGATGTTGGCAAGGTGCTCCCGTTGAATCTGCTGTCGGACTGCCTTGAGCGGTGCCTCGGAGACCTCCACAGCGAATACCTTGCCGTTTTGTCCGACCGCTTGGCCCAATCGGAAGGTGAAATACCCCTCGCCGCACCCGATGTCCGCCACGCTGGCACCAGGCTTGATACCCAAATCCTGCATCACGCGGTCGGGCTGCTGCCACTCGTCTCTATCCTCGGCCGCCAAGCTTGGAGACCCTGCAAGCGAGATGCAGAGAGTTAGCACGATGGTACGCCACACACGCCAAGACGAAACGTTCGCCAGCACGCCCATTTTGCGTCCCTTCGTCACCGACCCCGATTACCCGCTTCGTTCTCAGTTGACCTATGCCCCGACACGCCCTGGGCAGGCCGTCAACTACTCGACCTCTGCCCGCCGGGCCGTCGTCTGACTGCCTATTCCCATGCCGGGCCGCGTGTCCTGGCGAAGGGGCAGGGCACTGCTCGATGGGCGGGTGAATTCCCAGGTCATTTGGTTCGTCGTGCGAGATCGTCAACGTCTGGCAGGCGACCCCCAACACCACTCCGTGCTCGTTCAGGATCGGCTTGCCGTTCGAGCTTCTCGCGCGTCTGGGGGCGATCGTCAGGACGTTTGCGAGACTGCGCAAGCAGCCACGGGATGGCCAAAATGAAGCTCACTACGCACCACACGACAACAAATACCAGAGCGAACAGAATAGCACTGCCCACCGGCGTGGCAAGCAAATGGGTCTTCCGGTCAATGGGGTCGCTCACCAAGTCAATGATTCGTCGTGTGACGAGCCGGCTCAGAATGGCCGCGATGACGATTGACGCCACGGACACAAGGGACAAATAGTAGTCCATCAATTACTCCTTCCGGGACGCTGGGCGCCACGTCGCAGCCGCGCCGTCTCGCTACTGCTTTAGCGCCGCCTGGAAGGTTCCGAGAAGCGCCAAGATGCTGCTCGACGGGCGGGTGAACTTCCAGGTCATCTGGCCTTCATCGTTGTCGTCCGAGATCGTCAGTGTCTCGCAAACCATGCCCACTACCGCTCCATGCTCATTGAGAATTGGCCCGCCGCTGGAGCCTTGCGCGTAGTCGGCGGTAATCGTCAGGACGTTTATCGGCGTCTCACCCCGAAGCTGGCTCCGGTATCGCCCGCTGACGATGCCCTGAGTGAACGCGAAGAACCCGTTCTCGGTTCCCATGTAGTTCATCAGCGGGTGAGAGAGGCAATACACTGTCGCGCCCACGCGAACGCTCCTTGCCAGGGGCAGCGGCTTCAGGTCTGTCGCCTCGACCTTCAACACAGCGGCGTCGTTGATTCGATCAGCCGCGAGCACGGCCTTGATCGGGAAGACCCGGCCGTCACTGGTCATCACTCCGACAGCCTTCATGTCCCGGAACGCTTCAAGCACATGAGCGTTGGAGACGATCACCCCGTCCCTATGGATCACGAAGCCAGTAGCGAAAACCGGTTGCGAGTGATGCCGCTTCTTGCCTTTGGGGATGGCACCAACAATCACGGTCCCTGCACGCGCCCGAGCGTAGATCGTCTCGGCGTCGAGTTTCTTACCGGGGTCGGGCAGTGTGGCCACCCTACACGTCTTGTTCGCCTCGGCTTGCTTGGCGAGGTCGCTAGGCGAGGGAATCCCGGGGCCGCTCGCCAGCCGACCCAGTTCGGTATTGAAGCGATTGATGATGGCCTCGGGACTGTCGAACTGGTCCTCCGGCGCACCCTCGGCCGCCGTAGCGTCCTGGCCTGCGGTCTCAGTCACCGGGTAAGTAATTCCGGCAAGGACTACGCAGGCGACGAGCACTGCCAGGATTCCACACGTCCAGAGACGGCAACCCGAAAACCTCAATGCGCTGAACATGTCTTGCTTCCTCGTGGGGCATTGAGTGCCCCGATTGGTGGACTTGGTGGATATATCCGCATACACGAATATACCACGTGTTCGACTGCTTTCATAGAGTGACTTGGGTGACATCGGCGGTTTCTGCTCCGCCGATGGGTGAGCGTTTTTGAGGGCCGTCGTCACGGTTTGGGGGCACGCTGTCACCGAGCGAGTCTGCTACCCGGACCTCGTTGAGGACACTCAGCACACCCGCAACGCGCTGACAACATGAGGTTGCCAGTTGTTTGTGGTAGAACGTGCTCACACGGCCCGTGATCACCGCCGCCCCATTGCGGACTTGGACCTCCAGGTCGCGGATCGCCGGCAGATTGAGCCCTTCGAGGAAGTTGCTGATCCGACGTTCCAACCGGCGGTCTGCGGCCTCTGCGTCATGGACCAACCGTCTGGGTGGCATCGTCGCGATTCCCGAGGACAGCCGGGCACGACTCCCGAGGCTGGGCGGACCCCACTCCTCCTCTCCCTGTTTCTCGGCGGGCGGCCCTGCCGAGTGGGTTCGCCCGCAGCCTTTACCTGGCGAGGGGTGAAGAATCCTCGCTTGCAGTTCCTTGCGATGAATCGGCACGTCTGCCGGCCCGCGGATTCCCAGCTTCACGCGGTTGCCGCGAATCTTGAGCACGGTCACTTCGATGTCGTGACCGATAATCACCTGTTCTCCATTCTTCCGAGTGATGACCAGCATTTCGCTCCTCCTGATCGAATTCGATTCTCTCTTGCCAAACGCCCTCCATTTGTCTTGCCGTCCGAATGGGCAGCCGCAGGCCCCGTTATGGCCAACACAACAGCCAGGCCCAACCGAGGTCGGCAGCCGCGGACGTTAGAGAGAATCAAAGAAGGAGCCTGCAAAGCAGGATGCAGTTCTCGGCAGAGGTGGGACAACTTGCAGCCCGTGCCAAGGCTGACGAGCGGGAGTCAGTCGCACGTGAGCCACTCAGAACGCCGACGGTGTGATGGACAATGCGAGTCCCACGTATCAACTTTGTGCGACTCTCCGTTGAGCGGCGGACTACGGCCGGCCGTTTCGTATCCGATTTGACCGGACAGCAGCCACAGCGATAGGGAGCTTTGGCAGTCCCCGCAACCAAAGCGCTGGAGTCAACGGGGTGTGTGCCGCCCTTTGCGAGCACATTCTGGGGTCCGCCAAGGCTCACGACCAGACCGTCCCCAGGGCTCGACCAGTGTGCCTCGTCCGTTCCGAAAGCCGCGCAGCAACAGCAACAAGTCGCAAAGAGACACGGCACGGACAGCGGGATCATCGCGAGTCTGACCGAGGCTCCGAAGAGTAACTTCCTGATCGAACGCATGACACCATCCTCCGCCGCCGGAGCTTCCCGTGTTCTATTCCACTTCCAGCACGTGCTGTTGACTCATGGCGCAAACAGGCAATTCACCTTGTCTTCCGCCGTCAGAAAGTAGTCCGGCGAGGAAACCTGGCAGCTTCCCCGGCCTTGTCAGTTCGTGGGATTGTAGCATATATTCGGATATGCGGATATAACAGTTTGTGCCGAGTTTGACCGGTGGCCCAGTTTTGGGGTCAACTCACCTGCCTCTACGGTGGGGGAGTGAGGGCGCTCGCGTCGGTTCCGTGCCGCGAATCAACGCTTTCCCTCATTGGGCAAGGGTGAGTTGGCTTGTCCGTTGGCGAATTAAGCCGTCTTCCATCTCGTAGATGGTGTCAAAGACTTCGAGCGTGCGTTGGTCGTGCGTGACCACGATCACACCGGCCCCGTGTTCGTGGGCCACCCCCCGGAAAAGCTCCATCACCTGCCGGCCGCGGTGGCTGTCCAGGGCCGCGGTCGGCTCGTCGGCTAGGATCACGCTCGGGTCGTTGGCCAAGGCCCGAGCAATGGCCGCCCGCTGCTGCTCCCCTCCCGAGAGCATTGACGGACTATTCTCGGCACGATCCGCAACGCCAAGCTCTTCCAGGAGTTCCAGGGCTCGATGCCTTGCGCGACGTGGACTGGTGCCGTTCAGTTCCATCGCGATTTGGACATTTTCGCGTGCCGAGAGGAAAGGAATCAGATTCGATTTTTGGAAGACGTAGCCGATGTGCTTCCGCCGAAAACTCCGCAAGTTGACCAAGGGAACTGGACCATCGAGGACCGGCACGCTGCCGATAAGAATCTGCCCCGAGGTGGGCGGGTTGATGAGCCCCACGGCGGTGAGAAATGTCGATTTTCCCGCCCCGCTTGGCCCCAGCAATGCCACGACCTCGCCACGGCGAATGCCGACCGAAGCGTCGCGCATGGCAATCACCTCCGTGTTGCCGCTGCCGTAGACTTTCGTAAGCCCTCGGGTTTCGATGGCCAAGCTCTCGTTCATCGTCGTCTCATCCCATCAACGCTTCGTTTGGTTCCACGCGCATCGCTTTCCAGATGCCCAGGAAACTCGACAGCACCGAGATTCCCAGCACGATGGCCGCGAGTTGCAGCAAGTCGTCGTTTGTGAGGACAACGCGCCTTGGGAAGTAGGTAAACAGCTTCTGTCCCACCAGGTACGCAATCCCATAGCCGACCCCACCCAGGACGATTGCCTGCTGAAGGATCAGGCCAAGGATGACCCGGTTGGGAGCGCCGATCAGCTTCAACAGCGCGATCGAGTGCAGCTTGTCGAGCGTCAAGGTGTAGAGGATCAATGCCATGATGATTGCCGCGATGATCGTCAACAGCACCCGAAACATTCCCAACTGCCTGCGGGCTTTGTCCACCATTCCCTTCAACAGGAGTTCCTCTTGGCTGGCCTTGGTAAAGACCGACACGTCGGCCCAAGTGGAAATAGTGGCCGCCACCATATCCGGGTCCGCGCGAGCGGCAACTCGGACAACTACGGCGCTGAGTTCGGGGGAGGCTACGGCAGGCAGTTCCGCTGTGGGACGAGAAAGCTGCTCTGTGAGTATGGGTTGACTGAGAAAAATGTCCTCCGTCCGGCTGCGGCGATCCCGCGCCGCCCGTTCCAGACGCATGGCCTCGCCGGGCGTATCGAACTGAATCGCCTGCGAGTCCCATACGGTGACGAAGATCATGCCGTCGCCAGAAGTGTTGGCCATGCCGCTGGTGATCCCGACAATCGAATAGGTCTCTTTCCCCAACTTGATCCGTTCGTGGAGCCGCAGACCCAGCGTCTTGTCCGCAACCATTTCGTAGTGGTTTTGCGCCAAGGGCCTACCGGCGATCAGCGGTAGCCACTCCCCCTTGTCCAGCGGCCAACTGAGCCCCAGCACGGACATCCGCAGGGGCTTGCCGTTATGCTCCCGCTGGATGGTATGGAAGACGAACTCACGTGCCGATTCCACGCCAGGCACCGCCAGCACCCGGTAGACGAGCGTTTTCGGCACCCGTGAAACCTCGGCAAAAGGGCCGCGGGTATCCCGTTGGACGACCCACAACTCGGCGCCAATCCGCTCGACCAGCAGGGTCGCGTCTTCGACGAGGCCGCGGTAGATGCCCGCCATGCCCATCACGATCATCAAAAGCATCCCGATGCCGAAGATGGTCAGGGCAAACCGGCCGAGGTTGTGCTGGATATCTTTAGCAGCGAGATTCATGGCGACGAAATCCTCCGACCTTCGATGGCCGTCGTCTTGCCACCGACGGGAACCACGACCCAATCCCCCGGTTCCAGGCCAGCCACCACTTCGACGACTTCTCTGCCGCTGAGCCCGAGCGTCAGGTCGCGCCAAGCGGCGTGCTGTCCCTGACGGATGTATACGCCCGGTTTCCCGTCGCGCCAGAGGACACATTGGGCGGGCAAGACGGTCACTCTGGTCTTGCGGGCCGTCTCAATGTAGACTTCGGCGCGCTGGCCGACGGCCCAGTTTGTCGGCAATTCAAGGACGCGAACGTCCACGGTGAACTCCCTTGTTTCACGATCCGCTTGGCGTCCTAGCCGCGACACTTCGCCGCGATAGGCGTGACCGGGCTCAGACCGAAATACGACCCGCGCCGGCTGCCCGATGGCAACACGGGACATCTCGGTCTCATCGACCCAGGCGGTGATCCACAATTCCTTGGTAGAAATGAGACTCAGGACGGCGCTTCCCGGAACGGCAATGTCGCCGGGGTCGCGTTGCCGCTGGACAATCAGCCCGTCAAAAGGGGCAACGATCTCGGTATCGCCCAGGAGCGCCTTCCGATAAGCAAGGCTCGTTTCCGCCGCGATCAACTGTTTGCGACCTTCGATGAGTGCGGCGTCGGTGCGGGCAACCCCCGACTGCGCGACCTTCCACGCTGAGGTGGCCTTGTCCACTTCCTCCTGACTGATGGCTCCGCTTGGGCGAAGGCGTAAAGCTCGTTCGTGATCGGCGGCAGTCTGCTCGAAAACCGCGAGGGCCTGGCCTCGATCCGCTTGCAGTCGATCCAGCGCAGCCTGCGAGACCACAACCGACGCTTGGGCGATTTCGACCTGCGGCTTCATATCCACATCGTCGAGCCTGACCAGTAGCTTCCCAGCCATCACGGAGTCCCCCATGTCCACGAAGACCTCCTGGATGCGACCCGATATTCTTGGACTGATGGTGGATTTGAAATGGGCCTCCAGTGTTCCAGTGCCCATCACTTCCGCGACGATCTCTCCAAGCTCTACCTGGTGTTCGCTGACCGGCACTGGGGAGAATTTGAGCCAGTAGACGATACCGCCCAGAACCGCGATCACCGCCAGAAGTTTCGCGACCTGCCACAAACGTCGTTTCAATTTCGGCACGAGGCTACCCGGTCTGGCAGGTGAAGCACTCTCGTTGTTCTTCTGTTCCGTCATCGTTCTGTCCTACATGCTGTATCTTTAGTCCGCTGTCAGCGACAGTCCGTAGATGTGGGTCAGGCTGTAGTAGACGCCCGCCAACACGAACAGCACGCCGGCCACGAGTCGAACCCACTTCTCCACTTGCGTCAAGCGGTTGAATGCCTTGCCCAGATACTCGGTCGAGAACGCGATCAGAAACGCGAAAACCAGCACCGGCAGCGCCGTGCCCACACCATAAGCCGTAGGAAGCAGGAATCGCGAACCCTCCTTCAGCGCCAGGGGAATCAGTCCGGCGAAGAACAGCCCGGCCGATACCGGGCAGAAGGAGAGCGCAAACAGGATGCCGAGCAACCCGGCCCAGAGGATGCCGCCCTTGGCCGCCCGCTCCTGCACCCGCTGTCCGGCAAGGTTCATGGAAAGCCCTGAACCGATCCAACCCAGGAGCACCATGCCCAGCAGGATCATCACTGGCCCCAGTATCTCGTTCATGTACTTTTGCAGGAAACGAGACACTTCGGCCACGGCCAGCAGCCCGCCCGCCAGCAACGCGCCCAGGGCCACGTAGGTCAACGTGCGACCCAACGTATAAAGAAGCCCCGATGCCAAAACGCCGCGCCGGTTTCCCACCTGGCGTCCGATGAACGAAATGGCCGCGATGTTGGTGGCCAGCGGACACGGGCTGATGGCCGTGAGCAAGCCGAGCGAGAACGCGGAACCAATGGCGAACCAAGTCATCACTCCCCTCTTTCCTTCAGGTACTTTCGGATCGCCGCTCCCACGTATCCGTTGAAGTCCGCCGGGTCTTGGTAGCGCGTCCACACGTCGTCCAGGCGTTGAAACTCCCTCTCCTTACCGCCCTGTAGGTTCGCGACCACAACGCAGCTCGACACGACCTCGTATCGCTTTGCCAAGGATTCGTCCTGCTGGAAGTTCGCCTTCCGCCATTCGATTCTGCCCGCAGCCAGGTCGTCGGCAAACTCGGTCTCAACCAACGCCTTGGTCAGCCGCTCGATCTCATTGCAGGTGACGCAGCGGAAGGTCGTGTGCAGGTAGTAGACGACAACTTTGTCGCTCGTTGCCACGGGTTTGTCGCTTGCCGCCACGGGCTTGTCGCTTGCCGCCACGGGCGCCGGTGATTCCGGTCCGGTGGTCGGAGTCTGCCGCCTCGCGGTCACTTCCTTACCTAGCGCAAAGCCGATTGAAACCAGCACAAAGGCGAGCAGCGCGCTCCGGGTGATGTTCTTGGCTTTTTCCATGGTCATTTCGGGCTGCATTCGCCCACTTTGCACGCCTTCTGAATCTGCGCTGGCGACAGCACCATCTTGTCGCGAAGGGACTGCTCGATCGTGATCGCCTCGCCCGTCTCAAGGGGACGCTGCTCCACCCATTGCCTGAGATTTTCCTCGTTCACGAAGAACCCCTGGTGGAAGCAACCGGCGGAAACGAACTTGCCTTCGGCATTCTTGCGCTTGCCGAACCACGCCACCGCCGTCTTCGGTTCGATGGAGGCGACGTAGCCACCCATCGTCTTGACGATCACCGGCTCGCCGGTGAGGGCGTCGGGCTGGTGGACCTCGATATCCATTCCCGTGCGCGCCGCGCAGCCCATGGCGCAATGCGCGCAGCAGCCCCAACTATGCACTCCCTCGATCTTGACCAGCGCAACGTCCTCGGGATACACGGAGCGGTCGCAGAAGCCGCAGCGTGCGGCCAAGTCCTTTCGCTTAAGGACATCGTAGCCGACGATGCTGCCGCCTTCGACTGCGCGCGCCTTCTCTGCTTCGCCGCGCGCAGCGAAAGCCTTCGCCGTGGGCCGTCCCGTCTTTTCCTCCATCCCGCAAAGGTAGTTTGCCGTCATGGCGGGAATCATTTCGCCCGTAGCGGCATCGGCGACAGTCGCCGCCTTTTCCGTTGCCTCCGCATCCTTCTGGAGGCACGAGAGCATGACGAAGAAATGATGCGCGGAGCACAAGTTCACATTGCCCTTTTCCGTGGGCACTGTGACCATGCTTTTCGGGTCAACATCGCCGTCGCACATGAAGCAGATCCTATCCTTCGGCCGCTTGTCCTTTGCCGCCGCTTCCAGGCGCTTGAAGGTTGGGCCGAAGGGGTTCAGCTCCGCGCCAAGCGCCTTCCACTTGAGCAGGATGCCGTGCTTGGAAATGTACCCCTCGTGCCGCCAGACTTCCTTACCGTCGGCGTCGAAGAATATCTGCGTGGGGATCAGCTTGATCTTGTGTTTCTCTGCCAGCGGCAAATTCTCCTTGTCGCCCAGGCTGACAAACCGGACCTCCAGCTTACCCGCCTGCTCGGTCTTCAGCTCCTCCAATGCCGGCGCCATCAACTTGCACGGAACACAGAACCTGTCGCCGAAATCGACCACCTTCGGCAACGCCTTCTGGTCTGCCGCCGTGGCAACCGCCGGGCCAAGAAGGCCCGCCACGACCCCGCCCACAAATGCCAATGTTCGCAGCTTCACCATTCGATCACCTCCTATAAAGATTTCGTTCCGATCCAGGGGCCGTACCTTTTGTCATGGCTACCGGGACCCCACGACGGCAGCCTGACGAGACTGAGTTTTGTTGACACGCGGCGCGGTGTCAAGCACCGCGGCACCACCCGGCACGGACTCGCAGATGTCGCGTGCTCGGTGGACCTCCGGCTAACCTCGATCGGACGGCTTGCCCGCGCACTCGCAAGCCGGCTCGGTTCCGCGAATGGCCGCCTTGATGATGGCCGTCACGCAGCCGACGCCCGCATGGACCGAAATGGCCATTGTCGGGCAGTTCCGCGCGCACGCGCCGCATTCCATGCAGCCGTCGTGATTGACGATCCTCGCTTTCTTGCCCTCCATCTGGAATACCGCGTGGGGACACACGCTGACGCACATCTCACAGCCGATACACCGTTTCTCATTCAGTTGGAGCGTGACGACGTTTCGGATGTACTTCAGTTTCCACATGGCTACCTCTCCCACGGGCTAATGGCCGGTAGGCGCGTTTACACGAACCGGCCCACGATCCAGAGAACCATTCCTACCAAGGACGCGAGCAATTGCATTGGCACGGCAATCCGCATTTCCCAGCGCACGCCGGAGAGCGAGGGGAACGGGGTCGAGCAGACGAAGCTCATGGTGATGAAGCTCGCGACCGCCGGAATCAGCAGCCCCCAGCCGAGCACCGTAGGCCAATTCCCCAGCACGCCGGGATTCAGCCAGCACATACCCAGTAGCCCAAATATCAGAGCGATGCCCACGCAAGCCCCTTTCAACGACAGCGCCCTGCCGGGCAGCCAGGGAAGGAGCGCGGGGCCGAGGACATTGCTCGCGACATAGGTTGCCAGGAGTAGGCCGCCCGAGAACAACCCGGTGCCGGCGACGCGCTGCCAGGAGTAGCCGTCCGGCCCGAGGCCCGCAAGCAGCAGCAATGCGATCACGACCAAGGCGACGTACTTCGCCCATCGCACCAATTCAACGGGCACGAGGGCTACGCGGTCGAGCAATGGGAATGTCACTTCCCGCATCCCCGGCGTGGCTTTCATCCCGTTGGCCAGGAAAGCCGGCAGGTCCGCTGCCCTCACCGGGCCGTAAACGACGCGGAAACCGCAGCGGTTCTTGACCTGGTGGGCAGCCACGCCGGGCGCGCCAAGCTGCGGGATGACGAGCGTTCGGTGCGAGACGATCTCATCCAAGCGATTGGCCTTGACGCGACCGACGATTTCGTCGGTGCCGAACGTCCCCTTCCCGGCGGAACACCACACGTTGACACCTTGGGTGTCGAGCACCAGCACCCAAGCGTCTACTCCCGCCAACTGGGACCGCAGCTTGTCGAAGCTCATCTTGTAGTTGGCCGAGACGAGCACCGGCGAATCGGACGTTGGTTGGCCGACCGCATACAGCCCTGGATCAACTCGATACTGCATCCGGCCGATGCCCCACCGCACCCGCCATGTGCCAAGATGATCTGTCAGCCGGAGTTGAATA
>Ga0315280_10011741_pt1 | contig 10706 bp, 10 predicted proteins | sample YL17G06_40_MG_FD_203697 | JGI IMG/M metagenome (GOLD analysis project Ga0315280, IMG submission 203697) | Sediment microbial communities from Yellowstone Lake, YNP, Wyoming, USA - YL17G06_40 | ecosystem: Environmental > Aquatic > Freshwater > Lake > Sediment | place: USA: Wyoming | collected... | reverse complement strand
GTCCTTCGACAAGCTCAGGACGAGCGGGACGATGCGTCGCGCAACGCTCACCACGAGCGGATGGGGAGCGTGGCTGATCATCGCATCTCCCGCCCCAGCACCACCGACGTCTCCCGCTGGCGGGCGGGGATGTCCCAGTACGCCCGCAGGAGGGCATCGCCGTCCGGCAGGAGGCGGAAGCCGTGCTTCTGGTAGAAGCGGATCGCCCAGGTGGCGGCGGCCCAGGTGCCCACCAGCAGGCGCTCGCTGGTGGGCAGGCCCATGGCGTGGCGCACGAGGGCGCTGCCGATGCCCCGCCGCTGGCGGTCGGGGAGCACGTAGCAGTGGCGCACTAGGGTCACGTCCCTGATGGGCTCGTAGCCGATGACGCCCGTCAGCCGTCTGTTCTCCTCCCAGCCGTAGAAGGTCATGCGGCCGGCCTCCCGCTCCAGCTCGTCCATGGGCATGTAGGGCTGGTGGTAGCAGTCGGCGGGGATCACGCGCTCGTAGGCGCTGGCGGCGTCGTTGATGACCTCGCATATGCGGCCGAGGTCGGCTTGGTTGCAGGGTCTAATCACTGGCGGCGGTCTCCACTAAGTGTAGCGCCTCACGGTGAAGCGAAGGAGCTCGGGCGACTCTTCGGGGAGGATGCCGGCCTTGGTCTTGACGATGGCTATCTGCTCCTCCACCGTGTTCACCCCCTCGATGTCCGGCAGGAGGAGGCCGCGGCGAAGGCCAAGCCGGACAATGACGCCGTAGCGCTTGGGGTCGAGCTCCTCGGGGCCGGCCACCGGCTCTGTCGGGGAGAGAACGTCCACGCTGTAGGAGAGCTGATCGAGCTCCTCGGGGGCCACGGGCTGAAAGCGGGGGTCGCGGGTCGCCGAGTCGATGGCGTTGCGCACCACCTCCAGGGCCAGGTTCGCCTGAGTTGCCTCGAGGGTGCCGATGCAGCCGCGCAGCTCGCCCCTCTTCTTGATGGAGACGAATGCCCCCGCCCGTTCGAGCATCTCTCCCGAGAGCTCCTCCGGTTCGATGACGCGGCCGTGGCGGACGAACGTCTCCACCGCCTCCCTGGCCAGGCGAGTCAGGGGGTGGCTGCCTGCCTCCGCGCCAGGGCTTGCCGAAGGCTTTTCGGCCTCTGTGGCCCCTTCGATATCGATGGCTGCCACCAGATAGCCCACGCCGAAGGGCCCCTCGTAGGAGAGAACGCGGGGCTTGACCGTCAGGCCGTCCAGGGCGCCCATGAGGAAGCTCAGCGATGGCACTGCATCCTCGGCTGCCTCATGGCGGAAGCTGACATCCATCTCCAGCACGGTCCTGACGTCCCACTCTGCGATGGCTCGCTCGATCATCTCGTCGAACAGCGCGCCCATGGGGCCGTAGGCCAGGCTGTGGGAGAGGTCGGCGCTGGCAATGATCACCACCCGCTTGTCCAGGCGCTCGCTCGCTCGGGCGACGGCCTGCCCGAGAGCGAAGTGCTGCTGTGGCTCCAGGTAGGATATGCACAGGGGCACCAGCTTGGCTTCTGCCAGGCCCGGCCGCAGGTAATAGAGGGGAACGGTGCAGCCCCAGTCCAGCCCGTCGCACCAGCGGCCGGTGGAGTCGCGATGTCGCCAGCGCTCGAGGGGCTCCAGGGACACTCCGGCCCGCTGGGCTTCCTCGCGGATGAGGGAGGCCGCCTCCACATCGTTCTCGAAAGCGAATGTCACCTGGGGCGCATCCCAGGCGGCGAGGCTGCCGTCGGCGCGGGGGCCGACCAGGATGGCGAAGGCGTCGGGCTGCGCTGGCCCATGGGGGCTGATGAGGATGGCCGTCTCCGGCTGGTGCTGGGCCATCTCCCGCGCCACCTGCTCCAGGGCGTCTATCGTCTTCTGGGTCCCCCTCTCGCGGCCCAGCCCGATCTCGTGGACGATGATCGGCGGGTGGGGGGAGACGCAGGCGAACACTATCGATGCCATGACTTTCCTTTCGTCCATTATATCCCTCGTCAGGGAGGGCCTAAAGCCCCCGTCCAGCCCGGCAGTTGCTGGCCTGCTTAGCGACGCGGCATGATTCCTGACTTGGACGAAAGGAAGGCAGCTGGAAAGGGGTTTATGGCAAAGTCAAGGAGCAGCTAGCGCCGCAGGGCGGTCACCACGGCCTCCACCAGGGCCGAGTCGTCCTCGGGGGCTACGGTGCGGGGGTCGAGGAGGAGTTGGTCGCGCTCGATGCGGCCGATCACCGGCGGCTGGCCCAGGCGCAGGCGCTGAGCCAGCTCCGTCGCGCTTCTGCCGCTGTGGGCGGGGATGGCTATGACCCTGGTGGGCAGCCCTTCCTCCGGCAAGCTACCGCCGCCGATCATCGAGCGCCCGTGCAGTATGCGAGCGGGCGCCCCGATGGCCCGCGCCCAGCGGCGCGCCCGTCTTTCGATGGTTGCCAGGGGCATAGCGATCATCCGCCAGACGGGGATCTTCTCCAGCGCTTCGCCCCGCACATAGTGGGTAGCGGTGGCGGCCAGGGCGGCGACGCTGGCTTTGTCCATGCGCAGCGCCCGCGCCAGAGGGTGGCGACGCAGGCGGGCCACCAGCTCCTCGCGCCCGACGATGATGCCCGCCTGGGGGCCGCCCAGGAGCTTGTCGCCGGAGAACAGACTCAGGTCGGCCCCGGCGGCGACGCTCTCCTGGACTGTAGGCTCGGCGGCAAGGCCGAACTGGCTGGTATCGATCAGGCAACCGCTGCCCAGGTCGTCCAGAAGCAGGAGGCCGTGCTCATGGGCCAGCCGGACCAGGTCTTCAAGGGGAGTGGACTCCACAAAGCCGATGATGCGGAAGTTGCTGGCGTGCACCCGCATGAGAGCGGCCGTGTCACTGGTGATGGCCTGCTGATAGTCGCTGAGGTAGGTGCGATTGGTGGTGCCCACCTCCACCAGGCGCGCCCCGCTCTGCTGCATCACCTCGGGGATGCGGAAGCCGCCGCCGATCTCCACCGCCTGGCCGCGGGAGATGATCACCTCTCGCTCCTTGGCCAGGGCGGTGAGGGCTAGAAGGAGAGCCGCAGCGTTGTTGTTGACCGCCATCGCTGCCTGGGCGCCGCTGATCTGGCACAGGAGGGTCTCCAGATGCACCTGGCGATGGCCTCGTTCGCCGCCCGTCAGGTCGAACTCGAGGTTGCTGTAGCCCCGCGATACCGCCTCCATGGCCGCCATGGCCTCCCGCGAGAGGGGGGCCCGCCCCAGGTTGGTATGGATAATGACGCCGCTGGCGTTGAGCACCGGTCGCAGGGTGGGCTGGAGAAGAAGTTCGGCACGGGCCAGCACCGACTCCACCAGCGCTTCGGTTGGCGGGCACTCATGGCCGGCGGCGATCGCTCGCCGGGCCTCTTGCAGCTGCTGGCGGACGAGCTCGGCCACGCTGTCGCTGGCCATCTGCGAGAGGAGGGGACGGATGCGCCGGTGGGCCAGGAGGCGGCTCACGCTGGGCAAGTTGCGGAAGGGACTGGTCACGGCAACCTCGAACAAAATCCGGAAAGTGCTCCCATTCTACCATATCGAGCGCTCTCCCTTGACCGTGGTGTGCCCCCTCCCCTATCATGGGTGAAAAGCTAGATTTGGAGGTCTTTGATGAATCTACGCATTCCTGGCCCCACGCCTGTTCCCCCCAAGGTGCTGGAGGCGTGCGCTCGCCCGATGATTAACCATCGCGGGCCGGAGTTCGCGGCCATCCTCGACCGGGCGACCAAGCGTGTCAAGGAGGTCTTCCTCACCCAGAACGACGTGTTCATTCTCACCACCTCCGGGACCGGCGTTATGGAGACGGCGGTGGTCAACACCCTGTCGCCCGGCGACCGCGTGCTGGCGATCTGCGGCGGCGCTTTCGGCGATCGCTTCGCCAACATTGCCAAGACCTACGGCGCTGACGTGAGCCGCCTCGATGTCGAGTGGGGTAAGGCCGCCGACCCCGGGGACGTGCGGCGCGCTCTGGCCGCCGACCCCGCTATCAAGGCGGTGCTGATCGTCCACAACGAGACATCAACCGGCGTCACCAACCCGCTGGCGGAGATCGCCAAGGTGGTGCGGGAGTTCGATAAGCTCCTGCTGGTGGATGCCATAAGCAGCCTCAGCGCCATCCCTGTCCGCACCGACGATTGGGGGCTGGACTTCGTCGTCACCGCCTCCCAGAAGGGCTGGATGGTGCCGCCAGCTCTAGCGATGGTCTCGGTGAGCCCCCGTGCCTGGGAGGCCCACGCTAAGGCCAAGATGCCCCGCTACTACTTCGACGTCGCCACCGCCAAGGACTACCTTGAGCGTGGCCAGACGCCCTGGACTCCCGCTGTCTCCGTCTTTTATGGCCTCGATTTGGCTCTGGGCATGATGGCACAGGAGGGTCTGGAGAACATCTTCGCGCGGCACCGGCGCATAGGCCAGTTCACGCGCGATGGCGCAAAGTCGCTGGGGCTGAAGCTATTCGCTGACGAGCGCTTTGCCTCCGATACGGTGACTGCCGTCAAGGTGCCCGAGGGCGTGGATGGCAAGGCCCTTCAGAAGCTTTGCCTGGACGAGTATGACCTGGTGATGGCCGGCGGCCAAGCCAAGCTAGCCGGCAAGATCTTCCGCATCGGCCACCTGGGCTTCGTGTCAGAGGAGGACGTACAAGCGGCTCTGGACGTGCTGGCCAAGGCCCTGCCTCGGGTCGGGTTCGCCGTCCCCGGGCGGTGAGGGCCCGATGGCCGCGAGGGTCCTGGTCTGTGACCCGATAGCCGAGGACGGCGTCAAGGCCCTGGAGGAGTTCGGCGCTCAGGTAGACGTGCGCTTGGGCATGTCGCCCAAGGAGCTTCTCTCTGTCATCGGCGAGTATGATGCCGTCGTCGTGCGCAGTGAGACGAAGATAACGGCCGAGGCTATCGCAGCGGCTAACAGGCTTCAGATCATCGGACGGGCCGGCATCGGCGTGGACAACATCGCCCTGGACGCTGCCACTGAGCGGGGCATCCTGGTGGTCAACGCTCCCGCCGGCAACATCATTTCGGCCGCCGAGCATAGCATCGCCCTGATGCTGGCCCTGGCCCGCAACATCCCCCAGGCCAACGTTTCTCTCAAGAGCGGCAGGTGGGACCGCGAGCGCTTTATGGGCGTAGAGCTGCGGGGCAAGACCCTGGGCATCATTGGTCTGGGCCAGGTGGGCTCAGAGGTAGCGCGGCGAGCGCGGGGACTGGAGATGCAGGTCGTGGGCTATGACCCCTTCCTGCCGGAAGAGCGGGCCCGCGTTCTGGGAGTGAAGGTCGTCCCCCTGGAGGATCTTCTCCGCCAATCAGACTTCATTAGCGTCCACGCAACCCTCACCGAGGGGACGCGCGGCCTCATCGGTGCCGAACAGCTAGCCATGATGAAGCCCACCGCCCGCATCATTAACACCGCCCGTGGCGGCATCATCGACGAAGAGGCCCTCTATCAGGCGGTCGAAGGGGGCCGCATCGCTGGCGCCGCCCTCGATGTTTTCGTCCAGGAGCCAGCGGTGGGCAACAAGCTGACGGGAAGCGACCGCATCGTGGTGACCCCGCACCTGGGGGCCTCTACCGCCGAGGCCCAGGAGCGGGTGGCGGTGGACGTGGCAGAGCAGATCATCGCCTACCTGAAGGGAGAGCCCGTTCCCTATGCTGTCAATGCTCCCCTCATCCCGCCGGAGACCCTCTCCTTCCTGGCGCCATACATTGACGTGGCGCTGAAGACGGGGCTGCTCGCCCAGCAGTTGTGCGAGGGGCAGTTGAAGGATGTTCAGATAGAGTACGCGGGCGAGATCAGCCAGCACGACGTGGCCCCCCTGAAGGCGGCGGTTATCCGGGGGCTGCTGTCATCCATCAGCGAGGAGCCGGTGAATATCGTCAATGCCGAGCTGGTCGCCCAGAGGCGAGGCCTGCGCATCGTCGAGCATAAGGGCCCCTCACACGAGATCTACAGCAACCTGGTGGGCGCGCGGCTCACTACCAGCGCTGGCGAGACCACCGTCTCGGCCACCCTGGCCCACGATGGCCCCCATATCGTCCTGGTGAATGGCTACTGGGTGGACATCCCGCCCAGCGAGGGCTATCTGCTAGTGTGCGAGAACCAGGACCGGCCGGGGATGATTGGCGCTGTCGGTACGATGCTGGGCGGCTTCGATGTCAACATCAGCTTCATGAACGTGGGCCGCCACGAGCGTCGCGTCTCTGCCCTCATGGTGCTCGCGCTGGACGAAGCGCTTACGAGCGAGCAGCTCAAGAAGGTCCAGGAAATCCCTGGTATCTCCTCGGCGCGCCTGGTGCGCTGTAGCTAGTCATCCAGGCGGTTGATGACCAGCCCGGTGGCCAGCTTGGGGTGGAAGAAGGTTGATTTGGGCGGCATGCGCTGGCCAGCGTCGGCCACGGCCAGCACCTTCTCGACGGGTACAGGGTTGAGGAGGAAGGCCAGCGAGTAGTGGCCCGCCTGTACCTTCTGCCAGGCTTCGGCGGCGTTTGGCGCTATGGTTACGGCGCCCCCTTCCTCAATAGGCGAGGGGTCTATTCCCAGGATCGTTCCTAAGAGAGCGAACTCAAGGACAGCAACGTCCAGGGTGCGCCACTGGCCAGGGCATTCCGGGCAAAGGCGGGCAACCAGCCCTTGAGGGTCTTCCACGGTTAGCAAGAAGAGCCGCTCGCCCGGCCAGCACAGGCCGAAGGCGGCCGCCGACCTGCCGCGCTCGGCCACCAGCTCCAGCAGTCGCTGTGCCGCGGCCTGGCCGTCGCTCTGCCCTGCCGTTACCTCCTCGACCGCCAGGTATTGCCGCAGGCGCTCCAATATGCTGTCGTCGACCTGAGGCAACTGCACCAGGCGATGGATCGGCAGGATCAGCAGTCCGGGGTCCTCAGCGGCGGTGAGGCCCGCCAGGACGAAGTTCTCCGCCTCCTCGCCCGTCCAGGAGGTAGCCGCCGCCCGCCGCTCGTTCCGATAGGCCAGGGCCGTCTCGTAGCGGTGGTGGCCGTCGGCGATGTACAGGGTGGCGGGGGCAAGCTGCTGCGCCAGCCATTGCCGCACTCTCTCTTCGCCGAGCGGCCAGAGAGTATGCCTGCCCTTGGCCTCCGCCGCCACTGCCACCGGGCTTCGGCCGCTTATGGCATCTTGCACGGCACCGCTGATGACTCCCTGCGGATCGCGGTAGAGGGCGAAGACGGGGCTGAGGTTGGCGCGACAGGCTCTCAGAAGGCGGAGGCGATCCTCCTTGGGCTGAGCCAGGGTGTGCTCGTGGGGGCGGACGGCTCCCTTCGCCCAGTCCTCCAGCCGCACTCGCGCCAGCAGGGCGCGACGGCGATAGGGCGCCCCGCCGTGCTCGAACTCCTGGTCGTAGACATAGAAAGCCGGCCCGTCATCCTGCACGAGTATGCCGGAGGCCGACCACTGGGCCAGGGCAGCCGCCGCCCGCGTGTAGCGGTTGTTCTCCTCGCGGTCGTCGTCATGGGCTTCGCCACACTCCAAGCGTACGACGTTGTACGGGCTCCTGGCGTGGAGGGCTCGCTGCTCGTCGAGGGAGATGGCGTCGTACGGGGGCGCTATCACCCTGGCCAGGTCACCGACCTGGCCAGCCTGATAGCGAAGGCCGCGGAATGGGCGTATCTCTGCCAAGGAACCTCCTGGGCGGATGATAGCCTAATCCCCGCGCTTCAGTAAAGCATTGTGGTGTTTCAAGACATGTGAGAAATCATGGGTCGCGACTTTGGCCGCTCGTCCTTCGACAGGCTCAGGATGAGCGGCCAGAGGCCGTCTCACGGTCCTTCCGTAAAGCATTCGCCGCCGTTGATCCTGCCAGTCTTCGCCCGCTAGAATGGCCCTGCCTGCGCCCGAGGCGGAGGCAGACGCAAGCAACAGAAAGACGCTTCGATCAGGGGGGGCCAGCGTGCGCTATCAGTGTAGTTTCTGCCAGATCGTTTCCCACAAGGGGGAGTCAGAGATCCTCTACGAGGACGATGAGGTGATGGTGTTTCGCAATCGCTTGCTCTGGGTCCCCGTGATGCTCCTGGTCGTCCCCAAGCGCCACGTCACTCAGGAGGAGCTGTGGCAGAACATGGGTCGGGTGGGGGAGATCGCCGTCCGCATGGGCCAGGAGCACTGCCCCGATGGCTTTCGCCTGCTCTCCAACTTCGGCATGGACGCCATGCAGACGCAGCAGCACGGCCACGTGCACATCCTGGGGGGGACGTTCCTGGGAGAGTACGCCTAGGGGTCGAGTATGCCGATCTCGGCCAGGGCGTTCCTCTGGGCCTCGAACAGGCGGCGGATGCCCTTCTCCGCCAGGTCCACCAGCTCGTTCATCGCCTGGCGACTGAAGGGATGGCTCTCCCCCGTGCCCTGCACCTCCACCAGCTCGCCGTCGGCGGTCATCACCACGTTGAAGTCCACCTCCGCCCGGGCATCCTCATCGTAGCAGAGGTCGAGCAGCGGCACGCTGTCCACGACGCCGGCGCTGGTGGCGGCTACGGGGCAGCGCAGGGGCGTGGCAGCGATGGCGCCCCGCTGGACCAGCAGCTCGCAGGCCTGGCGCAGGGCGACGTAGGCGCCGGTGATGGCCGCCGTGCGGGTGCCGCCGTCGGCCTGGATGACGTCGCAGTCCACGGTGAGGGTGCGCTCGCCCAGGAGGTCGAGCTTGGTGACCGCCCGCAGGGAGCGGCCGATGAGCCGCTGGATCTCGTGGGTGCGGGCGCCTACCCGCCCCAGGGCGGCCTCGCGCGGGCTGCGGGTCAGGGTGGAGCGCGGGAGCATGCCGTACTCGGCGGTGACCCAGCCGGAGCCGGAGCCGCGCAGGAACGGCGGCAGCCTGTCCTCGACGCTGAGGGCGCAGAGGACGATGGTCTGCCCCAGCTCGATGAGGGCCGAGCCCTCGGCGTGGGCCAGGTACTTGGGGGTGATGCGCACCGGGCGCATCTGGTCGGGCTGGCGGCCGTCGGGACGCAGGGAAGTCATGGCGGGATCACCAGGGGGAAGTATAACATAGGGAGGCGGATGCTCGGCCCCGGGTGCCACAGCGTGTGGCTAGGGGCCCAGCCCGAGATCCTCGGTAATCCAGTGCGATACAGTCGTGGCTATGGTTGCGGGGTCGTCAAGGTCGGTGGGCTGGTAGACGTGGCCCACCAAGTCTGTGGGAAGCCTCTCAACGGTTACGTCTTTGAGCAGAAGGCAGCGGCGGCCCATCGCAAGCATCGCTCCCACTTCGAGGGCTACATTGTAGTTCAGGCCCTCGACCACTCGATCCTCCAAGATGGCGATCCCGAAGCGGCTCGCCCACATCGCCGCCGCAACGTTCCCGAACAGCAGATCTTCGACGACTCGGTCTGAGGCGAGGTGCATCTCTAGCCCGCCTTCGGCACAAGTCGCGCGGGAGACATCAATAGCGGTGCCAATCGGGTCGTCCTGGGCCCTGGGGAACCTCGACATACAGAGGACGTTGCGATCGAAGGGGTGGCCCCTCAGGAAGCGGCCGATTCCAGCTTGGAAGGCCCCCGGCGCCAACTCCGGCGGAAGCAGATGGTGAGGAGCGTCGCCGAACACTGGCTCTGCGGCGTCCTGGCCGAGGTGGCGCAGGGCCGTCTCGTCTATGCTGGCCATGAGCCCGGTAATTCGCTCAATTCCCACCGGCGTCACCGCCCAGCGACCACGGACGGGCTGCATCACGAGGTGCTGTTGGGAAAGCCTGCCAAGATAGTGCGAGACGTTGGACGGGGGCGGCAGCCGGAGTTCCACAAACGTCCTTCGTACGTCCGCTGGGGAAGCCGACCGACGCGTGCTCTGGAGCTCAGCTACATGTGTGAGTACGAGCGTCTGCTCCCCGTAGCCTCCCAGTTGCTGAATTTGAAGGGCGAGAGGGTCAGACATTGCTACGAGATGCCTGCGAGCCGCTCCACGACCTTCTTGGCCTCCTCCCAGCCCGGGTTGCGGAGCCTATAGGTCTTGTCTCGTGCGGGACCGGCGATGATCCAAAGATGGTCAGCATCCTTCATCGTGGCAGCGAAGTTAGGTGCGTCCAGCTTCCCGTATTGGTTGCACACGTCCCTGATAGTTGCGCCAGCGGTGGCCTGCTCACCGATAGCCTGCCGCCCTGCACACACGAGGAGGGCTAGTTCCTTGGTTGCGGCCGCCTTCTGGTCCGGCAGCTTGCTACTCGGGACCTGGACGTCCAGAGTGCCGTCGTCGGTGACGGCATATAGGTCGGCCAGGTCAACAGGGTCGATGTCTAAGCGTCTCGCCAGGGCCTTCAGCGGTTCCGGGGCGATAGGCTGTTTCTGCTCCGTCTCGGTTATGGCAGCCGGAGGCCGGCTGAGACTCGCCCAAAGCTGCTCAAAGGCAGCCCGTCGGAGATCCTGAGGAACTTCCATGTCCTCGATGATCCTCAAGACGTCTGAGAGAAGCTGCTTGGCTTGTTCCGTATCCACAGCGAACCTCCTTGGTTGTTATCTCATGTTATGAGTATGCTATCATATGGCATTTCCAAAGTCAACTTTCCCTCTTCCGTATCTTTTGCATGAATAAATAACCTGCAAGGACAGCCATGGCGTCGCGAGCGCCCCTACCCCCCGCCCCTCTCGGTCCTGACCCACAGCTTCCGCCCGTCGGTGCTCATCCCCACGTCGCCGTGGCGGTCGGTGCGGAAGACGGGGCGCGTCCCCAGCCTGTCCAGCGTCTCGGGCGAAGGGAGGCCGTAGCCGTTGTCCTTGCCCACCGAGATGACGGCCGTCAGGGGCTCGACGGC
>Ga0315280_10011740_pt1 | contig 10708 bp, 18 predicted proteins | sample YL17G06_40_MG_FD_203697 | JGI IMG/M metagenome (GOLD analysis project Ga0315280, IMG submission 203697) | Sediment microbial communities from Yellowstone Lake, YNP, Wyoming, USA - YL17G06_40 | ecosystem: Environmental > Aquatic > Freshwater > Lake > Sediment | place: USA: Wyoming | collected... | reverse complement strand
AATTTCAAGCGCCCGGCCCACGGTCCCGGAGGGCGTTCGGAGCGCGTTTCTCAGCTCGTTTAGAAATTGGAGTCAATTTCTTGGCGCTTTGGAGGAGTGTTTTTGGAGGGGGTTTATATACGCTTTCGCTTCCGTTGAGGCTTCCTTCAGGCCTCTTTTCGCCCTGCTTTCCGGCCTGCGTGGAGGGCCCTCCTGAGGGTTGGTCGCGGGTCCTCTTTTCTGGTCCTAGCCCTCTTTGCAGGTTTCCGGGGGGCCTCTCCCCGGCTGGGAGTCAGCTCTATGGAGAGGAGTCTGGGCCCTACCATGCGTATGGTTTTGGCTTCATCAAGGCTGAAGGAGGCTCCTGAGCAGGGTCCTTCTACCTCGGACGGCGCCATGGGCGTGACGTAGACCCAGGGGCCCTCTACGCTGATCCAGTACTTTCCTGGCACAAGGGCCCACTCAGTCACCTTGCCGGTCTTGTCTATGAGTAGTCTTAGCATCTGCTCTCCTCTCACGGTAGTCTGTCCTCGGTTCGTACCAGGAGCTCGGCAAAGCGCCGTAGTTGACTCAAAGCGTCCTCTCTCCTCATGCTTTGACGCTCACAGGAGTCGGACCGAGTACTCTGTTGCGTAGCCTGCTGGACGCCATGTGATCCCTACCCGACGCCCTACGAGCATCGCGTTCTCATGGAGGCTTTGGAGCTGGGCGGCCAGCTTCTCCGCAAGCGTACTGAACGGCTTGGTTACTGGCACATAGTCCTCCTCCTCGCAGTCAGCAGCCCATGCGCGCGCCGTCTTGACTATCTTGGTCCTGGGATCCGTGACAACGCGCTCCTCTATGCGTGGGTTTCTGAGAATTACCACCTTCTCCACGTTTGCGCGGAGCCGTACGAAGTTCTCCAAGACGGCCATGACTAGAGGCCCTCCCGAATCTTTGCAGCGAGATCGTGGAACTTGGCTAAGACGCCACATAATTCCAGAAACCCATCAACGTCCAATTCAACTATCTCGCTGATATTCAACCTGTCAGATCCCCTGCGATCCGACAATTCGACCTGTATCCGCAGCTCGTATCTCTTCTCCTTGCTCATAGCATCCCCAGCTCTTTCAGGTAGTCCAGCGCCCATAAAGGCTTGTAGATTACGACTTTGACGCCTTGCTTCTCGGCTTGAGCCATGAGATCCGGGTCCTCGCGGGGCGTGACCAGGTGCATCTCTACCGGCAGGTCCTTGTAGGGCTCGAGCTCCGGGGTCTGGATCACCAGGTCCCTGTAGGTCAGGATCTCGCCCAGCGCCACGACCGGCCTCCGGAGCTCTCCCTCCACGAGAATGATACGGTCCGACGTCACCACTACGGCGTCAGCCCACTTCTTCCAGACGCGAAAGTAGGCTTCCGGCAGCTCAGGATACATGCGCCTGGCCTCGAGGGGAGGAGGCCCGAGCCGGAGGTTGAAGAAGGCTGCTTTCCGGTCCGTTATGTGAGTAGCGACGTACTCACTTACGTACCTTCGGTCTCTCTGCAGGTACTCTTTCCTGGGCATAGCTTCTATCCACCGCCTCAGCGATCATCTTCGGCACCTGGCTTGGATCTCCCTGACAGTCCTTGAGAAGCATCTTGTAGACGTCGTTTCGGATGTAGACCGGTACCGTCGGCATGTGTCATTCACTGACTAGCTAGTGCCGTACCTTGCTATAAAGCGCTTCCATGTCTCACTAGCGCGATGGAAAATGGTTAAGATAAAAGACATAACAGCCATCGCCAAGAAATTCGTAGATGTCACGCCAGGCAGAGCGCCCTATTACGAGTCAGGAGTACGGGCGCCAGACGAGGACTGGGCGACAAAGAGCAAGGGAGCCGAACCCGCCTACGAGGGCGGAGTACAGGGCGCCATCAGCAAGAAGCTCTATGGAAAAGGAGTCACGAAGGCAGGCACCCCGAAGTGGCAGGAGAAGACCATAAAGAAGGGAGTTGAGGATGGACGGTTCCGCGCCGGAGTAACCGGCGCCGAGGCTGACTTCTCAGCTGGCTTTGCGCCCTATCAAGCAGAACTGGCGCGTCTGATCCTTCCAGCCAAAGGACCACGCGGAGACCCGCGAAACGTCCAGCGCGTCGAAGCCATAAGGAAGGCGCTATACGAGAAGCGCGTCGGTGGAGCCGGAGCCCCTACGCCAGGTTAGGAGGGGCTGACATTTGCCAGCATACTACCCAGTCATAGACAAGCTCACCAGGGAGCAGGCAGAGACTATCGGGGGCACAGGCATCTGGAAGGTGCCTGACAAGGGCAAGTTCACCGGCATCTTCTTGGATATCACCTGTAGCGGAGCAGCAGCCAGAAACGCTCTCGAGAAGAGCAAGATCATAGACACCATAGACTCGATCGAAGTTATAGTGGACGGCTCGAGAGAGCTACACAGCTACACCGGCCAGCTCGCGCAGGCCATGGCCTTCTACGATCGAGGCATCAACCCGGTCGATAAGATCACAGAGTACGCCACAGCCATGCAGCGCTGCATCATACCGATCAGCTTCGGCAGGAAATGGTTCGACGACGAGCTCTTACTGACAGCGGAGAACTACGACTCTGTTCGCCTCCACGTCAAGAACGACATGTCAAGCACATACTGGTCCGGGCTCGCCATCACACCGTACTACGTGCGCATGGCCGGAGACGTCGCAGCCCTGGGCGCCAGGGGAGTGCTGGAGAAGAAGATCTACAAGGAATACAACACAGTCCAGGACGGCACAGAGGACATCGACCTAGAGGAGTCAGGTCTCCTCAGAAGGATCCTCCTCCAAGGCGTACCGGCCCGATCCAGCAACAAAGACGCTTGCGACTTCCGAGACCTCATGTACGACTTGAAGTACACAGGCAAGTCGGCTGACGTGCTGTTCTTCGACCAGAACCTCAACGCGCTTCTCTGGTGGAACGCCTTCGACTACGGCTATGATGTGATATCGCACGGACAGGCCTACCGAGCAGCTGACGACAGCTTCCAGCATGGAGCAGGTATGCTCCTGGCAGCCGCGCTGGGCTCAAGCTCAGCTGACGACGCAGTGAGCGCCGTGGTGCCTACGAAGTCTGGAGACGACGACGGCTCTATCAAGTTCGAGGGCTACGAGGCTGACAGCCCGATCGACTTTCTGACCAAGGGCGTCGGCATGTTCCACACAGGCGTATTCAGGCATGATCGAGAGCCGGACTTGAGCGACTACCTGGACCTCGCCATCTGGAAGACTATGCACCTCAAGATTCACACTAGGAACAGCTCGAGCGCAGCCTCAGGCAAGGTCAAAATCCTCACGGAAAGAGTCGTACCGAAGTGAGCGAACGGCAGCCAGGGGAAAGACTCCCCTACAACTATTCAGAGTACAAGACGTTGACCTGCGGGACCACGGACGGACACGTGGCCCTGGTCCGATATCCAGACGAGGTACGGATCTACAACAGCGACAGCACGAACGCGGCATATGTCAAGTTCGACCAGGCCAGTTCAGCGACAGATGGATATCCGATACCGGCTGCGACAGAGCGACGCCTCTTCATGAAGGCGAGAAGGATTCACGGCATCTGCAGCGCAGGCACACCGAAACTGTTCATCTTGGCGCTAGCTTACCGAGACGAAAGAATCACCGCGTAGCCCCCTTTTCTTGAGGGCAACCTGGACCAAGGATCCAGGTACGGGCCCACGTGGCCCGAGCTCGACGGAGCATAAGCGTAATGGAGTACGAGATCGAGGTCACAGTTCCAGCCAACACTCTAGCCTCAGCTCCCGTCACCGAGACTTTGAAGCTGGACAAGGGAATTCTGGAGGAAGGCTGGATCTATTTTCCCCTGGGCTGCGTACACATGGTCCTGGCCCGAGCCTTTCACGGCCAGTTCCAGATAGCGCCCATGAATCGGGACGGCTGGCTGCATGGAGACGGAGCCAGGGTCCCGCTGGCGTCGAAGTACGACATGACCGGCGCCCCGTTCTACCTTGTCATAAAGGCCTGCAGCCCTGGAACGAGCAATCCTCACACGATCACGGTCCACGTCGGATTGAACCCTGCTTATGTCGCAAGGCCTGAGAACGTCGTAGTCGCGCAGTTGAAGCAGATCAAGGGCAGGTTGGACGTCCTGCAAGAAAGAGCTGACGAGATGCTCAAGCTGGGGAAGGAGCTGACATGAGCGACAGGCCGGACCACACTGGTAGCGTCGTGATTCAGGGAACCGTCACGATCACCGGCGACGTGACGATCACCGGACCTGTCACTGTCACTGGAACCGTCTCGATCTCTGGAACCGTCACTGTCGCAGGCACAGTCTCAATATCAGGAACCGTCACTGTGACTGGAGCAGTCACGGTGTCCGGAACCGTCTCAATCTCTGGAACGGTGACGGTGACCGGGACCGTGGCCATCTCTGGAACGGTGACAGTAACAGGCTCCGTCACAGTCTCAGGGACGGTCAGCATATCAGGAACAGTAACAGTTTCAGGCACAGTAAGCATTTCAGGAACAGTAACAGTTTCCGGTTCTGTCACCATCACAAGCGGCACAGTCAGCATCTCTGGTACGGTGAACATCACCGGCCCCGTTACCGTGAGCTCAGGCAACATCAACGTTGCCACAGCAGGAGGCACAAATATTATTATCGACAAGCTGACGCAAGACGCAACATACGGCAAAGCGAGGGAACTAGCATACGACGGGGTTACAACAACACCAAGCGGCTATGTTGCCCTTAACCTTCCACGTGCGAAAATCTTCGCACGTGGCGCGATTGGAATGATTTATCGTCTACAAGCATGGATCAAGAACGTTTCTGGGTCAGCTCAAACACTCACCTTCCATCTTTGCAATCAGGTCGGGGGAGCAAGACTGTATACTGGTAGCGCGTCTGTTCCAGATGCGACAGATGGGCTTATAGATCTCATCTATGCCTACACGACGGCTCTGAAATCGTTTTGGTGGACATACGATAAGCTGATCGTAGAGTTTGCAGCAAACGATAATCTAAGTATAGCTTATGGAGTCTACGCTTCAGATGATGGATTCGTCTATTATTCAGGGGCTTGGTACGCTGAATACAATCCTGTTGTTCGCTGCAGAGTCACGGGACAGGATGTTGGAGATCTGCCTGTCTCAGGCACTTTGAACACAATCGCTGTTCCGAACACGGTTGGAGCAATCAGCCATCCAGCGAATAATTCTATCAACGGAGGCACCACGTATGAGCTGCTGGCGACGATCTACGGAGCAGGGGAGCTCTGCGGCCTCAACGTTTACACTCAGCAAAATGCAGGCTCAACAGTCACCGACGCGGCGCAGATAATCGGCATAGTCGTTGATGGCACTACTTACGAGATCAAGGCAAGCGACGTGGTTTCAGTCTCTCGATCCAACGTGGTGGGTAGCGCAGCGCCTTTCATCTTGACACACATCACAGCAGCTTCAAACATCTATGCGTGGGCGATCACTCAGAAGATTCCTTTCCAGCGCAGCTTGAGGATCTACGCAAGAAACAACGCAGCGTCAGGACAGTACATGACCGCAGAAGTTATGTTCATCTACACCCTTCTGCGCTAGTGGTGATTGAATGACCGAGCCGCCGAAACAGGCAAAGTGGAGAATCAAATTCAAGATGGCTGATCTCAAGGAGAACATGTACCTCTACGACTCTGATAAGCTGCTCAAGAGCAAGACAGAGATCGAGAACATCAATGCGGTTGAACATCAGCGAATGATTCAAATCTCGCTGGAACTACGGAATTGGCTTAGAGACAACGGAGGAATAGAAGTGACGGCGAAAGAGGAGACAGCGTAGAGATGAGTCAGACACAGAACGTCTCTTTCACCCTCGAAGAAGTCTACAAGATTCTGTGTCCGAAATGCCGCAAACATTTTCGCAGCCTGATCCGCGACCGGCAGGACCGGCAGCTGGACGCGCAGCTGCTCAAGAAGTAGCTGCCCCGTGCGTTTGTGATATAAAACGCGCGGAGAGCACGGAGAGCAAACGGCCGGGGTTCGGACCCGATACTAGGATCCGGCCTTCTCCTCAGCCCGAAGAAGCTCCCCCAGCCGCAAGTACTGGAGCTTGATTTTGTCCTCTCTTGTCTCCACTTCTTGATTCATGTCTGCTCTGCTCATTCAGTTATCTCGACAGGGATGTTGAGATCCAGCAGGAGCTCCACGTCTTCCTGAGGAACCTTGAGCTCAAGAAGCCTGCTACTCGCAATCTCCCTCGGAATCAGCCGGGCCTTGTAGACTCTCAATATCTCGCTTTTTGTGAGGGGAGCCGGAGGCGTTGGCTTCGGAGGAGCCACCTTAGGCGAATACATCTCAAGCAGAGTTGGAATGTCTTTTGCCGCGACTTTGAGCCCTTCAAGTCGGCTGACCGTCCAAGCCTTATCGCGTATCCCGGACCTGTAGGCTGTGAGAACCTCCGACTTTGTTAGAGGTATTTCGATCACCACAGGCGGCGCCTTGGGCTTAGGAATCAGGCGGCTCTCCTCCAGATCTACTTCTGCTTGCACCCATGAAGGTAGTTTGCCTAACTCAATCAGGGCTGCCTCCAAATCGCTTTTACCTATGACACCTTTCCGGTACTGCTCCTTGAGAATGGCTTCAGACTCCTCAGCCAGATCCCTGAGCTCCCTCGCTTGCGCTTTCGCCAGGTAGTACTTGATCCGGACGTCAGTAATCCCCAAGGCCTTGAGCCTATCGGTGAAAGCTGCGTCAGTGATCCAGCCCTTCGCCCGGTCCGTCACCGCCTCGGTGATGAGGCCTCCAATCTCCTCACGCATAACGTTCGTGATCGTCGCCTCAGTCACCTTGTCGAGCCAGTCTGGACTCATGCCTCCTGACCGAAAGAGCTCTTTGAGTTCGGCAGCGCTGATCTGACCCCACTCATACATCCATCTAGTGTCGATCCTTCCGGGGAGGTCGTACTGCGTGGCATACATGATCTCCAGATCGCTTCTCGATATGCCAGGTCGAGGCTCAGGCTTGAAGTCATGCCACACAATATACTTCTTGTACTCGTCCTCTCGCAGCACTTTGCGCAGAAAAGCGGTCCAGAGTCGGCCCGGATCCGGAAGCCTCCAATGCGCCTCCCAATATGACGTGGACCAGAACGCTGAGAAGCCTTGCCTCGCCATCCAGGTAGGGAATTCTTTAGGATCTATCACTTCCCTGACGACAAAGTTGATGAGGTCTCCGGGACCCGGAATGTTCTCCAGTATGCCTACGTAGCTTTCGATCCAGTCCTCTCGCATTGCGCCGTAACGCAGCGCCTCACGGATCCGGTCCTCAGTCGCCTTCCCACGCCAAGACATGATCTGCAGGTCCCGGAAACTCGGAGCCTGATAGGATCCCTGCAGGAGAACAGAGCTCCACTCCTCTCTGAGCCCCTGGTACCGCATAGTCTTGGAATACGTAGCGTAGGGGATCAGGCGTTTGGCAGCGAGCTGCGATATCTCCCCTGAGCCCGGAAAGAGCGGCGTAAAAAGATCATTATAGTAGTACTGCAGGGGCCGGAAGATTCCGGACTGGTACATGGCCATAATCGGACCAGAGGCTACGGTCGTCAGCCCTACGAACTCAATCACCTGCTTTATGACTTCCCTCACACCGATTTGCTTGATCGGGTGAGCTGTGTCGATCGCTGTTCCTGCCACCTGAGCGACTAGGCCGGCGACCGTGACCGTAGCAGCTGCTATGATCGCAGTCGTAGGCATCTGCTCCAGGGCTGCGGGGCTCCTGTACGCCTGACTTATGACTTCCTCGAGGCGGCCGTGCATGGTCTCTATCCACACAGTCACGGCCTGAGCAGTTTCAGGGTCCGGGCTCCCGGCTGTAAACGATCCGGTCAACGCATTGACCACAGCCCGTATCGGAGGCATCATCATGTCTCTGAGCGCGGTGCCTGCCCAAGTGAAGAAGCCTACGACTTGCTCAGCTATCCACTTGACGCCTGACCAGAGCCATTCCAATGCTCCGCGAACCGACTTGCCGAGCCCTTCCAGGATTGAGCTCACGGCGCCGTCGAACATGGTCGAGATCTTTCCTGGCAACGCATTGATCGCGTTCCAGGTCTCATCTTTGACCCACTGGAAGCCTCTGCTCAGCTTGCCGACTGGATCCTTGCCGAAGTCGAGGAGCTCCCTCCAGCCCAGCTGAGCCAGCCCATACTGCACTTTTAGAAGATCCTGCAGCCACGGCGGAAGATACGGGTAGACGTAGCCAACTACCTCTTTGAGGCGGCCTACCGGGTCCTTAACGAACCACCAGAGCAGCTCCCAGTTCTTCGTGCTGAGATCTCTCCACCAGGCCATGATCGACTGCCAGGTGGCCGGTATGAAGTTCCAGACCCGCTTGGCAATATCAGCCAACGCCTCCAGGGGATCGCGCACGAACTCCCAGAAGCGCCAGCCCACAGTCACAGCGAGGGTATGGAGGAAATCTAATCCCCGCTTGATGAGGGCCGGTACGGTCTCCCAGACAAGGCGGCCTGCGTCCGTAGCTATCTTGTTGATGTTGTTCTGGAGCTGCTCGAACCAGTCCTGTACCCCGTTAAGCGGCCACGGCCAATATGTCACGTCTTACACCTTGTAGGTTTCAGGCTTCTCCTTCTCTCTTGCAGCGAGGTCCTTGCGGATCTCCGCCTTCTCCTTCTCGATCGAGTATTCAGCCTTCGGTATCCAGATCGTCTTTGGAGCCATGCCTTCCGCTATGTAGGTCACTGCCATGGTAATGACCTTCTCCCTCAGCTTCGGGTAGGTCTCAATCTCGTCTCTCGAGAGGATGGTTACTTCTCTCTCGCCTGTCTTGGCTGCCGTGGCTCCTCTCCTCCTTTAGGTCCGGGCGCTTTGCCTGGCATGAACAGGTCGCCGAGCTCCGGAGCGGCTTCTCGCAGCTTCCTGCAGGCGCCGCAATCGCAGTTCTCAGAGAACGCCAGGTCGATAGCATCTATGAGCGCGGTCTTTCGCCTGTACTCGCCCAGCCACTCGGGCCTTGCTACTCCTTTTACACTCAAACCATTCACCGCTTCTATGACGCGCGAGACGCGGCTAAAAGTCTGACGTACCACGCGGCAGCAGTCTCATGGAATTTCTCCTTGAAGAGAACTAATATCTCTCGAGAGACGAGGAAAAGGGCGATTCCTCTAGATCTCCCGACGTCAGAAGTTGTCCGCACGGACACTTTTCCTTAAATACTACTATATATACTCTCGAGCCGACACGTGTGGATCCGTCCTCTCGAGCTCGAGACGTCTGCCTCCCAGATATCCTAACATACTCCTATCATAATGCATATATACTACTATCTTACTACTATATACAGCGAGATGAAAGATGATCAGAGAACTGAGCGCAGAGATGGATAGAATGAAAGAATATGCAGAAGACGAAGATGAAGGAATCGAACTCAGCATGTCCGCAGATCGCCGCGACGTCTGTCGCGAAAAAGGACACGACTGGGGCGACGTTGAAACAAGAACACATCAGACGACAGTCTCAACGTGGGAGATCAAAGAGCGACGCTGCAGACGCTGCGGCGCAGCGCAGGAGATCTCACGCATCAAAATCGCAGGGTTAGAGATCGACCCGTGGCGATAAGAGAATGAAGCGTAAGAAGAAGGAAGGGAAGAGGCCGGCCGTTAAGCTTCAGGTCTGGATGGATCTGGAGATGTTGAACGCAGCGATGCAGGTCGCAAAGTGGGACCACAAGACCCTGAGCGTCTACGTCAGAGAGCTGATCCTCCAGGACGTGCGACGTCGAGGAGCCCTACCCGCAGAGGAGAGGACTTAGAAATGGTCAAACCAGGGGAAGGAGTGAAACACATGTTCCCATTGTGGGAGCTCCACACACTAGGAAACGAGCTCATCATCGACGTCCCCTATTGCTACTTCTCCAGGATCCAGGTCCAGGAGCTCGTCGCTGAGTTCGTGGAGTGGCTGGCTGAAACAGCGGAGGCCCCGAAGCCATGAGCGGCAAGATCTGCCGACGCTGCGGCTGCGTCCTGATCTTCGACAGCCCTGACGGTTTCTGCGATCGATGTAGGATCCTGCTCTCGTCTTTGACTCGTGGATCCATAACGCTGCATGCCCCGGAATGGTGATTTGATGAGCACAGATGAGGCAGGGATCCACGTGGCAAACATAATCATAGTGAGAGGAGGTGAGAGTTGAATTGAATAGAGTTGAAGCGCTCAGACAGCTGCGCATCTTGAAAGATGCAATAGCTGAGAACCCAAGCAAGACAGTCATCCAGATCAGCGATGAGACGTTTCAGGTCTACAAGGGTGGCTACTTAGTTGCAACACACTATATCGACACAAGCAAGACCACCAGCCAGGAAGGTTGGCAAGAAAGCTGGATGCTCAAGCAACGCTAGGTCGAGTGAGGAGGTGAAAACTTGCCGCGAAAGATGCGTGTGGTCAGAAGCGCGTACTGCACAGTCTGCGAGAAGAACCGGCCGAAACGGGTCAAAATGGTAGATTGGGGCCAAGAGTGTGTCTGCAGGCCTTGCTTGCAGAGCGCCTTGTCTATGCTCAAGAGGACGAGGGAGAGGTAAGTGAAAGTGCGTTATGACTCTGAACGCATGGGTGCGAATAGTGCAGTAAACACACGGGTGACCCCCACACCTTCATTTCCACGGGAATTTAGGCTCATATGAGCGGCCGCTCATAGTGCTTCTGAAACCCCCCTCCGTTTCCGGTGGATCCACTCCACTACTACTACTAC
>Ga0315280_10011739_pt1 | contig 10708 bp, 9 predicted proteins | sample YL17G06_40_MG_FD_203697 | JGI IMG/M metagenome (GOLD analysis project Ga0315280, IMG submission 203697) | Sediment microbial communities from Yellowstone Lake, YNP, Wyoming, USA - YL17G06_40 | ecosystem: Environmental > Aquatic > Freshwater > Lake > Sediment | place: USA: Wyoming | collected... | reverse complement strand
GTCGGGGGAATCTACACGATAGGTCCAGATGAGGCTCGGAGAATCATGGAGGCCGTTGGACCGAAGATCGCTGTTCCAATGCATTACAGGATGGCGGGAATGTCAGCTACCTTTGACAAGCTCAGCATCATAGATGACTTCCTACGCAGAGATGATAACGTGAGAAAGCTAATCGGACCGAGCTTCACCGTGACGAAAGCTGACCTTCTAGGAAAGATGCAAATCGTTGTGCCAAAGCTAGGCTAACGTAGTAGCGTGCGCTCTGCTCTTCAATGCTGTTGAACATTCTTGAGGATGTTGCTGACTCTTTGAAAGGAGTTGATTCGTCTGGAATCGTCTAGCCCGTAGAACCCAAACACAGCGATTGGTCCTCTGACATTCTCTGATCTGAAGTACTCCGCTATTCTTCAAGGCTTGTCTTACGAAGTCTCTTTCTCTCTTGCCTGCGGAACTGGCAGAGAACCTCTTCACGTACTCCTGAGCAGATCTCATCGGACTACCTCCTGTGAATCCACAGATCGCATATACGTCGTAGCAGTCCTTCTCAAGCTTCAACGGCCTTCCCAAGGCATGGCCCTTCAAGCCTATCATACTCACGATGTCCGCGACTCTCAGCTTAGTTGACAACTCCGATCCGTCCATGAGCTTGCCCTCGGCCTCTGCCTCAAAATTGAATGCGAACACCAGGCTGGATCCCCGGATTATCAGGGCATTCAAATCGTTTTGCACCGAGACGAACTGGGCTGGAATGTCTTGCAGCACTTCGGGCTCTGATAGCAGGTCTAGCTCAATGTGAAAATCTTCTGCAATTGTCCTTCTGAACTTGAACGGACTAGTTGTGGGCTCAAAGTGCATTGTTGTGTTCAATGCCGTTCATAAATGTTCAATGTAGTTGAACAAAAGGCAGAAAGCGAGGTAAGAGGAGGGATATTGACCTGCGATATCACATGGGTTAGAATCTCTGGCGATACTCATCAGCATTGCTCGGCTCTCCAAGACGTCATAGATATCTTGAAAACAATGGGAAGGCTTCTAGATCAAGAAGTCGAATGTTGGGTGGTAGTGAGATTGGATTCTGTTGAGGTTGTCAAGAACGTTTTCTGGGTTGGAGCTGTTGACTGGAATGTGAGGAATTTTCATGGGTTCACTTATTCAACGCATAGAGGAACAACCTACAACGCTTATCTGATTCGGGATAAGAGAATAGCGTTGGTTGATAGCGTCTATGCTCCTTTCTCGGAAGAGATGGTGCAAAGGATTAGGGAGATTGTTGATCCTTCGAAGATAGAGTATGTCGTTGCCAACCATGTGGAGACTGATCATTCCGGGGCCATTTCTAGGATTCTGGAGCTGGCTCCTAACGCTAAGGTTGTGGGTACGGCTCGATGTAAGGAAGGTTTGCAGAAACACTACTTTGGTGACTGGGACTTTCAGGTTGTGAAAACTGGTGACGAGATAAATCTTGGCGAGAAGAGCCTGAGATTTCTTGAGGCGCCTATGCTTCACTGGCCTGACAGCATGTTCACCTACATAGAGAAAGATGCGCTACTCTTGCCGAACGATGCTTTCGGGCAGCATTTGGCCACCTCGAAACGGTTCGATGACGAGGTGGACGAGAGAATACTGATGGAGGAGGCAGCCAAGTACTACGCCAACATTCTGTGGCCCTTCAGCCAACTGATAACAAGAAAGATCGAGGAAGTCCAGAGAATGGGCCTGAAGATCAACACTATTGCTCCAAGCCACGGAATCATATGGCGCAGCAATCCGACACGGATCGTCGAGGCATATCTGAAATGGGCCGCGGGAGAAGCTAGGAAGAGAACCCTCATCGTCTACGACACGATGTGGGAAAGCACTGAAAAAATGGCTAGAGCCATTCTTGAAGGCGTCAGAAGCCTAGGCGTTGAAGCAATGTTGGTGAGGCTTCCCCTCTCCGACAGAGGGGACATAATCAAGGAACTGCTGGACGCCAAAGGTCTACTCATAGGCTCCTCAACGATAAACAACGGTCCCCTGCCCACGTTAGCCCCATTCCTCGAAGAACTACGCGGCCTAAAGCCAAGCAACAAGATAGCTGCTACCTTCGGATCATACGGTTGGGGTGGCGGAGCAGTCAAAGCTGTGGAGGATGCGCTTGGAAGAGCAGGCATACAGGTGGTTAGCCCATCGTTAACGGTGAAATGGGTTCCTGACGTTGATGAACTGCGGAGATGTTTCGAGTTCGGCAAGGAATTCGCGAGAAAAGTACTTGAGTAGTAGCAAACCGACTCCTAGGTGTGACATCCCCATCACTGCACGACGCACACGATTTGGGCAACCAAAGCAAAGAATCCAAAGGGAAGAATCCGGTCTTGGCCTTGTTTTGCTCTAACTTTCAGCGCGACCTACTGCTGAACAAGGAATTGGCCTCAGAATTCACGCGTCTCGCCTTGCGATGCATCACTCGAGAGTATCCGAATCAACCCGGCCACGTCATCAATGACACTAGTGAGATCAAAAGCCCTCGCTCGCTTCACCCCGCGTTCTACGGATGCTTTGATTGGCACTCGTCGGTTCACAGTCACTGGATGCTCGTACGCCTTTTGCGCCTCTTTCCGGAACTGCCAGAAGCGCCGACGATCCGTGCTGCACTAAGTGAGAACTTGACTGGAGCTAATCTACTGGCTGAAGCGGCCTATTTCAGACAGCCGAATAGACAGTCATTTGAGCGGACGTATGGTTGGGCTTGGCTTCTGAAGCTGGCTGAGGAACTGCATGACTTGCAGGACGCGGACTTTGCTGCGTGGTCACGGAATCTTCAGCCACTTGTGGAGGTGATTGTGGCTAAGTATCGGAATTACCTGCCCAAGCTGACCTACCCGATCCGAATTGGCACACATACCAACACTGCCTTCGGATTGGCTTTTGCCCTAGAATATGCACGTGCCTGCAACCATCGAGAGCTGGAAACGCTGATTGTAGAGAGAGCATGCGCCTACTATGCGGGAGATGCGAACTACCCGGCCGAGTGGGAACTTGGCGGCAACGACTTCCTTTCACCAAGCCTCACAGAGACAGATCTTATGTGTCGAATCATGCAACCAGCCAAGTTCAAGTCGTGGTTTGATCGCTTTCTGCCGGGCATCGCAGACGGCAAGCCCGAAGTGTTGCTTCATCCGGTCAAGATCACCGATCGCAGCGACCCACTGCTGGTCCACCTTGATGGCCTACACCTGAGTCGCGCTTGGTGCATGCGCAGAGTTGCATCCGTGCTGCCTCAGCAGGACCCCGCCCGCCGCATTCTCATTGAATCCGCGGACCGGCACACGAAGGAAGGGTTGGCTCACATTACATCTGGCAACTATGTGGGAGAGCATTGGCTTGCTTCGTTTGCCGTGTACTTGCTCTCGACATGATTGAATGAGCCTTTTGTTTGAAAGAGATTGGCGATAGGCACTCATCGCCCAGCACACGCCACATTTTGGTCGTTAGGCCGCCTTTGCTGCGGCCTCTCGTGCCCGCGAGTCTCCCCCTGCGCGCTGTTGCAGTGTACCCACATATGCGTAGATCCTCGGGACGTTCATCGCTTGGAGTGTAGCATATCGACAGTATCCGTCAACAAGTTGCATGTCCTCTTGTCTCACAGTGACAGGCCAAATAACGGAACCATAGGTCTCGACGGCCCTTCGAAGTTCCTTACTTCGTCTGGCTAGTCTCTCCTAAGTCGTAGCTGATCTTGGGAATGAATTCGTAGGGATTCGGCTTGATTTCATCTAGTTGTAGGATTTCTAGCCGCCATTCACGTTTAGACAACCCTAGCAGCCAGATATCTTCTTGCGGGTTTCTGCCTTCATCCTTGGCATCCGCCGTCCACTCTTTTCGGATCTGCGAATTGATAAAGTCGTAGATTTCATCAGGATCTTCAATGACCCAGTAGGCTATCCCGTCAAGTCTACGCAAGGGTGTCGTCAAGTGTCCTGCCTAGTCAGTTGATTAGGGCGGTGGGTTTCAAGTCGGATGGTGACTTGAACTTCACCTTGGTGGACTCCACTCTCTCGCCTAGAACCTCAGGGTGCAGGGTGCCGAGGCCGTGTTTCTCTGCCTCAACCAGATGCCAGATTCTTTCTGGCTGGAAGCCCATGACCCTAGCCATGGTGGCGTCCACGGAGACAGGTCTTCTTCCTAGGATAAGCGCATTGACAGCCCTTGTTCTCCCCTTTATTACACCCTCCAGTCCCACTCTGGCATCGACAAGGCACAGATCCGATTTCACAAGTCTATTGATGTCAACGATTACTTCGTTGATGTGAGAGTGATAGTGTATTTTGTCTTTCCTTGGAAGGAGACCGAAAAAGTTCTTCAACACCCCAGTCACCAGCGTCAATTCGTGGGTTTTCGGCACAGCTACCGAGACGAATGACCCGGGTTCGGTTAGCTCTATGGGGAGCTGAGGATCTTGGAAGTAGAGTCCCTCCAGTCTAACCTGGCCGAGAGTTGAGTGACTGAGATTGACCAGGGATACATCGAAGCCTTTCTCCCTCAACCTGTCCGCGAGATCTCTGTAACCGAATTCTGCGAAAGCTTCATCAGCGAATTTGGACATGCTATCCGCCTCCACTATTCTGATTGATAGATGCTCATTCTCTTCTAGAATCAAGGTTATCAGAGACTCAATCATATCCACCTTAGTGTTAGCAACTCCCGTTTCGTCTACACCTGCACAGATGTTCGGTTTTATCGTGAGCTGAGATTTCGAGAACTTGAAACCGCCTATGAGCGCAACGGCCTCTCGGAGAGCGGCTTCCGGATGACCCTCACACTTCACTAAAGCCACAGAGTCCACAATCACACTTTCCTCCTCTCTCAAGACTTGTAGACGCTACACATCAGCGCGAGTTGGCACCACACGCAGACTTTACGAAAAGCTCCCTAATAATAGCGCGCACTGAGACGAAGCGCAACGAAGAATCGGATTAGTGTTAGGTGACTTTAGATGATATGCCCTCACCAGATTCTCTGAAGGCTTCACCAGCTTTATGCCCCTGCTCTGCTTCAGGCACCACGACAAGTACTTTCTATGGTTTGGCATAGAAATCCCACATTATGTTGCAGAAGTCATCGAATCCTTTGAGTACTATGTGCACCGAGATGACTTCTCTTGTGAGCGGATCTCCTTCCTCAAGTCCCTTCAGGAAACTGATTCTATCTGTGGATTTCACGTTGATTTCTCTGCCGACAAGATCTTCGACCTCTCTAACAGTGCGGAGATAGGCGTTCGACTTCTGCTCAGTGAGGATGAATAGGTCGATGTCGCTTTCTCTTGTTTCTTGACTTTTCGCAAAGCTTCCAAACAATATGATCGTGCCGTCTACTTGATCCGCGAGTTCATCAACGACCTTCTTGATTAGAAAGTTGTTTCCAAGATAGGTTATCGAGGCAAATGCCTCGGCCAGTATCATGTGGTACCTTGTCAACGGGTTGCCAAGGTTCAAGAAGTGCTCTTTGTTCCTACCTCTTACGGTGCTTAAGAGAATGCCTGACTTCTCCAACTTCCTCAGCTGAAGTTGTACTGCCTTGACATCTACGTCGGTTTCTCTTGCGATCCCTCTCAGGTGCAGTGATCTCTTGTAGTCTCCCAAGTAGAGTCCTAGAATCTTGAGGGTTGTTTGATTGATGTTGTATTTTTTCATCATATGTTGTATTCATACAACAAGCAATTTAAGGCCTTCGACGGTCGAACTCAAAGGATCGAAACGGTCTTCCATGCTTCTGATCGCATTGAATCTTCGAATAAACCTGATCTTCGCTTCTCGCCGTGTACTTTCTCCCATTCAGGCAAGGGCTTTGGCTAGCGTTTTCTCGTTGTCCGGCGCTTGGATGAAGACGGGAACGTTCTTTCTTTTTGTGGCTTTGTAGGAGACGAATAGCCATTGGCCCGTTTCAAGATCCAAAGTTCTGTCGAGTAGGTCGTAGCTGATGGCGTAGGCGTCTGCGATGGTTATTCGGTCGTAGATGCGGGGCAGTATGTTGATGTAGTAGCTGTGGACTTGTTGGAGGGCGCTGACGTTCAGGTGGGCGACTCTCTGGCTTCCGAGCCAGCAGTGGGCTCGGTACTTTCTTCCTTGGCGGAGCAAAGCCTCCACAGCAATGTTGGATATGTCTGTGCAATCATCGGTCCGTGTCCGGTCAGGTATGTATTCTTGTGCTTCGTCTAGGACGACGAGGACTTTCTCCTTGGATTTGCCTGCGGTTTTCTTCAGGTAGAGCAGTCTGTTGATGAAGTCGGATACGATCTCGCGGGCCTCGATCGGCTCGGGAACGTAGACGACAGTTATCGTTCCCGGATCTGTTTCAAGGAGGTTCTTGGCCAGTTCAGCTGCTGTAGCGGGCTTATGGGACGGCTCTTCTTGTGAGGATTTGAAGAGTTCGACTATTGCGGCCAAGTCTCCTTTGAGACCTGATCTCTCGGGCGCATTGGTGGCTGCCTGCTCTATGAGTGACTTTATCTTCTCTCTAGCCTGACCCTTCAGCTCCGATATCGGTGTGTCGTCTTTCAGCTTCTCCTGCACCATTACTGCTTTGAGTCTGTCTCTTGTGACAGCTGCTTGAACTGCTCCTGCCTTGTCGCCCACTCCAGCTAGCCTATCAAGAATGAAGCCGAGCGTCAGCTTTGTCTCTCCACCTGCCTCAATGAGTCTCAGCCTTCCTTCAGCCATGACGGATTTCACAATGTTCTCAATCTTTCCGGACTTGCCGAGTCTCTCCTCCAATGTCTCAGGGATGACCTGTGAGTCGAGGAACTGCTCCACGGTGTCGAATGGTTCGGATGAGTACACGATGCTTTCTTTGGTGAAGGCGTCTGCGAGGTGGATGAAGTATTCTCCGGCGATGTCGAATATGATGACTCGCAGATCGGGCTGAGATTTCAAAGCTTCACGGATGAGGTGAGATGTGAGGTTCGATTTGCCCGATCCCGTGAATCCCAAGCAGGCAGAGTGGTATCGGATGAGGTTCTGCATGTTCACCTTTATGGGGAGGTCGAACCCGAGAAGGCCTGCTATGGCTGCGCCGTCTTTGATTGAGAGGAACTGGTCGACCGCGTCGCGTGAAAGGATGTGTGCTTTGGCTCCGACTAGGGCTCCGAGCCTTGTCTTGCTGAACTCTATCTGGCCGTCGCTCATGTCCATTCGGTGATGCATTGGAACGGCGATGATGTCGATCCAGCTTTCGTCGCTTCTTCCCCAGCTCTGATCGATTGTCTGGAGCATCTCTCGTCGGATGATTGTTGGGGTGGCGATGTTCATTCCGAGTTCTTGGAAGTGCGTGGGCCTGGGAGCCAGCGCCTCATAGATGAGATGGGTCAGGCCTTGCTCTGTCTGTCTCTCAACCGCTAAGAAGAGAGGGTTTGAGAGCATGTCGAGTAAGCCTAGCTGGAACCTAGCGTCGATGACTGCAATCGAACTCGTTACTGAGATCTGTTCGCCTCTCCCACCTGCTGAGTGAGTGGTGAGGGTCTGTTGGCGTAGACGCGCTTCCCAGCCTTCAGGATCGTTGAATACGTTCATCGGATCTGCACCCTCTCTGCAGATTGAGCGCTCTGGCTGCGGGCGTGTTCGCTTTCAGCTCTCAGGTCTCGAAATCTTCTAGCGATTGAGAACACTTTCTCTCTCCTGGCTAAGGGAGTGAGTTCTAGGTCAACTACTCCTTTGAGGAGGCCTTTCATAAGCTGTACCTCCCGCTTCACGTATTTATCAGCCAAGTACAGTAGCTGGTTGTGGCCGTAGGCCTCTAAGACTTCTGGGTTGTCGCAGGCCGAGAGGATGAGCAGGATTAGGTCGTCGATCTGGCTCCTTCTGCTCGCATCTTCCATGTAGAATCTCAGCGTGACAGGTTTCTCTCGTTCAATCGCCGTCAATTCGTGTACAAGGTTCTGGTCGTGTTCTGGTTGGAAGAGGCGATCGTACAGGAAGACTGGGGCCCGGATCTCTGAGTCGCGCTGAAAGGTTCGTAGCTGGAAATAGCAGCGGATGAACAGCTGCTCTCTGGATATTGTGTGGCGAGCTGCTCTCAACTTCACGTCCACCTTAGGTGTCGCGATCAGGGTCGCCATGCATCCGTCGTAGGCGAAGGTGCGCCAGGGCGTCGGGAGCGAAGAAGCGTTCGCTGTGCTCAGAATCGTGAGCAGGGCTTTGTCAGACTTCAAGCCCGGCAGTTTCGCTTCGCTTCCTGAAAGGAGGAGGGAGGTGGGTAGTGCTGCTCGGGTGAAATCTGTGGCCGTTGTGTCCTTCGCTATCCCGATTACGAGCACTCTATGCTTGACCGCTTCTTCGACCAGAGCTTCAAGTAGGAAGAGATTCAGCGCGTTGAGTTCGTTGACGCAGAGCCACCTGCCGTTCTCCATTATAAGTGGGTGCTTGACGGATATCGCTGGGTTGAAGATGCGTTCCGCGATTTCGACCGCAAGAGTCTTCACTCTTCGCCATGACGAAGCCGCTCGGTCCGAGATTCGGATTGATTCGAGATCATCGCTTGCGATGATTTGGCCGCCAGCCCTCTGGTCAATGGTTCGTAGACGTTTCAGAAGAGATTGCAGCCTCTCGTTATCTAACTCTAGGGATTGGGCCAATTGTTTCTTGGTTGTTTCGGGGTTGTTGATGAGGAAGCGAAGTGCGGCATGTGGAAGGTAGACTCCCCGGTTCGGCACATAGGCCAGGCCGGAGCCCAGACCTAGCCCTAGATAGAGGTCGAGCCGATCGACCTTGCCTTCCTTGGTTTCTAGACCTTCGAACGCGATCGATTTGCGGCGCATCAATAATGAGAGATCTCGGTATAGCGAGGGATAGGTTCCTGAAAACGGTCGGTCCAAGAAGAGGATTCGAACATCGCCTTCTGAGACAGCTTTCCAGGCCAGGTAGAGTTCTGCCATGGCCATCAAGGCGAAGGGGATCTGCTCCATCACTCTCCTGAAGTCAACATCAGACTCAACTTGGTCAACGGTTCGAACAACGTTAAGCAGATCTTCTTCCCATAGAGGGACCACGGAGGAGGCGAACAGTTTCTCAATCCTTTTCGCGTTGAGTAGGTCGAAAGTGATCTTCTCTTTGCTTGGCGTGAACTGGCATCTGTAACCTGACGCCGCTACGTAGAATAACATCATCTCGAGAACCTCATCATAATCCATGCTGCCGTCGATTCCTACCGCTGTATGAGGCTCGGGAAGGGCCTTCGTCAGGTCGACGGGATTGGCCGTCTCAAGAGGGCGCAATTGACTGACGATGTCTGGGCGGTTTCGAAGCATCGCCATTCGCGTCTGAAACATACGCGCCAACTCTGCAGTGCTTCTACGTAAGCCCCCAGCCAACTCAGACAAAACCAATTCACAGTGAGTGACTAATCTGATCAACATTCAATAGTTTTCCGGTCTACTCGTTGGACTCGCTCGCGCGAATATGCAGCAGAACTATCGAAGGAGAGATTGGAGCAGCTGGATCAGCGAAAGGCAGCAGAGCGGCATGATACCAAGACAACTGTTGATTCAAGAAGGATAAAGACTCATTTGTCTGCCAACTGTGGATCCTGACTTACCTATGTGTTGCACACATACTATATGAGATGCACACATAGTTGCACTCATGGCAACCCTTACAAACTGATCAATTGTGTGCGTTGAAACGAGATGGACCTTGAAAGAGGGAGCTCGGTAGTCGGATCAGAAAGAGAAAGACGAAGGATACAACACTGAACCGCTAGTCAATCCAAGAGATGGAAACTAGAACCCCGAGGTCCCTAGCTCACGCTGAAACTGTGTGCAGGGAGTGATGGGGCCGCCTGATCTCGTCGCTACCTTGCCCGCTCTTGCTCCTTTGCCTTGACTATGTCGAGTATGACTGGTATGCTGAGTTCTGCGGATGATACGCCGACCGAGAAGGCCATCAGAGCCGCTGCTTCGACCTCTCTCTTGGAGGCTCCGGCCTTCAGGGCTTCACCTGAGAAGTGTCGCAGTGCGCCAGCGTCTCGAACCGTTGAGAATATTCCGACGAGGATGAGGCACCTGGTCTTCTCATCCAGCACTGCTCCAGAATTCACCTCTCTCATCAGCTGCTGATACGCATCAGCAACTCCTTTGCACTCGTCGCTGAAGATCTGCCAAGGATTCTTCCCACTCAAATCGATCCACCTCAAGAGGCCTCCAACGCAAGTCGAGATAAGTCTATTCAAGGAGTTCTAATGCGTCCCTAGTTAGCTCGCAAGGCTTGGCTAGCATGCATCAGGACGTGATCTCAACGCGCTCCAACGCTCCCTTCTGAAAGGTGCAGAAATTCTTTCTGGGACCGTGACATATTGGTGTGAAGAGATGTGGCTGAGAGATGGGAACAGCAACTAGCAAGAGTAGAGGACGAGCGAAGCGAAAGAAGGGAAAAAGGCAGAAGGCCCGACCGCGGTCAAGTCTACAGCTCAGACGGTGCCTTCAGCAAAATACTCCGATACACAACAATGCTTGAGGGCCTCCTCTCCTCCGACTTCGCCGAAGCCGAGAGAATGGCTGGAAAAGGCCTAGTCGAACGGCTGCGACATGACTCATTTCTCCAGATCCTCGGTGAAGCCCAAACAATCCTCATCGACCTCCCAGACTATTCCAAAACCGACATGCGACGCGTCTCAACCGACCTAGAGACCATCCACTGGATTTGGAACAGGCTCGCTCACTCCCCTAACCAACCGAACA
>Ga0315280_10011737_pt1 | contig 10709 bp, 9 predicted proteins | sample YL17G06_40_MG_FD_203697 | JGI IMG/M metagenome (GOLD analysis project Ga0315280, IMG submission 203697) | Sediment microbial communities from Yellowstone Lake, YNP, Wyoming, USA - YL17G06_40 | ecosystem: Environmental > Aquatic > Freshwater > Lake > Sediment | place: USA: Wyoming | collected... | reverse complement strand
CAAAACTATAAGAGCCTTTAAGGGATCGTTTGAGTTGCTTATTGCGAGAAATATATTTCTTTGGTCTTCAAGATACTGGACGAAGTTTTTGTGAAAAGTCAAAAACGGCAGAGGCACGGCGAGTTGCCTCATATCAACTGCGGCCTTGTTGAATACCAAAGCAGCATAATTAATAAATCCCGAACCAGAGCTTCCCGATATTAAATTCAAAAAATCAGGGTGATTGATTGTCTGGCGTATTATTTTTCTGAAAGATTCGGCGTAACGGATATTGCCGGCGACGCTGTAACTGTTTACGACATTAAAATCTTTCTCTTCAACCTTGCTCCATAAATCTTCAATTTTGAAATTAGGCAGCGTTGCTGCGACAAATAGAGTTAAAAGGTCTTTATCCGGCAGAACAAAGCTTGATTCTCCGTTTATCTCGCGAGGGCCATCCGGATTCAGGCCGATTACAATTTTGGCCAGACTTTCCCCGGCGATTTGGCTGAGATTTGGGTTGACGGCGGCGTTATTTATGTCTATATTGGCGGAATTAATAAATGCGTTCTTTGCCAAAGGCGTAACTGCGGAGTTATTGCTATTTTGATTAATAAAACTTATGTAAGATTTTTTACCTGTCTGGGATGATTGACTATGAAATTTTGACAAAATAAAAGCCAAAGAGCCCGAAATTACTGCTAAAATCAAAAACCGCGCAATCAATTTATTGTGATTTACCATTCATTTAATATTATAGCTTATTTGGAATGCTAAATGTTATCCCCAGCCCTTGATTTTAGCGGGTTTCAGCCCTTTATGGCGCCGCAAATCCGCCATTACAACAACCGAGAGATTTTTATGATATCTCCTACGTTTAAATTTTGAGGACGAGACTGGGGGTTGACGCCTATTTTTTTGAGTTTTTCCGTGATTTTTAATTTATTTTGAGGCGATTTTTGCGGAAATACAGAAGTTTTCCTCAAATTTCCAGCCGATAGATTATTGAGGATTGTTTTTCTCGGTTGAGCGAAAAGTATTTTTACGGTTTTGTAGTAATTAAGGCCTAACTTATCGCGCAGAGCCATGTCGGCGCGCGTTTCAAGTTTCAAGATTGAGGAATCTACTTTTGGCGCGGGCCTAAATTCTTTTTTAGAAATGCGGCCCATAATTTTTGGACTTGCCCAAAACTGGACGCTGGCCGCGAGAAGATTCATTTTTGGCGGCTCTGCTGTAATTCTTTTCGCCACTTCTTTTTGAAGAGTGAAGACGCAGATTCGCGGTTTATTTTTCAATTCGCCAATAATTCTTAAAAGATGACCGGTAATGTAATAAGGAATATTGCCGACAATCTTATAGTAGGATTTAGAATTTATGATTGAGGATTTAGGGAGCAACTTTAAAAACTTTAAAGCGTCGCCGCGGACTACTTTAACATTGGCAACCCCTAAATTCTTAATTCTAAATTCTAAATTCTCGGCTAACTTTTCATCTTTTTCAATCGCGATTATCCTCGGTCCTTTATTCATAATTCTTGATTCATTATTCAATTCTGCAGTCAGCTCGCCGTGGCCGGCGCCGACCTCTATCACGGCCTCATCCGACCCTAATTCAAGCGCGTCAATAATTTTTTTAACCGCATATTTATTTTTTAGGAAATGTTGGCCTAGTCGTCTCATTGAGTTGTGCGCCGTAGGAAAATAAAATATTTTTCGCAGCTTGATAGTAAAAGACCTCTAAATGAAAAACTTTTTTGTTAAGCTTATTAACCGCGTAGTTGGCAAAAATATTTTTATTTTTACCCGATTTCCTACGGGGTGTGTTATTATAATTATAATAATGTACTTAAAGAGATTTCGGAATTATGCCACAGAATAAGGAAAGGGTTTTAGTTCTCGTAGTGCTAATTATAGCAGCTGCTTTTTTAGCAATCCTCGTTATCATCCCCGCCCCGCATCAAGCGCCAAATAACGCCGGGAAAATTGTAGTTTCTTCTTCAACGGGCGGAGGCGGGAGCAATATTCCATCCAATGCCTTTTTGCCGCAAACCCCCTTTATTGGCGGCGGAATTTACAATGCGAGGAGTGCGTCCCCAAGCGCTAATGGCGTTGAAGGCGAACAACCCAAGTCCGGATTTCAAACATACATGCCGCCACTCAATTGGCTCGAAGAAATAACGTCCTCTATCGCTCTGCCGCCGCAAAAAGAGGCATTGTTGAATCTGCCTATCGTGCCCGACAGCGAACTTTTAATTGCTTCAAGCGGCGTGACAAACGTCCAAAATTATTTGGATTATTTTGCAAAGCGCGAGGTAGACATCGCTTTTGATTATTCAAAGTTCAAAGATGCGCTAAAAGACGAAAAAGGTATTTTATTGCTTACGCCTTCTCTTGTAGAGACTGCCTTAAACTGGAATGATTTTGCCAAAGTGCACGATTCGCTTTCTATCCAAAAGGAATTTTTAGCCGCAAAAATTCGTTTTTTGAAAACAATTAAAGTTAGCGGAGAAACGATAGCTTTAAATAAAAAAATGATTGCTTTTGACGAATTAACCCTTGAACTAATCGGAAAAACTTTTTCAGCCGAAAACGGCGAGTTGTCCGCTTCGGACCTTAAAGATTTTCTTACAAAATATCTTGCAACGGCAAAACTTGCCAACGAGCAATTCATACAAAGTTCCAATTTGTTGGGTTTTAAATTCAAAGATAATTTCTTTTATAGACTTGCTAAGTTTTTTGGGCTTTCGGACGAAGTTATCGCGCAAGGTCTTTTGTTGGGCGGTCTTATAACTTTCACGGTCCCATGCGATTGCCCGCCAACCGGAATGCAAATTGTTGTCGGGCCGCCAGGGGCAGGAACTTTTTATCTTACAACACCTTTTATGGCCTCGCCGCTTTTTTTCCCTTTTCGCGCTGCTCACGTCGGCGCCTACATTTTGGGTCTTTACTCTCCGGCGCCATTGCCATGCCATACGCTTCCGCTTTGTGTTGTTTTATTCCCGCCTGTTACTCTTGCTGGAACGAGCGAGTGATAAAGGTATTAGTCAAAAAAACACTTGCTGCTTTTCCTATTGGGTACATTTTCAACCACTAAGACGCTTGGACTTTTTGCCAAAGCGTGCTATGCTTTTGGTATTGATACCGCTTTAGGCCAATTAAATAAGGGTAAAAAGCCATTTGAAATGGCTGTTTTTTTGGTTGTTTTGCTTGTTTTTTTAGGCGCTTCGCCGCCATTTTTTAAAAACGCTTCTGATGCCGAAAATAAAGGAATATTGGGCGGTCCCATTGAAAATAGCACTCGCGATACAATTCTCTTGGCAACAGTTTTTGGCGGTGAGCTAGCCATTAGACCAGGATTAGACGAGGATTCCGGCATAAACGGAATCGGCGAGCAAAACACATATCAAGGCAGCTTGATTGATGGAGGTCAACCAATCGGGCCGTCATATTCTCGCAACGTACTTATTATATATAATGTAGAGAGCGGCGACACTTTGTCGGGAATTGCATCGCGTTTTGGCATCTCGCTTGATACTATTATTAATGCAAACCCGGCCCTGAGAGGCAGGATTTTAAGAGTTGGAGACAAACTCAATGTTTTGCCGACATCCGGGGTTGTTTATAAAACAAAAGAAGACGACACACTTGAGTCTATTGCCGCTTATTTCGGCATCCCGGAGGAAAAAATAGTTAAATATAACAAATCTGTTAATTTTGCCTCGCTTGGCGCCGGTATAACCATTGTTATACCCGGCGCGAGAAGCTCTGGATTGGCAGGCGGCTTTCTTGGCGGAGGTCTGTCCGATTTTAGCGATAATTTTTCTAAGCCAACCGACGGTTTTAACTGGGGCAAGCTTCATCATTACAACGCCGTAGATATCGCGAATTCCTGCGGCGCGCCTGTTTATGCCGCTGCCGAAGGACTGGTTGTGCCTGATGAAAGTTTCGGGAGCGGAAAGGATGGTTGGAACGGCGGTTATGGCAAGTTTGTTTTAATTGAGCATCCTTTTGGCGATAATGTTCGGACAAGATACGCCCATCTCGGGAAAGTATTAGTAGAAATAGGAGATTACATTAAAAGCGGCACGGAGATCGGGACAATCGGCCAGAGCGGCGACGCATCAGGCTGCCACCTGCACTTTGAAGTTTACGGCGCAGAGAATCCATTTGCTCGCTAAGCGCTCGCAACATAATGCCAATCTACCTGCCTGACTTGCCTGAGGGCAACTCAGGCAGGCGGGCGAATGTATGCGAATGCTGCGAATTTCCCATTAACTATTTATTCCTTGGATAATCCCCGAATAAACGCTTCAATTTGTCCGTCAAGATCAAAAGTAGTCGGTTCATGCCCCTCGGCGATGGTAGAGCCAGCTAAAAGATGATAAAGCCTGCAATTATCCAAAGTTTCTGCATCATAGGCTTTCCTCAACTCGTCACATTTCTTTACGATTTTATTTTGAGTTCCAAAAATATCGGCTTTTTGAGCGTCGCCTAATATGCGTTTTAAATCTTCAATAATTCTCTCCTTGCGCTCTTTTTCGGAATAATTTGGGGTTTCTGGTTTTTGGTCTCCGATTTCCATTGGTTTAACTTAAAAACTAAACCAAATAGGATATTTTTTCAATTCGGCAAAACTGGAGAGAGGTATTCTATACTTCTTCTCTCAACCTATAGCTGAACGCCTCGGCTAAATGTTCAGCCGAGACTTTTTCTTGCGATTCCAAGTCCGCGATCGTGCGGCTGGTTTTGAGCACGGAATTTTTTATCAAAAAAAAACCATTCCCGCTCGTGTTCATTTGCTCAGTACTATGACGCGTCATAGTGCCACGTCCTGCTTATACTCCGCAAGAAACTCGCGCAACGAAAAAGAAAAAGGTCTGGATTATTCATCCAGGCCTGCGGCGCCTGGACTGAACGTCTTAAACTTCTTCGCGTAATCTATAACTATAGGCTTCAGCGAGATGCTCTGCTGAAACTTTTTCCTGATTTTCCAAATCGGCGATGGTGCGCGCGGTTTTGAGGAGGCGGTAGTAGCCGCGGGGCGAGAGGCGCGAGCGGTCCAATGTTTCAAGGAATTTCTCCGCGCCGGGCGCGAAAGAAATCATTTCTTCTACTTGGCGCGAACTCATTTCCGAATTGGTAGAAATTTTTTGCGTTGTTTTGCGCCCAGCGAAGCGTTCAGCCTGAATTTTCCTTGCGTGTTCAACCTGTTTTTTAATGTCAGGGCTTGCTGGCTCCAGATTTTTTCTTTCGCGAAGCTCCGCTATTTTTACGCGCGGAACTTTTATCTGCAAATCAATTCTGTCCAAAAGCGGACCGGAGATTTTTTTCTGGTAGCGGATTACTTCGTAAGCCGTGCATCGGCATTCTTTTTCCGGGTCGCCGTAGAATCCGCAGGGACAGGGATTCATGGCGGCGACGAGCGCAAACTTGGCCGGGAAAGCCAAAGTGCCCTTGGAGCGCGCCACATGGACTACGCCTGACTCCATCGGCTGCCTCAGCGCTTCTAAAATATTTTTCTGGAATTCTGGAACTTCATCTAAAAATAAAATTCCGCGGTGAGCCAAACTTATCTCGCCCGGCTTCGGGTTTGTGCCGCCGCCGATTACTGCAACAATTGACGCGGTTTGATGCGGCGAGCGGAACGGCCTTTGCCGCACAAGGCCTCCTGGAGCCAAGCCAGCAGAGCTCCAAATTTTTGTGATTTCAATTGCCTCCTCTAAAGTTAATCTCGGCAAAATTCCAATCATAGCTTGCGCCAAAAGGCTTTTCCCAACTCCTGGCGGCCCAATCATAAGCATGTTATGCCCTCCGGCAGACGCGATAGTCAAGGCGCGCTTGGCGTTCTCCTGACTTTTTATTTCAGAAAAATCTGGAGCCAGAATTTCTTCTTGTTCTACCGGGCTAAAAGTCGCAGGTTTTATGGCTTTTCTGTCCTCCAGAAATTCAATCGCATCTTGCAGGTTTTCTAAAGGAATAACTTTTATGTTTTTGACTACAGCTGCTTCGTTGGCGTTTTGCCGCGGCAAAATAAGGTAATTAAAACCCTGATTTTTTGTCATTTCGCTTATATTTAGCGCCCCGTTTATTGGTCTGAGCCGGCCGTCCAAAGCGAGCTCGCCCACAAAAATTTTGTCTTTTGCGTCAAATTCTTTTATTTGTTTTGTAGCTAAAAGATAACCAATCGCAATTGCCAAATCATACTGCGAACCGGTTTTTTTGATATCAGCCGGCGCGAGATTTATGGTTATTTTTCTATTTTCTCTGGTCGGCGGTTTGATGCCGGAATTTTTGAGAGCGGAGTTCACTCGTTCTTTTGCTTCATTGAGTGCCTTGTCGGCCAAGCCGACAATATTAAAGGCGTGAAGGCCGACATTCAAATCAACCTCCACCTCGATTGATCTCGCCTTTATTCCGTCAAGTTCTGCAGAATAAACCCGCGCCAGATTTTTTATCATTAGTTGTGCAGTCGTTGTTTGCTATAACTATAACGCAATTGCGTTATAATTATAGTTATTAATTATTATTTTTTTATCTCTCTTTTCTTGCAGCTTTTACAAAATCTTGATTCAGGCACAATGTTCAAAATTTTTGTTTCTATTTCACCTTTGCATTTTTCACAAATTCCATATTTTCCTTCCCCAATCTTTCCAAGCGAAACATCAATTTCTTCTAATTGATTTTTTAATTCCTGAACTATAGCCAGTTGATTGCTCAAACTTTCTGCCTCATCAGCTTCTTCGTCAAAATGGTCAATGTCGCTTCCAAAGTCCTCATGTTTTTGCACTTTTTCTAATTCTTCAAGCAGTCGAGCCCGTTCTTTTTCCAGTTTCTTTTTGTATTTTTGAGTTTTTTTGCTGTCCATTTTTTACTATTAACCCTTAGGTTATGTCCACCCCTCTCAGAAGTCAAACTTTTCTTTGACAGGATACGTAGTTTATTCTCTTGTATTTCAATTTGAGCCTGAAGTCAGATACGGCAGCTAAACTTGGCTCGCCCGCATTTTTCCTAAATCAGCACTCGCCAATTTTTGCAAGGCATTGTTGATAAGGTGTTTATATCCGGCAAAAAATGCGGCAATTGCCGATTTGTAGCTTTTGCCGCATTTCTGACAAACATTTTTGTTTATCAGAGGAAAAAGGAAGAAAACCCGAAAAACCCGATAATGCGATAAAACCTACATTTTTTGACTTTTTCGTGAAATGTTTGTGTGTGCGCTAAACACTATTAACCTACCAACTTGCATCAACCAGTGAATTTTTGATTTCTGTCAAAATAACCAAATTTATAAAGTTTATGTATAAGTTTATATTGTTTAGGCACATCAGGATCAAGGCCAATATTTTCTAGCCAGTTTTCAAACTGTTTGGCCTTGTTGCCGTTTAATTTTTTATAAAATAGAGGCACAATTACATTCTTTAGCTGTCCAACATCTCTTATTATCAGTAGAGACATACCCTTGCGGTTATGACTAAACTTATCAATCCTAGGAGGATAGCTATAAATTTTATTTCTAAGACCCAAAGTTTCTTTTACACACCCCAATAATTCATTGTCTCTTTGACTCATAGATAATGTAAATGCTGGGATCTTTGTTCTTAGAACCGTTCTGCCTTTATAGTCCCTTTTAAGAGATTGGGAACAAAACGTGAAGCAGCCCTCTCCTTCTACGAGTCCCCTTATATACTCATAGCTTAATCTTTTGTACATTTTTTAGGATGGCTGTTTAATAACGTAAGGGATGTTTAGCGATAACCAAGAAAAACATGAATTTCTTGTAAACGGTTTACATTTATTTTACAATAGAACCTAATGAATCACAAATCTAATGTTGGTATCATTGGCGAAAACCTCGCCTGTGGATATCTTGTTGAAAAAGAATATAGGATTTTAAAGAGGAACTACCGTGAAAAGTGGGGCGAGATAGATATTATTGCTAAATCAAAGGATAACACCCTTGTCTTTTTTGAGGTTAAAACCCTATACAACATCGGGCCGACCTCCAATCAATTGGAGCCAGAAGACCACCTTACGACTGCAAAGCTTAAAAAATTAAGGAGAACCTGCGAGGTTTTTTGTAATAAAAACCCGGAAATCGTTGACGAACGAAAGGGTTGGCAAATAGATCTTTTGGCTGTGGTCATAAAGAATCAGACATTGAACGAGGGCGACGTTAATGTTTTGACAAAAAAGCGAGAAAATTTCATAATAAGACACTATGAGAAGCTCTAAACCCCACACCAAACGAGAAACATAATCATGCGGCGCCTTTGGCGCCATTTCTCGTTGTGGTGTGGGGGTAAAGACACGCCAGACCAAACAATTTGACAAAATTCTCCTTCTGACTATACTTTAGGTGTAACTCTGCCGCCGCTTAAGGCGGTTCTTTTTAAAACAATATGCTTAACATTAAAGACCTGGGGAGGGCGATAAAACAGGTTGCAGAAGAAAAAGGGCTGGAGCCGGAAAAAGTTTTGGAAGCCATCGAATCATCAATCGCCGCTGCCTATAAAAAGGAATACGGCGAACGTGGCGAGATTGTCAAGGCCAAACTTGATACAAAAACCGGCGAGCTTAAATTTTGGCAAGTAAAAACCGTGGTTGATGAGACAACGGTTCGTTTTACTGAAGAAGAAGAAGCTCCGACGCCCGCCGAAGGCGGGGCCGGAGCCCCGACAGCTCCGCGCGTCGGGAAAGAAAAAATAAAAGAAACCCAAGAAGTAGCGGCAGAAGAAATAAAGTTGCCGCACTACAATCCTGAGCGTCACATACTTCTTAATGAAGCCAAAAAGATTTCCGCCGAAGGCGGATCCGCCTTTGGCGGGAAAAAAGACGTTCAACTAGGCGAAGAGCTTATGTTTCCGTTAGAGACGCACGAAGACTTTGGCCGAATTGCTGCTCAAACAGCGAAGCAGGTCATTTTGCAAAAACTAAGAGAATCAGAGAGAGACTCAATACTTAACGAATGGCGCGACAAAGAAGGCCAGATTGTTTCTGGCGTGGTCCAGCGTTTTGAAAGAGGCCATATATACGTTGATTTGGGGCGGACAGTTGGCGTGATGTTCGCCAACGAGTCTATTCCGGGCGAGCATTATCGGGCAGGAGAAAGGCTGCGATTTTTGGTTTTAGCTGTCCAGGAAGACGCGCGGCTTCCTGGCATTGTACTTTCGCGTTCCCACCCGAAGTTTGTGGCAAAGCTTTTTGAAATGGAGGTGCCGGAGCTTGCCGAGGGCATTGTTGAAATAAAGTCCATCGCCCGTGAGCCGGGCAATAGAACCAAGTTAGCCGTTGTCTCAAAGTCCGAAGGCGTTGATCCGGTAGGTGCTCTTGTCGGCCAGAGGGGTATGCGCGTAATGGCGGTTAATAATGAGCTTGGGCAGGAAAAGATTGATATTGCCGAGTGGTCAGAAGACCCGGAAAAGTTTATAGCGAATGCCATTTCTCCGGCAAAGGCTCAGTCGGTTGAGATTTTACCTCGCAGGGAAGCGCGCGTTTATGTTCCTGAGGTCCAGTTAAGCTTGGCCATCGGCAAGGGAGGGCAGAACGTTCGATTAGCCGCAAAGCTTACTGGCTGGAAAATAGACGTTCGCTCGCAAACGCGGCCAGAGGAGGTTCAAGAAGGGGGCGTGGCAACTGGAGCCGAGGAAGCGGCGGTAGAGCAAAAAGAATCCACAGACACGGAGCAGGCAGAAGGAGCTGCAGCTGACAAAGGCGGCTGAGAGCTTGTAAAATTAAATGCAAAATAAGTCGTGATTAATAGAAAAATAAAAATACAAAAACACGAATGAGCACATTATTAATACCTATAGTCATACCACTCTTAGCAATAGCAGTTGCAGTCTACTTTATCGCTTGGCTCTTGAAAAAAGACCAGGGAACAGAGAAGATGCAAGCGATTGCTCAAGCAATTCGCGAAGGAGCCTCCGCTTTTTTAAAAAGACAATATAAGACCATCGCTTTTATCGGCCTCATTATAGCGGCTGGCCTCTGGCTGGCTTACGAACTTGCTGGTAAATCCACTACCGGTTGGCAGACCGCAATGGCTTTTGTTTTCGGCGCTTTTTCTTCGGCAATTTCCGGAGTCATAGGAATGTCTATTGCTGTTAGAAGCAACTCGCGCTCGGCTTCTGCGGCCAAGAGAAGTTTTAATGAGGCCCTGACTATTGCCCTCCGGGGCGGCGCTGTTTCCGGCTTAATTATTGTCTCTTTGAGTCTTTTGGGTATTGCCGGACTATTTGCTATTTTCAGTTTTTTCGGCTATGAAGCGGTTAGAATCCCCTCCCTTATAACTGCTTACGCTTTCGGCGCGTCTCTTATAGCGCTCTTCGCTCAGCTTGGCGGCGGAATTTACACAAAGGCCGCTGACGTTGGAGCGGACTTAGTAGGCAAGATAGAGGCCGGAATTCCGGAGGACGACCCGCGAAATCCGGCTGTTATCGCGGATTTGGTTGGCGACAATGTTGGCGACTGCGCAGGCCGCGGTGCAGACCTCTTTGAATCAACCGCTGCTGAAAATATCGGCGCAATGATTTTGGGAGTCGCTCTTTATCCTGTCTTTGGTATTTCTGTTATTTTTTATCCTTTAGTTTTGCGAGCCTTTGGGCTTTTGGCCTCAATTGTCGGGGTATTCTTCGCTCGCGCAAAAGAAACCGACTCGCCGACAAAGGCGATGAACAAAGGATACTTTATTACGAGCGGCTTGGCTGCGCTTGCCTTTTATTTTATTACGCA
>Ga0315280_10011736_pt1 | contig 10710 bp, 9 predicted proteins | sample YL17G06_40_MG_FD_203697 | JGI IMG/M metagenome (GOLD analysis project Ga0315280, IMG submission 203697) | Sediment microbial communities from Yellowstone Lake, YNP, Wyoming, USA - YL17G06_40 | ecosystem: Environmental > Aquatic > Freshwater > Lake > Sediment | place: USA: Wyoming | collected... | reverse complement strand
TCCATCTCAGTTTTTCAATGGACATAAAAGACTCCGGATTATTGTCAACCAAATTGAGAAATAAGGTTAACAAACAATAATTCCTCTGTCAATGGCAAAATGCTATTGGAATTTTTAATGCAAATTGGTAAACTCTTGCTAAAGTAAGGGCCATAGATATTCACAGGAGGGATTATGTTTTTCATCGTTCGTTTAATCATCAATATGGTGGCCATTTTGATCATCTCTTATCTCTTCCCAAAGATGATCTGGGTAGATGGCTTTTTAGCGGCTCTGGTCGCAGCCTTCTTATTGGGGATCGTCAATACGATACTCCGGCCCATCCTGGTATTGCTCACCCTTCCCCTCACTTTGTTGACCCTTGGGCTCTTCTTACTGGTCATCAATGGATTGATGCTCTGGTTGGTTTCAGCCCTGGTGAGGGGATTTCATGTCAGTGGTTTCTGGGGCGCGGTGTTGGGTTCCATTTTGATCAGCCTTGTGAGTTGGATATTGTCCAGGTTTTTACCCTCCTGAGAAGCCACAAAAACCTGGCTTACTGATTCCAACTTGAACTAAAAGGAGAAACCTATGACTCGAAGGGCATTAGTTTTAAGTGGCGGAGGAGCGAAAGGATCTTTCCAAATCGGTGCCATAGAGGAGTTGATCCTCAACAGGGGACTTGACTTCGAAATTCTCTGTGGCGTCTCAGTGGGTGCATTGAACGTAAGCTTTCTGGCTCAGGCGCCCTTCGATCCCATCCATCCGGAAGTCAGCCTTGAAAATCTGAAGAACACCTTTATCACCCTTCGCCATCTCTGGCTGGAGGAGATCATTTTCCCTCAGAATCCTTCACGAAAGAAAATCGAAAAGGTGCTTAAAAAAGTTCGATATGCCCCAATCGTAGAAATCAAGCCGGAAAAATATGTTATTCGAGATGCTTTAGATTTTTCGCCAACGAACCTTATGGAAAATTACCGATATGGAAAGAAGGTAGCGGCGTCCCTCCCACGATCATTGCCCTGATCATTCTCCATCCAATGTATGGTGTTCCGCTTTGCGATACCAAGAGACAGGGTCGACGAAGTATTCTTCCGTATCCTTGAGAGAAAGGTAGTGCTCATTTTCCATCTTTGACAGAAGATCAAAAAACTCCTTCTCTTTAGGATTAGTGACGCTGTTCCGAATTTCGGCATAGAACTTTGCTCCCTTCGCCTCAAAATCGATAGCTGTCCGGACAGCTTCCAGATCATCCGAGTCTCCTTTGGCCGTCTCGTCGACCTTTTTAACGAATTCAAGTAGGATATCCCTCACGACCGTTTCTTTCACTTTGATGGGAACGGTCTCAGGCCATTTTTCCTGTTTGACCCACTTTTGATGGAGCTGTTTCAGCCGTTCATAGTGCTCGAGTTCATCATCTCCGATCTGCTGGAACATTTTTTTGCCGAGAGGATTCTTAGTTCTTTTGGCATTTTTCAGATAGAATTCCCGCTCCCTCATCTCATTATTGAGAGCCACCCCCAAAGCATTCAAACGTTCTTTTTCGTTCATCCTCATTCCTCCCTTAAATTCAGCATCTTTGATCTCTTTTTATATTATCCTAGTTCTTTCTATCTATCAAGAAGTCTGTGGAAGGATTTTCAACCCTATTCCTCCATGCCTGCTTCCTTCAGATTAGCGACGACAATGAGGATAGTGTTTTTCGGGTGAAGATATTTTTTAGCAACCCGGAATATTTCTTCCCGCGTGATCGATCGGATGAGAAAGGAGTATTTTTCCGGATAATCGAGACCCAACCCATAGTACTCCACCTGTGTGAGAAAACCGGTCAGCTTTCCCTGGGTATTGAGCCGCATGGGAAAACTTCCGATGAGATATTTCTTTGCCCCTTCCAACTCTTTTTCTGAAACGAGTTCTTTTCGAATCCGTTCCACCCCCTGAAGGGAGAGGGCAATGGCCTCACGAGCAGAGGTGTTTTTCGTCTGAAGGACAATCTGGAAAGAACCCGGATATTTTCCGGGATCAAAAAAACTTGCCACAGAATAGGCAAGCCCCCTCTTGTTTCGAATTTCCTCCACCAGCCGGGAGGAAAAACCTCCACCTCCCAGAATGTAGTTCATGACAGTGAGGGCATAGTAGTCTGGATTGTCTCGGCTTACTCCGGCATGGCCAATGATAATGTTGGCCTGCGTGATCCCCCGGTCGATCTTCACTGTCTTCGGCTCTCTTGCAAAGGAAGGTTTAAAGGGAATTTTAGGAATCTCGGCCATCGGCCATTTTGCAAGGCTTGGAAGAAGTTTTGTCTTCACTTCTTCTGCAGAGATATCCCCCACAACGGTCAGAATGGCGTTATTGGAATGGTAATAGGTGCGGTAGAATCGAACAATGGCCTCCCGTGTAATGCGAGGAAGTGATTCTTTTGTTCCTTCGACTGGGTGGCCATAAGGACTGTTGAGAAAGAGCGCTCTTTGGAACTCTTTTTCTGCGACCTCATCGGGCTGATCTTCTGCGGATTGAATGGCTGCCAGCGTCTTTTCTACTTCTCTCTTGATTTCCTCCTCAGGAAAGGTGGGCTGGGTGAGCGCCTCCATGAAGAGATCCCATCCCTTGTCCAGATCCTTCTTTAAAACCTGGAGGCTGAGCGTGGCAGAATCTCTGCCTGAAGAAGAAGAGAGGGAGGCTCCCATGAAATCCAGCTCCTCATGGATGGCAGTGACCGTGCGCATCGAAGTTCCCAGAAGAAGACCCCTGGCGGTCAGGTATGACAAACCTTCCTCTCCAGAAGGATCTTTACGCGACCCTGAGTCAATGAGAAGTTGGAAGGTCACAAAGGGAAGGGAGCGCTCCTCACAGACAATGAGGATAAGCCGATTGGGAAGCACTGTCCTCTGGACTGGAGGCATGGCCCGGAGGCCGCCGTCTGGCAGACCTACGCATAAAATTAAAAAAACGAGGACGATAAGAAGACCTTTTAATTTTAGATTGCGGATTGTGGCCTCCGGCTCAGGCTCCGCCCCATAGGGGCTTCTGCCCCGGAGGGAGAGCCCTCTGGCTCGGAGAGATTGCGGGATAAAAAACCTAAAAATTAAATGCATAAATTTTCCCTTTCTTCAATCTAAAATCTTCTCAGCCCGTTGAAAAAACCACCTCGATTCGCTTTCTGTCATTCCCACGGAAGTGGGAATCCAGTATTCTTAATAATGTTATGGACTCCCGCTCCCCGCTTTCGCGGGGACAAGTTTACCCCTGCGGAGGCAGGGGCGGGAGTGACGCCCTGATCGACTTTCTTCAAAGGGCTATCCTTATTTGATCATTCTCTCTTTTATAGGGCCCCCTTCTGGCAAAGACTTTCCCTCCTTAGGCGGAAGAGGAATTAGTATTCCCACGGTTCGATTATCCGGGATGAGGTATTTTTTTGCCACCCGCTGAATGTCTTCCGGAGTTACCTTTCGGATGGAAGGGATGTAATCGTCAATCGCTTTCCAACTCATGGCAATCTCGTGATGGGCCAGGAGCCTGGCTTGGTTGAAGATGGAATCCTGCCCAAATATAAAAGAAGCTTCGAGCTGATTCTTTGCCTTTTTTAATTCCTGCTCCCCCACTCGTTCTCTCTGAAGTCGCTCTATTTCTTGATCGAATGCCTTCTCCACTTCAGCCACTTCTTTTCCAGGAAGTAAATCTGCAGAGAGGGTGAAGAGACTTGGATCTCGGGAGAGAAGATCATGGCCTGCATCGGCGCTGAGCACCAGTCTTTTCTCCCAGACAAGACCCTGATAAAGTCTGGAACTTTTTCCTCCGGAGAGAAGGGTGGCAATCACTTCCAGCACGTAGCTATCCGGCTCTCGGAGGTTCGGGACATGATACCCCATCACCAGGAATGGGAGCTGAGCCTCTTTCTTTACAAGGATTCTTCGCTCCCCAATCTGTGGAGGATCTTTATCCTTCTCCTGATTAGGACCCACTCCTTTCGGGGATGAGCCAAAGGCCTCCTCAATTTTGGGAAGGAGTTCTTCTTTCTTAAAATCTCCCACGACAACGAGAAGGGCATTGATGGGGTTATAGTAAGTCTTGTAGTAGGTTTTTAAGTCCTCAAGGGTGAAACGAGCGATATCCTCCATCCAGCCGATAATAGGCCAATGGTAAGGATGAATCTCAAATGCGGTTGCCATGATTTGCTCTATAAGAACAGATTGAGGGTTATCCTCGGTGCGGAGCCTCCGTTCCTCCATCACCACCATTCGCTCGGTACGGAAGTCTTCCTCTCGGAGAATGAGATTCTGCATCCTGTCCGTCTCCAGATCGATAGCCACCTGGACCCGATCCGCACTGAGATTTTCGAAGTATGCCGTATAGTCATGAGAAGTGAAGGCGTTGTCATTTCCCCCATTTTCCTGGATGATCCTGGAAAACTCCTCAGGACCGATCTTCTCAGTCCCTTTAAACATCATATGTTCAAGCATATGGGAGAGGCCTGTCTTTCCCCATGCTTCGTTCCGGGATCCAACACGATACCAGATTTGGAAGGTGACCAACGGCGCCTTGTGATTTTCAAGGAGAATCACCTTCAGGCCGTTGGGCAAGACGGTTTCATAAACCTGTTCTTTCAGCCCGGCCTCTGAGAGGGGTATAAAGAGAAAATGGGAAATCAGGAGAATTAAAACAGTGCCAAATATCTTCCTTGCAATGCGACTCAATTCTGTCCTCCCTTTAGGGCTTCACGCGGATCGGCAGGATCACGGTGGTAATACCATTCCATTGTAAGCGTCGCTGAATGGCAAAGGCCGTTTCGTTATGAAGCATCTTATGGAAGAAGTGGACACGGTGAAAAATGAGCTGTCCGGTAAAGACGGTTGATCTTGGAAATTCTTCTACAATGGATTCGCACAAAGAACTCGCACTCTCCACCACATCGGTTCCGATATCGAATCGATAATTAGCCGGAAACCCAAGTCTTCTTGCAAGATCAACATATTTCATCAAGGAAACCCTCATGGATTCTTTCAATGCCTCCATTTCAGTAGCGCCCTTAAACGAACCAGAGTCCACCAAGCCAACTGAAACAAAAATAAAATTCTTATAGAGATTTGGAAAATTTCGGATAATGGAAAGCAAGGTATGGACACCGAAACCATTATAACCTGTTACCAGTTGAATGGCCGTTATTTTTTTCGGATCTAAAAGTTCATGACTTAATGGACCGGTGGTCGGTATATTTAACAACATTTCATCGAGCTCTCTAATACCCTGTTTAACACTTGCATAGTGTCCACGGATCAAATAACATACTCCTATCACCATGGAGGTGATCAGGAGCGTGATCCATCCTCCCACGGAGAACTTCTCGATCAATGTAATAATGAGAATGGTCAGGCAAAGCGTTAAACCCGTGAGGTGAACAGGCAAATGTTTTTTCCACTCTTTCTCCCTCTTCCGGTTTTTAATAAAAAATCGAGACATCCCAAGCTCTGAAAGCGAAAAGGTAGCAAAGACATTAATGGAATACATGACGATAAGATGTGAAATAGACCCTTCTGTATAAAGCAATAACAGAAGAGCGGCTCCTCCCATCACAAGAACTCCGTTCTGCATAGTCAGACGTTCCGAGAGCGTAGAAAAACGATGAGGGAACCACGAATCAAGAGCCATATTCGACATCACCCTCGGGCCATCGATAAAACCCGTTTGTGCAGCGGCCAGTAACAAAGCCCCTTCTGATAAAATAGTGATTAAGGCGAGCCAGTGGCCAAAACCCCACCGACTAAAAAGATTTCCCGCAAGGACTGCGTTGAGTGTCTGGCCCTCGACGGGGCGTACTTTTAATAGAAGATAACAGATAAAAATTCCACCTGCTGTAAGCGCTAAAGAGGTGGACATATAGAGCATCGTGCGCTTACCTGATTGGACCTTTGGCTCGCGCATAATTTGTAAGCCATTGGATACGGCCTCGATTCCGGTATAGGTGCCTCCTCCAAGGGAGTAAGCATGGAGAAAAAGGAGAAATAGGCCTAACCCGCCAAGTGTTGAAAGGCCGTGCTGAAAATTGGTTCTGAATTCGTGAGAGATGGGGCCAATATTATCCACATGGGTGAGGATTCCATAACCCAGCATGAAGGTATGGGTTAAAATAAAGATGATGAAAATAGGGGCAAGGACCATCACTGACTCTTTTACCCCCCGGAGGTTCAAAATAATCAGCACGACGATGAATAATACCTCGATGAATAATTTAAATTCATGAAACTCCATGGGCAGAAAGCTGAAGAGGGCATCGGCACAAGCAGCAATGGAGACCGTGATGGTCAACATGTAATCTACCAGTAAGGCGCATCCGGAAATAACGCCTGCCTTTTCACCGAGCGTATGGGTGGCGACCACATAACCGCCTCCACCATGGGGGAAATGTTCAATGATACGAGAATAGGCATAGGAGATGATAAATACAGTGAGGGCGGTGGCTAATGCTAAAAAGATGGCTAAGTAGGTATGTTCGCCAAGGGTCTTGAAGGCCTCCTCAGGGCCATAGGCAGAAGACGAGAGGCCGTCGGCTCCAAAGCCAATCCATGCAAGAATCGGTATTAAGGATAACTTGTGGAAGATGGAGGTATCCTGAACATCACGAGGAGCTCCGATTAATTTGTGGCGAATTTTATCGATAACAGAGGTTTTATTTTCGAAATGGCCGGATGGCATTTTAGGTTTTTGAGTTTGAAGGTCTTATCTCAGTCTGATTTCTAATCCATCGCTACAAGGAAAAAAGGCGCCGCCAACCCTATTTGTTTTTAAAATATCTAAAAATGAACCAGCCTGCAAGTAATAGTATAAAGACCACAATAGCCATATATTCAATTCTTGTCAGGTCTTTTTTTAATATCTGAACACTGTTGCCACCCACATAACCGATTCCACCCATTAAAGCGATCGTCAATAGTGAAGTGGCTGCATCAGCCACAAGAAACTTTATCGCAGACATTCTCATCACTCCTGCGACCAGAAATATCTGTGCCCTCAATCCTAAAAAATGTCTTCCAACCAGAATGACCCAAACATCTCTCTTTTTAAATTTCTCTTCAAGCTTTGAGAGTCGATCAGGGGATATCATCCTGTGGAATTTTTTATGTTCTACTACCATTCTCCCATATTTCTTACCGACCGAATAGAGAAAAAAATCACTCATTAATAGACCGGAATAGACAATCAAAAATGTTGGTAGGGGTTTGACCACCCCATGAGCCACTAAAAATCCACTCAACATGAGGGTGGTATCTTCCGGGAAGGGTAACCCCATTCCTCCAAGAATGATAAGAGCGAAAATCCCCAAATAAGGGAAATGCCCTATCCATATGCCTATCTCAAGCATAAAGCACTACGGATTAAAAATTCACCCTCTTGTAAAAGACCCTTTTCGCTATTTCTGCTGCAATGATATAAAGGATCACAATCACCCCCATGAACAGAAGGAATGAAATGGGGAGTGGACTAAATCCAAATGTCTTTCCAAAGGGGGTGTAAGGGAAAATGAGCGTTACTCCAACAATCATCAGTGTGGCTATCAACAAATACTTCCCCGGTCTGCTCTTGAAGAAAGGCTTCCTGCTCCGAACAACGAGAACAACCGATGATGCAGAAATCACAGACTCCAGAAACCAGCCGGTTCTAAATTGATCTGTCGTGGCATGGAGGATAAGCAGAAGCACACCGAAGGTGAGATAGTCGAATACCGAACTCAGAATGCCAAATGTCATCATAAAATTGCGGATGAACTTGATGTCCCAGCGTCGAGGTCTCTCAACCATCTCTTTATCCACGTTGTCGGTGGCAATGGTCATTTCTGGAAAGTCTGTCAGCAAATTGGTGAGCAGAATCTGCTTGGGTAGAAGAGGAAGAAATGGCAGAAAGAAGGACGCCCCTGCCATGCTGAACATATTCCCAAAATTTGCACTGGTCGCCATAAACACATACTTCAGGGTATTGGCAAAGGTCCTTCTCCCTTCATAGAGACCCTGCACCAGAACGCCGAGATCCTTTTCGAGCAGCACAATGTCAGCGGCCTCTTTGGCAACATCCACCGCGCTATCCACGGAGATGCCAACATCGGCAGCATGGAGCGCCGAAGCATCATTGATACCGTCTCCCATATATCCGACAACATGTCCAGCTTTCTTCAAAGCGAGAATGATGCGCTCTTTATGGTTCGGCTCCACCTCAGCGAAGACGTCCACCTCATTTACTCGTTTGAGCAGCGCCTCATCACTCATCTGGTGAAGATCTCGACCTGTGAGGATGTGCGGATTCAATAATTCCACCTGTTGACTCACATTGGCAGCGACCAAGTGGTTGTCTCCCGTAATGATCTTCAGCGAAACACCGAGATGCTTCATTTGACTGATGATTTGGTTAATCCCAGGTTTGGGCGGGTCAAAGAGAATTAAAAATCCCAAAAACGTCATGGTAACTTCATTATCTTTGGCGATGAGAGAGGCTGAGCCTACATCACGGTAAGCGATCCCCAATGTGCGAAACCCCTTATGGCTGATTTCCTCAAATCGCTGCTGGATCTGTTCCTGCACGGCAGCGATATTCGCAATTGTTCCTTCAGAAATTTCCGCTGACGAACAAACAGCAAGCACATTTGGGAACGCCCCCTTCGTGACCATAAGATTCTGTTCCCCTTTTGAGACTAAGATACTCAAACGCTTACGAATAAAATCATAAGGCACTTCATCCAGTTTTTGATAGAGAGATACATCAAAGAGATGATGAGTGCGGATTGCCTCATCAATGGGATTTGCAAAACCCGTCTCATAAAAGGCATTGAGATAGGCGTAGAGAAGAACTTTTTCGCTTTCCTTGCCGTGAACATTAAGTGCAGAGTGTAACTGTACCACCCCTTCGGTCAGGGTACCGGTTTTATCGGAGCAGAGCACACTCATGCTCCCGAAGTTTTCAATCGAGGCGAGCCGTTTGACGATCACTTTCTCGATGGCCATGCGTTTGGCACCGTGGGCAAGATTGACGCTGATAATTGCAGGCAGCAGTTGCGGCGTCAACCCTACAGCAAGGGCCATTGCAAAGAGAAAAGATTCCAAGACGGGCCGTGTAAAATAGACATTAATGGCGAAGATGGAAATCACCAGCACCAAGGTCACTTCCATCAGAAGATATCCAAATCGCCTGACGCCACGTTCAAACTCTGTCTCCAGCGGCCTGAGTTTCAGCCGTTCGGAAACTTTGCCAAATTCAGTTTCCTTACCGGTGTGGACAACCAATGCCTTCGCACTTCCGCTGATCACATGAGTTCCCATAAAGAGAGAATTTATCCGCTGACTGAGCGGTGTTTCTGTTGGCAGAACCCCGGGTGCTTTTTCTACAGGGTAGGTTTCGCCCGTTAATGTGGCCTCATCGACAAATAGATCTTTGGAATCAAGAAGAAGACAGTCTCCGGGGATCACATCGCCTGCGTTAAGGACGACGATGTCGCTTGGGACAATCTCTTCAACGGGGATTTCTTCTGAGGCACCATTTCGAAGCACTGTGGCTTTGATCTGCACAATGGTAAGCAACTTATCGACTGCATCGACTGCTCCTCGTTCCTGCCAGAAGCCAAGAAAACCGCTCATCAAAACAATCACGAGGATAATGAAGGCATCGGCAGGATCATGGAGGAAAAATGACAATCCCGCCGCAAAGAGAAGGATGAGGATGATTGGACTCTTGAATTGGGCAATGAGTAGCGATAGGGTGTCCGATCTCTTTTTGGGTTTTAGAAGATTGAATCCATAGCGAGCGATTCGTTGTTTGGCCTCATTGCTCGTCAAGCCCTGCGGTGTTGTTTGAAGTTGCCGGAAGAGTTCAGGGGCAGGGATGCTCCAGAATGCAGGTCGATATATCTCAAACTGGTTTTCTACCTTGGCCATTTCTTTAATGGTCGTTATTTGGCAAATATCATCTTCAGCGAGATCAGAAGCAATGCTACCCCGAATACCCTTTCTAAAGCGACACTGGAGAGTTTGGTGGCAAACCTCGCTCCCAGCAGACCACCCAAAAAGAAACCAATACAAATTAAGGAGGCTATCCTTAAATCCACATACCCCTGCTTATAGTATGTCCATGCAGCAAGAAAACCAATAGGAGGCACCAACAATGCCAAGGTTGTGCCTTGAGCCTGGTGTTGGGACAAGCCGAATAAAAAAACCAATACAGGAACGATGATTGTCCCTCCACCAATGCCAATAAGACCACTAAAGGTTCCGGCGACCAATCCCAAAAGCAAGTAAAGAATGATATTCGTCATTGTTGCCCCCTCTCTTTCGTTTACCCCGTTAGAAAGCTCCAGCATTTATTCTGGGGATGGTTGAAATTGAAAACATGAGCTCCTTATTGAGGGCGGGGTCAAAGCCTTGCCCTTTCTAACGGGGTTTACTTCAGCCTATCCTCTACGGCCTTCCAATGGATACTTTTGAAAAAAGCCTCCAGGTATTCTGCCCGCTTCAAACCAAAGAGCTCTGCATTATCCTTCCTTCAGGAATTGAGCGGTCTCTTCGGGAAGAGAAACATTGATATAAATCCCAGATCCCATTTCAAATCCTGCCGGGGTGGTCAGCCTTGGGGTAATTTGAAGATGCCAGTGATAGTAGTCCTCCCCTTCATCCTTAATAGGAGCGGTATGGATGACAAAGTTATAATCAGGGTTGTTCAGCATGGAATAGAGTTTAAACAAGGTCGTTTTTAAGA
>Ga0315280_10011735_pt1 | contig 10711 bp, 5 predicted proteins | sample YL17G06_40_MG_FD_203697 | JGI IMG/M metagenome (GOLD analysis project Ga0315280, IMG submission 203697) | Sediment microbial communities from Yellowstone Lake, YNP, Wyoming, USA - YL17G06_40 | ecosystem: Environmental > Aquatic > Freshwater > Lake > Sediment | place: USA: Wyoming | collected... | reverse complement strand
AGTTTTCTACGAAGCCCTTGGAATGAGTATGTGACGTCATCGTCTTCCGTAAGTACTCTAAGCACCTCTAACTGGCGACAGTCAAGTCCCTCATGATCGGCGTCAAGCTCGCACGATTGGAGAAGATTACTACCACTCAATGCAAATCGACTTTTCGATGTGAAACCGCCCTATATATTGACTACCCCGTTTCTCTCTATGTATACGCCTACACGCTCTATGTGATGGGACGACTGGAATCCGCTGTTGTCAGGAAACGATCTTTCTGCTGTGGCTATTTGATTCAGGAGACCGTAAGCCGCCAAGAAGATAAGTAAGGTGGAGATTCCAGTCGATGGTTAGTAGGAAGTATTCATCGACGGCGAAATTGGGTTTCAAGCTCATATCGGGGTATGATCCCAAAGGGGATCAACCCAATGCTATTAGTCGATTATCAAAGGGAGTACTGGATGGACTGGAAAAGCAAGTTCTGAAAGGTGCCACTGGAACTGGCAAAACCTACGTGATAGCTCATGTCATAGAGAAAGTCCAGAAACCGACCCTTGTAATCTCACATAACAAGACCCTAGCAGCTCAGCTATATGGTGAGTTCAAAGCTTTCTTTCCTGAAAATGCCGCAGAATATTTCGTAAGTTACTATGACTATTATCAACCTGAGGCATACATTCCTCAGACTGATACTTACATTGCAAAAGATGCATCAATAAATGAAGAGATCGATCGGTTAAGACATTCAGCTACCCAGTCGCTTCTAACACGGTCTGACGTCATAGTTGTTGCCAGCGTATCCTGTCTATACGGGATAGGTTCACCGACTGAATACTTGAAGGCAGCCTTCAGGTTGACCAAAGGTGAATCAATGCCACGAAGGGAAATACTGAGAAAACTGGTGGATATGCTCTATGAGAGAAACGATGTGGCCCTTGCTAGGGGAAAATTCAGAGCGCGAGGAAACATCATAGAATTATGTCACGTCAACCAAGATAGTGGAGTGCGAATTGTTCTCCAAGGAGACAAGATCACAGATATAATGAGTCTTGATCCAGTTACAGGCCAGATAGCTGAACACAAAGATTCCACTCTAATATTTCCTGCAAGACATTTCGTAACCCCTCCAGAGAAGTTGAACGATATTCTTCGTGCGATCGAGTCTGAGCTTGAGGAGAGACTGGATGAGCTTAGAATGCAAAACAAGTTACTCGAGGCACAGCGACTGGAGCAGAGAACAAAATACGATATGGAGATGATTGGAAATATCGGATACTGTGCGGGAATAGAAAACTATTCTCGACATTTTGACGGGAGAAAACCGGGTGAACCTCCAAGTACTTTGATCGACTACTTTCCCGAAGGCTTCTTGACAATCATAGATGAGTCTCACGTTACAATTCCACAGATTCAGAGTATGTTCGGCGGTGACCTCTCAAGAAAGAATATGTTGATAGAATATGGTTTTAGGCTTTGGTCGGCTCGGGACAATCGACCATTGACTTTCGATGAATTCAAGAAAAAGATCGGAACAACGATATGCATGTCAGCAACTCCAGGACCCTATGAACTTGCACATAGCCAACAGGTTGTTGAGCAAATCATAAGACCAACGGGACTTGTTGATCCGGAGATTATCGTAAAGCCGGTGAAAGGTCAGATTAACAATCTTATTGATGAAATCAAGAAACGCTCTGAACGAAATGAGAAGACTCTTGTAACCACCCTTACCAAGAAGATGGCTGAAAGCGTATCAGAATATCTTCATGATCAAGGCATCAAAGTGCACTATCTGCACTCTGAAATAGACACCTTGGATAGAGTTGGGATCCTTAGAGATCTGCGGGTAGGGGTATACGACGCTATCGTAGGAATCAACCTCCTGAGGGAAGGACTTGATCTGCCTGAAGTATCATTGGTAGCTATTTTAGACGCTGACAGTGAAGGCTTTCTGAGATCTGACACTTCACTGATCCAGATAATGGGTAGAGCAGCTAGGCACATCTATGGTCAAGTCATCATGTACGCTGACAATGTGACCGAGTCCATGCAAAGGGCCATAGACGAAACCAACAGACGGCGAAAGATCCAACTAGAATACAACCGCGAGCATGGCATCGTTCCGGAAACTATCCGAAAAGAAGTACGCGAAATACTTGCGGAAATTAAGCCTCAACAGTCACGAACCGATACCATCAAGTCGCGTATAGGAATCGATACGAAGAAAATGTCGAGGTCAGAACTTCAGACCGTAATTGCCAATCTAGAGCAGGAGATGCTTGACCTAGCTGCCAAACTAGAATTCGAAAAAGCAGCCGAAATCCGCGACACAATAAAAGCCTTGAAAGGAGCCAAAAAGTGATGCCTGAGGAACTCATTGTAAAAGGAGCAAGAGAGAACAACCTCAAGAACATCACAGTCAAGATCCCCAAATACAAACTCGTAGTCATAACAGGACTGAGTGGATCGGGGAAATCTTCACTTGCATTCGACACTATCTACGCTGAAGGTCAGCGTCGATACATAGAATCATTATCCGCCTATGCACGTCAATTCCTCGGTCAAATGGACAAGCCGGATGTCGACTATATCGAAGGTCTCTCCCCTGCAATAGCTATTGAACAGAGATCAGCTGCTTCAAACCCACGGTCCACTATAGCAACAACAACCGAGATACATGACTATCTAAGACTGCTGTTTGCCAGAATCGGCATTCCCTACTGCCACAAATGTGGCAGGAAAATCGAGAAGCAGACCGTTGAACAAATTGTTGATAGAATTCTGGAACATGAGAAAGATTCACAAATTAGCATCCTAGCTCCTGTTGTTCGAGGTAAGAAAGGTGAGTACAAGACAATCTTATTCAGTTATCACAAGATGGGATTCTTGTACGCTAGAGTTGATGGAAAGCGTGCAGAAACAGATCAAGCTCTGTCTCTCGAGCGATACAAGAAACATACCATCAATATTGTCATTGATGAACTTCAAGCCCTAGAACAGGAAAAAGGGAGGATGGCGGAATCAGTACAGACTGCGTTGAATCTTGCCCAAGGAGTTGTAAGTGTAGAATCTGAAAATAGAAGCTACTTATTCAGTGAAAAGCTTGCATGTCCGATATGTGGAGTGAGCATCGAGGAACTTGAACCTCGGGATTTTTCTTTCAATAGTCCTTATGGCGCGTGCAAAGAATGCACAGGACTTGGAGTAAAAATACTGATAGACCCCGACCTTGTGATCCCACATAGAGAGAAAACCATTCGTGAAGGTGCGATCGAACCATTCTTCGGCCCAGTGGATGGATGGGTTCTATCCAACTTTAAGCCTATAGCGGAAAGACACGGTTTCGATTTTGACACTCCAATAAGGGATCTGAGCCGAAATCAGTTCAACCTTCTTCTTTACGGTAGTCAAAACGAACCGCACGGTTACCCATGGGAAGGCGTCATAAACATTCTTGATCGAAGATATCGAGAAACCAAGTCTGAGAGTATGAAAGAATACTACAGCAAGTTCACAAGTGAAATCATATGCCCAAGTTGCCACGGGGACCGCTTAAAACCAGAATCCTTGTCGGTCAAAATACAGGACAAGAATATTGCCGACATCGCGAAGATGTCAATCCTTGAAGCGCAAGGATTCTTTGAATCATTCAAATTGTCAGCTAAGGAAGCACAGATAGCGGATCAATTGCTCAGGGAAATCAATGAACGATTAGGATTTCTTCTTCATGTTGGGCTGGGCTACTTGACTTTGGATAGAAGAACAAGCACATTGTCTGGAGGGGAGACTCAACGAACGCAACTCGCCACCCAAATTGGATCTAGACTAACCGGAGTCCTCTATGTTCTAGATGAGCCAAGCATCGGTCTACATCCAAGAGACAACAGGAAATTGCTGGAGATCCTTCATAGACTCAGGGATCTAGGAAACACTATCCTTGTGGTGGAGCACGATGAGGAGACAATCAAACAGTCCGATTATGTAATTGATTTGGGTCCTCGTGCAGGTGTGGATGGAGGAAAAGTCGTTGCCACGGGAACTCCGGAAGAAATCATGAAGAATCCGGCCTCAATAACTGGAAGATACCTTTCCCATCAAGTAACCATTCCCATCCCTGTTACTCGGAGAAAGAACAATGAGAAATGGCTAGAGATCAGGGGAGCAAGTGAGAATAACCTCAAGGATATTGACGTAGCCATTCCACTGGGCACTTTCACATGTATCACAGGGGTATCAGGTTCTGGTAAGAGTACACTCCTCAATGACATACTCTATCGAGCCTTGGCACAGGTATTCTATCATTCAAGATCGAAACCAGGACGCTTCAAGAAACTGGTGGGCATAGAAAACGTCGACAAAGTTGTGATAATAGACCAGTCACCAATTGGGAGAACTCCTCGAAGTAATCCAGCAACATATGTCGGGGCTTTTACTCAAATCAGGGATCTTTTCGCTAAGCTTCCCGACTCAAGGGTCCGTGGGTATAAACCGGGCAGATTCAGCTTCAACGTGAAAGGGGGAAGATGCGAAGCCTGTCAAGGCGCAGGTACCATAAAAATGGAGATGCACTTCCTTCCTGACGTCTACGTTCCCTGTGACGTGTGCAAAGGAAAGAGGTATGGAAGGGAGACTCTTGAGATCACATACGCAGGGAGATCAATCGCAGATGTCCTTTCCATGACAATTAATGAAGCGTTGCAGTTCTTTCGTAACATCCCCTCCATTAAAAGAAAGCTTCAGACTGTTGCTGATGTTGGTCTCGGATACATCACATTGGGACAGAGTGCAACTACTCTCTCTGGAGGCGAAGCGCAGAGGGTCAAACTGAGCACCGAACTAAGCAAGATCAGCACTGGAAGAACACTGTATATTCTCGACGAACCGACAACAGGACTACACTACGCCGATGTTCAGAAGTTGCTGGACGTCATTCACCGACTAGTCGACTTTGGAAACACTATCTTAGTGATAGAACATAACCTAGAAGTCATCAAAACCGCCGACTACATCATTGATCTTGGACCCGAGGGCGGCGAAGAAGGAGGATACGTAGTTGCCACTGGGTCCCCCGAGGAGCTTACCCAAGTAAAGGCATCGTACACAGGCCAATATCTGAAGAAGATTCTCGAACAGGATCGAATAGAGAAGGGTGAATGGAGTAAGGTAGTACCTACTCCCTGAGGGAGACTATGCCACAGGCTACAATCACAAAATTGCAGATAGAACAGTTGCCCGAGAAGACCGGCGTCTACATCTTCAAAGGAGATCACACGGTACTCTACGTGGGGAAAGCGGCGAATATCAAGAAGAGAATACAGAATCACTTTCATGCCGCCAAAACAGATCAAAGAGAAAAAAGAATCATCGAATCCACTGACAGAATAGACTACATTGTAACTGACACTGAAACGGAAGCTCTGATCGAAGAAAATGTACTGATTAAGGCATACAAACCGAGACATAATGTTCGTCTAAGTGACGACAAAACCTATCCATACATAAAAATCGACACTAAAGAAGACTTTCCATGCCTAAGTATTACTAGAAAAACAACTCAGACAGGCGCAAAATATTTTGGACCATATGGCGACGTCGGCGCAATGCGTAACTCACTGAAAACCATTACAAGAATCTTCCCCGTCAGAACATGCAAGAAACCGATAGATGCACCCGCCAAAAGACCCTGCATATATTACCACATTGGTCGATGCAGCGCTCCCTGCGCAGCCAGAGTCTCAAGACAAGAATACGATTTCATGGTGAATGGGCTAATCCTCTTTCTTGAGGGAAAGATGAATGGCGTGATTCAGAATCTGAGATCTGAAATGTCCGCTGCGTCTCTGAGGCAAGAATATGAGAAAGCTGCTTCACTGCGGGATAGGATCACTGACTTGGAAAGGACTGTACAAACGGTCCGAGTAGTATTGCCTTCAAACGAGAACCTCGACGCGATCGTACTATATCGGGGAAAAGGAGGCGTATGTACACAGGTATTGCAAGTCAGAGAAGGAAAAATACTGGCATCTGAGAATTTCAATTTGAAAGCAGCCGAGGACGCAGACGATCAAGAGACCTTGGAGTCATTCCTTAAACAATATTATCTGAGGAGAACGTACATTCCCAATAAACTCATCTTGAACAAACGAATTGGTGACTCAGCCATAGCTGACTGGCTCTCAGAAAAGAGTGGCAAGAGGACGGTGATTAAGAAACCGTCAGATGTTAAGCTGAAAGCGATTCTGAATCTTGCGTCCGAGAACGCCCGAACCTATTTGGAACAGTTAGATGCCGCACGAAAAAAAGCTGCTAACTCCCTCTTTGAATTAAGGAGTATTTTAGGACTTAAGAAAGTGCCCAAAGCAATTGAGTGCTTTGACATCTCAAATCTAGGCGAGAGAGAAGCTGTTGGATCGAAAATTGCTTTCTTGGATGGAATGCCGAACAAGAAAGAGTATCGGATGTACAGGATCAGGACCGTTTTCCGTCAGGATGACCAAGCGATGATAGGAGAAATTGTAAGAAGGCGGTTTACTCGACTTCTGAAAGAGGGAAGAATACTTCCTGATCTGGTAGTTGTGGACGGAGGGATAACGCAGGTAAGGGCGGCGAAGAGACAACTGGATGAGTTAGCCGTCACCGCACCAGTTATCGGTCTTGCGAAGAGACTGGAACAGATATATCTGCCTGATGGGCGAATCTTGGAGCCACATAGAAACTCAGCATCAAGCCTTCTGCTCCAACATATTAGGAATGAAGCTCACAGATTCGCAGTGAAATATCATCGCAAGAGAATAGAGAAAACAGAGGTCTCCTGAGTCTCATTCTCCCAGAGGGCTGCCGTATCAGTTTTCCTCGTAATTCACTTCTTGAGATATGTGGAGGAACAGGTCAGATTATTCGATATTGAAAAGGATTACAGGGCGCCTATAGCAGGATTATAGTTGTGTCTTTGCTGGTCCAGAAACGAATTTATTTCCTTTTATGAAGAATCTAAGTTTCTTCTTAAGATCTCTTTTGACGCCAATCCTGTATGAGCTCTTGATCTCATGTTTCATCTCGTTCTGTGCGATGAGAACTTCTGCCCCACTGACGGTGAGATCTTTTTCATTCAACTTTTTGTCAATCCGAAAAGCCTGAGTCAACTTGCCCGGCCCGTTTGTGAGCTCAAGAATATCGTTGATCTTTCTATTTCTCTTCATAATCTCTATGTCCTTAGTCGGCTCCACGGCTCTGATCAGAACTGCGCCTACGCTGCCTGGTTCGTGAGCGACTGCGTTAAGCATCCAGTACTTGTGAACATTGTAGATGAAGGCTTTTCCTGGATCGCCCCACAACGATTTGTTGTAAACTTTAATGCCCTTATACGCTCGTGAGGCTGGATCTTTCAAGCCATAATAGGCTTCTGTCTCGACCAAAATTCCTTCGAGGTTTTTCCCATACAGCCTTCTGACCAAGATTTTTCCAAGCAAATCCCTAGCAACCACTTCTGGATCCCTTTCATAGAATCTCCTCGTTAATACTGTCAAGCTTCATTTCATTCTTGAGTGAATTCTTGCCCGTGACAAGCTTCAATTTCATAGCCGCCACTTCTTCAATCTATGCCTTGTCTTGGGTCTCTTTCACTTTTGTTCGATACTAACTATCTTGGGCTGCGTAATAACTTGAAAGGGAGGATCCCACCGTCTGGAATCAGGTATAAGAATAGTTGGCAGTGTAGATCTAGATGAAAAGGTAATCCTCAATGGCATAAAACCAGACTGTACGCAAAGCTTCAATCCGGGCATATTTCGAAAATAGAGCGAAGCTCAGATCAGAAGTTGGTCAGACGCGTTTGGGTCTTTTCATGCACAATTTAAGAAGAAGGAGATCACGATGATAATACAATATCTACTCTCACAATGAGAGAGGTACCCTTGAAGTTGGTGGGCATGTCGATCGAGTTGCGTCCTGAAAAACTCAGAAGAGTATTTGACCACAAAATCTTGCATTGTAAGAGTACCGAGGAAATGACGCCTCTAAAGGGCATTATTGGTCAAGAAAGGGCGACAAGGGCGCTTAGTTTCGGTGTAGATATCCAAGAACATGGATTCAATATATACGTAGCTGGCGTTCCTGGAACTGGTAGGACAACAGCCGTCAAAGATCTCCTAGATGATGCAGCAAAAAAGAAGCCAGTGCCATCTGACTGGTGTTACGTGAACAACTTTCGTAACCCGTATGAACCCAAGGCAACAGAGCTACCTCCGGGTAAGAGCAGAATCTTCCAATCAGACATGGAAGCTCTGATAATTGGCGCATTAAGAGCGCTTCCGAAGGTTTTCAAAAGTGAACAATACGCTGCAAAAAAGGAAGCAATAACCAAAACGATCGAAGAAGAAAGAAAGAAACTTCTGGTGCAACTCAACAAGAGAGCAGAAGAAGGAGGATTCGCGCTTCAAATTACTCCTGTGGCTGTACTGCTGATTCCAGTCGTTAAAGGCCAGCCACTCACTGACCAAGAATTCATGTCGCTAGATCCGGGAACAAGAAAGGAAATCCAAGAAAAACGAGAAAAGTTATGGGAGGATCTGAGAAGCGCAATCGTGCAATTGAAGAATTTGGAAGAAAAGATTAGTGAAGAGATTGAAAAACTGAATCGCGATGTTGCCCTATATGCCATTGAACATTTAGTCGCCAGCGTGATTGAGAAATACAAACAATTCCATGAGGTCCTCACATATATAACAGAGGTACGTGACGATATCCTAGACAACATCAATCAATTCATTGATCTCGAACCTCCCGTTCGATCTCACCACAATACAGATTCATCTATGAGAAAGTACCAAGTAAATATCGTAGTGGACAACTCTCAACTTCAAGGAGCTCCCGTAGTAAAAGAGTTCAATCCCACTTACCAGAACCTTTTCGGAAGAATAGAGAAGGAAACACAGTCCGGCGTCTTAGTCACCGACTTCACATTGATCCGCTCAGGTTCACTTCACAAAGCCAATGGCGGATACTTGGTGATTCCTGTCGAGGAACTGCTTCGAAACGATCTTTCATGGGATAGCCTGAAAACCTGTCTCATGAACAGACGCTTAAGCATTGAAGACCCAGGAGAACGATTAGGTCTTGTCACCACGAGAAGTCTAAGACCAGCAACCATACCGCTGAACCTTAAAGTGATTCTCATTGGAAATCCGATTTTGCACCAAATGTTGTACACATTGGACAAAGACTTCAAGGACCTATTCAAAGTCAAGGCTGACTTCGACACTGCTATGGACCGGACAAAAGAGAACGTTCAAAAATATAGTGCGTTCATCTGCACTCTTTGCGGAAAAGAGAAGATGAAGCATCTTGACGCATCCGCCGTAGCCAAAATAATTGAGCATGGCTCTCGATTAGCCGAAGATCAGCAAAAACTGTCCACGAGATTCGCGGATGTCGCAGACATTATCCGAGAGGCCAACTTCTACGCCAAACAAGAAGAGACCAAGTACGTAACGTCTAGCCACATCAAAAAGGCTATTGAAGAAAAGACGTATCGCTCCAACCTCATTCAGAAGAAGATACAAGAGATGATGCAACGAAGCATCATCCTCGTCGATACGGATGGAGAGGCTGTAGGGCAGGTGAATGGCCTTTCCGTTATCAGTTTAGGAGATTTTGATTTTGGGATGCCATCCCGCGTAACAGCTTCCATAGGCATGGGACGGGAGGGAATCATTGACATTGAACGAGAGGCGAAGTTAGGAGGACGAATCCACACCAAGGGAGTTATGATACTTGGTGGCTACTTGAATGAGAAGTATGCCCGAGACAAACCGCTTAGCCTCTCTGCCCGTCTTGTCTTCGAGCAAAGCTACGAGGAGATAGAAGGAGACAGTGCCTCAAGCACCGAACTCTATGCCATACTCTCTGTTCTTTCAGGACTTCCTGTTAAAGCGGGCATTGCCGTCACAGGATCAGTAAATCAGAAAGGCCAAGTTCAAGCTATAGGCGGAGCAAACGAAAAGATAGAAGGCTTTTTCGAAGTCTGCAAGGCTAAAGGTCTCTCAGGCAAACAAGGAGTAATCATACCTGAAAGCAATGTCCAGAATCTGATGCTGAAAGAAGAGATTGTGGGCGCAGTCAAGGCGAGGAAGTTCCACATATACCCCGTGAAAACCATCGACAAAGGAATTGAAATTCTGACGGGGGTCAAGGCAGGCGCAAGACGATCTGACGGAACATTTCAAAAGTGCACAGTGAATTACATGGTGGACAAGCGCCTGAAAGAGATGGCGGACAAGCTCAGGGAGTTTCCCGAGTTGGTTGTACGAAAAGCATGAATTCTTAGTTATCCCGAAGTTTTCAACCGGAAATACTACCCGCAAACAAGTAATTTGGTAGACATTCACTTACCTAGACATGAGACGCGACTGCAAATGGCAAAGATCGATCTTCGGTCAGAGCTCACACTCTTTGACGTAACAAACCTTGTGGTCGGAGCCATAATAGGGGCCGATATCTACGTGGCCTCATCTTTTGGAGCAGGGTATCTTGGTCCGTCTTCACTTCTTGTTTGGATCGTGGCAGGCATCATGACCGTCGTGATCGCACTGTGTCTCTCTCAATGTGCGACTATGCTTCCCAGAGTTGGAGGACCATATGCATACGCCAAAGAAGCATGGGGTCCCTTTGCTGGATTCATAGTTGGCTGGTCACTTTGGCTTGCCGAATGGGTTTCACTTGCAGT
>Ga0315280_10011734_pt1 | contig 10711 bp, 8 predicted proteins | sample YL17G06_40_MG_FD_203697 | JGI IMG/M metagenome (GOLD analysis project Ga0315280, IMG submission 203697) | Sediment microbial communities from Yellowstone Lake, YNP, Wyoming, USA - YL17G06_40 | ecosystem: Environmental > Aquatic > Freshwater > Lake > Sediment | place: USA: Wyoming | collected... | reverse complement strand
TTCGTCCGGGAAAAAGGGGCACGAACAGAGAAGAGGCACCGGTACTTGCCTCGCAGGTACCGCTCCGGAGACTCGCCGTCCCGACTGAAGAAGCATCATATCAATTGGACTCGAACTGACCTACAATTGCTGTCACCTGGCCCGTCAGCTATCAGTTGTCGGAAGTCAGAAAACGGATGGCCGGTAGCGGATGGCTGATAGCTGAAAGCCGAGGCGTTGGCGATGTCGGCCTGGCGCAGAGCGAAGTGTCCGCTGGATACCTGGGAGAAGACCTGGGTCGAGACGTGGATGCGCTGGCTGGCCGAGAAGTTCGGCATCCAGCGGCTCGTTCGCGCGGAGTTGGTCCTCCCGACCGAACGATTCTTCCCCGAGCCGTACTCTGGCACCCCTGAGGACGCGCTTAGGGTCCTGGGTCGCCTTTCGCGCTACTTGGGCATGAACCCCGAGAGGCTCAGACTCGAAGTCGTTGAGGACGTGCAGCCGCCCGCAGCCGCGGGGTCCGAGGATGCCGGCGGGATGACGATCCTCCGCATCGCCCCCGGCCAGCTTGCCGACCTCCAGCGGCTCGTGGCAGCCCTTGCCCGCGAACTGGCCCGGGAGCTGCTGCTGGAAAGCGGTCTGTTGAGTCCGGATATGGCGGAGCACCAATGGGTCGCGGACTTGCTGCCGGTGTACCTGGGGCTGGGGGTGTTTGCCGCCAACGCCACGATCGTCGAGGAGCATTACGACGACGGCCGACGGGTCTGGCGCACGATGCGCAGACAGGGTTTCCTTCCGGCGAGGATGCTGGGATACGCCCTGGCCCTATTTGCCTTCATGCGCCGCGACGAGCATGCCCCCTGGGCGGAGCACCTCCGCCCGGATGCACGCGTCGTCCTTCGCACCGGGCTGCGCTGGCTCCAGCGCACCGGCGACTCGCTGTTTCATCCGGACACGATCCATCAAGGCTATCGCCCGCCATCCGCCCCAGAGGCGGCCTTCCGATTGCGCAGCGGCTCGCCCACGGTCCGGCTGGCGACGCTTTGGGAGATAGGCCGGTACGGGCTGGAGAGTCCGGGGCTTTTGGCCGCGGTGATGGAATGCCTGGAGGACCCGGACCCGGTGATTCCCGGCGAGGCGGCGCGGGCCCTGTCGGCATTTGGACCCGCGGCGGAGGCGGCGGTGCCGCGGCTGGTCCAGGCGCTTTCGTCGGCCAACGACCAGACCCAAGCCGGCGCCGCGTACGCCCTGGGGGCGATCGGCGCGCAACCGGAGATCGTCATCCCGGAGTTGCGGCTCCTGCTTGGGCTAGGCAGCCGCGCCCTGGTTTCCGCCGCAGTCGCCGCACTCGGCCAGTTTGGGTCGCAGGCTGGGTCCGCAGTGGGCGATCTGTTGCGGGCCTTCACGGCGGGACTCGTGGACTGTGACCACCGGTTTGTGGACATTGTGGCGCACGCCCTGCTCGCCATCACCCCGGACCCGGAAAGACACGTCAGCGAGTACTTCGAGGAAGGCGACCCGGAGCTGCAATGGCTGGCCCTGGAAGCGCTCCAGCAGAATCGCGGGCCGGAGGAATCGTGAAGAAGGAGGTTTCACGCCAAGGCGCAAAGACGCGAAGAAACACGGAGAAACAGCGTGGCTCAGCTTGCCTCTTCACGAGTGCCCTCACTTTGCCTCTTCGCGCCACGCCGGGGGGCCGCGCGTTGCATTGCCTGGGGGCTTGGGCTATTCTGGGGGCAAGACCGAGACCGACAGGCCTATCCCACTTTGCCATCCGTGGCACGAGGAGGAATCCATGAGCAAGAGCGTCTTGAGCAGGCGTCACCTTTTCCAGGCCGCGGCCGCTGCGGTCGCCGCCCCGTACGCGATTACGTCCACCGCCCTGGGCAGCGCCGCGACGCCGCCGGCCAGCGAGCGGGTCGCCCTGGGGCACATCGGCGTCGGCAACCAGGGCGGCTACCTCTTCCGCTGTTTCCAGGGCTGCAAAGGGTGCCGGAGCGTGGCCGTCGCCGATGCCTACAAGGACCGCCGCGAGGCCTTCGCCAAGATGTGCAAGGGCACCGCCTACGCCGACTTCCGCCAGCTCCTGGACCGCAAGGACGTCGACGCCGTGATCATCGCCACCCCCGACCACTGGCACGTGCCGATAGCCATCGCCGCGGCGCGGGCGAAGAAGGACGCCTACGTCGAAAAGCCGCTAGGTGTGACGATTGAAGAGTGCCTGGCCGGACTGAAGGCGTTTCGCGACAATGACCGCATTTTCCAGTACGGCACCATGCAGCGCAGCTCCGCCCATTGCCACTTCGGCTGCGAACTGGTTCGCAACTGGAAGATCGGCAAGGTCCACACCATGGAAGTGATCGCGCCCAACGGCGGGGCCGGCGGCTCGACCCAGCAGGTCCCCGTGCCGGCCAACCTGGACTTCGAGATGTGGACCGGCCCGGCGCCGGTCAAACCGTTCACGGCCGACCGCCCCCGCCCGAACGGGACCTACTGGATTTACGATTACTCGATCGGCTATCTGGGCGGCTGGGGGGCACACCCGCTGGACATCATGGTCTGGGGGAGCGACGCGGACATGGTCGGACCGATGACCGTCGAGGGGACGGGCGTCATCCCGACCCAGGGGCTTTATGACACGGTCTACAACTGGGACATGAAGATCCAGATGCCCGACGGCGTGAAGATGACCTTCCTCCCCGGCGGCGACTCGACCAAGTTCATCGGCACCGACGGCTGGGTGCGGATCTGGCGGGGTGGGATCGACGCCGAGCCGAAGTCGCTGCTCGGGACCAAGGTCTCGCTCAACGAGATGAAGCTCATCGACAGCAAGAACCATTACCAGAACTTCGTCGATGCGGTCAAGAACCGCTGCACCCCGGTAAGCAATATGGCCGACGCAGTGCGGAGCGACATCATCAGCCACCTCTCCAACATCGCCGTGCGCCTGAAGCGCAAGATCACCTGGGACCCGAAGAAGGAGACGATCGTCGGCGACGACGAGGCGGTCAAGATGATGCGCCGCCAGTATCGCGCCCCGTGGGGGCTGTAGGCGAGGCAGGGATTCTCGACCACAAAGCTGCTAATCCAGAACCACTGTCTTCGTTTTGTAGTCGATCGTTAGCTTGCGATCCGCCAACAACAGCGTTCCGAGCAGAGGAAACTCTCCATCGTTTGCGACGGCCTGCGTTCGACACTCGCCGCCGAACCACTCCAGATGGCAGGTGAATGTTTCCAGATCAACCGAGCGGCCGTCAGCGAGGATTGCTTGTGTGGTCGATGCTTGTTTCAATCCCAGGCGTTCGATACGCCGACGCGGAATTACCAGGCCACCGTTGAAGGCCGTGTCAATCCACACCGTCAACACTTGTTTGTTTGCGCCCTTCGCCGCTGCCAAGGAAACGTCGAGCAAGGCTCGCATCGATTCATCGACGATCCCGTTCACGGAACCAATACTCCCAGATGAAGGGCCGCGGAGTGCCCAATCCGCAACGTATGTGTCAACCGTTCCGGAAATGCGTCGATTGCTGCGTTGACGGCTTGGTCAAAGGTGTCTCCGAGAAAACACCTGCCAGACGCCGGCTCAATGCAGGCATACCTGCCTGGATGCTTCTGTTCGAGTTCCTCGCGCAATTGGGACTCGTAGATTCTCCTTGCGCTGTCGGCCACTGCTTTTGATTCTTCCGATATCATGGCTCTTCCTCCGGAAATGCCGCTGGTTGCAGACCCGTTGGATTCAATTGTAGAATAATCAGGCTGCAAATGCACCCACCCCTGCGTTGAGGGGTGCGGCGAACAACGCGGTGCACGGAGCCGCGAAGCCGGCTGACTCCTGACCTCTGTCTTCCTGCTTCGTGCTTTGGTGTCGTTGTGGTTCAGTTTCTGGTTGGGTTGAGCATGATCTGCTGCCGTTTCCTCATCCTCTCCCTGTGCGTCGCTCCAGCCATCCGTGGCCCCGAGAAGGCCATTGTCGAAGCCATCCGTGCCGGCAAGACGATTGCCGGCGCCGACGCGAAGTTCGCCGCGGCGATCCGCAAGATCGACGAGCTGCGCGGGCAGTTCGAATTCGACGTCGCCGGCCGGCTGGTGGGCGTGGACCTGGCCGGCGACCGCGTCTCGATCGGCGATGCCGATATCCCCTTCCTCACGGCGCTGCCGAACCTTCGCAGGCTGCGGCTCTCCGGCAGCGGGATCACCGGCGCCGGAGTGAAGCAGATCGCCACGATCCGCGGGCTTACGGAGCTGAGCCTGCTGGACGCCCAGATCGACAACGACGGTTTGGGCCGGCTCGCCGGCCTGTCGAGCCTCACGGTGCTCAGCATCCAGCGGAGCGCGCTAGTGTCCGATGCCGGCCTGGAGCATCTCAAACGCCTGCCGAAGCTCACGAACCTGGGGCTTCTGGACCTGAGCATCACCGACGCCGGGCTGGCCCGGCTCGCCGGCCTCACGCAACTCCGCCTGCTCGATCTCCGCGGCTCCGCGCAGGTGACCAACGGGGGCCTGGCGCAGCTCCGGAGGCTCAAGACCCTCAAAGTGCTGCGGCTCCGCGGCTACTCGATCGGCGATGAGACGCTGGCGATCGTGAAGGACTTCCCCACCCTGACGGGCCTGACCGTGGAGGAATCCGCGATCACCAATCCTGGGCTTGCGCATTTGAGCCGAATGCCGCTTGAAGAGATCAGCCTCTTCCGCTGCTACAGCGTCAGCGACGAAGGGCTGGAGCATTTCAAGGGCCTGGCCAATCTGCGGCAGCTCTCGCTGCGCGACATGCCGATCACCGGCGCCGGGCTGGTCCACCTTCGCGACAAACAGAAGCTCGCCGTCCTGCGGCTCAACGAGACCGCCGTGGACGACGCGGCTTTGGAGCACCTCGCGGGCCTGAAGGGCCTCGTGCGGTTGGAGCTGCGGCAGACGCGGATCACCGACGCGGCTGTGGATGCTTTGACAAGACTGAAGACTCTCAAGGTCCTCAACGTCGCGCAGACCGGCCTTAGTGCAGACGCCTTGAAGAAACTCCACGCGGCCCTGCCGGGTTGCGATGTCCAGCGATAAGGGTTCAGGGTTCAGAGCCGGCCCGTGCCGGCCCGGCAAAACCGCGGAGCGGCGGGGCTTGCCCCGCGTTTCCGGAAGCCGTACTACGTTCGATGTGTCCGCAAGGACCAGGCACGCTCAACAATTCACCGAGCCGACAAGGAGTGATTGCGATGAGGTACGCGAAACGTTACGCCGCGGTCGCGTTGTTCGTCACCCTGGCGACAGCCGCGCCCGCTCTGGCGCAGACGACAGCGGAGAAGAAGGAGTTCTCGGTGTCGCTTCGCGCGGCGGATCTCCTGTCGCTTCGCGAGCCGGGCGGAGCGGCAGCTAAAGCCAAGGACCGCTTCGAACTGTTCCGCAAGATCATGTTCGGCGAGGAGAAGGCCGGATCGACCGAGATCATCGCGTTCGAGGAAAGCCGCTTGTTTACCTACGCGGCCGGCATCCTCTCTCCCGAGGGCGGGACGCGGCGGGCAGACGCCGATCAAGCGGAACGGCTTCGGTGGGGTCGCCGAATCTTGTTCGTCAGACCGGCCACCGTTGTCGTCGACGACCATGTGCGAAGGCCGGTCTCGGGCGTGGACGTCGCTTGGGTCCTCCGCACCTCGCCAGACGCCGGGTTTTCCGCCGATCGGGTCCGTCATGTGCCCCGTGTGGAAGACAAAGAGAAATTGCTGGTGCACTTCCTCCAACCGAAGGGTCCGGAGCTGGCCTTTTCGTCTCGCGATGAGGCGGACTACGGCGAACTGAGGGCGACGCCGAAGGGCACCGCTCCGGAGATTCACTTCTTGGTCGCGATGCGGTTGCTCGCGCGCGGCGAGAGCGAGCCGAAGGGGGGTTGGGGGAGCGACATGAGCAGTCGAGGGGCCCGCTGGGTGAAGCTGACCGGGATCGGGGGCGACCAGGCCGTCATCCTCGACTTGGGCCCGTGGGACCAGCAGCCCGGGTTCATCAAGGTGGCCAGCAGCGAACGCTCGGCGTCGCTGGAGACCCGTCCGCTGGCCTCCGGCATCCTGCCGCACACGCCGGAGGGGCTCCGCCTGCTGGAGCAGTGGGATAGCGCCTATCGCGGCGGCAAGCGGCCGGGCTGGGACACGGGGCGGCCGTCGAGCGAATTGGTCCAGGCGGTCGAGAGCGGCAAGATCAAGCCCTGCCGCACGCTGGAACTCGGCTGCGGCCTGGGCACCAACGCGATTTACCTGGCCGGGCGCAAGTTCGACGCCTCGGCCCTCGATATCGCCCCCTCGGCCCTCAGCGGCGCCATGGAGCGGGCCAAGAAGGCCGGCGTGAGCGTCACGTGGGTCCTGGCCGACGTGCTCGCCCCGCCCAAAATCGGCCCCTTCGATTTCATTTACGACCGCGGCTGCTATCATGGGGTGCGGCGCGCGAGCGCCGCAGGCTACGTGGAGACGCTCCGCAAGCTGACCCGGCCGGGCAGCCTCGTGTTGATCGAGGCCGGCAACGCCAACGAGGCCCGCCAGTACGGGCCGCCGCGGGTCAAAGAGGAGGAATTGCGTGCCGATTTCTCGCCGGATTTCGATTTTGTGGAACTCCGCGAGGCGCACTTTGACACGAGCGACCCGAAAGCCAAGGGCGCCCTTTCGTGGTTCATCTTGCTGCGGCGAAAGGGCAAACCGTGAGAGGCGCTGTCAGCTATCAGCTTTCAGCAATCAGCAAGAAGAATCGACCTCGAAAGCTGATAGCTGACGGCTGATAGCCGATGGCTGAAAGCTGATAGCTGTCTCGTTAACCAAGGAGCCGTCCATGGACCCTCATGCACTCAATGAATGCCACTCGGCGGACTCGCCCCGTTGTTCCTGCTGCGGCGAGTCGGAATACGAAGCGGGCGGGATCAGTCGCCGCGGGTTTCTCGGCGGGGTGGGAGCGGCGACGCTGGCCGGCGTCGGTTGGACCGCCTTGGATGCCGGCACAGGCGCGGCGGAGCCAGCCCCGCGAACCGATCTCAACAAAGGCGCGCCGCTGCGGGTCAAGCCGGTCTTGGCCTATTCGCTGGCCCGCCGCGTGGAGCTGACCAGTTGGCGCCCCTACGGCGGCTTGCAGGCCCCCGAGCACGTCGATCAGGAGGTCCAACGCATCGGGGAAGAACTCAAGAAGCTGGCTGCCAGTGCGGAATTCGGCCTGGAGCTTCTTCCCTTGGCCCGGGCCTCCAGCGACGCCGAAGTGAAGACTCTAGCCGCAAGCGACGCCGACGTGCTGTTGGTCTATGGCGCCGGCGGGCCGCAACAGTGGTTCGAGACCCTCGCGGCCTCCAACAAACCGAACATCCTGTTCGTGCGACACCGCTCGGGCCCAGTCTACCTCTGGTACGAGATCGCCCACTGGCGGCTCTTGCGCAAGAGCGAAGACCTGATAGCCGAGCCAAACATGGACACCGACGACGTCGTGGTGGACGACTACGGCGACGTGCTGTGGCGCCTGCGGGCCCTCTACGGCATGAAGAACACGATGGGCACCCGCGTGCTGGCCATCGGCGGCATGGCGGCCTATAGCGCCCCGGGACAGAAACTCGGGCCGGCGTATGCCCAAAACCTCTGGAAGTTTGGCTTCAAGACCGTGTCCCACGAGGAGCTCGAAAAGCACCTGACCAAGGCCCGGGCGGACCAGCAGGTTCTCAAGGAGGTCGAGCGGCAGACCGCAGAGCTTCTCGCGCAGAAGGGCGTCACCCTGCACACCGACCGCAAGTTCGTGGTCAACACCTTCCTGGCACTCAAGGTCGTCAAGGACCTCATGCAGGAGGCGGGGGCGAGCAACCTCGGCGTGGCCCAGTGCATGGGCGGGCTGATCCGCGTGATCCAGACGCCGCCATGTCTGATCCTCAGCCTGCTCAACGACGAAGGCTACACGGCCTTCTGCCACACCGACATGACCCACGCCGTGCCCGGCGTCCTCTTGCGGCACATTTCCGGCAAGCCGTCCTTTGTGAGCAATTCGCACTATCCGCACCACGGGCTGGTCACACTGGCCCATTGCTCGTCGCCCCGCAAGATGAACGGCAAGGACTACGAGCCGACCAAGATCATGACCCACTTCGAGTCCGACTTCGGCGCGGCGACGAAGGTCGAGTACACCAAGGGCCAGGTCACCACGAACTTGATCCCGAACCTCCGCTGCACGAAGTGGTTCGGCTTCCGCGGCAAGATCGCCGACACGCCCTTCATGGACACCTGCCGCTCGCAGATCGACGTGCAGATCGACGGCGACTGGCGCAAGCTCCTCCGCGACGTGCAGGGCTTCCACACCGTCACCTGCTACGGCGACTACCTGCGCGAGGTCGGCTACGTGCTCAAGAAGGTCAAGATGGAGTGGGAAAACGTGAGCGAGATCGGTTAGTTTCGTGCTACGTGCGTTGTGCGATCAGTCTTCTAAAGCCCACGGGTTGCAGCCCGTGGGCTTTGTGGCGGCTTTACGGAGAGAGATGGCGAAGTTATTGATATCCAAGTCTTCCGCACAAGAGTTTTGCCATGAGATTCCGCGATCGTGGATTTGTGCCAAGTCGGTCCCTGTTGTTCGCCGCAGCGGTATGCCTCGTTGCGTGGACGGCTGCCGCAGCGTCTGCTCAGGAGGCCGCGAAACAAGTCACCGCACTGAAGGCCCGGCACGCCGCCGGCCAGACGATCCTCACCTGGCAAGAGCCCGATAGCCTGGTCTTGCTGGATTCGATTCGCGTCGGACAACTGGTGCGCGTCGCGCAGCAGTTCGAGAAGAAGACCAAGGTCCGCTACCGCGTCTACCGCGGCGACCGGCCGATCGCGTCGGTCGAGGGCCTGCGGCCGATCGCCGAAGTGCCGCCGCTTTCTTGCTGGAACATGGACTTCTACGGCGGCGAGGTGCGGCCGCCTTCCCGGGCCTTCCGCTACGTGATCGAAGAGGGCCGCGAGCCGGTGCCGCCGGGGAGCGGCATCTGCGCTTACAACCCGTCGCAGGCCGGCGAGGCATACTACGCGGTCACGGTCGCGCCGGGCGGCAAGGAGAACAAGACCCTGGGCCGCGAAAATGCGCTGGAAAGCCCGCTCCGCGAATCGGTCGGCCCGGGCATTCCCGTGCTCCAGCGGGTCGAGACGCCGAAGGAGTTCAACTACGTGGCCGGGCCCACGCTGTACTATTACACGCGGTGGGAGTCGCCGCCCAATTGTGCCGCGGAGGGGAAACCTTTCGACTACGTGGTGGCGATCCCGCCCAAGCCGGCCAAACCGGCCCCGGTCGGCATCCATCTCCACGGCTGGGGCGCGAACCTCAACGGCGGCTACGGCTGGTGGTACAACGCCGAGAAGGGAGACATCCTGCTGGCATCCAATCAGATCCCGTACGACTGGTGGACCGGGTATCACGAGCTGTACTGGAAAGGCCGGGCGGAGAAGGAGGCCTGGCAAAAGGGCGTCGTCCGGCCGTACTCCCAGCAGCGCATGTTCTCCTTCCTCGACTGGATGACCGCCAAGTGGGACATCGATCTGAAGCGGACCCACGTCGCCGGTAGCTCCATGGGCGGCTCGGGCTCGCCGATGTTGGCCATCCGATATCCCGAGCGGATCGCTTGGGCGATCGCCTGGGTGGGCGTTCACGATCCCGCCCGGTCGCCGCAGTTCGCCGGCTCGTACGCCCAGGTCTACGGGCCGCGGGAGTGGAACGTGCGGTTCGAGGACGGCACGCCGGTATGGGACTATTACAATGACGCCTGGTACTTGAAGAAGTACCCCAAGAAGGAAATCGGCCTCATCACCTTTTCCAACGGGAAGAACGACGGCGCGATCGGCTGGCCGCAGGCGTTCGATTTCTACCGCGCGCTTCAGGAGACGCGGCGGCCGCACATCTTTGTTTGGGGGCAAAGCGGCCACGGCCAGCGGGCCCTGATGCCGGTCACCCTCGAAGAGCGCGTGATGCCGATCGACCTGCGCACGGACCAGAGTCTGCCGGCCTTCACCAAGTGCAGCCTCGACGACCGGCCCGGCAGCGGCGATCCCAAAGACGGCGATGCCAAGGGACAAGTCAATCTCTACTTGTTCTGGGACACCAAGGACGTCGTGGACCGGCCCGACCGCTGGGAAATGACCGTGGGGCTGATCGAGAAGGCCCCCAAGGGCGACTGCACGGTGGACCTCACGCCGCGGCGGCTCCAGCAGCTCAAGCTCCAGCCCGGCCGGCGCGTCAGTTGGACCAACACCTCGCTTTCCGACGGCAAGCTCGTCCAGTCCGGCAAGGGCCGCGCGGACCGCTGGGGGCTTTTGACACTGGAGGGCGTCCGGATCAGCAAGGGGAAGAACCGGATCCGGGTCTGGACGCAGTAGACGGCAAGCAGGCCGGTTGCCGGGAGGTATGAGCCTCGCCGGCCGGCACAGCCGGCCCTACCGGTGGTGTCGTTGCCTCTCGACGGAGCCGTCCAGTCCGGTGAAGCCCGAAGGGCTTCCATTGGACAGCCCAGGGCAACGCCCTCATGGTTACCCACATTTTCTCCCCAGTGCTTCGGCACCGCGGAGGCACAAGTGCAGCTTGTAAAACCCGTGCCACAACGTGATCCAACCGGGTTCGCCGTCGCTCTTGCGGCCGAGGAATCCACCGAGTTTGGCCAACTCTCGGTAGAACTCTCGTACGCTCCAGTCGCGTCGGGGCGGACGCCGACGCAATCCTTGGAGCAGCAAGATCCATTTCATCGGAACGATCTCGCGCGCCGGACGTTCCGGCT
>Ga0315280_10011733_pt1 | contig 10712 bp, 11 predicted proteins | sample YL17G06_40_MG_FD_203697 | JGI IMG/M metagenome (GOLD analysis project Ga0315280, IMG submission 203697) | Sediment microbial communities from Yellowstone Lake, YNP, Wyoming, USA - YL17G06_40 | ecosystem: Environmental > Aquatic > Freshwater > Lake > Sediment | place: USA: Wyoming | collected... | reverse complement strand
GGGTGAAAAAAGGGCAAGACAGGGCGGCCCCAAGGAAGCCGGCGGCGGTCCCGCTGGTGAGCGAACGAGCGGCGCGGAACCGCGACCGGAGCAAGACGCTGATCGTTATGGTGGGCGGCATCGTGTTCGTGCTGATCGTGTTTCTGGGCCTGTTTTCCTCGTCTCACAGCGACAACCAGCGCGACCAGGCCGCGCGGCGCGGCAGCCCCAGCTTGGGGCGGCCGGGAAACGAGGTGACGGCGCAGGGGCGGCGGCCGGGATCGGTGACACCGTTGCTGAACGCGGACCCGAGCGGACAAGAGGGGCCCAGCGATCAGTTGACACCGGAGGACATCAGCGGCACATCGCGCCCCAAGACTGCGGCTGATTCCGGCGGGCCGGGGCTGCAAACGCCAGTGGGATCGAAAGGGCGGCCGTCCCCCTATCCGTCGAACGCCAACGCGTTGAGCGATGTGCCGTTCACGGACCCGGCGCTCGAGGCCTACCGGCAGCAACTGCAAGCCTCGGCTGCGGCGCCACCTCCTCCCTCGCAGCCAGCGCCTTCCTCGCAGGCACCGCCTCAGCCGCCGACCTCGGCACCCACCGAGTCGGAGGCGTTGGCGAAGTCCTCGCTAGTCTACGTGCGAACCGCGGCAACGAATTCGCCCGCGAATGGTGCCGCGCCCGCAGCGCCCTCAACCCTCGATCCGGCCCTGATTGAGCGGAGCGAGTGGGCGGGGTTGCCCGCCGGGACCCGGCTCATCGCGCGCCTGCAGACCGCTGTGAGCACGGCCGTCAAAGCGCCTGTCGTAGCCGTTGTCGAGGCGCACTACGAGCGTGACGGCGAAATCGTGGTGCCGGCAGGCACAAAGGCACTCGGAGACTTGCAGAGCGCCGGCCGGTCCGGCTTCGTCGGGATCCGTTTCCACACGTTGCAGATGCCCGACGGGACGACCGAGAAGATCGACGCCGGGGCGATGAGCCTGAGCTTCGGGCCGCTGAAGGGACAGGTAGGTGGCACGAACCGGGGCAAGCAGTTCCTGGCCCGCGCGCTGACCGGCGTGGGGACCGTGGCGGCGTTTGCGGTCGGCCGGCCAGGACTCTCGATGTCCGGGTCGATGGACAACACGATCCTCCTGCGGGATCGCATCTCGCAGAACATCGGCATCGCGGGCGAGCAGGAGCTCATGAACCTGGCCTACAGCCAGGACGTGGTCGTGACAGTGCCGGGCAACACGCGGTTCTTCCTGGTGTTCCAGCAGGGAGTGGGACGGGAGGGAGCAAGGCCGGGCCTCGCACCCGCGAGCAATCGACCGGCAGCTTCACTCCTGGCCTCGAGCACGGAGAGGACGGAACTCCCAAGCGCTGCCGAGTTGCGGGAGCTTCTCCAGTTGAAGCGGGAACTGAACCGGATCTACGGCGAAGCCGCGGCCACGACAACGACTGCGCAGGCGGCGGCGCGGTGACGGACATGCAGGCAAACTGGAAGCCGTTGGAGGAGAGGCTGGGGCCGGCGCGTTGCGCCGGTTTCATGTACATGGGCCGGATAAACGGGATCAATCAGTACAAACACGGCCTCAGCCGCCGGCATCTGAACCTGAGTGACGACGGGAGGGCGTTTCGGCACCTCGGCCGAGGTCGGTTCGAGGAGATTCCGTTTTCCGAAGCGCTGGCGTGGGTGGCGGAGCCACTCACGGCCATGGGAGAAACGCTCGAAAGCGCGTATGACGAGGAGTACAGAACGCAGCGGTCGGAGGCGCTTCGAGCGGCAGGGATACACGAACTGCGGCTTCAGGTGGTGCCTGATGAGGTGACAACCAGGAGCACATCCACGGGATGGGTTACGCGACCGGTTGAGTTGACGGGGACTTATCGGGACTAATACAACGCTCCGCTGCTTCACAGCATCCGAAGGACCTCGGGAATTCAGTAGGGCAGGCCACCATGTTGGATGGCCCGCGGCGGCGGGGCTTTCGTAGGTGCTACCGATTCGTTCACTTGAGGTCGGTTGAATCAGTGCGCTCTCGGAGAAGACCCAAACTGACGAGCCGGGGAAAGTAGTACGTCCAGATGCGCCACGGGCATTGTTTGGTGACCAACTCGCCCCGACTTGCGGCAGCATCAACGAGCTTCATTACTTGCGGTTCCGAGAGTTCGCCCGCTTGGTCTGTTGTATTTAACCTCAGGAGTTCATAGACAGCGAACATTTGGCCCCGCATCGTTGTTTTCGGCGTACCCGTAAGGGAATACTTTACGTGTGGCCTAGCTCGGACGTACCGCAGTTCACTCTCAGGTGATTCAATCGCAGCCCTCATCTGACGTTTGAATTCAGTGGCAACGTCTCGGGTTCTGCTGTTCGGCTTTGCCGCGAAATGAATGATGCCGCACACCCGGTTTGTACATTCTGGAAAATAGTAGCGGAGCCACCGCTCGGCGAGTGCACCGAGGGCTATGATGCGCACGGGGGAGATGATCCTGAATTCGCGACGCAGAATGGCGAGATGCCTGTCGAAATCAGGCGGCAGTTGTTTCGCGGAAGCAGATGCCGTGCCGCGCCGCTTGATCACGTGAGTCAAATGCGCTCCGCCGATGTTGAGCGATTCTAGTGTCCCGTAGAAGAGCACCCTGTTTGGGTGGCCGGGCCGCCACTCGCTTGTCGAGGGCTGATCACCAACGATCACAATAGGGCCGGGGCCCTTGAATCCTTCGACCGCACCCTCCGAGTCGAACGTCCACCAATCATGCGACCGGATCTTCCTTTCTAGTTTGCTCAGCAGCCGGACCCTTTTCATATGGTCGCGCTCCGGACCACCATTTGTGCTATACAGCCGCGCATAAGTTCAAGGACATTACATGATCTCCACGGTTTTCGACCGTGAATCGCGGCGGCATCAAGGTGCCAGGCGTGCGAGTTGATCCGGCAGCTTGTTCAGAATGGGCCTCCCGTCGTTCGGCGTGCCGAACGACGGTCATTCCGTCTGCGAGACCAACGCGATAGTCCGGGTCCTGATGTCCCTTGAATTCTGCGCGGCTGTATAATTGTAATCCGGCAGTGAGGTCGAATGGACCTTGGCAGCCCCTCGCCGCTGGCCGATTGCTCCCGTGAAACGCCGGTCCCGGTAGTGGCCGAGCGCGCGTCCCAACCAGTTGCCTACGTTGTCGCCGACGCGTAGAACTGCGAGCCGGCTCGCCGCGGATTCGCCCCGAGTAGTCGCCCAGCGTCTAGCGAAGATCGACCGAACGCGGCTGGCGGACGTCCTGATGATCGATAGCGTGATCGAGGAGTTGCGCGGCACCTCTCCAGCGGACCTGGAGGTCATCTGCAAGGCACGAGGGCGTTCTGCATTGCGCCGGTTGCCGAAGGGCGGGCACAAATTGGCCTCCGTGCGAAGTGGATGATCTCCGCCAGGCTCTGAAGCACGTCCAAGTCCGCCTCTGATCCCGCACGGTCCCATTCCGTATCACTCCCGCCAGGGCACCACATATCTGGTTTTGACGGTTTTCCCAGCTTGCCCTATAACTCGTCATACCTGCGTGCAGCATTCATCGAGAGCGCAGGACTCCCAGAAAGGAGGGTCGAGGATTCCATGGCGGAGATGAGAAAGAGGCTTCTGGTCGCTTTGGCGCTGTGCGTGGTGCTGTGCCAGAGCTGGGCGGTGGCGCAGACGTTGGGTTCGGCGCCGCAGTTCAATCGGGCCGTGCAGGGGCAAACGGGGGCGCAGCCGGAAGGCGCGTTCATGAACATCGTCAACTGGGTGGGCAACGTTATTGCCCCCGTTGGGGCGGCGGCCGCGGTGGTGGGTGGCATCGTTCACTACGCAATGGGCCGGGCGGCGCTGCGGTGGTTCGCCACCGCCGCCGGGCTGCTCGCGGTTTCCGGCGTCACCCGCATGATCGAGTACTTCATTACGAACGGGACAGGCGGCGTGTCCTAGTTCCAACGAGGGGGGCTTCATCTGGGAACCGGCAGGCGGAGGGCGGCACTCCGCTCCTCGCCTGCCGGTCTGGGAACCCTGGCAAAGAGGAAGGAAACTGATGGCAACTCCACCGATGTTGCTCGACATCGCTCGCACGCTGCTGGCGTTGGCGGCGCCCGCGGCTCTGCTCTGCCTGGTGCTGGCCGGGATCGCGCTGCGCCGGGACGGCGGGAGGAACTTCTCCATCGGTGGCGGATTCTCACGCTGGATGTTCTGGGGGGTCGTCTTCCTGACTCTGCCGCAGCTCATGGCTTGGTTCCCGGCGCTCGGCGTGCCGGCGGCGCTTCCCGGAGGAGGTATCACCAGCGGCTGGATGGCCTCTCTCACGAACGACATCAGCAACTTCGTGACGAACTTCGTGGTGAACCAACTGGCCACCGTGCTGGCGGCGTTCTTTGTGCTGCGGGCGGTGCTGGATGTGGCCGAAGGCCACGGCCCGCTCGGCTCGATCATCACCGCGATGTTCCTGCTCGCCGTTCCGAGCACAGCGGCCCTGCTGCGCGGCTGGAACAGCGGGTCGCCGAACGCGACATCGGACGTGCTGGCGGGGCTTTGGACATACGTGGTCAGCCGGATCCTGCCGATGGCGGCATGTCTCGCAGTCGTCGGGGCGATCTGGAACTTCTGGCAGAACCGTCCCTGGATGCACTTCGCCGGCTGCGCAGGGGGATTCCTGACGGTCGCGGCGCTGTGGCAACTGATCACCCGAATGATGAGTTAGGAGCGAGCGCATGTCGTTCTACAACGGGATTTTGAACCTCACGAGCTGGCTTGGAAACGTCATCATGCCGACCATCGCCGGGCTGCTGCTCGCGGTGGCGATCGTGCGATTCGCCAAGGGCTATCCGTGGAACTACGCAATGTGGGCCGCGGTGGCCGCATTGTGCGTCTCTGGCCTGCTTAGGGCCATGGAGACGTTCTCTTCACAGCTCGCCTGGAACGAGCCGGATCTCGTGTGGAACACCTTGCTGAACCTGGTCAACTGGGTCGGCAATGTCTTCCTTCCGGTGTATGCAGGAGCGCAGATAGCGCTGGCGATGGTCCAATACGCCGGCGTCGGTCACTGGATGCCCGGTAGCGCTTGGCTCCGGCACCTCACCGCGGCGGCTCTCTGTCTGATGGGATCGGGCTTGCTGCGGCTGGCTGAGTTCTTCGTGACGAATGGAACGGGCGGTGTCAGTTGAAGGCGGGGCACAGATGGCGCTGAACGTGACGCAGGTGCACAGGAACCTCAAGCAACGGGTGACGTTTGTGGGGCTCGAGTTCGAGGACCTGTTCGTGATCCTTGGACTGGCGGCCATCACGAACATCTTCGGACGCTTCTTGCACCGGGAGATGCTGGGCATCCCGATGAACGTGTTTCTGCAGTACGTGGTGCCGGTGCTTGCCATCCCCTTCCTGATCCTCTTCAAGTACGGCAAGCCGCGCGGCTACCTGTACGACTGCTTCAGCTATTACTCCAGGCCCCGAGTCTACTGCGGGCTGGAGTCGGACACGCTCCAGAACGTGGAGTACCTCAGAGCGGAGGAGCACGATGCCACTGACCGTGCGTGAGCACCAGGCGGCCATGCACCAGCCGGCGTTGTGCGAGCTGCTGCCGGTGCGCGATTTCCTGGACGAAGTGGCCGTACGGACAAATGGAGCGTTTGTCGCGGGCTACGAACTGGGAGGGATGAACTCCTATTACCACGACGATGAGATGCGCAACCGGGTGAAAGCGTCGCTAGAGGCTCTGGTGCGATCGCTGCCGGAGCGCTCGATGCGGATGCAGGTGCGGTTCGAGGTGGTGGAGGGACTGGGCGATCTCCGGCAACGGTACAACCGCGAGCAGCGCAGCGGAAACCCGGTCTTGCAGGAACTCGACCGGATGCGCTTCGAGATGTGGGCAGAGAAGGAGCGAGAGGGGTACTACCTGCGCCCGCTGTTGCACGTGTACTTCTGCTGGGATCCCCGCATTCACCACGAGGCGCCGGAGTTCGGCTTGAGCGTGGGCAAGAGGATCAAGGGGAGCTTCAGCCTATCGGCAGTCAAGTGCATCCAGAGAACGCGGCAGGAGCACGAGGACCTGGCCTCGGAGTTCAACAGCCTGCTGTCAGGAGTGGAGCAGACGCTCACAGCGACGGGCATGCAGATCCAGCGCATGAGCGATGAGGAACTGTTCCTCGAGCTCAAGCGCGCGATGAACCCCCTGCTCGACGATCGCGTGCCACTGCGCCGGCTCGCGGAGTCCCTGGCATACCGGAGCGCGCGGGAACAGGTCGTGAACACCAACATCGAGGACGAGCAGGAGACGTACCTCAAGATCGGCGGCCTGTTGTACTCGTTCGTCTCGCTCAAGGACTTGCCGGACGCGACCTTCCCGGGCCTGTTGCGCGAGCTGATCACGCTCGACTTCCCTCTGGCGATCAGCGCCGAGGTCACGGTGCCCGACCAGACCAAGGTCATCAACTATTACAAGGGCCGCCTGCGGCGCATGATGTCAGCGCAAAAGGACACCCACGGCGCCTACCGGATGAACGTCGAGGCCCAGGTCGCCGAGGGGCAACTGATGCGCGTCCTCCAGGACGTGATTTCGAGTTCGCTCAAGACCTGCCGTCTGAGCATGGTCATCGCGGTGCGGACTTCGCGGCCTGTCGAGAGCCGCCGGGACCTGGAGGAGGCGCAGCGAGTGCTCGCCGACCGGAGGCAGCGGGCCCTGCACGCGGTCGTGCGGATGAACGGCGCCCGCGCGCTTCAGGAGGACTTGGCCAAGCGGCGGCTGTACCTGGGGAGCTTGCCGGGACTGGCAGAGGAGAACCGCCGGGAACATGACTGCCTCACGCTGCACGCAGCAGACCTGCTTCCGGTTGAGATGCCCTGGCAGGGCACACCGCAATCGCCTCTGATTCTGCTCGAAACGCCGTACAGGCAACTGGTTCCCTTCTCGCCGTTCGACGCCGGCTTCAGCGACGCCAACGTGCTGGTCATGGCGAAATCGGGTGGCGGAAAGACGTTCATGGTTCAGAAGCTGCTGCTGGAGCTTGGCCGCGCGAACCCGCTCATCTCGATTCTGGAGCGAGGCGACTCCTACCGGCCGCTGGTGGAGCTGATGGGCGGACGGGTAGTCGAGGTCGATCTCGACGGGCATGAGGCCCTCAATCCTTGGGACCTGCCGCAGGGCGAACGGGCGCCGAGCAAAGAGAAGATCGCCTTCCTGAAGAACCTGACGCGGCACATGGTCGGCGAGAGCAAAAACTCGGACTCGGCGTTGCTCGATAACGTCCTCACTGAAGCGATCGGCCGGGTGTACAAGCGGGTCAGCATCCGCCACGCCAATCCGATCCCGACCTTCACCGACCTGCGGGATGAGCTGACGAACTACCACGACGAAGAGAAGATGGAGCGCACAATCGACGAGGCGAAGCTGGCCGCCCTGAAGTTGCGCGAGTGGACCGGTGAAAAGGGCATCTACGCCCGGCTGTTCGATCATCACACGACGATGCGCACAGACGCCGGCTGGCTCTTCTTCAATGTAGAGGGCCTGTCATCGGACCCCAAGCTGGAGACAGCCATGAGCATGGTCATCGCGAACGCGATGTCGTCGAGGGCCTCCGGCAGGACAGGTCAGCCCTCGATCACGGTGCTCGACGAGTGCTGGTTCCTGCTGGAGTCGCCTGTGCTCGCGCCGGAGGTCGTCCAACTGTTTCGCACGGCGCGCAAACGCAACTCGAGCGTGTGGGGCATCTCGCAAACGCTGGAGGATTTCGTCGGTACGGACTACCAGCCGAAGCTGTTTGGGCCGGGCATTGTGAAGAACGCCTCGATCAAGGTCGTGGGGCCGCAGCCGGGCGACGTAAGCGCGCTGGTGAACCACCTGTTTCTGAACGACGTCGCAATCGGGGAAATCAAGCGATTCAGCGCTCCCCGGAAGGGACGGAGCGCTGCAGCCCTGTTAGTGATCGGCGAGAAGGCGGAAACGACTCAGACGATCCGCATTGTGCCGACGCCGGTCGAGTACTGGGTCTGTACCACGTTCCCGCGTGAGCGGGCGTATCGGAAGTGGTGGTTGCGGAAAAACGCGGGCCGGCTTCTGCTCGAAGCGTACAAGGAGCTGGCGGAGCGGTTTCCGCAGGGCCTGGCGGAGATCGAGCAGTTGCCGGAGGAGGTGTCCGGCTCGGTCAACGCTGCCTGGGAAGCGAAGTGAAACGAGGAGGACGTTCGAACCATGAGGCGCTGGATCTTGATCGGATCTTTGTTGAAGCGTGCTGCGGGAGTACTGGTCGCCTGCCTGATCGTGCTGATGCTTGCTGACAGCGTGGTCCAAATGGCGGCCTTCGTGCAGAACTGGCCTGAGCGGCTTTCCCAGTTCGTGGATGAGCTTCTGAGCCACCCCAAGGACTTCGGTTTTCGCCGGAGCATCGGGCTGGGGAGGTGACTGATGGATGCCCTTCGCGGTGACGGAGCAACTGCGATCCGCGCTCTATTTGCAGGGCTGATGGCGGTGGTGTGCCTGACACGCGTGCGCCGCGTCGTAGCACTGGCGGTCACAACAACACTGCTGATCGCCGTGATTACGCCTCAGCCTGTCTACGCGCAGGCCGAGGTGGGCGCCGTGGTCGCCGCAGTCATCTCGGTCCTGAACACGATCAACAACGTGATCCGGGGATTGTTCAGCATCGCCAACAACGTCCTCAGCCAGATCAACAGCGGGATGCAGGCCTTTCGAAACTTGATGGACACCGTCGTGTATCCGCAAGCGCTGATCGCCCAGGCTCGCGGCATGGTGTCGTCGATGATCGCGACATTTCGCAGTCTGCTGTCGAGCATCTTCAATATCGGCGTCGCCAGCGCACAACTGCCAGCGCCGTCTGCGCTCGAAGGTGTAACACGGAACCGGAGCGTGGGCGACTTCGGCGCACTGTCGCAGGCGTACGTCCAGACCTACGGGCCGTTGCCCCCGGCGGCCAACGCGAGCCCGATGGAACGCGATCTGGTCGACATGGACGACGCGGCGGCCCAGGCGCAGCTCAAGACGCTGAAAGCGGCCGACGCAGTCTCGGATCAGACTATTGCCGTCTCGATGTTGCTGGAGGACGAGGGGCAGCAGGTAGCGCCCGGGACGGCTGACTATCTGGTCGCTGCCGGGATCATTGCTTCCGTTCAGAACCAAGCAGTGATGCAGAAGATGATCGCGGCCCAGATGCGTCAAGAGGCTGCGCGCCTGGCGCACCAGAACATGATTCGGAAACGGAACGCGATGTTCGGAAACCAGCTACGAAACAGCCTGAGCGACTTCATGCGGAGGCGGTAGGAGAACGAGAGGAGGGGCGGTGATGTTGGGAGTATTGCATCAGATCCTCGGATGGTTCTGGGAGCACCGGAAGGTACTGGTCGCATTGGTGCTGATTCTGGCGCTGGTGACACCACGCCCGGCGCCCGCGCAATTCGCGATGCCGGCTGTCGTAGCGGTAATCATAACCGCACTGAACGCCGTCAACCAGGCGCTGACGGCCGTTATCGGAGGCGCTCTCCAGATCATGAATCAGACGCTGGGCGCCATTCATGGAATTGTTAGCGCGGTACAGAACCTGTTCCAGAACGTCGTGTACCCACAAGCGGCCATCAATCGCGCGCGGGGACTCGTCGGGTCGGTCATGGGCTTCTACAACCAGATCCGGGCGATCGCCCAGACACCGGTGAATAGCGCGACGCTGGCGAATCCGCGTCAACTCGAGCAGAGCGCTTTGTCTCGCAACCCAGCGAGGATCGGCAATCTCAGCGCGGAGTTCCAGGCGGTCTATCAGCCGCTCCCGCCTGCGTCGGACGCGTCGCCCCCAGCGCGGAACGTGATCGACATGAGCGACGCGGCCGCGCAGGCGGCCATGAAACGGGCTATCGCCATCGACGCCATCGCCGATCAGGAGTTGAAGGCGGCCGACCAGATGCTCGCGGAGCTGCAAACAGCGGCGCCGGGGACCGCGTCGATGATCGGCGCGCAAGGTTCGGCCTGGCTGGTGAGGTCCCACGCCTACACCCAGGCGGCGCTCGCGGATTCGATGCGGCTTCGAGCGATCGACCTGGCGAATGCGGGCGCGGACATGAAGTTCAACGCCGGCTACGCGGCCAGCACGCGCCAGGACGCCGGGACGATGATGCGGCAGCGGTGAGGGGGCGCCGATGTACTTCTACTTTGAGCAGTTGTTCAGGGACGCGCTCACGGGAATCAACGGCACCAGCGTCCTGTCGACCATCGTTCAGGTCGCCACCGCGATTCTGGTGGCAACCCTTCTGTTCAACGTCTACGAAGCCTTCGTGCGGGGCGGAGACGTGCGGACCCTCGGAATCGGTGCCGTGAAGTACCTCGTCCTGGGACTGGTTCTGATGAACTACAGCAGCGTCTTTCTCGGCGTGAACACGATGTTCAACCAAGTGGCGGAGGCGATCTCGCGCGCAGGTCCAGGTGGAATGGACGTGTTCAACAAGTTCGCACAGGACTTGGGCAACCAGATCGCAAGCAACCCGAACGTCGGCGAGAGCACGTGGGGCCTGGTTACGGGCTCGATTGCCGGCGCCCTATCGCTCGTCATGCTGTTAGTTGCATTTGTTATCTATGCGGTCGCTTACGCGATCTTCTGTGTCTTCTATGCCTTCTATGGTTCGGTGCTGTACGTCTGTGGGCCGTTGGTGCTGGCTCTGTACCCGGCCCTCAGTACAGCGCAACTGGCCAGAACCTATCTCACCAACCTGATCATCTTCCATGCCTGGGGCGTGATCTAT
>Ga0315280_10011732_pt1 | contig 10712 bp, 9 predicted proteins | sample YL17G06_40_MG_FD_203697 | JGI IMG/M metagenome (GOLD analysis project Ga0315280, IMG submission 203697) | Sediment microbial communities from Yellowstone Lake, YNP, Wyoming, USA - YL17G06_40 | ecosystem: Environmental > Aquatic > Freshwater > Lake > Sediment | place: USA: Wyoming | collected... | reverse complement strand
AGTAGCTCCTAATAAGAAGATAGAGAAGCATATTAAGAAAATTTTTAATACACTAGTTTTATACATACCTATTCTTCCCGATTATAATCTACCGTATTTTTCAAAAGCTTCATACATAGCTTCTACATTTTCTAGTTTAGAATCTGAATTTATTTCACCCATAGCTATAAATCCACCATCTTTAGGACTTTATTATCTTCTTTACGTATAGGTCCACTTCCTCTGGAGTAGCCCTAGTCAAGATATATTGACGGTCTATATCGCTTCTTATGCATACTCTACCAGCAGCTATCTTTGCTAAATTCTCTAAATTCACAGCAGAGAATTGTGGATTTAGAACATCTACGCCGATCTCTATAAGGTCAGGTATTATATCTAGAGTATTACCATCAGTATGAAAGTGCACATGTCGTCCTGAATTATGAACTGTATCGAATAGTTTTTTATAATAAGGTTTAAAAAGTTCTCTCCAGGTCTTGGGATTTATAATAAGTTGCCTTTGTGTACCCCATTCATCTTGAAAGAGGATACCAGCTGGTAGAGCAGCATGCATAACTGGAATTCGATCTGGTCCTTTAAATTCTATTGCTCTTATTACTCGTTCTCTACTAGTCATACCTTACTCCATTATCAGAAGAGTCTTTATTTCATAAGGTTTTGTTTCTATAGACAGAATTCCATCTTTTATGTTTAATACTGGTCCTACAGGATTTCCAGACAAATCCGTTTCTTGAGCAGAACTATAACTCTTATCTAAAAGCTTTAAAACTGTATCCTTATCTTGCCCTTGTGAATTATAATATCTAATGAGGATTCCTCTTTCTCTTGGTTGTATACTTGTAACTACTATATCGTCAGTTTGAACTTCAAGAAGAGATAACTCTTCAGGAACATCCTTGGAATCAGTTTTCTTTTTACAAAATGAATTTACTATTGGATTTAACACTTCTAATCCTCTCTGGTAGGCTTTTCTTGCTTTCCAATCTCCTAAACCAGAGGTGATTCTAAACTTAAAATCGAATCTCTTTTTGAATTCTGTATTATAATGATAGCTAGAGTCTCCACAACTTTTTACTGTTCGGAAGAGTACAGCTTCTAATCCCCCAGGACTTATATAATAGGAAGAACTCAGCGAAGATAAAGTCACTCCAAATTTATTATTTGCTAAGTCTATCCAATTGGCTACTTCTCGAATATGCTGCCAATCCTCAAATAAAACTTCATCAGGCTTCCACGGTCCTTTGACCCCCTCCATAGTTTCAGGATACATAACAGTATAAAATGGCACACCATAGTTTATAACTGAAAGGTCTTTTCTAAATGGAAATACATACCTTAATTGAAATGAGGGAGTTCCTCCCCATAAGATGGTCGTATCCATATCTATCCTTTTAATATCTCTATAGATAGTAATACGGTCTTCTACCTGAGCACTAAATAGTCCTAGATTCCTTTTTATTAGAATGGTACTACTTAAGCTTCCTTCTTCCTCTAAATTTACTGCTACTTCTCTTCTTACTGCATTCCAGTTAATCTCTAAAGGAGTACTTCTTTCTGCAACATCCGTCCCTTCTTCAGTGTAAAATTTTAAACTGCCCAAATGTTTTCCTTGCTCTAATAGTTCTTGATTTATTTCTTTATCAAATATACTGATAATTTCACCACTTTCCAAAGAGACTTGAAGCTCATAGAATCTATTTCCTATACTCAAAGTGTTTCCTAGCTTTCTTAGATAAATATCTTTTTCTAGACTCTTAGAGGATATATCTCTTTTAATATAAATAATCTTATAGCCTATAGGAGGAAGAGAAACTTCTAACTTAATTGAATCTCTAGTCTTTTCATAAGGTAATGTATCACCTTGTGCATCTATTATAGAAAATTCTTCTGGAAAGACTTCTTTAGGAATCTCTACGATTTCTAGTCTTTCCCATGATAGAGGATTAAATAAAATTATAGGGATTCCTTTTTCTAGAGAGGCATTTTCTCCTAGCACTTTAAGATAATCTTCTATCCATTCTTTGGTGTAATTTAGTACCTTTTCCTTAGTCTCCAATTTAAATGACTCAGAAATTATAGCCCCTCTACCAGCATAGTTATGGTCTTGAGTAAACAGTTCCATTCTCCATAGTTCTAGAAGTTCATTACCTTTAGGAACAGAACCATTATCTAATCCTTCCCATCTCTGGTGACTCTGAGGGTCAGGTATAGGAAGGTTAAGAGCTTTAACTAGACTTAACAATTTCTCTAGAGTTAACAGAGTATTTTCTACCTTTTTATCTAATATAAATATATCTACACTTGTAGCTGGACCATAGGTTCCCCAAACTGAAGGAAGTTCTCCAGATTTAATTGGCAAGATAATATTTTCATAAGGTTTCATAACAGGAGAGGGAGTAGCCAACTTGAATTTTAAAAGTTTATTATCTCTATTTAGTCTCTCAACAATTTCAGTAAGTTTTTCTGAGTATCCAAGCATAGTGTTAGGAGAGGCTAAATCTCCACTTAATCCTGCTAGAATCAGATAGAGGGGAAAGCCCTCTTTTATTTTTTTATAGTTCTCTATTATATCCTCCAACTTATAGTATGCATAGTGTCTGGGATAATGGCAAGCTATTATAGAGCTTCCATCTGGAGATTGCCAGTTATATACTAGTCCATCAGGGAACCCTCCACGTCCATGTAAATAATATTTAACTCCACATTTTTTGTATATCTGTGGCATTTGGGGAGTAGTCCCAGGGAGGTCAGGATGATGAGCTATAATTGAGTCTAAACCTAAATTCTCTTTCAGCCATTTTTTACCTATAACTACTTGTCTGATTAAAGACTCTCCACCATGCTGATTTTCCAACCTGTCAACATAATCTGCTGCTATTTCGATTTGTCCATTATCAATCAGACTTTTTAATCTATCTTTATACTGAGGGAAATTATTCACTAGGTATTCTACAAATACTACACTATCAACTAAGAATCTAAAATCAGGATTATTTTTACATACCTCTATCGCTTCTTTTAAAATTTCAGCTCCTCTATGGAGACATTCATCACTAGTCCCCATCCAGAATAAATCTAAATGAGATCCTGGAATTACATAAACTTCTTCTTTCACTGTTATCTCTCCTTTTGCTGTTAGAGGATTAAAAATTAATACTATTATTAATACAAGTATCTTGATATATTTCTGAAGCTTTTTCATTTACCCTCCTTACAGACTCTCTCATTACTAACTTAGGAGGTACAAGAATCTTTCTCCCCCATTCTATGTTAGAATTACTTATTCTATCTATCAACATCTCAGTACCTATTTCTCCTATTTCTTTTCTATCTTGGAATATGGTAGTAAGTGGAGGATTTATAAATTTGACTATAGAAATATCATCAAATCCAACGATTGACATATCCTCAGGAACTCTAAAGCCTAGTTTTTTCAGTGCCTTTATAGCACCTATAGCAATATTGTCATTCACCGCAAATAAAGCAGTTAGAGATAAATTTTGTTTAAAATAAGAGAGGATTGACAGATAGCCATTTTCTTCTTGATTTTTTATTGATTCTGGGCATGAAATTACATATTCTCCGTTTAAATCGTACTTTTCTAGAGCTCTTTTATACCCTTTATATCTATCCATTACCTCACAACACCAGGGTTCAGAGCCTTGAATAAATCCTATTTTCTTATGACCTGATAGGATAAGATGTTCTGTAGCGAGAAACCCCCCTTCTATATTATCTGCAGTTACATAGTCTATCTGAGGTGATGTTAACAAGTGTCTGTCAATAAAGACTATTGGGATATTACTCCTAGCTAAATTGCTGAAATACTCTATGTTTTTATCTCCAGAAATAGGAGCTACAAGTAATCCATCAACTCTTCTCCTTAGAAAGGCTTCAACAATATTTCTTTCTAATTCTAAGTCTTCTTCTGGACATCCTAATAGAACTCTAAATCCCTTTGTTTTAGCATAATTTTGTATTCCATCAAAAAGCTCACTGTAGTAGTTAGAAGAAAGACTATGAATTACTACTCCTATTGTAAAGGATTTAGCTCTTCTTAATGTAGCTGCCAAGGAGTTTTTTCTATACCCAATTCTTTCAACCTCTTCTAAAATTAATCTTCTTGTTTTTTCACTGACCCCAGACTTTCCATTTAAAGCTCTGGAAACTGTCATTTCCGAAATCCCTAATCTTTGGGCTATATCTTTTAAGGAAACAGAATACTTTCCCATTTTACCTCTATCCTTTTAACCCAGTCAGTACTATCCCTTGGATAAACTGTTTTTGAGTAAAGAAGAATGTGACAATTACTGGTATTACTATCATAGTAGAAGCAGCCATAAGTAATCCCCAGTCTGCTCCATGCTGAGTAAGAAATACCTGTAGCCCTATGGCTAGCGTATACTTTTCAGGGTCTTGTAAATATAAGAGAGGGCCTAAGAAATCATTCCATACCCCCATAAATGTGAATATTACTACTGTAGCAAGGGCAGGTTTAGTCAATGGTAACATTATTTGCCAGTATATTCTAAAATAACTACATCCATCAAGTCTTGCTGCATCTTCTAATTCTTTTGGGATAGTCAAGAAGAATTGCCTCAATAGAAAGATATATAATGCATTACCAAAAAATGCTGGTATAGTAAGTGGATAAAATGTATTTACCCAGCCTATTTTAGTAAAAAGTACATATAAAGGTATCATCCATACTTGATATGGAAGCATCATTGTACTTAACATCAGAATAAATAGAAAGTCTTTCCCAGGAGCATTTAAACGTGAAAAACCATATGCTACTAGCGAGGAAGATAGTAATGTTCCTAAGATACATGCGACTTCTATTATCATTGTATTTTTGAAATATAATAAAAATGGGGCATAATCAAATACATCAGGATAATTTCTCCATATCACAGGATTTGGTATCCACTGAGGAGGAAAGATAAAGATTTGTCGATTTGATTTAAGAGATGTAGAAACCATCCATACTAGAGGAAGTACAAAAAAAATCCCTACCATTATAAGGATTATGTGTCTTGTTAATTTGTCTAACAATATTCTAGTAGATTTATTCATTCTGGCTCACCTCTATTCGTAGAATACCCATTTATTAGCAAGCTTAAACTGTATCAATGTAAGGACTAGGACAATTAAAAATAAGATCCATGCCATACTAGAAGCATAACCCATCTTTAAGTAGTTAAAAGCATTCCTAAAAAGATAAAGAGCATAGAATAGAGTAGAATTGACAGGACCACCATTTGTCATTATATAAGCTTGAGTAAATACTTGGAATGCACCAATTAAACCAGTAACTAGAGTAAAAAATATAGTTGGAGTCATTAATGGTATAGTTATATGAAAAAATCTCTGTAACTTTGTTGCTCCATCCACCTCTGCTGCCTCGTACAATTGCTCAGGTACTCCTTGAAGTCCAGCCAAGTATATAATAATCCATGAGCCTACACCCCATAGACTCATAAGAACCAATCCAGGTTTAGCCCATTGTTCAGAAGTTAGCCACCCAGGGCCTTTAATCCCTATCAATTTTAATAATGTGTTTATAAGACCCCATTGAGAATTGAGCAACCAGATCCATAAAATGGCATTAGCTACTGCAGGAACAATCGATGGAAGATAATATACTGTCCTATATATAGCTAGTCCTTTTACACTTTGATTCAGCAAGATACTTAAGCCAAATGCCATTAAGATTCCAAATGGTATAAAGAATATAGCATAATACATAGTATTATACAGAGACGTCCAGAATAAGGGATCCTTAAATAAAGAAGAATAATTTCCAAATCCGATAAATTCTGGGGCTGAAAGTACCGTATAATTAGTGAGACTGAAGTATAAAGATGCAATTATGGGACCACCAGTAAAAAGTATAAATCCTATTAACCATGGGCTGATAAAAGTATAAAAGGCAAAAATCTCCTGTTTTTTCAAGTTTGAGTATTTCATCTCGAATCCTCCTATTTTAATAAGGAGACCCCTCTAATAAGGGTCTCCTTATACTACATAAGCTTATTTTACTTTTACTTGAGTCCAAGTTTCATCAAGTGCTTTCTGAACTCTCTGTTTGCACTGTAATAAAGCTTCTTTAGGAGTCATTTTATGATAAAGTGCAGCTTGTGTAGCAGCATCCATTTCGTTCCAGTAAGTTAAACCTACTAAACCCATTTCGGTACAACTATGGGTCCAGTTTAGAGCGTCTGTAACTAGCTTAAATTCTTCTTGAACTTTTGAGGGGAGCTTTGGTAAATATTCATCCTGTAGAACCTTCATAGCTTGTCGATTATTGAATAAGTCAGGGACATATACAGGCTCTCCTGGTAATTGCTGTCTTACCCAGTCTTTCTTCCTCTGCTCCAATACATTCTTAGCATAAGCCTTTGCTCCTTCAGGACCAGCAAGCCAATTTATAAATGTCCAAGCCTCTTCTGGATGTTTTGTGTTAGCAGAAACAGCATAATAACTTCCACAGGACCATGTAGTCTTTACCCCAGTCTTAGTATTAGGAATAGGAGAAGGCGCTGCTCCATATTCAAGTTGTGGAAAAGTTGCAAAGAACCATAATTGCCAGTTTCCATTTATCTGCATCGCCACTTTATTTGCAACAAATGGATCATTAGCCTGCCCCTGGAAGCCCTGGAGGAAACCCGCCGCTACTTGTGCTCCACCACAATATTTATCATAGAATTTTACCATCCAATCTAATGCATAAACAATTCTAGGATCATCACAAGTAACTTTCTTTCCTGTAGAGTCTAAGAATCTCCCTCCATTTAACCATCCATATATCCAGGTCCATGAATTACCCCAGTATGGAATAAACCCAAATTGAATAATATTGCCAGAGGAATCTTTCTTAGTAAGTTTTTCTGAGAAATCTTCTAAATCTTTCCATGTCTTTGGAGGAATTTCAGGATTTAACCCCGCCTGTTTGAACATATTCTTGTTCCAATACAGGACCCTAGTATCTGTTATTCCTGGTAATGCAAATTGTTTTCCAGTAAAGAATGTCCCTTTCCATTGAGGGGTAAACCAATCCTTTGCTATAACCTTGTCCTTTTTTGTAAGCGGAGTAATATCATAAAATACACCTTGTGACGCCCACTGAGAGAATTGGTGAGAATTCTGGATAGAAGCGTCAGGAGCGTTTCCTGCTGCCATAGCAGCTAAAAACTTCTCGCTTGTAGAAGCCCATTCTTGAGATACTAAGGATTCCTTAATTTTGGTATTGGGGTGTTGTTTTTCAAAATCCCTATAAGTAGCTACCCATTCTGGGCTTATCCACCCCCAGAAAGTAATTGTAACTACTTCAGCAAAAGCCGTAGAGCTAAAAACTAGTAACAAGAAAACACTTAAAAGCACCGTCAACTTCTTTTTACTCATATTGAAACCTCCTAACTTGTTTTAGATTTTTTAAGCCTTATAACCTTACAATACCTCTTCCTTCCCCTTAAGATTAAACCTGTACTAAAACTTTATTTAACCTCTATCTTCTCACCCTCTTTCTATTAAGTTAACGATAACTATTATAAAATGAATATAAAAAAAAGTCAATACTTATGCGCCTCTTCGACTTTCTATGTAAGGTAAATATTTAAAATCTCTCCTTTTAACTTGCCCGATAGACCTTTCAATAATAAATTGATAATTAGTAGTTAGGATAAATTGAATGACATCTACAAGCTCCCTCCCTTAAAAAGAAAAAGATATTTATCTACTTGATATTTCAATAGATATTGTATAGTCAAATACAAGTTATCTCTTTAATGAGGGGGAATACCTCCTTTTCAAGACTTTACACAGAAGTTTATAGACTCGTAACTCACCTAATTACTCGCTACTCTATTCTTCTCCGTTATGCCAGTATATGTCCCATCCTAAGTAATTAGAAGATGCCTCGTAAACTATCCTTGCAACTTTAGAGTGGCTCATTGCTACGTGGTGTTCAAACCCTCTTTCGCAGATTATATGGAGCAACTGTTGCATATTTTCTACATAAGCTACTCCGTATCCTCCAAACGTATTGAGAGGGTCATCAGTAAACTCTCCTTCACCTACATAAGCCTGAATTATTCCTAGGCTATCATTAGTTGACACTCTTGCAAATGTCATAGGACCACTAGATATTCTTCCGACACAGGTACCATAGGCATTTTCCTTACCAACTGTACCTGAAATTATATCACCATACCACATCTTAGGGCTTTCAAGGAAAGATTTAGGTAAATTGCTACAGTGAAATACTACTGCTTTATTAGGGTCATCAGCATAGCTATTGTTCCAATCTAATATGGCGCTTGGAGTCCCAGAGGCTAACTGTAAAGCATACATAGCTATTACTCCAGGCACATCAGTCTCACAGGCACTTGGTAGAAGTCCTTCACTCATCATACTCATTATTGTACAGGGGATGATTCCATATATTTCTTCTATAGCACTCCAGCACTGCACAGCACTTGCTACAAGTTTATTTTCTTTCATCCATCTATCTATTATTACTGCAAATTTAGCCATCTTTACTAAGGCACTTTCTGGAATGCCCTTAGTATCTACATAACTTTTAATAGCATCCACTTTTTGAATAACAACCTGGTCTGTATCTGAAAGTTTAGCCGTCTTTGCGAAGACTTCAGAGAGGTCTATTGTTTCTACAGAAATTCTGTTATTCTCTAATAATTTTTCGCTAAATCTAACCGTATTAAATGCAGCTGGCCTTGCCCCTATAAGACCAATACGAGCATTTCTTAACCCATTTACTACCTTGCATATCCCCATAAACCACTTCAGGTCTTCTCTAAAGCTATTAGATTCAGGAGCTACTGTATGGAGTCTTGTTAAAGAGAATGGGACACCATACTGAACTAGATTATTGCATAGGGACATCTTGCCACAAAAACTGTCTCTTCTATGCGATATATCCATTTTATTTAGGTCATCTGGAAAGGCATGTATTAGTATAGGGACGTCAAGCCCAGAAAACCTTAATGCATTAGCTACTGCCTTTTCATCTCCGAAGTTAGGTAGAGTAACTACTATTCCCTCTATCTTATCCCTATTCGCCTTGAAGAGTTCTGCACACTTAATAGAATCATCTAAGCTTTCAACAGCACCAAATTTACCATCATTTGGGCTAAATGTAATAACATCAAAACCCTCCTCCTCAAGCGCCTTTAATATCCTTTCTCTTCCTTCTTTTATAAGTTCTGCTGGGAAAAACCCTCTACTACCTACTATTAATCCTATAGTTCCTTTCATATTTCACCTCCATTATATCTCTTCTAAAGGTTTTACATTACCAATAGTTATCTTTGGTCCATTTACTGGACTAGACCATTTTACCGCATTATATATAACCTTCTGAACCTCTGGCTGATAATAGATAGGAAAAGTCTCATGCCCTGGACGGAAATAGAATATCTTGCCTTTACCTCTATAGAAACAACATCCACTTCTAAATACTTCTCCTCCCTTAAACCAGCTTATAAATATCAATTCATCTGGCTTTGGGATGTCAAACCTCTCTCCATACATCTCTGTATGTGGTATCTCAAAGTACTCTTCCAATCCATCTGCTATAGGATGTCCTGGCTCTACAGCCCATATCCTCTCTTTCTCCCCTTCTTCTCTCCACTTTAGCTGACAACTAGTTCCCATCAACTTTCTAAATATCTTTGATAGATGTCCAGAGTGTAGTACTATAAGTCCCGTACCATTTAATATTTTCCCATAGACTTTATCTACGATTTCATCTTTTACCTCTTGGTGTGCCATATGCCCCCACCATATAAGGACATCTGTATTATTTAATACCTCGTCTGTTAACCCATGCTCTGGTTCATCAAGAGTGGCAGTGCGTACTTCCAATCCTGGCTGTTTCTTTAAATAGTCAGCTATAACAGTATGAATCCCATCTGGATAAACTTTCCTTACTTCTTCATGTATTTTTTCATGCCGAAATTCATTCCACACAGTTACTTTTATATCTCCCACCTTACTCACCTTCTTTTCAATGAACTTTATTGAATTATACTATTAATTCTAGTCTCAAGCAATAAGTAGGTATGAAGTAATTCTTACAAAAATGGTGGATAAAATTCCAATCTTATAGTTGAGTGCTTACTTTTTAGACACTTTGAGCTTTAATCTATTCTACTCCAGTAGCTATTAGTATTCATACTAGTTTATCAACCAAAATTGCGACAGTTACTATATTGTGGTAGTATATAGAAAATTAAGCAAAGAAGATGGATTTGTGATAACCGCCTTCTTAATGAGGCGGGCAAAACAATTTGAAAGGAGGCGAAAAATATGGCAACAGTAGAGGTAAAAAAGATATTAACTCTTATGCCAGAGTTGTTGGAAATCCCATATTCAAAAATTTGGACATCCTACGATAAAGAAGCCGATGTTTTGTACACTACTGAAGAGCCGTATGCGGGAAAACTGCACGTACGGTTCTGTGAAGGGCATTAAAATAACCGAAAAGGAGGTTAAAAAATGTCTACTCGACAAAAGATATTTAAGATTCTATCTATAGCTATTTTGTGTGTGCTTATCTTTTCTTCTCTTTCTTATGCTCAGCCCCTTTTAGAGTATGTAAATAAGCCTGATGAGACATTTAAATGGGAGGTAGTCTCTAGAGAAGAGATTGAGGATTTATCTATTTATGAGATAAATCTTACTTCTCAGAT
>Ga0315280_10011731_pt1 | contig 10712 bp, 7 predicted proteins | sample YL17G06_40_MG_FD_203697 | JGI IMG/M metagenome (GOLD analysis project Ga0315280, IMG submission 203697) | Sediment microbial communities from Yellowstone Lake, YNP, Wyoming, USA - YL17G06_40 | ecosystem: Environmental > Aquatic > Freshwater > Lake > Sediment | place: USA: Wyoming | collected... | reverse complement strand
CCCCGTCGCAGTTATAGACTACCACTGAGAAGACTGAACGGCCTCGGGTTGCGAGTGTCCCGATCGGGCTTCCCGCATTGCCACAGCCGACCACAATGTAGAGCTGACCGTGCTTTGCATGGGTGATGTCAATCCGGCCCCACGCCAAAGGCTGGTACCCGATCCGGTCAGTCATGGTCCAGGCTTCCAACCCGTACTTGCCCACGAAACCATACGAGAACCATGAGTAACCGTTCGTGCTCCAGGATGAACCCCAGGAGTTCACGAACTTGAATGCTCCATGTTGTGTCTGCCCATCGATATCCGTGTACGACCGGTTATCGTCGTAACCAACGATGGCAAGTGCATGATAGCCGATTAGAGATGTACCTCTCGGCCCGTCGTGCACGTCATTGCCGCCGGTAGCGCCGAGGTAGTCCTCGTAGACGGGCACTCCCAGGACGAAGAGATCGCCCTGGGCCAGCACGGTTTTCATGGCAGTGAGGTAGTAGCTGCCCGTTCCTGGCGTAGAGAATATCACGGCCGCCGTCTGGGCACGATGCGGCATTGCGCCTTCGCATTGAGCTTGATTCGGGAAAGTATGGTAGTTTGTGTAGGGCATCGAGGTCAGAGAGCAGCAACCCTTGGCGCACATCAGACCCAGGTTGTCACCGAAGCTTGACCCGAGATCCAGGCCATTGTTGACCTGGTTGTAGAGGAAGGAGGGGCTGAACTGGTGGTCGGCCGTGGTCACGTCCCAGGCGTACTCCATCTTCTCCTGGTACGTTTTGTAGTAGTAACCCGTGGCCCAGGAGGCACAGCTGCCAATATTCCCCTGATTGCCGACCGGTGGCATATCGGGGCTGTGGTCTACCGCTGACGGCAGGGCTCTGGGCCACTCACGGAGTGAGAACTTGGGGAAGCGCCGAAGGACCTCGGGCGAGGTGCGCTTGAGGCCCATGGCCTGGCCCTCAGCAATGCCCGTTGCGAGTGCTATGACACCAAGGGATAGCAACAGCACAGGCCACGCGCGCAATCGGTGCATGGCAGACCCCCCAAGTTGCCGGCCGAGTGCCACGGCCGGCCAAGCGCCCCGACTAAGTGTTCTCCTTTCTACCCCCGTCTACCTCGCGAACTTGTGTAAACATCCTGTAAACTCAGACAGCACGCCACACCCGAGGAAGGCACTGGGGACTGGACAGGGGGGGCCGATGCCAGTCTCGGCCACTGAGGCACGCGGGCCGAACGTCCCGCGCAGTCGTTGCGAGCTCGGCGATCGGGCAGTGGACTAGGACGTCGTGGGTTCGAGTCCCCGGTAGTATGAGCCAACGCGCCGACCAGACGGCTCGCGATTCCACATGACCCCCAACACCTCGGTTCCAGCGCGGCCGAGCAGTGTGACGGCATCGTGGGCGGCGTGGCGCTTGGTCCCGCGCGTGAGCACCACGATCGCGGCATCGGCTGACGCCGCAATCATGCGAGCGTCCGGGACGAGCAAGACAGGCGGGGTGTCGACGATCACCAGATCGGCGAGCTCGGACAGGGGCTTCCAGATGGCCTGCGCCCTCTGCGACACCAGGAGTGCGCCCGGGTTGCGGCTCTCAGACCCTGAGGTCAGCACACGGAGGTTGGGGGTGACCGGGTGCAGGAGGCCTTCCAGCGGCTGGTCCTCGGCAATCGCGTCGACCAAGCCAGGCCCACGCGGGAGGCCGAAGTACTCGTGGAGCGTCGGCGATCGCAGGTCCCCGTCCGCCAGGATGACCCTGCGTCCGGTCTCCGCGAAGGCGACTGCCATGTTGGCTGCGACGGTGGAGCGGCCATCCTCTCTGCCCGGCCCCGCCACCATGATGACACGGGGTGGTCTGTCGCCCCACGCGGCTTGCATCGCGGGGACCAGTCCGCGCAGGCCTTCGGCACAGGGAGACGTTGGGCTCTTGATCTGCGGCAGAGGGAGATCGTCGGCCGCGGCAATGGGCACATGCCCCAGTACCGGCACGCCTAGATGCCGTTCAGCCTCGCCATCATCCCCGAACGTGTCATCCAACTGGTCGACCAGGCCGGCGGCGATGAGCCCGAGGAGGAGGCCACACACCAGACCAATGGCGACGTAGAGTCCCCTCTTCGGTTCCGAGGGGGTGATCGGTACTGCGGCCCTCGGGCCGAGCGCTGCCACTGTCGGTATGCTGTCCTTCTCTATCTGCAGATCGTACTGCCGCTGCAGCAGCATGAGGTAAAGCTGCTCCTGGACACGCTGCTCGCGCAGCTTCCGGGCCATTGTCGTCTGGTCTGTCGGGACGGCCCGCACTTCCTCCTGGCGTCGAGCCAGGAGTTGCGCCAGAGCGCCTTCGCGGCCCTTGAGAGCGGCCAGTTGCGCCTCCAGCGTCGCCCGGTGCGTGCGGAGACCCTCATAGATGTTGTTCGGTTGCCTCTGGATCTGGTCCGTGACCCGTTCCTGTTCGCTGGTCAGCGCCCGCTTCAGCCCATCGAGCCTCCGGTCGAGGACTTGGACTTGCTCGCTCTTCTCAGTGAAATCGCGCAGCAGGGCGGCGCGCTCCACCTCAAGATTCATGATCTGCTGGCGGAGGCTCTCCCCGAACGGATTCCTGACGCTCGTCGTCTGCTCGCGGTGCTGCGGCTCCTTGAGCAGGTCCTCCTTGACACGGCGAAGCTCCTGTTGGGTTGCCGTGATCTCGACCCGTGCGGTCGCTAGACTGCTCTCGACTTGGGCGTAGTTGCTGATGCGGGTGCCGGCGCCGGCATCGTCGGAGCTGGCTAGCGGTGAGCCCGCCTCCTTGAGATCCTTCAGGGCGTTCTCGGTGTCTGTCAGTTCCTTCTGGCGCCCCAGGACGAGCGTCTTGGTGGTCTCCAGCGCCTTGCCGGTTGACTTCGTTGCGTCGTTGTTGGCCCCCTCGACTACGACCTGTGCCGTGTAATTGGCAATGTCCGCAGCCATCTGGGCGCTCCGGTCCTTCACGTACACCCAGACGGTCGTCTCCGTCGTGTTCTTGGATTCGGAGGGGATGATCCGAGGATCCAGCTCGTCGGCCAGGGCTTGCAGCCTCGTAGCCGTCTTGCCGATGCCCGCCATATCGGCAACCTGCTCGAGCACCCCCTGAGTCTTGATCATGCGCACCCAGGTCTCGGGGCTGACGGAAGTCTGAATCTGGCCCGCCCCTCGCGTCTGCGAGCCCTCTTTCTGGCTGTAGAGCACCAGTTCGCTGTGAGTCTCGTACTTCTCGGGCTGCACCCGGCCCGCCAGCGCGCTGGCCAGGACGGAGACAATGGCCACCTCGGCGATGACCCAACCCCGCCGTCGAATGACGGTGAGCCAGTCTCGGCCTACGCTGGCCACTCCATCTGCCATGGGGTCGTCACAACATCCCTTCGATCAGTGTCAGCGCGCCACCGACAGCTTCAGAACCTACCACCGACCGAGGCCGAACACCAGGTAGCGGAGGTTCGAGAGCAACTGGACGGGCATCGCTAGCTGCTGGGACAGTTGCTGCAGCCACGGCGCCTTCGCCTTGGGCTCCGGCACGAACAGGATGTCCTCGGCCCGGAGTTCCACGTTCTGGTCCTCGGCGCGGCCGCCCACAAGAGCGGCCAGATTGAGCCGACGGACTTCAGGCTGCTGGTCCGGTCCCTCCGGGCGCCGGACCAGCACCGCCAGGAGCTTCTGGCCGCGTTGGGCCCGGAACCCGCCAGCCTTCCTGAGTAAAACGTCCAGCAAGCGGTCGCCACGCTCGAGGGCATACACGCCCGGGCGCCCCACCGCCCCGATGAACGCCACTCGAGCTAGCTGGCGGGGCACGAGGACGACGTCATTCGCCTTCATCGCCATATCCAGTAGCGACTGATCGCCCGAGCCATCAACCAGGGCTTTGAAGTCCAGGTCCGTCCGGCTGCCATCAGCGTGGATGACCAGGGCGTGCTGAGCGTCGGCGTCATCGGGGAAGGGACTCGAGGCCGCCAGGACCTCGGAGAGCTTGAGCCCCACCTTGGGGTCTATGGGGAGCTGCTTCGGAGCCGAGACTTGGCCCAAGACCGTCACGAACTCCTGAGGAGGCTTGACTGGCAGAATGATGAAGTCGCCCGGCTCGACCTTGGGCAGGTCGCCCTTCCACCGACCCTCCTGGATGGCCTCGAGGTCGACTACCTCCTGCTGGCCGTTCGGGCGCAGAATGAAGCTGTGTTTCAGGTCCGCGGTCGTCGGAGCTCCCCCACTCTTGGCCAGGATGGTCAGGAGAGTGTCCTCCTGCTCGAAGGCAATGCGTCCTGCCGGGCCCGCGGTGCCGACGACGTTGACGAACCCCGCCTGCCGGACCCACAGGATGTCATCCTTGTGGAGCAGCGTGGCCTCCTCAGCGCCCACGACCATCTCGTGCTCGACGTCAACTGCGACTGGCGGCTCCCCCTTGCGATGCAGCTCTCCGGTCAAGAGTACTCGCGGGAGCCCGCCCGCCTGCGCGATGGCGTCCTTCACCGCGATGGCCTCGGCCCCCGGTCTGAGCGGAACTGGGCCAGCCTTCAGCACCTCGCCGAGGATGTAGACGACGGGCTGCTCTCTGGGCATGACGTTGATGACGACCTGGGGCGCGCGCAACTCCTCGGACAGTGCCTTCGTGATCAGGTCTGTGAGCTCGGCAACCGTCTTGCCGACGACCTCGATCTCGCCGATGAGGGGATAGGTGATCCGACCGTCGGGACGAACGACCAGTTGAGTATTGAAGTCGGCGTGGCGGAGAACCTGAACGGTGATGCTGTCGCCAGCAGCGATGCGGTATGCCTCTTGAGCGGTGACCTGTCCGGGCAGCAAGGGAATTGATAGAAGAAGCAAGGCGACCCGAGGCATGTTCAGCTGTTGGCTCCTACGGCGATGATAGCTGCGTCGCTGGCTGCGCCTCGATGCGTGGGCATTATGCCAGGTTTGCCGGCCAGCGTCAACACCCCTGGCCAACCCTTTGGCGCCCGTTCGGTGCGCCTCCCTGCGCTTGCGTTGCGGCCAAGGTCAAACACGCTAGCGCCAGACCCCTGCCGCGCCCGACGTGAACGACAGAAGCCCCGACATCGTCGACGGGGCTTCCCTTGTGCGTGTCAACCTTGCGGCCTAGGCCTTCTTGCGCTTCTTCAGCACCGTCCCGATCGCCCCGCCCGCGAGACCGAGCAAGCAGAGGGAGGCGGGTTCGGGGACAGGCGGTACGGAGGGCTCGTCGGTCACGCGGAAGTTCCCGATCGTGAAGTCCACGGCTGCGTCGGAGATGCTCCAGGAGTTGACGACCTCATCGCCGTAGCAGTTGGGCTTCCCATAGTTCCACCACAGCGCATTGGGGTCAATGTAGCCGAAGAACGAGTCCTCCTTGGCCACAGTCCCCGTGAGCGTGGTGTTGTCAATGAGGCCTATCGTGTAGTCGAAGGAGCCCTTGGGCGCATGGACGTCAAAGCCAAAGCCATAGGGGACTTCCCACCCAAGACCGTACGGGTCGTACCAGCCCATGTTCGCCGAGAATGTCGTCCCCGTCGGGTCCGTGAGCTTTACGGTTCCCGGGAGGCTCTCGATCTTCACGTCCTGCCCGAGGCTAAAGTAGTTGGTCTCCCCGTACTCCCAGGATTCACTCCAGAGCATGGGGGTGTTCGCCAGGATTGTATCACCGGCGGCGTGGGGTCCGTTCAACGCGTCGTTGAGGTCGACGAAGGCCACGCCCTCCCCGTACCAGTTGAGCCAAGCGTTGTAGTCGGTGAAGATCATCGGCTTCATGTAGGCGTTAGCTGCCACCGGCAACAACGCCATGACCAGGGACACTGCAACTAGCCTAGGAACTAAGCGCCTCATCATACGGCTGCCCCCTTCGGAGTTTCACTACCTGCGACTGGCTGAAGGTCTCCACAGGTCTCGTCTTCTCCAGCAATAGGCATCCCCCCGGTCGTACCGCACCTATGCTCCGCACAAGGCCCGAGGTGTCGGCGCGCATCTCCTTAGGTCAGCCTCTGATGCAGGAACGATCCCACATCAGTGGGCGGCCATTTCCCGCCACCACTTCCCACTCCTCCCGCAGAAGAGCATCCGAGATGTAAACTTGCTGTAAAATCCTGCAGGCCCAGATTCTGCCCCAAGCCACTCCGGGCCGCGAGACCTCGGGGCCGCTGCGGGGCTCGCCTGTATGCCCCAATGTCTGAGGCAAGCGCTCGCCGCTTGTCGACCACTTCTTGGCTTCCGTCGCTCATCTGGGACCCGGCAGTGGGTGTGTACCCAGTTCGCGGCCGAGGCTGTTCCCATACCCGGCCCTCAAGACGTCTCTCCAGAGTCCGCCCACAGCGCTGTCCCTCCCCGGCCGCCCGGCGACCTCTGCCCCACTCCCCTCTGCCACCTCCACTGGGCAGCCGGACTGTCATCCAGGCCTTGGTGCCTCTCGTCCCTGCCACTGTCGAAGACCAGGAGGTGTGGCTCGCGGTTCGAGCTCCGAGCTTCTGGTTCGAGCCCGGCGGCACCAACCACGAACAACCGCTGTCTGGGGCCGCCGTAACGACAGGAGCCCCACCGGGACCGGCGGGGCTCCTGTTCACGACTATGTGGAAAGGGGCGCGCCCTCGTTACGCCTTCCTGCGCTTCTTCAGGGCGAGGCCCATGGCACTGCCAGCAAGGCCGAGGAGCGCCATGGAGGCAGGCTCTGGAACGCACTCCGTCAGGATGTGGATGTGGTCGATCCCTGCATAGTAACCATGCATCGCTGAGACGCCAACAACGAAGTCCTCGGCAGATGGGTTGGGCCGGATGTTCCAGTAGATGTGAGCCCGGTACCAACTGCCGCCACCGTCAGAGGGCCCCAAGTTATCACTCCCGAGGTCCTCCCACACTACGTTGTAGGCGCCGGGGGGAACAAGATCTACGAGGGACACGCTGGCCTGGTCATTGTTGGTCCTAAAGAGGGTGTACTCCATCTCAGCCCAGATGTCCTTAAAGGGGTTCAACCCAGGGATGTTGTCCAGGTGCAGGTGCATGTAGCCCGCTTTCAGCCCTGTAAGCCTGGCATCTACACCGACCACGCTTGACACCCCGCCGAATGTGTCCCAGTACTGGAGATCACCTGGGCCACTGGGGTCGCCATTGGCATCGCAGAAGTTCCAGTAGTCGGAAGACTTCAGGCTGTCGTCCAAGTAGCCACCATAGACGATGGTCAGATCGGTGGGGTCGGTGCCGCTCCCCGCCGCAAAGTCGATGAGGATATCCCGCTCGTACGGGTCCCCGGGAGACCCATGATGGGCACGGTACAGGTCCGAGTCGGTTCCCCATTCCCAGATGGGCGCCTCAACGCCGTAGGTGTCCTGAGGCCCATCATAGATGGGGTGGTAGAAGCCGGCACCATAGAGCGTCGCATACGCGCTTTGTGCGCAGGCGACGAGAAGCACAAGTACTACCAACCAGAGACTAGACTTACGCATGGTCTGACCCCCTATTCCGCCCACAACTTTCTCGCGACCGGTTGGTCCGACAGCCAGTCGCTCCGGGGGAATGCGTATAGTGGTGCAGTCTCGTGCCGTCCGCGAAGACAACGCACAGCACTGCAAGGCAGTGCTCCCCGGATCATGCCAACGTCTATCTCCCCTTACGCACCCCATTCCTTCTTGCGCCCCGCTGACCCGCCAGGGACCTGCTGTAATACCCCTGGCAGTTGGGGTGTCCGAAATAGCCACAACCGGGCGCAGGTCGGATGATCGCCCTGCCACAGTGGGTGTGCGCTCAGACACCTCCTTCCCGACCCCGGCCCCGCCAAGTGCACAGGTTCCGTAACACTCGCAGAGAGCCAACCGCCTCCACTGGTCAATGGTGTGGTGCCAGGATCCTGCAGTGTCTCCCTATCGCAGGAAGTGGTCAATTCCCCCATGGGCTCCCGATTCCTCCTGCCCCCGCGTCGCCAGGCGGTAAATTTTCTGTAAATCTTTGTGGCCCCAGACCGTCCGGCCCAGAGGCCGGCGCGAAGACTCTCTGCCCGGCACTGAGGGCTACCCCGGCCGCCCCGCGTACACAGCGCAAGCAAGCGTCCCCCCCAAGGGGTCGGGCAGTCATCCGTTGCGGCGCGGGAGCCCTAGGCGCGAAGTGGCGGCCCGGAAGAAGGGGAGCTCTGTCGGCCCGTGGCCAGCGCCCGTCTCCCCCCGATCAGGATCCCGCACGGCGTCTCCTCTGCCCATCGCCACGGCTCGCCGACACCGGGACGGCCAAGAGCCAGCTCGTGGGCCTCCTGGACGCGCCGTCTGGCTATCCTTTGTTGCGAGGCCCCCCGATGCGCATCCCGCGGTAGCACCCTCTCCCCCACCTCGTCAGCAACTGCTTCGCGACTAGCGCAAGTTTGAGAGTTTGGGAGCCCCCCGAACGCGCTAGGGGGCTGTGGGGGGCCTCTACGCGGGTTTTGGCCTTTCCGGAGCCGAGAGTGTAGTGTAAAGGATGTTAGCTGGTGACCTTGACATACAGGCGCTTGGTAAGCTATACTCAGTGCCGAGATGTTCTTCCGGCTGGCGCCTCGGCGACAGGGCGACGTGACCTATCGATACCTCCAACTGGTGGAGTCGTATCGGGAGGGTGGACGGAACCGTCAGCGGGTTCTGTTCTCGCTGGGGAACGTGGAGACGCTGCGGTCGGACGGGCAGTTGGGGCGGCTGGTGGCGAGCCTGGAGCGGGCGGCGGGGGTGGCGCCGCGCCCTGCGGTCGGCCTGCAGACCGAGCGGGTACTGGAGTATGGCGGGTCGCGGCTGGCACAGGCGCTGTGGGAGCAACTCGGGCTCACCGAGTTGCTGCGGGAGCTCCTGGCAGGGCGCCGCTGTCGGTTTGACGTGATCGCGGCGGTGGCGGCGATGGTCTTCAACCGGCTGCTGGCGCCGAAGAGCGAGCGGGCGCTGTTCGCCTGGCGGGACCGGTTGTGGTGGCCGACGTTCGCCGAAGCGCCGTTGGAGTTGGCGCACTTCTACGCGGCACTCGACGTGTTGCTGTCGGTCAAAGAGCCGTTGGAGGAGGCGCTCTTCGCGCGGCTGAAGGACCTGTTCAACCTGGAGGTCGACCTGATCTTCTACGATCTGACCAGCACGTACTTCGAGGGCGAGGGGCCCGCGCTGGCCGCCTACGGTTACTCGCGCGACAAGCGGCCCGATCGCCGGCAGGTGCTGGTCGCGCTGGCCTGTGATCGGCACGGCTTCCCGATCGCGCATGAGGTGCTGGCCGGGCAGCGGGCCGATGTGACGACGGTGAAGGGGATGGTCGCCGCGCTCAGCGCGCGCTTCCGGCTGCGGCGCGTGATCTTCGTGGCCGACCGTGGGATGGTGTCGGCGGACAACCTGGCGGCGCTGACGGAGGCCGGCTACGAGTACGTGGTCGGGATGCCTCGCCGCCGCGTGCCGGAGGTCCTCACGCGGGCCCCGGAGGACCTGGCCGATTATGAACCCGGACCGCATCGGGTCGGGTTGCATACCACGCCGGGCGAGACCCCAGGTACGCGGTACGTCTGCTGCTTCTCGGAAGCCCGGGCCCAAGAGGAGCGGCAGATCCGGGAAGCGCGTCTGCGCCGGGGCGAGCAGGCGCTGACGAAGCTGGCCGCTCAGGTCGCGACCGGGCGACTGAAGCGGAAGGAGAAGATCGCGGCCCGAGTCGCCACGGCCCTGCGCCAAGCCCATGCCACCAGCTACTTCACCTGCGTCGTCGGAGAGGCCGACCTCTCCTTCGCCCGTCAGGAGGCGCGGATCGCAGCTGAGGAGCGCCTCGTCGGACGCTACTTCCTGCTGACCAACGCCGACGCCCTGCCCCCCAGCGAAGCGGTCGAAGCCTACTTCACGCTCCAGGAAGTGGAGCGCGCCTTCCGCGAGATGAAAGACTTCCTCCAGCTGCGTCCAATCTACCATTGGACGGACCGCCGGGTGCGGGCCCACATCTTCGTCTGTGTGCTGGCATACCTGCTGGAGCGCAGCCTGACCCACCAACTGCACGCCGGCGGTCTGGAACTCTCCGCCCGCACCGCTCTCGACTGGGCCTCCCGTGTCCACGCCGTCGAGAACCGCTTCGCCGAGACCACGATCTGGACCGTCAGTCGCCCGCCGCCCGTCGCCAGCCAAGTCCTGAACGCCGTGGGGCTCCCTACCCTCCCCACCGTGCTCCAGGGCCCCGACCTCCCAGGCCCCAACAGCGACGTACCCGGATTGTGATGTAAAACGGCCGATCCCAACCCCCATTCCTGGGGATCCGTCGGCCCAAACTCTCAAAGTTGCGCTAGCCCCGGCTGGCGCGCGGGTAGGGGATCGGCAGGTCGACAGAGAGCCCCGCGGCGGCTTCTTCACCGTTCCGGCGGCTCGTAGCCCTCTCCCCGCGGCCTTCCCTGCCCGTCCACGTAGGGCAGTGGACCGGCATGGGCTTCGCGGCCCTCACCGGCCGGGCCAGCCAGGTCGAGCTGCCCCGACCCACGCACAGGCTCCCGAACCCCATCCCGCGCCGGATCGCCGTACTCCACGAAGAACGCGTTGAGCCGTGCCTTCATCGGTTCGACGATCGTGCGGCAAGCCGGGTCTTGGACGAGGTTGTGTTCCTCGTTCGCGTCCTCGGCCAGGTGATAGAGCTCGTGGGGGCCGTATGCGTACCGGTGGATGTACTTCCATGACCGGTCACGAATCATGCGGACGGGGCCATACTCGTCGAAGACCACCACCTTCTCCCGACCGGGCACGCCCTGGCCCCGCAGGATCGGCGCGAAACTTCGGCC
>Ga0315280_10011730_pt1 | contig 10713 bp, 11 predicted proteins | sample YL17G06_40_MG_FD_203697 | JGI IMG/M metagenome (GOLD analysis project Ga0315280, IMG submission 203697) | Sediment microbial communities from Yellowstone Lake, YNP, Wyoming, USA - YL17G06_40 | ecosystem: Environmental > Aquatic > Freshwater > Lake > Sediment | place: USA: Wyoming | collected... | reverse complement strand
CAAATAAAGTTTGATAAAAAGAAATTTAGTCCAGGTACTGAAAGTAAAAGTTCAAAAGGGAATCCCGTGAGAAACGGGAACGGTCCCGCCGCTGTAATCGGGGACGAAACCGGTAAAGAACCACTGTTCGGTATTAACCGGATGGGAAGGGATCGGGAGTAGAAAGATCCGAAAGTCAGAAGACCTGCCTGGATATAGTTCATTCCTTTAACCAGGAAAATAAGGGTGAAGAAACTGGGTGCAACCCCGATTACTCGATCGGGGTTTTTTTTGAAAAAACAGACTCAGACTATTCAAATAATCATCCCTCTCAGGATATTATTCATACTCACTTTTCTTCTCGTTATATTAGAGGACAGATGCCTGCCCGGAGACAAAACGAAAAATACGACAATGGAACTGGATGAAATAGTAGTAAGTGATGAAAAAATACCCGAGGAAGAAAACGTCCAGGAAGCTACTGCATTCACTGCAGTCATTGATGCCAAAGAATACACATCCAGAGTATCAAGTGTGCCAGAACTCCTCTCCCAGTCAGTTGGTGTTAATGTCCGTGAATATGGCGGGCTTGGCAGCTTCAGTACAATCTCCATACGGGGATCATCATCTGAGCAAGTAGCTATATTCTTAGATGGAATCCTCCTCAATCAGGCAAGACAGGGGATAGTGAACCTATCTGAAATACCCTTAGACAATGTTGATAAAATCGAGGTGTACCGAGGAACTTCCCCTGCCCGGTTTGGGACTGCAGGAATAGGCGGTGTAGTAAATATCATCACGAAGACCCCGAAAGAAAAACCGCAGAATGAACTCACCTTTTCCTATGGCTCCTTTAATACCTATAAGGCTAACGCATATCGATCTGAGAGGCTGAAAAATTTTGATTACCTCATTTTCTACACCATGAACAAGAGCGAAGGTAATTTTAAATATACGGACGATAACGGTACACCGTTGAATACGCATGATGACTATGAAACCCGTAGGAGAAATAATGAAATCGATTCAAATGATCTTCTGATGAAATTAGGGTATGAACAGAACGCATGGCGAGTTACTCTCTCATCCGATTTTTTTTCAAATGACCAGGGTGTTCCTGGTATCAGCAGTTTCCAATCGAGATCAGCAAGTCTTGAAACATTAAGAAACCTCAGCACTATGAAGGTTTCACATCCGGGTTTTCTCCACCCCTCTCTCAATCTTGAATCTCAGCTCTTTTTTACGTATGAATGGGATAAGTTTCAGGACAAAAAAGGGGAGATTGGAGTCGGCTACCAGGATAACAGGGATGTAACGGTGAGCTATGGGGGCAATGTCTTGCTTTCCCACAGTTTGGCAGTCCCCTACGCTAATAATCTTATAAACTTTTATGCCGGATTAAAGCGGGAAACCTATTACTCAAGAAACGAATTAAGCACAGTAGAAGAAGGCGACACACAGAAGAGAACCACCATTAGCCTTTCTCTGGAAGATCAGCTCTATCTGTTCCGTGATCACCTGATCCTCTCCCCTTCCCTTATCTATAATCATTATAACAACGACTTCAGTAGCCACCTCCCCTTCTCTACACAAGGCCCCAAACCGATCACCCCCGGGGTAAACCGAAATAAAGGATATCTTAACAGGAAGATGGGAACGGAGATAAAGATCACTGATTTCTTATCAATCAAAGGGAATATTGGGAAATACTATCGTCCACCCAATTTTACAGAGCTCTTTGGCGACCGGGGAACCATAGTGGGCAATCCTGGCTTAGAAGCCGAAGAAGGGGTAAACTGGGACATTGGCTTCAAAGTGCAAAAAAGAAAATTCTGGCTCCTCAAAAATATTCTCTTTGAATATGCCTTTTACCAGAGTAATTTAGATAATCTGATACTCTTCATCCCCAACTCACAGAGAACTTCCGTTGCCACAAATATATCTAAGGCTGATATGAATGGACATGAGATTAGTTGGGCATCAGAGCTTTTTGCTCATATGAATATTTCGGGTAATCTTACTGTTCAGAACACAAAAGATAAAAGTGACATTAGTTATTGGAAAGGCAACCAACTCCCTGGCCGCCCCCAGTTTGAGCTTTTCAATCGGTTTGAGTACTTCATTTATCTTGGAAAGGTATTCTATGAGTTTAATTATTTAAGCAATAATTTCCTGGATCGAGCCAATTTCAAGAAGGTCTCTGCAAGAAAAATCCATAACCTGGGAATTTCTTTCTATCCCCTGAAGAATCTATCCTGCACCTTTGAAGTGAAGAATCTAAGTGATGCAAGAATCGAGGATGTTATTGGTTACCCCCTTCCGGGGAGATCATTTTTTGTAACTATTGATTGGAAATTTTAAAAAGGAGGTAAAAAGTCATGAAACACAACCAAAACAAAAAAATGTTTTTCCTTATACTCACCCTTTTCCTCATAGGCATCCACCTTGCCATTGCCGAAGATGGTATTTCAGAATGCTCATCATGGGACGATGTGATTGCTACATACTACACCTATGTAAATGGCCAGGCTAATTGGAGTGACGTTATAACGTGCTATAGTGAATATGCCACGCCACCAGAGTATGCCTTTGTAACCACAACTGATTACGAGACCGGCCATTTCGCCACCATCAAGCTTGTAGATCAGAGTGTTACCCAGTATCAATTGGAATTGAGTTCAGATGCCATTCCAAAGACAATTGGTGGTAAAATTTATGTGATCAATCGATTAGGTCAGGACAACATCACCATTTTTTCTCCACCGGATTTCTCGCACCCTTTGATCCAGTTTTCAACTGGTAATGGAACAAATCCCCACGACATTGTTCTCGCCAGTACCGATAAAGCGTACGTTTCTCTCTATGAGAAGGGGTATCTCCTGGTAGCCAACCCTATTACGGGAGCTGAATTGAAAAAGATAGACATCTCTTCTTTTGCCGACAACGATAACATACCAGAAGCAGACCAGATGGTGATCGTTGATGGCATCCTCTATGTGGCATTACAGAAACTTGACCGTTATAATCAGTATCAACCGGCAGAGAATGGTGAGATCCTTATGATTGATACTGGAAGTGACACGATCGTCGGATCGATAACGCTCTCTGGGCAAAATCCCTACGACATTTTTTATAACAAGCTGATGGGTAAACTGGTCATAAGTGAGACGGGAAGTTTTTATGACCTTACTGATGGAGGGATAGAGACTGTTGATTTAGATACCCATGAGGTATCTGGGTATATCTTAACTGAGTCAGAGCTGGGAGGGAATATCACCGAATTTGTAATGAAGCCTTCATCCAATCAGGGTTATATCATTGTAACCGATGGTTCCTACAACACATCCATCGTAAGTTTTGACCTGGAAAAGGCAGTGAAACTGAAAGACATCCTTGCTCCCAAAGCAGGATTCATTTACTCTGGTATCGCCTTGGGTTCAGGTAAGCTCTTAGTGGGTGATAGAAGCTTTACCAATCCGGGAGTGAGAATCTTTTCGACGCAGACTGATGAACAGATTACGACAAAGCCTATTAATACCGGGTTGCCGCCTTCAAGTATTACCCTTTATTAGAAAGGTAGGCCTCTCCTATAGATTATTACGGGATAGAAAAGAGAGGTTTAGGGTACTGGGCATCAGTTAATGGCATGCCCGGTGCCCTCCCCTTTCGTAGGGAAAGGAAAATGAAGAAATTGGTATTAGTTGCAACTTTGGCTTCCGTACTCACCTGTTTTAGCCAAGGAGAATTGCTCTCTACACAGTTTAAGAGACAGAGAATCATTTCCCTTGCACCCTCTACCACCGAGATTTTGTTTGGGTTAAGCTTAGATGATGAAATCGTAGGGATAACTATATTTTGTAATTATCCACCAGAAGCCCTAAAAAAGGAAAAGATAGGAACATTCAGTCAGCCTAACATTGAAAAGATTCTTTCTCTAAAACCCGATGTAATCTTTGCTACCGGTTTAGAGCAGGCACCCGCGGTTGAAAGATTAAGGCAACTAAAATTAGAAGTCTATGTGAGTGATCCCTCTAATATAGAGGAATTATTTAATTCAATTAAAGAAATAGGGAAGCTTACTTACCGGGAAATAGAGGCAGAGAGGTTAATCGCTCTGATGAAGACTGAAATAGAAAAAATTAGAGCCCAGGTCAAACTCACTCCCCCAAATAAAAGACCAAAAGTATTTATTGAAATCTGGCATGACCCATTGATGACCGCAGGCAGGGGTTCTTTTATTAATGAATTGATTACCTTAGCCGGGGGCATAAATATCGCCCAGGATATTTCTACGGCCTATAGTTATTTTAATCTTGAACAATTAATTGATCGCAACCCCGATCTTATTCTCCTTGCTTATAGAGATAATAAAGAAGCCCAGGATATAGTTAAAAACCGATTCGGCTGGGAGGGAATAAAAGCGGTAAAAAATGACCGTGTATATAACGACATAAATCCAGATTTATTTCTGCGTCCCGGTCCAAGGTTAGTCGAGGGTTTAAAAGAGATCCATAAAAGGTTACATCCAGAATGAATCTGAGTCCAGGAAGGAAAATTTTATTCTTGGGCATAGTATTGATCATCGTGATACTGATTGGCATTGGGCAGGGTTCCGTATACATTCCCATTTTTAAACTATTTTCCCAGGAGAATCACCAGATCCTGTATGTAAGGGTTACAAGGATTATGCTTGGTATTTTAGCTGGAACCGGATTGGGAGTGTGTGGAGTTACCCTACAAGCTATACTCAGAAATCCTCTTGCTGACCCTTATCTTCTGGGCACATCCAGTGGAGCAGGATTGGGAGCTGTTGTGGGAATAATCTTGGGTATTTCTGGGGCCTATCTTCCTCTTGTTGCATTTATCGGTGCCCTCTTAAGTACTATTTTAGTCTATAACCTCGCCAGGCAAGATGGAAAGATTCCTATTCAATCCTTGATCTTATCCGGGGTCATTGTGGCGATAGCATTTTCAGGACTAATTATATTTTTAGTGTCTGTATTTAGTAATGAGGCATTACATGGGGTAATGTGGTGGCTTTTAGGTAATTTGCAGATCTATCGACTTAGAGTTCTTCTGGTGGTTGGTATAGTAGTTATTCTCGGTACTATCTGTATATTTATTCTGTCGCAGGATCTAAACGCTATGAGTATTGGGGAAGAGAATGCGCTTCATTTAGGTATAGAAGTTGAGTCAGTGAAAAGGGTATCACTTTTTATTACTTCTCTTATTACTGGCGCATTAGTCTCTGTTACAGGAATGATTGGTTTTGTAGGACTAATTATTCCTCACATGATGAGACTTATAGTGGGACCGAATCATAAAATACTTATACCCGCAACCTGTTTAGGTGCATCAGCATTTTTAGTCCTCTGCGACACATTATCACGCAGTATTTTCCCACCCATTGACATCCCAATTGGGGTGATCACTTCTTTGGTTGGAGCACCAATATTTATAATCCTCTTAAAGAGAAGCCAAGAGATAAAATAGTCTATGGATGCCTTATTAAAGGTAGAAAAGCTTTTTGGTGGCTATGGTAGGGAGACTGTATTAAAGGATATTTCATTTGAAATAATAAGGGGCGAATTTTTAGGTATCATTGGCCCTAACGGTTCAGGAAAATCCACCCTGCTAAGGCTAATGAGCAGGGTACTCTATCCGCAAAAAGGTATGGTGTTGTTTGAAGGTAAAGACATAACTAAAATTGGATTAAAAAAGTTGTGCCAAAAGATTGCCTTCGTGCCTCAGGATACCTTAATCAGTTTTTCATTTACCGTCTGGGAGATAGTTTTAATGGGCAGAATACCTCATCTCAAAAGATTTCAATTTGAGACGAAGAAGGATTTTCTGATCGCACAAAATTCTCTTCGATTAACGGATACAGTGGGTCTAAGAGAAAAATCTATAGATCAGTTAAGTGCAGGGGAACGTCAACGGGTGGTCATTTCTAAGGCCTTAGCACAGGAGCCCAACCTCTTGTTTTTAGATGAGCCAACTTCTCATTTAGATATTGGTCACCAGATCCGGATTCTGGATTTATTGAAAGGAATAAATCGAGAGAAAGGTTTAACGGTGGTGGTGGTTTTGCACGACTTAAATTTGGCGAGTGAGTATTGTGAGAGACTTATCTTACTCAATAATGGAAGAATATTTAGAGATGGAAAACCTGACGAGGTGCTTACTTATCGAAATATAGAAGAGGTATACAAGACTACTGTGTTAGTGAATACGAATCCAAAATCCCTTAAACCTCATGTTATGTTAATCTCTAATATAGAACAATGTGTGCAAAATTATTCCTGATCCGACATGGTGAGACCGATTGGAATTATCAGAGGAGGTACTGCAGTTTTACCGACCTAGATTTAAATGAAAAAGGGAAGAATCAGGCAAGGCAAGTCCACAAAAGCCTCAATAAAGAAGTGATCCATAAAGTTTACACGAGTGACAGGAAAAGGACATGCGAATTTGCTGGGATAGTCTTTAAAGGTTTACCCATTGAAAAACTCCCAGATCTTCGGGAGATAAAATTTGGAATCTTTGAAGGTCTTACTTACCAGGAGATTATGAAAGCCTATCCCAAAATTTATAGGGGTTGGTTAGATGATCCCCTCAACCTGGCCATTCCAGAGGGTGAAAGTTTAAATAACCTGGCCGAGCGGGTAAGAAAGACATTAGCCAGGATTTTATCTCATAATAGGAATAGAACAGTTGCTATTGTTACCCATGCCGGTCCTATAAGAATAATCTTATGTGACACTTTAAATTTGGATTTAAAAGAAATCTGGCAGATAGAGCCTGATTTAGCCAGTATAAGTATAATTGAGTTTGTTAAAGGAAGAGGCAGAATCTGTCTGTTAAATGATACCTCATATCTAAATGGGTAAGATCACTTTTATTCTGGGTGGTGCGAGAAGTGGAAAAAGTTCCTACGCAATTCGACTGGCCAAAAAATTTGAAGGGAAAATTGCATTTGTTGCTACGTGTCCACCTCTTGATGAAGAGATGAAGATGCGAATCGAAATTCATAAAAGAGATAGGCCGTTCCACTGGCATACCTTCGAAGAGTTTAAAGATTTATCAACTCTTTTAAAAAAGATCGGTTCTGAATTTGATTTGATCATCATTGACTGTCTCACCCTTTTTACCTCCAATCTTTTGTTAGAGGGCCTCGCTGATAAAGAGATTGAGGATAGAATTGATAAATTACTAAGGATCCTCAAATCTATAAAGTGCGACTCAATTATAGTCTCCAATGAAGTTGGCTTAGGAATAGTTCCTGAAGATCGTTTAGCGAGAAGATTTAGGGATTTAGCCGGGAAAATAAATCAATCAGTAGCCAAGCAGAGTGACGAAGTGTTTTTTATGTTTTCGGGTTTTCCTTTAAGAATCAAGGAGTGATAAAAATGAATAAGATAGAAGAGTATATTAAAAGAATTGGAGAGATCGACCAGAATCTTATGAGGAAGGCACAGGAGAGGCTGGATAACCTCACAAAACCTCAAGGAAGCCTCGGAAGACTCGAGGAGTTTGCGGGAAGGCTTGTGACAATTACTGAGAATCTAATGCCTGAGCTCGATAAAAAGGTAATCTTTACATTTGTAGGAGACCATGGTGTTGCCGATGAAGGGGTCTCAGCATTTCCCAAAGAGGTCACAGGACAGATGGTCTTTAATTTCCTTCGGGGCGGTGCAGGGATAAATGTCCTTGCAAGGCATGCAGGGGCAGAGGTAGTTGTCGTTGATATAGGAGTTGATCATCACTTTCAGAATATCCCTGGTCTTTTAGACAAAAAGGTCGTCATGGGGACAAAGAATATAAGGAAAGGCCCTGCCATGACGAGGAAAGAGGCGTTAAGATGCATTGATATTGGAATTGACCTTGGGAGAGAGTATGCAAAGAAAGGCTATAAACTCTTTGGTACAGGGGATATGGGTATAGGAAATACAACACCATCAAGTGCTATAGCGACAGTGCTTACAGGGAGACCTGTATCCGAGGTAACAGGTAGAGGCACTGGTATAGATGATGAGGCGCTAAAAAATAAAATCATGGTAATTAATGACGCAATCTCTTTAAATAAGCCGAACCCTTCAGATCCGTTAGATGTTCTTGCCAAAGTCGGAGGTGCTGAAATTGGAGGTATCGCTGGATTGGTTATCGGTGCAGCAGCAAAAAGGATCCCTGTGGTCATTGATGGCTTCATATCAACTGCCGGTGCCCTGATAGCTTATTGTCTTGAACCAAAGACAAGAGACTATATGTTCGCTGCCCATAAATCCCAAGAAATCGGCCATAAAGCAATGCTCGATAAAATGGGATTGAGGCCAATACTTGACCTTGATTTAAGACTCGGCGAAGGCACAGGAGCTGCCCTCGCTATCCTTATTATTGAAGGAGGACTTAAGATATACAGAGATATGGCGACGTTTGAAAAGGCAGGAGTATCAAATAAGTCAACATAAAAAGAATGAATAATAATTACCAGCGGATTTTAATCGCTTTCCAGTTTCTTACCATTATCCCTTTAAAGGTACAGGGTGAAATCTCTGAGAGGGAAATAGGAGAATCATCCGCATTCTTTACCTTGGTAGGCGTCTTTCAAGGTGTCTTGCTTATTACAGCAAATATTATCTTGCTAAAGGTACTTTCTTCAGATCTTACGAATGTATTCCTTGTTCTAATCCTCGTTCTGACCAACGGTGGATTCCATCTCGATGGACTTGCAGATACCTTTGATGCCATTGCGGCAAAATCAGAAGGTAACGTAGACTTAGATAGGCAAAAAAGACTCTCGATAATGAAGGACAGTACAATAGGGCCGATGGGGGTAATTGCGATATTTTTCATCCTTCTCCTTAAATTCCTTGCCTTGAATAGTCTGTCTCACTTCTCGTTTCCAACTTTTTATTTTTCATTATTCCTTATGCCAATATTCTCCAAATGGACTATGGTTATATCTCAGTTTCATGGAAAACCTGCGAGAGAAGACGGGCTTGGAAGGATTTTCATAAACAGAACTCACTTTAAAGAAATCGCCATCTCTACCCTGACACTCATTCTCTTATTCATAACGTTGCAAGTATTTTTTAATCATTATAGGTCAAATACTCTTTATGCCTTTATTTTGATTTTACTTACCATAATGTATTTTTTCTGTCGTGCATGGGTCAGTTTTTCCAACCGTAAATTTGGTGGGCTTACTGGCGATACGCTCGGAGCAATTAGCGAGACTACAGAGACAACCTTTTTATTATTAATGGTAGTATGGTCACGACTCTCTACTTAATCAGACACGGCCTGACTGAAAACGGAGAAGAAAGACGATACAAAGGCCATATTGATGTGCCGCTTTCTGAAAAAGGTATGAAACAGATGGAAAGGGTCTCAAAATATATTGTTCAAAAGAGCATAACATTAGATACTGTTTATTGTTCTGATTTAAGCCGAGCTACAAAGAGTGCTGAAATTATTGCAGAACCTCATTCCCTCTATACAATCGTTTCCCTTTTTTTAAGGGAAAGAGGCTTTGGGATATGGGAAGGTATGTCTTTTGAAGAAATAAGAGAAAAGTACCCAATAGAATTCGAATCTTGGGCAGAAAATCCTCTAAAATTTAGTCCTATGGGAGGTGAGAATAGTGAAGGAGTAAGAAAAAGGGTTATCAAGGCCCTTGAAGAAATAATTGGGAATTTCAATGGCAAACATATTGCGATAGTTGCCCATGGGGGTGTCAACAGGATAATTCTTTGTCATCTTATGGGAGTTCCTTTGGAGAATATTTTCAGGATTGAACAGGATTACGGGGCACTTAATATCATAGAATTCTGGGATAAGTACCCTGTGGTGAAACTAATAAACTGCACAGTTTAATGCTCTACGGGCTTCTTGTTTTATTCATTTGACTGGCTTAAGAATTTGCTTCTTTAAGTTCTCTATTTCAACATTCGTCAAATATCGAAATTGACCTGGAGAAAGATCGATTAGTTTAAGCCCGTCGAATCCTGTTCTTATCAGTTTCAAGACAGGGAATCCAATCCTGGCAAACATTCTTTTTATGAGATGGTTTCTCCCCTCTCTAACTGTTATCTCAACCCAACTGTTGTTCTCCCCTTCCTTGAGTTTTCTAACGCGGGCAGGCAGGGTAAAGCCATCTTCAAGTTTAATGCCTTTTTTGAGGGGTATTAAATCTTTTGGGTCGGGGATACCCTTTACTTTAACCAGATATGTTCTTGGAATCCGGTACTTCGGGTGCTGGAGTTTTTGAGCAAGATCTCCATCGTTGGTAAGAAGGATAAGTCCTTCAGCATCATAATCCAGCCTCCCCACCGGGAATACTTTAGTGCCCAGTTCCGGGAGAAGATCCATTACCACAGGTCTCCCCTGGGGATCATGAAGTGAAGTAATGTATCGCTTTGGCTTATGTAAGAGTATGTATATCTTTCTGGTGAGTGAAACGAGTTTATTATCAACCTTTACTTTGTCTTTTTCGGGATCAATTTTCATTCCGAGGGTTTCAACCCTTTTTCCGTTAACAACTACCCTGCCCTCTTGAATGAGTTTTTCTGCCTCCCTCCGTGATGAAATCCCCGCATGGGAAAGGTATTTCTGGATCCTCTCATTCATCTATTTACTCGGTCTTGTCCTGATCTGCGGGAAAAAGCGATAATTCACCCTCTTGTAACTGATCTATATTGTCCAGAGCGGGCAGATCCTTAAGACTTTCCAATC
>Ga0315280_10011728_pt1 | contig 10717 bp, 14 predicted proteins | sample YL17G06_40_MG_FD_203697 | JGI IMG/M metagenome (GOLD analysis project Ga0315280, IMG submission 203697) | Sediment microbial communities from Yellowstone Lake, YNP, Wyoming, USA - YL17G06_40 | ecosystem: Environmental > Aquatic > Freshwater > Lake > Sediment | place: USA: Wyoming | collected... | reverse complement strand
GGTGACATTTGTCTGGGAATCTCGTAGTCCGTGCTCCAGTTCCACGTCGAGGCCCATCCGGAACTGTTCAAGGTCGACTTTTCTCCAGTCGAGGCCCAGCTGGTCACCAATTTTCCTCGCTCCCTCGGTTGTGAACTCACTGTGGTGGAGTTCCACTCCGGGTCCCCCCCCGTTTAGGAGGCTGGCTGCGATTATGAGAGGCACAGTTGCGACTGCTGCAGCTACTCCCAAGAGAGACGACCACCACCAGCCAGAGTCGCCTGTCATCTCATCAAGTTTCTGTACTCGGAAGGATAAATGTCTTAGCCTCCCTGACCCCAAGGCTTGGCCAAGGCGTTCAAGCACCTCAAGAAGGCCTTGAAGCTTTCCTTGAGCAGGTGCTTGAAGCTCCTTGACAGGTGTCCTTGAAGACGCTTGGGCAACAAGCTAAAATACAGAGGCGAACATGGTTGTGCAGGGACCACAGATATGTCGGATGATAATTCTGAGAAACCGCCGATCGACGAAAGGCCGCCGATTGATGAAAGGATCAAGGAGCTGAAAGAACAGAACCCCGACATCACACCCACAGAGCTGGTTAATATCATCCATAGTGAAGGCTACCGTACCACGGAGATGATGAAGCATGGTCTTCAGCTGAGGCTCTTGGCGGCGGATACGAGCAAGAAGAAGCCATCTGAGCCGACGGACATCAGCATCCAGACTGCCATAGCGGGGTACACCAAGGGAAAAGGGTACGTCGAAGAATTCCAGTCGATGGTTCGCGCCCAGATCAGCAAGTCGAAGGAACTCACGGAATTCTTCTACAGCATTGGTATGGGGGTCATCCTAGCCAGCCTGAGTAAGTCGGGTATGAACATGGACGAGTTTAGGAAGGTATCGTTGGAGGAGAATGGGTTGAAGGCGGCCCTAGCAAGGGGTGGGGAAACCGCCTTCAAGGCCTTGGAGTACTATCAGTCCGATGCCATCGCTAGGGTTGAGGGTGAGCGGGATGAGGCGAGGGCGGCGTACACGGTTACTAACGCCCAGTTAGAGGAATTGCGAAAAGGGTTAACCCCCGGTGTTCGACTAGAGCGGATGATCACTGCGTACCTTTTGAGTGGGAATGTCACCGCAGAGGTCTTATCGGAGTTGCTGGATAGGTGGCTTAACATGGAGCAGGAAGCGTTGAGGAAAGTGATAGCGGCATGAGCGAAACTGAATTGGATCAGACCCTTGAGCAGATGGCTCAGAGCTACAGCAAGAAGTGGGGCGTATCAGTGGAGGAGGCCAAAAAGAAGCTCAAGGTATTTATTGAGAGTAAACCTGAGGGAAGGGGTAGCATCCAACTACCTACAGAGGAGAACCCATTTCCTACGCCTGCGGGCCCGTTGAGTACGAAGTTCATGGACCTAAACCAAGCGGCTTTAAGTGGTGCCTACACGACTAGAAAGTTGAAGGAGCTGAGCCTGCCCCCTCAGGATCTTGAAAACATGAAGAGTAGGCTCGATTCCGTGGAGCAGTCGGTGAATGCTACGCTTGAGTTGGTAAATACTAGGGTTAAGCAGCTGCAGGATACCTTGGACACAAAGAAGGCCGAGGAGGAGAGGACGAAGATCATAGAGGAGCTGAACTCGAAGGTAATTGCTCCAATGAAGGCTGACCTCGAAACGGTGAAGAAGGCAGTTGAGGACAAGAACCCATCAGGGGCCGCGGACAGTATGAAGGCCCTTGCAGATAAGGTGAAGACGGCAGAATCGGATGCCGTACAGGTGCTTCGAGATCTGGGGTATAATATACCGCCGAAGGTCTCAGTACCTGCACCTCCTAGCACCGGTACTCCCATGGATACCAAGACAGTGATCGAGTGGCTGAAGACGCAGGGTTACAAGATAGAGTCTGATACGATAACCAAAGAGGAGGCCAAGAAGATGATTGACGAGGCGACACGTAAGGCACAGGAGGATGTTCTTGATGATAAGCGAATAGACGCCGTGGCAGGTATCGTCAAGGAGGCTGTATCGCAGATGATAGGGCTGTTCAAGATGCCCTTGGAGACCTACTTCAAGACCGTGTTCGAGACAAAGATCTCTCCAGGTGAGACCCCACCGTCCACGTAGACTAGGAGCGCTAGAGGATGGAGTCCCTCGGCAGGGTAGCGCAGTTCTCATCTAAACTGGGGGTTGTTCTTTTAGAATCCGCAGTTGAGGGTCTGGTTGAGGGTGGGCTGAAGGTTCTCGGGCCTGAGAAGGTCAGGCTCATGGTGGATAACAACTGGTTCCTCATGGAGAGCATCTTCTGCTGCGCCTACAACGTGCCGGTTGAGGCCTACGCCAAGATGACGAAGGAAGAGGTGTTGAAGGCGGAGCAGGTGAGGGTCTCGCTTGCGAAGGTAGTTCTCCCAGTCGTCGGCATGGCCAAGCGTGTGGCCGGCATGTTTCCGTCGAAGGCCGTTGAGGAGAAGGTGACGCCCAAGTGGCTCATAGCCCGGGGTGAGAAACGGTTCCCCGAGCTCGTTGAGGTGTGGCGCAGCAGCGGTGACGGGGGCGAGAAGTGGCTGGAGGACCAGGCCAAGGAACTCGTGGACTACTTGACGGGCAAGACCGTTTACAGCCCCTGGCACAGGAAGATGGTTTCTCCGGAGATTCTGAAGAAAACCGTGGAGGCCTTAAAACAGCAGCAACAGCAGAGGCAGGCTAAATGAGCGTTCAATGTCCTAACTGTTTTGAATTTGAAGTGTATAGAACTCAACAAGTTCTTACTGATGGTGGTTCAAAAACAGATTACTTCGAAGTTATTTGTCGTAGATGTGGACATACGTTTTACGCTCATAGATTGTATGTTGGAGGGTTATGGAAGAAATGACTGAGGATACTCAAAAGCCAGCTGAGGACCCGATTTTAAGCCTGATCAGGTCCATCGGTGGGGTTTCACCTGCTCTAGGTCCGAGTCTGGCGGCGTTTCTCGGCGGGGCCGTGCTTCTCCTCGACGATGCCGCTGACTTCGGCAAGCTCGGGGATGAACGCAGACCCCACCGTCAAGTTACGAAGAATATGCCTTCTCTTTTTCCTGATTTCCAGCTCCCCCCTCCAACACCGCACCATTGGTTGCTAGGGGCCGTGTTGATGATCGGAGGCGTAGCTGGGCTCGGGCTGAGCCTTGTGGACCTCTTGGCCTCGGACCCGAAGAGGGCGAGGGGGATGCTTGAGAAGGTCAAGGAGTTGGAGATTGCGAGGAAGGCTCTGCCGCCCGGGGAGCTTGAGAAACTCCTTGCGGTAAAGGGTTAAATCTTTACCAACCCTAGATTGAATAGAGCGGGTCCATGTGACACAGATAACGCGGACGATAACTATTACGGCAGGGGCACCCAGCATCACCCTTTACTCTCTTCCCAGCCCCGTTGCCATCGGCGACACAGTTGTGTTTAAAGGAGATATTCTCAAATCGGATGGTACACCGGTCGTCGGCGAAGTCGTGGGCATCTGGATAGTCGATAAGTACAGGTGGCTGAAGAACGCGGATGGCAGCTTAGTTTTGGCTAATTCTGATAGCTCAGGATATTACTCTGTCTCATGGGTTGTCTGGAACCAGGACGGGGTGCTTCTTGGGGCACATACGTTTCAGGCGTATGCAAATAACTATCAGGTATGGTCTAACACCCGGCCCATGACTATTGTAGGCCCCTTAACTGTCACCTTCTCCGCCGACAAGACCTCTGGGCCAGTACCCCTAGCAGTCACCTTCAGCTGCGGCGCCTCAGGCGGCGTGCTGAACTACACTTGGACGCTCGACCCAGGAGACGGCTCAGCCCCCTACAGTGGAACCCGAACGGCGGAGGGAACGTGGACGCAGGCGCATACCTATAACACGGGAGGGGCCTTTACGGCTGTGCTGACTGTGACAGATGCCCTGGGCGCATCCATAGCTTCCAGGCTCCAGGTAGGCGCCGGCGTACCCATCATTGATTGGTTGCCTCTCCTCGGAGTCGCCGTGCCGTTAGTGGTCATCATTGGTGGAGCCATAGCTTGGCGCATGGACTTAATATGAGGAATATGTTTTGGCTACGACTCAGAAGATCAGCTAGCTAGCTGGTGAGGTAAATGGTTAGGGATAGAATAAGTGTGAGTGTTGGTCGATGTGAACGTTGCAGGGAAGAAGCAGAGCTTATTACGCATCACCTAATTCCAAGATGGATGGGCGGTCTGAAGATCGATGAAACCACAGAGGTCTGTAGATCGTGTCACAGTAGCTTAGAGTCTTCCTTTGATAATTTTATCAAGTATGGTAAGTTTACCTCTAACAAGTGGCAAAACATGGAAAAGCAAAGAAGGGAGCAACGGTCTTATCGGCGGCGAAACATGAACAATAAATCGCTATTTCATTTGGCTCCAGTACCTAACTTTAGATATGAGGACACGCTAGAATACAACCGAAGAACAGATAAGCTATGCGTGACTCACGCATGGCACACAAAGCTCCCAGAGGTAATGATACCTTGAGCATAGAAGAGAAGATACGTCGTTTACAATCTTTTGTCCAAACTAACCCAGCTCTCGGAAACGTTCCATTCATTATCGTAGCGGGTAGACCTACCACCCCTTCTGAAGCTCTAGCATCGTTGAGGGCTAGACAGTACACAAATGAGATCATGGCCGAATTTGCGAAGCTGGGATTCGATCCACCAGCATGGGAGCTGTGTCAGGATTTTTATCGGCGCCTAGCAGCGGCCAGTCCCACTCTCAAGATCGCTACCTTGGGCTTTGTGCCGCCGATCAGCCCGGCTGAGGCCCTTGTCCACGTGCAGGCCCGTGACGAGGTGGGGACGTGGCTTGTGAAGGCATATGGAGACCTCCTCAGCTTCATGGCATTAAGAGCCGGTGGGTGAAGTTTCATGTTAACAAGGAGCCTTCCCCTTCAAGAAAGAATGGCTCTTTATGATAGAGCTATACACTTAAGAGAAGAGAAAAACTGTGGGTATAAACGGGTAGCCAAGGAACTTGACATCAGTCGTAGCACCATAGAAAAATGGCTATCCAGAGGAGCAAAACCTCGAACCTATCACTACGTTCCTAACCTGAAGCCAAGCCCAGAGTTATCGTATATGGTAGGTGTCTTACTCGGTGATGGATGGGTTTTCAAAAGCGGAGTACGCTATATGCTCGGTTTGGAGGTTGCAGATAAGGCCTTCTCAGAAGGTTTTGAAAGAGCTCTAATGAAGCTTGGTTTTCATGTTGGAAAGCAATTTATCCGAAGTAAAAATATTCGGGAGAAAGACATGTTTGTAGTGTATGCTTCTTCGTTGTTCTTCTATGATTGGTGGCAAAACTTCAAGTCCAGTCTTGTCTATAACTTAAGACAATTAGGTTATAATAATGAGTTTATGTTGGCTTTTATCAGAGGTTTCTATGAGTCGGAGGGAAGTGTTAGTTATCCAAATAAAGGGTTACACCGAGAGATTAGAATCTTTAACACTTGTCTTGAAGTAAGTAAGATAGTTAAAGATTTTCTTCAAGAACTTGGATATCATCCTTATTTTTATGCACAAAAATATAGAGAAAAGGGGATTTATTATACTGTCGGACTTAGCCGAAAAGAGGAAACAGAAAGATTCTTTGATGAGGTAAGACCATGTATTAAAACTGGGGTTCGTGTTGACCCTGTTTAGCTGGTGGAGGCGCCTCGTAGAATGGTTGAAGAAGAGGTTGAAGCCTCCCGAGGAGCCGGAGCCGCCGATGCCTAGGACCGGTGTGGCGGTGTGTTCGCGGCCGAACTATGAGGAGGTCACGAATGCTGGGGGCAAGGCGTTAAAGCACGCGGTTGACGCCTGGGTCTCAAGGGGCTACGCGGTCACCGACCTCTTCGGCGCAGACGCCACCAAGGCGAATATCCTCGCCGCGTTGACGGGGCAGGACCCCATCCTCTTCTTCGGCTGTGTGACGGAGGACTCTATTGTTCCACTCCCTAACGGCAATATCGTTCAAGTAAAGGATTTGGTTTCACCAACAAGCATATTCTCAGCACATGTTGAAGGTTCTCTGAAGGAAGAAGGTTCAAAGAAGAAAGCAAGATTAGACGTTGATACTTGTACGCATCTCATATTCAAAGGGCATCGTGAGGTCTGGAGGTTGAAAACTCCATTCATGCAGATAGAAGCCACTCCAGACCACGAGTTCTTCGTGAGAAGCTCAGATCCAAAAGATGGGGGTCAAGCTTCATGGAAACATCTGGGTCAGATAAAGGTTAGAGACAAAGTTCTCGCGGTTACAAAGCTGCCGTTTATGCCAACGGTTAACCCACCGTTATCTGAATCGCAGACTCAATGCTTAGGCTTCTATGTTGGAGATGGTACTATGTACGAAGAGGAAGATCATGGAGTCTGGCAGGTGCGGCTCACAGATCTACAGGCAAAAGAGGAATACTCGGAGCTTTTTGCCGAGGAGTTCCACGTAAACCCCCTCGACAAAGGAGAACGTGGATTCTTAGTCTGCAACAAGAAGTTAGTTAAACTGATAAAGGGCTTGGGGCTTGGTGTTAAGAGCCCGCTCAGAGACATACCCGAGATTATATGCCGGTCTCCGCTACCTCACCAAATAACCTTCATCAGTGGTATACTAGACTCGGATGGTTATGTAAACCTAGATGATGGCTCCATTAGATTCTATTCTTCAAGCAAGCTCTTGATCGCCAAACAGCAAATGCTTCTCTTAAGGCTTGGAGTGTTGTCCTCAATTTATTCAAAGAACAAGGTTGGAGAACCGGTTACAATTAAAGGGAAAATAACAGGCTACACAAAGCATCCGGCTTGGACGCTCGTCATCTCTGGTGTAGATGCTTTTAAACTCGCAAAGATGTTGAAACCTCTCAGCGAGAACAAAAAGGAAGCTTTAAGGAAGCTGATTGACCGCTACGCTGGACTGAGCCGTAAACCACAACCTAGAGGATTAGTTAAGGTGAACGAGTATCTAGCATTCCTAAGAGTGAAAGAAATCGAAAAGGTCGGCGTTAAACCAGTCTACGATCTTGTTGTAGGAAATAACCATGATTTCGTGGTCAACGGGATTGTAGCACACAATTGCGGCCACGGCAACGAAGATGTCTTTACTGCTCAAGGCGGTGAACGGGTGTTCTGGACCTGCGACTGTTCTGCTCTGAGGGGGAGGATCGTGTATGCTCTCAGCTGCATCACAGCTGCCAGGCTGGGACCGGACGCTGTTAACAACAAGGGTGCGCGAACGTACATCGGGTACGCGGATACCTTCGGCTGGGTCCAGGCGGATATGAACGCAGACCCTTTGGTGGACACCTATGCTAAAGGCTTCTACGACGCTGTCCTGGGGCTCCTAGGCAAGTTGACCGACGGCGCCTCAACGGGGGACGCCTACAAGGCGAGCATGGATATCTGGAACTACTGGGTCAACTTCTGGAGCGGGAGCACGGACCCGAATGCGGCGGCTGTGCTCCAGTGGCTCCTCCACGATAGGGATTGTCAGAAGCTCCTAGGCGACGGGTCGGTTACGGTGGCTATGGCGGCTCCTGTGACCCCGGGCCTCTGGTGGCTCCTCCAGGTTCTGGGCGCGGCCATGCCGATGGTGATTCCGGCAATAGTCATTGGAGGGGCTGAAGCTGACAAACTGCGCCTCTGGGGTTGATACTTTAATACCCCGAGGCCTAATTATTCTCTGAGGGATTCGGATATGGTTAAGACGACGGGAAGCTTCACGGTGGGCAAGTACAAGACGCGGTGGAGGGTCGCCTTGGTCAGCGACCAGGAGCCCGGTGTTCCGGCTTGGGCGTATCCCCCTCCTTCAAGGACTAGGATAGGCACGGATAAGCCTGTGGTCGTCTTCGGTTTCTTGGATTGGCAGGACGCTGCGGGAGCTTGGCATGAGGACTGGCCTTATACCCCTGGGCAGCTTAAGGCGACGCTGAGCATAGCGGGTCCAACGCCTAAGAGCACGGAGGTCGACGTGGGCACAGGCAAGGGCGAGGCTTGGACCAACATGGGTAAGGTATCGGCTGGGAGCTACACGTTCACCCTAGACTTCAAAGGCAACGATACGTTTGAGGATGGGGTAATACAGCAGATGCTGCAGGTGACTGAGCCCGTGGGGGCGTTGGAGATGCTTCTGGCATCGCTCCCCGTAGTGGCCGTACTGGCCATCGTGGGCGTACAGGAACTCAACAAGAGCGGTATCCGTGTAGTCTCTTGGATCTTCCCTTGGACCAGATTAGAGTAGATACCTTTGGTCAAAGTGACCGGGCAGTTCGAGGTCTTCGCCTACAAAGCCACGATAGGTTGTAACTGGTTCCTCGGCTTAGGATGGCCGGGGCAACCTATAACCTTCGACGGCGACGTCGTGGACTCGGCGGGAAACCTAGTCGTAGGAGTGGAGGTCAGTATAAACGAGAAAGACCTGTTCGGACGCCTAGTCCCCGTCAAGAAGAGTAACGGTGAGCCGGTTATAGGGTTCACGGATGCTAAAGGCCACTACTCTCTGACCGACGACGATGGGTGGCCTGACGGTGGGTCGAAGGTGGTCTGGGCACACGCCTATAATGGCTACGATATCGTCTCAGACGCTCTTTCACTCTACGTGTTAGGTATCCCCTACATTGGGTGGCAGCCGACCCGTTGGCCGATTCCCCTCTTCGCAGGGGCAGCGTTAGGGGTCATCGTGGTCGGAGCGGGGGCGTATCAACTGTACCGGGACTGGGAGCTAAGGTAGCTTATCGCCTCAAGGAGATGATAAATGGTCATCGTGGTTAAGAGGGAGAGTGCCGTAAATGTTTCGGCCGCTAACCCCAAAATCACTGATACCCCTAAAATCAGTGTCAAGGCACTTGGAGACCCCCCTGACTGGGACTGGGCCCTTTTCGTTTTGGCTATACTCGCTGGAGGAGTGGCCTCGGTCGTTGTGCTCTACTATGCTAGCCAGCTAGCTTGGAGGAGGTAATGGGGTGGTCATCACGGTTAAGAGGGAGGGGTCCGTCGAGGTGGCGTCGACCGTTAAGGCGGTTAAGATGTCTGGGGATCCACCGGATTGGGACTGGGCCTCTTTCGGTTGGGGCGTACTCACCGGAGGAGTGGTCACGGTCGTTGTAGGAGGCGTTGTGCTCTACTATGGCTGGCCCTACATCCATGCTGGTCTGACTGTATTGCCGATCTTCGGAGAGCTGGTTAAGTAGATGGTTGTCGCAGTCGTCTAGCTAGCTAGCATTTTCAGATAAAAATAACTCGGGTTAATTGAGGAGATGACCATGGTTACTGCTGTCTGTGTGGACAACGGTGAACCCAGTATTGGAAAATGTATAGATTCTCTTAGACATCAAACGATCCCAGTGAGGGTTGTTATTGCCTCAGGCCCCAAGACTGACCTTGAACTCGTGAAGAAGCTCGGCGACCAAGTCTACCCGCCTCTCCTAGGGATAGGCAAGGCGAGGGTGAACGCTATCCTCGGCGAGAGGGACGAGTACATCGTAAGTTGCGACTCGGATACACGGTATAATGGTAACTACTGCGAGCTGGCCGTCCAAGACCTTAGGGTGCTGGGCTTTGTGAAGGCGGGGATGATCCTGCCAGCTGAGCAGCCTAGCGATGTCGGCCTCGCCCTGTTTGAGCAGGTATTCAGCTTCCTCGGGCCCTATGAATATGCCATAGCCATGAGGAGAAGCGCCTTCTTGGGCCTGGGGGTCCACCGCATGGACTATGATAGTTGTCCGCGGAGTGATATTGGCCTAGGCATATTGAGACGGACAATTCTCCTCCCTGACCCCCGTATGGTCTGCTGGACTCGGCTGCCCACTAAGAGCGCCTACGTCACCAAGGAGTACTTCCCCGCCATCGCCGCAGCTGTGGCCCCCTTCGCCATACTCGGGGGACTCATAGGACTCAACGAGTTGCTCAATACCAAAAACGTCTAGGCATTACTTCTCTACCACCATGGGTAGCTGATACATGAGATGTGAGAAGTCGTACCCATGGTTCTTCATGTGCTCGATCCTATCTAAGAGAGCCATGCTAACCTTAACTCCGCAGACCGGACACTCATCTAAAGGCATAATTTCTCTACCACCTCCTAGCTAGCTAGCTAGCTAGCTTAGCTCACCCGTGTAATCGCAGCACTCCTGCTCTTCCAGGTCGCCCTGGGATCGCCCGCGCGGCTGGTCGCAAAAAGTCCATACCGAACGGGCATCCTAAGCTGGTTTTTCAAAGAGTTATTCTTGACCTTTCTGAGTTTGTCTTTTAGGCTCATAGTCGGGATTCACTTCTCGCCATAGCGATTTGTCGTATGTATGCTCTACCTTTACAGTCTTTACATGGACGACCATCAATTAGACCTGTTGCCTTACAACTCGGACATGGGATATAGACTTTTACCGTTATCTTTCTCATAGTCTTTCTAGCAACTCCTGACCTGTTGTTGGTTGTGGTGTTTGTGGTTCTTTCTTGTCTTCTGGTTTAGCAGTCTGGCAGACAATTTTTACAGTTGCAGGGGCAAAGGTTCATTTCCGATCCATCTTCTCCTTCATCTTCTTTACGAGGAACTCCGGGCTGGCTTTCCAGCCTGCATCTTTCATCAACAGGCGGAACCATTCCCAGCAGAAGTCGCAGAAGTTGAAGCCTTCGTAGGTCTCGACGCTGACTCCGCCGCAGATGTCGCAGGGTAGTTGCCACGGCCGCCTCATCGGGTACTGAACCAAGTTAAACAGTCTCCTATTCGGTATGGTGGTGAGTCGG
>Ga0315280_10011727_pt1 | contig 10718 bp, 11 predicted proteins | sample YL17G06_40_MG_FD_203697 | JGI IMG/M metagenome (GOLD analysis project Ga0315280, IMG submission 203697) | Sediment microbial communities from Yellowstone Lake, YNP, Wyoming, USA - YL17G06_40 | ecosystem: Environmental > Aquatic > Freshwater > Lake > Sediment | place: USA: Wyoming | collected... | reverse complement strand
GAACTGATATTGAAGTTATTGGCTCTGGATTTGCAACAGATTATCTTTTAACTTTTGGCCGAGAAGATATTTGCCATTTTAAAGCAACGAGATTGGCGGCTGAGAAAGCTTTTAAAGAGGCAAAAATTAAACCCTGGGATGTTCAGGTGGCCGAAGTTCATGATGCCTTTACCTCAGTTGAACTTTTTTCTTATGAAGATTTAGAATTTGCCGAAATTGGAAAAGGAGCAGAATTGATTAGAAAGGGAATTGTCGATTTAGATGGAAAATTGCCAATAAATACTTCAGGAGGATTGAAAGCCAAAGGCCACCCAATTTCAGTTACCGGATTAGCCCAAGTTTATGAAATTGTAAATCAATTAAGAGGAAAATGCGGCGAAAGACAAGTAAAGCCCATTCCCAAAATTGGCCTCTGTCACAACATTGGCGGAACCGGTGGTTCTGTCACCGTTCACATTTTGAAAAAAATTATTTAACCAACTCCGGGTGTTGGTTATTGAGAATGAAATTTTTTAAGGAGTTCTTTAAAGTCCTTTTTGACCAGAGGGGAGACTTCAATCAGGCAAACCCCTTTTTCTGGAAAGCCATAAACTACTGCCGTATTTTTTTCTGAAAGCAAGACCGCGGGAATTACCAAAAGGTCTTCCTCTCCATTAACAAAAACATTTTCATTATTTTTAATTGCTTTTTTAATAACTGGCCAGACTTCTTTCTGAATGGTTCCCGGCGGATTAGCACAACTTAAAGAAAATTTTGGCAATTTTTTAATCTTTCTCCTTTTTATTTTTCCATCAAAAATTTTAATGTCAGAAGGAAGGGCTAAAGAACAGTAATCACCAACAGTAATTACTTTTTTAAATTTCTTTTCTTTCAAAACTTGTTGAAATTTTTTTTTAACCCCTGATTTTTTTCCAAAAATAGGAATTCCCCAAATTTTTCTTAATTCATCCCTAAGTTTATCTGTTAAAAAATAAGTCTTCATCATTTATATTATATGCCTTTTTATATATGTCCAAAATGTAAAAGAATATGGCAATATCCGATTGAGAAATGTCCGGAGTGTTTTTTGACTTTAGAAAGAATAGGAAGTGAAAAAATTAAAGTGGTTGGGGTTTCGAAAGTTCAAATTCCGACAATGTTTCATCCAAAAACACCTTATTTTGTTTTACTTTTGGAGGATGAAAACGGTAATAAATGGGTCCAAAAATCAGTGAAAGAATATAAAATTGGAGACGAGTTTGAAATCAAAATTTCGAAAGATAAAAATTCGGTTTCGATTTGGCGGATAAAATATGATATTTTAGAAGGAATTGAAAAGGTAATTGCGATTTTAGGTGGCTTGGAAGTTAACTCGGAGACTAAAATTTTGATTTTACCTACCCTAATTTCACCGAGACATCCTTATTTTGCTGAAAATACTTCTCCGGAATTTTTGCAAGCAACAATCCAATATTTAATTGAAATTGGGGTAAGACCGGAAAATATAAAAGTTGTAGCTCAAAGTTTCGATGAAGTTCCAATTGGGGCCTCGGCCCAAAAATCTCAATTATTGAAAGTTTGCCAAGAAAAAAAGGTTTTGCCAGTTGATTTGGCTGAGAAAAAATTTGTAAAAAAGGAGATTTCTGGAATGAGTTTTGAAATTTCAAAGGAAGTTTTCGATTCCGATTTGATAATCAATTTGCCAATTTTGAAAATTGGGAAAATTTCAGCCACCAAAAATATCTTGAAACTCTTAAAAAAAGAAAACTATCTCGGATTAGAATATCTCTATTTAGAGGAAGAAATGCTTGAAAATCTAAAAGAAATTTTACCCGCGCCCTTAACCATCGCCGAGGGGATTAATATCCAAAAATCAAATGGATATACAACCTTTTTGGGTTTAATTTTAGCCAGTTTTAACTCTCTTAATTTAGATAGGGTCTTTGCTGAAATTACAATGATAAAAGACTACTACCCTCCCACCACCCTCCCGCCAAAGGCGGGCCCCTCGTTGCCTGAATACTTAAAAAGTGTTAAAATTGAAAACATCCCAGTTTTGGGTCGACAAATCGAAGAATTACAATATGAGGTTGAAAAATTTTGAAGTCAAAAATTTAACCCTAATTGAGGCGGTATTACCGAGGGTTGAAAATAAAATTTTGGAAATCACGAAAGATGTTGTATTGGTTTTGAGTTTCGCTATTTTAACTGGAATTTCTGCTAAATTAAAAATTGAGATAGAGCCAGTTCCAATAACTTTCCAAACATTTGCGGTTTTACTAAGTGGTGCTCTGTTGGGAAGTAAAAAAGGAGCAATCTCCCAACTAACTTATCTTTTAATGGGGCTATCAGGTCTTCCCTGGTTTGCCAGAGGCGGCGGAATAAGTTACCTTCTCTCCCCCACTTTTGGCTATATAGTTGGCTTTATTTTTACCGCTTTTTTTGTTGGCTGGCTTTCTGAAAGGGGATTTGATAGACAAATTGTAACAGCAATTTTAGCCATGTTGATTGGTAATATTTTACTTTATATTCCTGGACTTTTCTGGTTAGCAAGATTTGTTGGATTAGGAAAAGTCCTCTCGGTAGGATTTTATCCTTTTATTATTGGCGATTTATTAAAAATATTATTAGCTGGATTAACTCTACCGATGGGCTGGAAATTCATTAAAAAAAATAGAAGCTGAACCACGCTGATTGAGAACGCTGATTCGACGCTGATATTCAGCGTAGTTCAGCGTACCTATCAGCATAAAATCGGCTTCTACAAAATATGAAAGATAAAGTAGTTTTAATTACCGGCGTTTCCGGTGGCATTGGTAAAGCCATTGCCAAAAAATTTACGGCAGCCGGAGCAAAGGTTGCCTTAAACGATATCGTCCAGGCAGAAGATGCTCTGAAAAGTTTAGCTCAGGAATTAGGCGGAAGGTATTTTTTAGCTGATGTCTCAAAATTAGAAGAAGTAGAAAAAATGATTCAAGATATTAAAAAAGAATTTGGCAGATTAGATGTTTTAGTTAATAATGCTGGCATTACCCAGGATAGAACCTTAGCTAAAATGACAAAAGAAGAATGGCAGAAGGTGATTGACATTGATTTGACCGGAGTCTTCAACTGTACTAAAGCTGCTCTACCTTTGATCATTCAGAATCAGGGAAAAATCATTAGCATTTCTTCCCTGGTTGGTCAGAGAGGGAATTTTGGCCAGACAAATTATGCTGCTGCCAAAGCTGGAATTATCGGTTTTACAAAGGCCTTAGCCAAAGAAGTGGGAAGATTTGGAGTAACCGTTAACGCCATTGCCCCTGGTTTTATTGAAACCAGATTAACCGAGAATCTTCCTCCAGAATTAAAAGAAACAATTAAAAAATTTACTCCTTTGGGACGTTTTGGCAAACCGGAAGAGGTAGCAAATGCAGTTGCCTTTTTAGCCTCTGACCAAGCAAACTTTATTACTGGCACGGTAATCAATGTAGATGGCGGATTACCTTTATGATCTTAAATAAAAAACAAATAAAAGAAATTATTCCTTATCAGGAACCTTTTTTGTTTGTGGATGGAGTGGAAACAATTAACGAAAATAAAATTTCTGGTTTTTATCAGACATCGAAAGAAGATTATTATTTCAAGGGCCATTTTGTTGATTTTAAAATCATGCCCGGGGTTTTGGTAGTAGAAGCCTTAGCCCAACTCTCCACTGTTCTTTTGCGGCAGAAAATTGGCAAAAATCATAAAAATTTCCATTTTTTAGCCTACGATGTTAGAAGTGTTCAATTTTTAAAACCAATTTTTCCTGGAGATAAAATTATTTTGAAAGCCGAGGTTTTGGGAATTTACCCCGTTAGAAGCCCCAATTCTTCGGAATCTAGAACTACTTCCAAAGCTTCTAACGGGGTTTATCCAATTAAAGAAAGTGAAAATAAAATTGCTCGTGTTAAAGGTCAGGCTCTAGTTGGAGAAGAATTAAAATGCGAAGCCAGATTTTCCGTGGCTATTATTGATAAAGAAGAATTTAAACAAAAATTAGGAAACCCGGCCTCCTAATATTATATGTTTGAAAATAATAAAATTTGCCAATTTTTAGGAATTAAATATCCAATTATTCAAGGAGGGATGGCAGGGATTTCAGAAAGTAAATTGGTTTCGGCTGTTTCCAATGCTGGAGGTTTGGGGGTAATTGGTTCGGGATTGATGCCAGCAAGCTGGTTAGAAGAAGAAATTAAAAAAACAAAGGAGAAAACAAATAGGCCTTTTGCCGTAAATTTATTTATCCCGAATCCAAAAATTGAGGAACTAGTCAGGGTAATTATTCGCTTTCAAGTTCCGATTGTCTTTACCGGTGGCGGAAATCCTTTACCCCTCTTTCCTTATTTCCAGGCAGCCGGAATTAAAATCATTCCGGTTGTTCCTTCACCAAGACTGACCAAAAAAATGGAAGATAATGGGGCGGATGCAATAGTTGTCGAGGGAATGGAAGCAGGAGGTCATATTGGTCAAAACACTACCTTTTTCTTGATTCCCCAGGCAAAAAAATTATTAAATAAAATTCCTTTAATTGCTGCCGGCGGAATTTATGATGGAAAAACGGCTGCTGCTGCCTTTTTTTTAGGAGCCGATGGCATCCAGATGGGGACCAGATTTTTAGCTTCAAAAGAATGTATTGTTTCCGAAGCTTATAAGAAGAAAATTTGCCAAGCAACTGCCGATGATATTGAAGTCGTTTTAAGATTTACTGGTCATCCCTTAAGGGTAATCAAAAATAAGTGGTCTGAAGATTGTAAAAAATTGGAGGAAAAAGGGGCCTTCCCTGAAGAAATAAAGGCGGAAAAAATTGCCGGCTCCCTTGGAGGACCCGCCAGAGGCGGGTACCCCGATATTGAAAATATTCCTCTATTGGCGGGTTTGGCAGCGGCCGGAATTTCTGAGATTAAAAGTTGCCAAGAGATAATTGAGGAAATCGTAGCTACGCTAACTAAACAACTAAACAACTAATAACTGATAACTTTTTAGAATTTTCTGGTTGTAAGTTGTGAGTTGTAAGTTGTAAGTTGTAAAGTTATGAATAGAATTCTTTCTTGGTTTTGTAAAATTTTTTTTAGGCCAGCAGTTGATAAATTCTTAATAAAGGAAGTTAAGGGATTAGAAAATTTACCAAAAGGAAATTTTATTTTGGCGGCAAATCATCAAAGTCATTTAGATCAATTAATGACCGGCTACGTTTGTGTTCCGAGAAGATTTCATATGATTGGCCAAACAGACAGATATCATGGTTTTGTCAAAATTCTTTTGTATTTTCTTTATTTTATTGCCGGAGTTATTCCTGTAAATCGGACTGATGAAAAATCAAGAAAAAAAGCGGCTGAAGAAGCGGTAAAAGTTTTAAAAAAGGGAGATATTTTAGTAATCTATCCTGAGGGGACAAGAACAAGAACCGGAGAAATCCAAAAAGGTTATCCAGGGGTAGCTAAAATCTTTTTAGAAATAGAAACCCCAATTTTACCGGTTGGAATTAAGGGCACATTTGAATTGATGCCTCCGGGGAAAGAATTTCCCGGGATAGAAAGAATTATCAAGATTAACATTGGAAAACCTCTTTATTTTAAAGAGGAAATTGAAAAGGCAAAAAACTTGGATTGTAATTCAGTAGAATATAAAAATCTTCTTCAAAGAATTACTGATAAAGTTATGGAAGAAATAAAATATCTATGCCAATAAGAAAAATTCTCATTGCTAATAGGGGAGAAATTGCCCTCAGGATTATTAGGACCTGTAAAGAGATGGGAATTAAAACCGTTGCCCTATGTCCTAAAAGGGGGAATGAATCGAATTTTATCGAAGCTTCTTTAGCCGACGAATTTTACTATTTAGAAAGGGATGGAGCTCAAGGATATTTGGATATAAAAAGGATTTTAGAGATTGCAAAAAAAGCCAGAGTTGATGCCATCCATCCTGGTTATGGATTTTTGGCTGAAAATTGGCTCTTTGCCAAACTTTGTGAAAAAAAGGGGATAAAATTTATTGGTCCCCATTTTAAAATTTTAAAAAAGTTGGAAGATAAAATTGAGGCAAAAAAATTGGCAAGAAAAATTGGGATACCAATTTTACCAATGAGCGATGGTTCAATCAATTCGCTTAGGGACCTCAGAAAATGGATTTTAGCAATTAGGCCGCCATTTGTTTTGAAAGCCAGAAAAGGGGGAGGAGGAATTGGGATTAGGGCAATAAATGGAGAAATTTCAATTGGGGAAGTATTTACAATTGCTTTGGGTATCAGGAGGCAAATGTCAATGGCATTTTCTGATACCGAATTTTTTTTAGAAAGATATTTGCCGAAGGCAAAGCATATTGAGTTTCAGATTATATCTGATGGAAAAAATTTTTTGCACCTAGGAGAAAGGGAATGCACAATTCAAAGAAGATTTCAAAAATTGTTAGAGGAATCGCCTTCAATGTTTTTGCCAGACGAAAAAAGAGAAGAGATGACAAAATTTGCCATAAAACTTTTAAAGGAATTGAGATATCAGGGAGTGGGAACAGTTGAATTTCTAGTGGATAAAGATAAAAATTTTTATTTTCTGGAAGTAAATCCAAGAATTCAGGTTGAGCATCCGATAACTGAAGCCAGAACAGGAATTGATTTGGTGGAACAACAAATTAGAATTGCCCAGGGAGAAAAAATTAAATTTTCTCAAGATGATGTGAATTTCTCTGGTTGGGCAATCGAGGCCAGAATTTTGGCTGAGGATCCTCAAAAAAATTTCAAACCCTTTCCGGGGAAAATTACAAAATACATTCCTCCCGGGGGTCAGGGAATATTTTTGCATACCTTTTTGCATGAAGGTCAAGAAATCGAGCCCTATTTTGATTCCCTTTTGGCAAAATTGATTTCTTTTGGCAAAGACCGGGAGGAAGCAATTTCAAAATTAAAAAGGGCTTTAGAAGAATTTCAAATCGAAGGGGTTCCAACGACAATTCCCTTTTTCAAATTGCTTTTAAAAGAGAAAGAATTTTTGGAAGGAAATTTCTTTACCAATTTTATTGAGGAAAGTAAGATTTTAGGAAAAATAGCCCCCCAAGTAGCAATCAAGGAGATTTTAAAGGAAAAAGAAATTGGAGAAAAAGAGATAGCGGAAATCATATATCAAATTTACCAAACCTTGAGGGAATCAGAGAAGAAAGAAAAAGAAGGGCCTTCAAATTGGCAAATGTCAGAAAGATTAAAGATGATGACATATGAAGATTAAAATTGGAGAAAAAGTTTATGAGGTTGAGATTTTTGATTCAGAAGGGGAGGTAAAAATAATTGTCAATGGAAAGGAGTTTGTTTTTGGCAAAGAGAAGGAAAAAGAGATTTCAATTCCCCAGATTTCTTTACCCAAAAGAGATTTTTCAAAAAAAGAAATTTTGGCTCCCATCGATGGAATAATTTCTGAAATTTTTATCAAGGAAGGAGATTTCGTCAAAAAAAATCAAAAACTCCTTTTTTTATCTTCAATGAAAATGGAAAACGAGATCGTTTCTGATTTGGAGGGAAAAATAAAGGAAGTTCTGGTCAAAAAGGGTCAAAAGGTAAAAAAAGATGAAGTTTTAATTAAGTTGATTTGAAATAAGAGATACGCTAATTGATATGCGAATAATCGAATTTGAAAAAATTGATTCAACTCAGATTTTTGCCAAAAGTCTAAAAACACCAAAAACTTGGACAGTAATTTTAGCCAGGGAACAGACAGCTGGCAGGGGGAGGGGAGGAAATTTTTGGTATTCTCCCCAAGGCGGACTTTATTTTTCAGTCATTTTGCCAAAGTCAAAAATTGAGGATTTGCAAACTTTGAACATTTTGGCTGCCTTTATTGTGGCACGAGCAATCAAGGAAAATTTTGATTTAGAGCCAATGATAAAATTGCCAAACGATGTTTTGATAAATGGAAAAAAAGTCTGTGGTATTTTAACTAAAAACATCATCCAAAGAGAAGTGAAATTTTCAGCAATGGGAATTGGGTTAAACACAAACATTGAAAAATTTCCAAAAGATTTGGAAAAAATCGCCACTTCCCTTAAAATAGAATTAGGCAAAGAGGTTGACAATAAAAAGATTTTAGAACAAATTGTTAAGGGGTTAAAAGAACAACTAAGAACTATTAGAGAATAATAAATAATATTCGTAATTCGATAAAATTCGTAATTCGTAGGGGTTATGGCTTTTGAAAAAGAAATTGAAAAATTGAATAAAAAATTAACAGATCTTGAAAAACCTGAGTTGGTTGAAAAACAACATCAAAAAGGGAAATTGACTGCCAGAGAGAGAATTAATTTGCTTTTGGATCCAGGAAGCTTTGTTGAGTTAGATCCTTTTGTTGAAAGTCGTTTTGATATCCTGGGTTTAGACAAAAAGAAATTTTCTGGCGATGCCGTGATTTCTGGCTTTGGCAAAATCAATGGCCGACAAATTTATCTCTTTTCTCAAGATTTTTCAAAAATTGGTGGGACGTTGGGTGAAATGCACGGGAAAAAGATTTTAAAGGTTTATGATCTGGCTTTGAAAACTGGTTGTCCAATGATTGGAATTTATGATTCTGGTGGGGCAAGAATCCAGGAAGGTACCTCGGCCCTTGATGCCTACGGAGCGATTTTTAGAACTCAGGTTCGAGCCTCGGGAGTTATTCCCCAAATTTCGATTATGGTCGGGCCATCGGCCGGCGGAGCCTGCTATGCCCCAGGACTTTCCGATTTCATTTTTATGGTCAAGGGAATCTCATTTATGTTCATTACCGGACCTGAGGTGATTCACAAAGTGATTGGCCAGGAAATTTCCTTCGATGAACTTGGAGGAGCGGCTTCTCATTCTCAAAAATCAGGAACTTGCCATTTTGTTTTCGAAAGGGAAGAAGATTGTTTTCTGGCAGTGAAAAAACTTTTATCTTATTTACCCCAAAACAATTTGGAAAATCCAGCCAGGCAAAAGAGTCTCATTTCAGAGTTTTTTGAAACCGAAGAAAAATTGAGATTGTTGGAGATTGTTCCGGAAGAAGAAGAGAAGGGGTATGAGATGAAAGATCTGATTTCTGAAATTTTTGATAAAAATTCATTTTTTGAGGTTCAGGTCGATTTTGCCAAAAATTCAATCATTGGTTTTGCCAGATTGAATGGTTACAGTGTGGGAGTTGTTGCCAATCAGCCAAAATTTCTGGCTGGAGTTTTGGACATAGATTCATCAGACAAAATCTCAAGATTTGTCAGATTTTGCGATAGCTTTAACATTCCTTTGATCAATTTGGTTGATTGTCCGGGTTATTTGCCGGGAAGAGATCAAGAATGGGGAGGAATCATCAGGCACGGAGCAAAGGTTTTGTATGCCTTTTCTGAAGCAACTTGCCCAAAAATCTCATTGATTTTGAGAAAGGCATTTGGCGGGGCTTATATTGCTTTGGCTTCAAGGGAATTAGGTTTTGACAAAGTTATTGCCTGGCCATCAGCCCAAATTGCCGTTATGGGACCTGAGCAGGCAGTGAAAATTATTTATAAAAAGGAGTTAGCTGAGAATAAAGATCCTCAAAAATTGGAAAAGGAAAAAATTGAAGAGTTAAGAGAAACTTTTCTCAATCCATATCAGGCAGCAAAATTAGGCCAGGTAGATATGATAATTCATCCAAAAGATACCAGAAGTGTTTTAATTAAGTGCTTAGAATCTCTTTTGAATAAAAGAGAGGCAAAAATCGCCAGAAAACACGGCAATATCCCCTTGTGAAAATTTTAGATTATGCTAGAAACTATTATCATTGGAGCAGGACCCGGTGGCTTGAGCGCTGGAAGATACTTAGAGGATGCTTTAATTTTAGACCAGAAAAAAGAGGTCGGAAAACCTGTTCGCTGTGCTGAAGGTATTAGCCGGGAAAGTTTGGAAAGACAAAAAATTAAACCAGAAAAAAATTGGATTTCAGCTTTCATTGATACTATCCAATTAGTCGCACCTTCGGGTAAGACCATTAATATAGGTAAAAAAAATATTGGCTTTGTTTTAGACAGGTCACTTTTTGAAAAATTCTTAGCCACAAAATGCAGAGCCAAAATTCAGCTTAAGACGCGAGTGGTTGATATTAAATTAGAAAATGGCCTTTGGAAGATTAAAACAGAAAGAAATGAAATATTTAAATCAAAATATCTAATTGGGGCCGATGGTCCTTTTTCAATCGTCAGGGGAAAAGTCTTCAAGGAAAAGGTTGAGCTCCTACCCGCTATTGAATACCTGGTTGAATTAGAAAAAGAGGTAGATACCTCGGCAATGAAAATTTATTTTGACCAGGAGAAATTTCCTTCAGGTTATGCCTGGCTTTTTCCAAAGGGAAGAAAAATTGCCAACATCGGTCTGGGCGGAGAAAGAGACTTAAGAGAAAGACTTAATTATTTTCTAGAGGAGATAGTAAAAAAAGAATTCGGAAATTATAAATTTTTAGAAAATAAAAGCGGGGTAATTCCTTGGGGAGGGGCTAAAATTAAACTTTTTCAGGATAATGCTTTCTTAGTCGGGAATGCCGGGGGATTGGTTGATCCAGTTTTTGGCGGAGGAATAAATAATGCCATGGTCTCAGGAAAAATAGCAGCTGAATGTATCCTCTCTAAAAAACCTGAACTTTATGAAGGAAAAATTAAATCTCTTCCCTTTTTTAATCCCAATTTACTTTTGGCTCAGAAAATCTTATATTCTTTGTCAAACCCGGTTTTGAATGAAATTGCCGAAATTTTAG
>Ga0315280_10011726_pt1 | contig 10718 bp, 9 predicted proteins | sample YL17G06_40_MG_FD_203697 | JGI IMG/M metagenome (GOLD analysis project Ga0315280, IMG submission 203697) | Sediment microbial communities from Yellowstone Lake, YNP, Wyoming, USA - YL17G06_40 | ecosystem: Environmental > Aquatic > Freshwater > Lake > Sediment | place: USA: Wyoming | collected... | reverse complement strand
CTGTTCCCGCGCGACGGATTGGCGGTCGTCGGTTGCGCTTCCAGGTCGCCGAGAATCGCGCTGACGGACTGTGGCGGCTGGCTGCTCTTGACGAACATGGCGCCGAAAACCGAGACGATCAGGCCGGTCGCCCCGAGCAGGACGAACGTCGTCACGGACACGGTTCTCGGGACAAAGAGCGACCATACGATCAGCATCGCGACTGTCCAGCTCAGGGAAACCGTCCAACGATTGATGTGTGTGTTCATCGAGACCTTTCTTTGCCTGCCGGGGTATGCCGGCTGGGTGGCCAACTGCGATGATACGGCGACGATGGCGCCCGCGCTGTGCTGTTTGGAACACCCCCGCTTTGCGGTCCGGCGGGTGTGCACAACTGAACGGACGCGGACGGAGCGGAGGCGTAGCCTTCAATCATGGAGGGCCGTTCATCGTGTGGCTGGTAGCAATCGGCCTGGTGCTCGGTGCGTTGGGCATCGGCACGGTCAGGTCTCGCCACGGGCGCAGCGCAACCCACCCCGACCTTGGCTGGATGAGCCAGCAATGGCTCGCCGAGCACCGGGCCGGCAGCCGCTAGTTTCCCGCGCGTCCCGACGTGTCCTCGTGCTCCGGAGAGGCCTGATCCTCGAGCGCGCGACGGATCTCGCCAGCGGTCGTGCGCAGTATCTTCCGCATCGCCGCGGTCGGCACGCGCGCGATGCTGGTGTCGAGCCCGCTCAACAAGGATGAGGTCTCGGCGCCAGTATCGATCGCAGTTCCCAGCGACGCGACGTCGGCCCGCACCGCCGCCGATGCGCGTCCCCGATCCAACCACCCGGCGTAGCGCTGAAGGGTCAGGTACGATTGCTTGACCGCTTGCAGGTCCATTCAGGCGATCCTGACGTTCTCGCCTCTCGGTCCCTTCGGCCCCTGTCCCCGTTCGAACGTGACCGCCTGTCCTTCCTGAAGGTCGTCAAACCGGGTCTGGTTGCATGCCGAGTTGTGGAAGAAGTACTCGTTGCCGTCACTGGCCAGAATGAACCCGAAGCCTTTGTCACTGACGAGCCGCTTGATGGTGCCATTCAACGTTGCCATGCTGTCTCCTTGAGGTTTCTCGCTGTTGCGTACGGACATTTGCGCCTTCGCCTTCCAGACATGCGACACGGTGGGCGAAGGAGAGGTTCGGATGCCGTCCAACGAGCTGCCGAAGGCCGGTCGGCGTTGAACGAACGCAGGCAGGCTGATCCGAAAGACGGAACGAGTATAGCATTCTTCGTGCGTGCACGCCGGCCGGCCTACCGTCCTGCGAGTTTCCTGCGAAGATTCCTCAAGGGGGGAGGCGGCGACGACGCAATGGAAAAAGCTCCGGGCGTCCGAGGCCCGACGGCCTTCTTCGAAGCGCGAGGAAGACTTTGGGACTTCCGGACGCAGACTTTCGGGCGCAGATTTCCGGCCCGCCGGGAACCCCCCTCGCGCAATTCGCCGTCTCCGGCTACGATCAGGTTATAGGGCTTTCACTGCTCAGCCATCCGGCGCATCCGTTGCATGCGCCCGACCGATGATCGTTGCACCCGGGCGCGCCGCCCGGGAGGACGGAGATCCGCTGCATGCCCCCCACAGCGTTGAAGACGAAAGAGAACATCGCACGCGATATCACCGAGCTCGTCGGCCGCACGCCGCTCGTGCGGCTGAATCGCGTCACAGCGGGTTGCGTCGCCGAGGTGGCGGCGAAGCTCGAAAGTTACAACCCCGCGTCGAGCGTGAAGGATCGCATCGGCCTGAGCATGATCCAGGCGGCCGAGCGCGCGGGACGCGTCACCCCCGACACGATCCTGCTCGAGCCGACGAGCGGCAACACCGGCATCGCGCTGGCGTTCGTCGCCGCCGTCAAAGGGTACCCGCTGGTGCTGCTGATGCCCGACACGATGAGTGTCGAGCGGCGGAAGTTGCTGGCGGCCTTCGGCGCGAAGCTGATCCTGACGCCGGGCAGCGAAGGCATGCCGGGCGCGATTCGGCGCGCCGAGGAACTGGCAGCGTCCGATTCCCGGTACCTGATGCTGCAGCAGTTCGAGAACGCGGCCAATCCCGAGGTGCATCGGCGCACGACGGCCGAGGAAATCTGGAACGACACCGACGGTCGCGTCGACATCCTCGTCGCGGGCGTGGGCACCGGCGGCACGATCACGGGCGTCGCCGAGGTCATCAAGGGTCGCAAGCCCTCGTTTCGCACGGTCGCCGTCGAACCCACGGATTCGCCCGTCCTGTCGGGCGGCAAGCCGGGGCCGCACAAGATCCAGGGACTTGGCGCCGGGTTCGTTCCCCGCGTGCTCCGCATGGACTGCGTGGACGAAGTCGTCCGCGTCGGGCACGAGCAGGCCGGCGAGATGGCCAGGCGACTCGCGCGCGAGGAAGGAATCCTCTGTGGCATTTCGTCGGGCGCCGCGGTGTGGGCGGCGCTCGAAGTGGCGCGTCGCGAGGAGAACCGCGACAAGCTGGTCGTCGTCGTCGTGCCGGACACCGGCGAGCGGTATCTCAGCACGTGGCTGTTCGACGAAGGGAGCTGAGGCTCATGGCGAGCGAATCAACCACCGAGCGCAGCGACCTCGCGGATATCGTCGAGCGGCTGCGAAGCGCACACGACGGCCTGACACGCTGGCCCGAGGCGGCGTGTCAGACGCTCCCTTCGCGCGACGCGCTGGTCGGCATCGTCGAGGCACTGCGCTCCGTGCTCTTTCCCGGATTCTTCGGCGATACCGATCTGGACGAGGAGACGCTGCCGTTTCACCTTGGCGCGACGCTCGATCACGTCGAGCACGAGCTCCAGGAACAGATCCGGCGAGGTCTGTGCGCGGCTTGCGGCGAGCCGGATCCGCGGCGGTGCGCGCAGTGCGATGCGCGCGCCGCGGAGACGGCCCGCGTGTTCCTCCGGCGCCTGCCCGAGGTGCGCCGACTGCTGGCGACCGACGTGCAGGCGGCCTACGAAGGCGACCCGGCCGCGAAATCGCACTCCGAGGCGATCCTCTGCTATCCGGGCATCCTGGCGGTGACGAACTACCGCCTTGCGCACGAACTGCACACGCTGGAGGTGCCGCTGCTGCCGCGCATGATCACCGAGCACGCGCACAGCATCAGCGGCATCGACATTCATCCGGGCGCCGAGATCGGTGAACGGCTCTTCATCGATCACGGCACGGGGGTGGTCGTCGGCGAGACGGCGATCATCGGCAAACGGGTGCGCATGTACCAGGGCGTCACGCTCGGTGCGCGCAGCTTCCCGCTCGACGAGCACGGCCGGCCGATCAAGGGCATCGCGCGCCATCCGATCATCGAAGACGACGTGATCATCTACAGCGGCGCGACGATCCTCGGCCGCGTGACGATCGGCGCGCGGTCGATCATCGGCGGCAATGTCTGGCTGACCCACAGCGTCCCGCCCGACAGCCGCATCGCGCAGGTCGAGGTGCGCCAGCAGGGCTTCATGCACGGGGGAGGGATCTGAAGATAGTGCTGAGTGCTGGGTGCTGGGTGCTGAGTGCGGTGCTGGGTGCTGGGTGCTGAGTGCGGTGCTGAGTGCGGTGCTGAGTGCGGTGCTGAGTGCGGTGCTGGGTGCCGGTGCTGGGTGCCGGTGCTGAGTGCGGTGCTGGGTGCTGAGCGTTGAATGGCGCAGCGCCTCCAGCACCAGGCACTGCACCGAGCACTCAGCACGCAGCACCAAGCACGAGCATTTGCATGTTCCTCGGTCACTACGGCCTGGAAGTTCATCCACAGTCTGCCGGCCGCCCGGGCGCACCCCGGCGGTATAATCGCCGCGACCCCTTCATCGCGTCGCCGACGTGAATCACTCACACCGCGTCGCACGCTGCCCATGCTTGCGCTTGCCCGCTACTGTCGGCGACGCCCCCTCATCGCCCGCTACGGCCTTGCCTGTGCCGCGGTGGCGCTGGCGCTCGCCCTCGAACTCCTCGATTTCTCGCGCATCGTCGCCGGCCGCGTGACGCTCGATCTCCAGCCGATCGATCTGACGGCGCTGCTCAACGCCGTGGCCGAGTCGGTGCTGCCCGCCGCCTCGGCGAAGGACGTGGACCTGTCAGTGGATGCGCCGGTGGACGCCCCGATCCTCGGCGACGTGCGCCGCCTCGAGCAGGTGTTCTTCAACCTCCTCGGGAACGCCGTGAAATTCACGGCCAAGGGCGGCAGCGTCCGTGTCGAGGTGAGAACCAGCCAGGCGGACGTCACCGTGACCGTGAGGGATACCGGCATCGGAATCGACCCGGCATTCCTGCCCTACGTCTTCGATCGGTTCCGCCAGGGCGACGCCACGATCACGCGCAACTACGGGGGGCTGGGTCTCGGTCTGTCGATCGTCAGGCAGCTCGTGGAGGCCCACAAGGGGACGATTGCGGCAGAGAGCAACGGAATCGGTCACGGGGCCGCCTTCTGCGTGACGTTCGCCCTGGCACCCCCGCGCGTCGAGCAGCCGGCCGCGCGGGCGATCGCACCCACGTCGCCGCCCGTGCCATCGGCGCCCGTTTCGCCCGCGCACCTCGATGGCATCCACGTGCTCGTCCTCGACGACGAGGCCGACGCGCGCGACGTGATGGCGTGCGCGCTGGCGGCGTGCGGCGCCAAGGTGATGGTCGCGTCGCGGGCGGTGGAGGCGCTCGAGCTGCTCGTGCACGAGCCTGTGGACGTGCTGCTGGCCGACATCGCGATGCCCGATCTCGACGGGTACACGTTCATGAGGCAGGTGCGTCGCTCGGCCGTCGAGCGTGTTGCGAGGATTCCGGCGGCCGCCGTGACCGCCCACGTTCGCGACGATGAGAAGCGGCAGGCGCTCGCCGCCGGGTTCCAGGTGCACATTCCGAAGCCGGTCGATCCCGCCAGGCTGGCCCACGTCGTGGAGCATCTCGCGCGATCGCGCCCGCAGGCCTCTCGGGGTGACCCCGCGGCGATCTGAGTCGCCCGGCAAGGCCGTTACTTCTTCTTCTTGAACAGGTCCTTCAGGCGGTCGCCGAGCCGGCGCTTGATTTCGTTCTGGAGACCGCGCCGCGCGAGCCCGGCCACGTCGATCGAGAACTGCGGGGCGGCCAGGCTTCCTGCTACGGCGAACGGCACCTCGATCTCGCCGGCGCTGTTCTTCAGCGCCGACAGTTCCCTGATGCTGTGCACGAAGGCGTCGGATCTGGCCGGCGAGAACGCGACCGTGCCGCGCATCGCGAGGGTCTGGTTGAATCCGATCGTCCCCGCCGCGGTCATGGTCATTTCGCCCGTCCTGGCGATCAGATCGCTCGTCGTGCCCCGCTCGTTCGCGACGTTGAAGGTTGCGGCAAGGGTCTGGAAACGCAGGTCCCTGTCGCCGCCGCTGCCGAGTTTCAGGGCCGAGAGGACGGCCGACAGGAGAGGGAAGTCGCGGATCGTGCCGTTCGCGATGGCAACGACAAGAGTGCCTTCGACCGTTCGCGCGATCGGCGCGCGTGACGTGCCGCGCAGTCTCGCGTCGAGGGTGCCGGTGCCCGACACCTTGCCTCCCGCCGTCGTATTCGCGCTGAGGAACCGGTCGATGTCGACGTGTTGCAGGCTGCCGTCCAGAGCCCATGAGACGGGCGAGGACGCAACGTTGGCGGTCAGTCGTCCGCCGGCGACGCCCGAGTAGGCACGGAACGCCATCGGATAGGCCGTGAGGCGGTTGCCGACGCGGGCGATCGGCGACTCGAACGACGTCACGGCCAGCGTGCCGAGCGCCGCCCGATCCGCGGCGAGCCGGCCGGACGCTGACACCTGACCGGTCGCGTCGACGCGCAGGTCGAGCGTCAACGGGTTCTTGCCTTCCACGGACAGCCCTGGCGGGGCGTTCGTTCCGACGAGCGCAAAGATCAGCGGCAAATCGGCAGCCCGCAGATCCGTCCACCGCAGGGTGAGCCGCAGGCCATCCGCCCCGACACTGCCGCTGCCCGTCACCTTCGACCGTCCAACCGATGCGGTCAGCCCCTCCAGGCGCGTGAGGGCGTCCGCGTGCCGCACGGTCGCGTCGATCTTCTCGATGGGCGTCAGTCTTGTCGCGCCGCGGTCTGGCCGACCGTCCGCGATCGTCAACCGGCCGTCTCTCAGCACCACTTCCGCGACGTCGAGCCTTGCGGCCCCGGTGTCTGCGGTCGCAGACGCCGGGGCGCCGGCCGGCAACGGCAGGATCCACTTGCCGGTTGCGTCACGAACCGCGTTCAGGGCCAGGCCCTCGATGTCCACCCGATCGATCACGATCGGCCGGCTGAAAATCGTCGAGAGGCGCGGATGCAACCGGATGGCGTGAATGTCGAGCGACGAGGCGCCCGCGCGCGCGGTTCCGCCAACCACGATGTCGGTCCCGTAGACGCTCGGCTTGGGAAGGAACGAGACGTGGACGGTGCCGATTCGCACCGGTTGTCCGAGCGCGACCGAGAGCCGCGACTCGGCCAGCGTCCGGAGGAGCAGCGGGTCGAGCGCCCACCGAGCGGCCAGAACCGCGGCCGCCAGCACAACAACGAGGACGATGATGCCGGCAATGAGCCAGAACCGGCGCGTCGGATGGGAGAGGGCCGCTTTCACGAACCAAGTGTAGCGCCGCAACCGCTTGCGGCCTACCCCGGCTCGGTTGTGATGAGGTTGGGGCAGGAGCCTGGAGCGGAGTGCGGGGCGCCTTGCGTGGCCGCCATTGGCGTCGCTAGTCCTCGTCGGCCGGCGGCTGCGGGCCCGGCACGATTTGGGCGATCTCGGCGTCGAGGCGCTCGATGCCCGTCTGCGGCGCCGCGTCGCGGCGCGCCTTGGCGTCGGCCCGGCGGGCCAGTTTCTTCTGCTGACGTTCGCGCTTGGCCTTTTCTCGTTCCCGCTTGAGTTGCGTGGGTCGTGTCTTGTTCATGTGCCTCCAATCGGGTATGGCCTGTCGATCTCGGGGCGGGGCCGTCCCGAATAGTTTACTCGCTATCGATCCCGAAGGGACAGGGAGGGTGCTGGGACAGCGGGTCCACGATGGGCGGCTACGGACGCTTGTCCGAGAAAAGCACGGACGCTTCACCCTTCTTGGCGACCATCTGGTCGATCATCGCGACGATCGTGTCGCGGCGGGCCATCACGGCGTCGATCTCGTACCGGGTCAGGTAGTTGCCGACCCTCTTTTCGACATCGGCTCGCGCCATCGCGCGCAGGTGTTCCAGCAGCTCCCTGGAGCATCTCGACTGTTCGATGTTCTTCGGCCCGCGGAGGTTCTTCGAGAGGCGGAACGCGCGCGTGAAGTCGATCATCCAGAGGTGCCAGTCGGCCGAGATGAGCACGTTGGTCAGGTTGGGGTCGTTGTCGTAAACCAGCTCGGCAAAGATCCGTTTCTTGAACATCTGGCGGTTCCAGGCCTCCGGGTTGGGAGCGTCGATCTTCTTCAGGTAACGCGTCTGTTCGTCCATGGCCGCCGGCAGGAACCAGCTGAGCGCGCCCCTCTTCCCTCCCCAGGTCCGTTCGACGGTGACGGGCATCATGTCTGCGAGGCCGAGCAGGGTGGCCAGCTCGTAGGCGGCGATGTCGTACCGGTAGGCGTCCACGAAGTTGAATTCGACGGTGCCGTCCGAGAGTTCCTTGCGGGGCGCGCGCAAATCGATCGACTGGAACACGGCGTCGTGCGTAAGTGTTCCGTCGCTCAGCGTCAGCCGGTCGGGCGCGGTGATTCCCTTCTCTGTGGTCCGGCTCTTTACGACCTTCGCGTTCAACAGGAACGCCTTCATCTGGTCAACGGTCAGCGCCGGTTCCTGGGCTGCGAGGCCGGCCACCAGCCCGGTGAGCGCCAGGAAGATGGCCGGCAGCGAGCGGCGATGGGACATCGGCATGGCAGACTCCTGTGACGGGAGGCCGAGATTATCGCACAAGTGTCGCGTCGCCTCGCGCGAACGCCAACGCCGCCGCAGAGTAGCTGGTTTGCCAAGCTGTAAGGTGCGGCGGAGGACGGAATTTCCGGCCGAGTGCTACAATCCGGCCGTCTCCGACGCACTTCCGCCGAGAAGACTCTGCGAGCGATCTCGTCCGTCGGTTGGTGGGTGTGCGTTCGAGGGCGTCTCGCTGTTCCTGCTCAGCCCGGATTTTCTCATCGAAGAGGAGCGGCGGGTGTACGACTTGACGGGGTTGCTGATACAGCTCGGCGTCCTTCGCGTCCGCGTGGTGCGATGAGACATGGTGCGCCCTCGGCTCGCACTCCTCTCGACTTTCGGCTATACTCGATTGTTCGGGTCTCGCCCCACCTGCCGTGCGGAAGTGGCGGAACTGGCAGACGCGCTAGCCTCAGGAGCTAGTGGGCGCAAGCCCATCGGGGTTCAAATCCCCGCTTCCGCACCAACTCAACTCCTCCATACCTCATCCGTTCCCGCAACTTGCTATACTCGGGCGATCTGATTCTGAAAGGGGAGCGGCCGTGGCTCTACGCCGTGGTGTTGCGCTGATCGTTACGCTCATTGTCCTGGCCTGCCTGCTGTCGATCTCGGGCCTGGCCCTCGTTTACCTGGTGACGACGCGGGAACCGGTCGTCGCCACCCGCTCGACGCTCGTCCTGCGCCTGAGCGGCGATCTGACCGAGGGCGGGCCCGAAGACGGCGTGACCGGATGGCTGCCCGGCGCGCGCCATCCAACCGTGCGCAACATCGTCGAGAACCTGCGCAAGGCGAAGGAGGACCCGCGCGTCACCGGCGTCCTGCTGATGCCCTCGGGCCTGCAGGCGCCCTACTGGGCCAAGCTGCAGGAGATTCGCGACGCGCTGATCGATTTCCGCAAGTCGGGAAAGTCGGCGACCGCTTACCTCGAATACGGCGGCGCCCAGGAGTACCTCCTTGCCACCGGCTGCGACCGGGTCTTCCTGGTGCCCTCCAGTCCGCTCGACCTCACCGGGCTGGCGATGTACGAGCTGTTCCTGCGCGGCACGCTCGATAAGATCGGCGCCTATCCGGACATGTATCACATCGGCGAGTACAAGACCGCGACCAACCAGCTCACGGAAAAGGGGTTCACGCCTGCGCATCGCGAGATGGACGAGTCGCTCAACAGCGATCTCTACACGCAGTTGGTGATGGCCATCGCCGAGGCGCGAAAGAAGACGCCAGCCGAGGTCCGCGCGATTCTCGATCAGGGGCCGTTCCTGCCGGAAGACGCACTTCGCGCGGGGTTGATCGACGACGTCGCCTACGAGGATCAGGTCGAGGAGAAACTGAAGGCCGAGGACCGGGCGACGCGGCGGATCGACCTGGACGACTACAGCCGCGTCAGCGCTGCGTCGTTCGGCCTCGGCGTCGGCCCGCGGATCGCGGTTCTCTACGTCGACGGCACCATCGTGTCCGGGCGCAGCGGCTACGACCCGATGTCGGGCGCCGTCGTGGGCAGTCAAACCCTCATCGACTCGATTCGCAAGATCCGCAATGACGCCACGATCCGCGCGATCGTGCTGCGGATCAACAGCCCCGGGGGGTCGTCGGTCGCGTCCGACGTCATCTGGCGCGAACTGGTGATCACGCGCGATCGCCGGCGCGACACGCCGATGGTGGTGTCGATGTCCGACCTCGCCGCCTCGGGCGGCTACTATATCGCCGCCGCCGCTCCCACGATCGTCGCCGAACCCGGCACGCTGACCGGCTCGATCGGCATCCTCGGCGGGAAGATCGTCATCGGCGGAACGCTCGGGAAGCTGGGGATCACCAACGACGCGGTCAGCAACGGCCGCAACGCGCAGATGGAATCGCCTTTCAAGGTGTTCACGGAGGAGGAACGCGCGAAGTTCCAGGAGCAGCTGCAGGCCTTCTACGATCAGTTCGTGGAGAAGGTGGCCGAAACGCGGCGCATGAAGCCGGAACGCGTCGACACGCTGGGACTGGGCCGGGTGTGGACCGGACAGCAGGCGAAGCAGCTGGGACTGGTCGACGAGATCGGCGGGCTCGATCGCGCGATCGCGATCGCGAAACAGGCTGCGAAGATTCCTGCCACCAGCGGCGTCGAGATCGTGATGTATCCGCCGCAGCGTTCGCTCTACGACTTCCTGTGGGGCCAGCTGGGGTCGGACAGCCGCGAGGCCCTCTACCTTGCCGCCCTCGCCGGCGCCGTGCACGTCCGGTCGCTGGGCATGCTCGCCGCGCCGCTGGTGCTGTTTCGACCCGGAGAACCGCTTGCGTTGATGCCGCCGGTGGGGACAAGGTGAAATGGTGCAGGGATCGGGGATCGGATCGAGATGAGACCGTGCAGGGATGGCATCAGGGATCGGGGTGCGTGGCGCCGCCAGCGTCCCCCGTGATCCCTGCCCCCTGATCCCTACAGTGCGAGCGTGGCGTCAGCCGCCGAGCACGCGCTGAAGCACCTCGCGGTTGACGCTGATGTTCATCGCCTGCTTCGCCTTGACCATGTAGGCGCTGAAGAAGCGGTTGCGCCGCTCGTTCAGCAGATCGTCGCGCGTCTTCTCCCGGTCCGCCGCGTATTCGGCCGGCGTCGGCTCCTTCTTGTCCGTCACGCGAATGACGACCAGCGCGTTGTCGGTCTTGATCGGCTCGCTGACGGCACCCACGGGCAGCGCGAACGCGACGGCATCGACCTGCGGGCTGACGCCGACGTCCGGAATCGGCTGTTCGCGCGCGATCATCTCGGTCGTCTTCGCCTCCAGCCCCGCGTCCTTGGCCGCCTTCTGCAGGTCACCGCCTCTGGCGCCGGCGATCACCAGCGCCGCCTTCTGCTGCGCGATCTCGAACTCCTTCTGG
>Ga0315280_10011725_pt1 | contig 10721 bp, 7 predicted proteins | sample YL17G06_40_MG_FD_203697 | JGI IMG/M metagenome (GOLD analysis project Ga0315280, IMG submission 203697) | Sediment microbial communities from Yellowstone Lake, YNP, Wyoming, USA - YL17G06_40 | ecosystem: Environmental > Aquatic > Freshwater > Lake > Sediment | place: USA: Wyoming | collected... | reverse complement strand
GCGGCGCTGCGCCGCGAGTTGGGGCTCGACCCAAGACCAGCGGAGACTACTCATCATCACCAGAAAATCGTCGCCTGAGGATCTAACCATGCCCAACCACTTTTACAGCAGATTGAGGACTTGACCGGCTAAGCCGCGTCAGGGGTTTGAGACGTCAATTGGCTCGCGCAAGCGCGAGCTCCGGAATGCGGCGCCCGCCGCCGCATGCTATTACGCGAGCGTCAATAATACACGAACCTCGGTAAGTGATTGGGAGAACCCGCACCGGGTGCAGGTGTGACACGCACGTGAAGCGACAGACGATCCTTGCCGGCGCCTCCATCATGGCGGTCGCGGCGCTCCTGAGCCGCATTCTGGGCTGGGTGCGCGACTGGTCGATCGGGCGTTTCTGGGGCACCACCGGGCATACCGACACCTTCTGGGCGGCGTTCGGCGTGCCCGATGTGCTGTACTACATGCTGGCGGGCGGGGCGCTCGGGGCGGCGCTGATCCCCGTGTTCAGCGGCTACCTCGTGCGGCGCGAGGAGCAGGAGAGCTGGCGGGTTGCCAACTCCTTGGTCACGCTCTTCGGCCTGTGCGCGGTCGTGGGTATCCTCGCCATCATCGCCTTTGCTGCGCCTCTGGTGTCGGTAGTCGCGCCCGGCTTCGTGGCAAAGCGCAGCCCAGCCGCGGTCGCGGAGTGCGCGAGCTACGTGCGCCTGCTGGCGCCGATGGTCTTCTTCACCGTGCTGAGCGCGCTGTTCACCGCGGTCCTCCAGTCTCACCGCCACTTCACGGCGCCGGCCATGGCGTGGCTGGTGTACAACTTCGGCATCATCGGCGGCGCGTACGTCGGCGGCGGGTGGATCGCGCGCCGCCATCACAGCGATGTGCTGGGGCTGAAGGTGCTCTGCGCGGGCGTGGTCGTCGGCGCGATCTTGCTGGTAGCGGTGCAGATACCGTCGCTGCTCGCGCGCGGCTTCCGCTACCGGCCCTCGCTCGACCTCGGGCACCCAGGGGTGCGCGAGACGATTCGGCTGTTTGTGCCCTATGTGATCGGCCTGGCGTTCCCGCAAATCTGCCTGCTGTGGCTGCCGAACTTCTTCGGGTCGTACTTCCAGGAAGGAGCGGTCTCGAGCCTGCGCTACGCGAACCGGCTCGTCGTGCTGCCGCTCGGCTTGTTCGGGGTCGCGATCTCGACCGCGGCATTCCCGGTCATGGCCGAGCGGATCGCCGCCGGCGAGGTCGGGGAATTCCGCAAGCTGTGCTCGGGCACGCTGCGGGCGGTGTTCTTTTTCTCGGTGCCATCGGCGGCGGCCTTGCTGGTGCTCGCGGGGCCCATTCTGCGGCTGCTCTGGCGCAGCGGCAAGCTCGGAGAGGCCGGAATCGCGATGGCCGAATTCAGCCTGCTCTATTTCTCCTTCTCGCTCATCGGCCTGTCCGGGCTCAACATCCTGAACCGCGCGTTCTACTCGCTCAAGGACGCGCGCACCCCCCCGCTGGTGAGCATCGCCTGGGCGGCGGTGACGGCGCTCGGCGGCGTAGTCCTGATCATCACTGGCAGCCCGCTGAAGTACGCCGGGAGCGCGGCCGCGATGTCCGTCGGCTCGACGCTCGGCATGGTGGCGATGTTCGAGCTGCTGCGACGACGGCTGGGCGGAATTGACGGCAAGACCATCGCTTATTCATTCGTGCGAATCGTGATCGCATCGGCGGCTGCGGCAGTCGGGGCGTATTGGGTCTCCGCGTGGCTCGGCCAGCGGCTGGGCGTGCCGGTGACGCACTTCGCCGTCATCGCGCCAGACGTGGCCGGCTTGCCGCTCGCGCACGGGTCGAAGCTCGGGGTCGTGATCCAGGTGCTGGCGAGCCTGGGTTTCGGCGCCGTCGCATACCTGGCGGTGCTGCGGCTGCTGGGCGCGCCGGAGCTTGATAGCATTGGCCGCGCCGTGCGCGATCGCCGGCGCGCGAAAGCGGCCGCCGCCGTGCCGGCTTCCGGCGTTGGCGAGTGATACACTGCCGCTGGGCCGAAGCGAACTACCTTGGAACAATCCCTCATACGAAACTTCGGCATCGTCGCCCACATCGACCACGGCAAGTCCACGCTTGCCGACCGCCTGCTCGAGTTCACCGGCACGCTCACCGAGCGCGAGCGGCGCGACCAGGTGCTCGACCAGATGGAGTTGGAGCGCGAGCGCGGCATCACCATCAAAGCCAGCGCCATCCGCATGAGCTACGCCGCGCGCGACGGCCAGACCTATGTCCTGAACCTCATCGATACCCCCGGGCACGTGGATTTCGCCTACGAAGTCTCGCGCAGCCTGGCCGCGTGCGAGGGCGTGCTGCTGGTGGTTGACGCCGTGCAGGGCGTCGAGGCGCAGACCGTGGCCAACGCCGACCTGGCGATCGGCAGCGACCTCGAGGTCGTACCGGTCATCAACAAGATCGATCTCCCCAATGCCTCGCCGGAGCGCGTGCGGCTGGAGCTGAAGGACGTCATCGGCCTCGACGGCGCGTCGGCGCTGCTCGCCAGCGCCAAGGAGGGCGTGGGCATCGAGGAGGTGCTGGAGGCGGTGGTGGCGCACATTCCCGCGCCCCAGGGCGACCCCGATGCGCCGCTGCAAGCCCTCGTCTTCGACTCGCACTTCGACCCCTATCGCGGCATCATCGCCTATGTCCGCCTGCGCCAGGGCCACCTCGCCAAGGGCATGCGCATCCGCATGATGGCCACCGCCAAGGAGTTCGAGGTGGATGAGGTCGGCGTCTTCGGGCTGACGATGAAACCCGTGGAATCGCTGATCGCCGGCGAGGTGGGCTACATCGCCGCCGGCATCAAGGTTATCGGCGATGCCCGCGTCGGCGATACCGTCACCTCCGCCGACCGGCCAGCGGCGACGGCCTTGCCAGGTTACCGGGCGCTCAAGCCCATGGTGTTTTGCGGCCTGTACCCGACCGAGGGCGATGACTACTCGCCGCTGCGCGAGGCGCTGGAGCGGCTTCAGTTGAACGACGCCGCGCTCTCCTACGAGCCGGAGAGTTCCGCCGCGCTGGGGTTTGGGTTCCGTTGCGGGTTCCTCGGGCTGCTGCACATGGATATCGTGCAGGAGCGGCTGGAGCGCGAATATGGGCTGAGCCTGGTGGCGACCGCGCCGAGCGTCGTTTACCGCGTGCATCGCACCGATGGCGAAGTGGCGGAGATAGACAACCCCGCCCGGATGCCCGAGCCGCAATACCTGGACTTCATCGAAGAGCCGTGGGTCAAGGCGACCATCATGGCGCCCGCCGAATACGTCGGCCCGTGCCTCGAGCTGGCGCAGGAGCGGCGCGGCGAGTTCCGCAACATCGAGTATTCCAGCACCAACCGCGTCGTCATAACCTACGACCTGCCGCTGGCTGAGATTCTGCTCGATTTCTTCGACCAGCTCAAGTCGCGCACGCGCGGCTATGCGTCGCTCGATTATGACTTCGCGGGCTACCGCCAGGGCCAGCTGGTGAAGGTGCAGGTGCTGGTCAACGGCGATGCGGTGGACGCGCTGTCATTCGTGACCCATCGCGAGCGGGCGCAGGGCCGGGGACGGCGCGCAGTGGAGAAGCTGAAACAAGTGGTGCCGCGGCAGTTGTTCGAGGTGCGGTTGCAGGCGGCGATCAACTCGCGGGTCATCGCCTCGGAGACGGTGCGGGCGCTGCGCAAGAACGTCCTCGCCAAGTGCTACGGCGGCGATGTCACGCGCAAGCGCAAGCTGCTGGAGAAGCAGAAGGCGGGCAAGAAGCGCATGAAGCAGATCGGCAGCGTCGAGATCCCGCAGGAGGCGTTCCTGAGCGTCCTGCGGCTGGGCGATGACAGGGAATGAAGCCAGTGCACGAGGCGGAACCAGAGGGCCTGGACACGGGCGAATCGCGCTCTGCCGATGCGGCCGGCGACGGCGGGTCAGCGATCGGGATCTACGTTCACCTCCCGTTCTGCACCGGCAAGTGCCCGTATTGCAGCTTCAACTCGCGGCCCGCGCGCGACGGTCAGATCGAGACCTACCTGGTTGCGCTGGAGCGCGAGATCGAGCTGCGGGCAGGGAACAAAGTCGCCGCCAATACCGTCTATGTGGGTGGAGGCACGCCGACCATTCTCCCATCGGCAGCGCTGGGCGGCATGTTGCACAAGCTGCGCGCCGCGTTTCACGTTGACGACGACGCGGAGGTGACGATCGAGGCCAACCCCGAGTCGCTCGACCGCCGCGTGCTGGCTGAGCTGCGGGAAGCCGGCTTCAACCGGCTCAGCATCGGCGCGCAATCATTCGACGATGACACGCTGGCCGCCCTGGGCCGGCGCCACGATGCCGCGCGGGCCGCGGCGGCGGTGCGCGATGCGCGCTGCGCGGGCTGGGATAGCATATCGCTCGACCTGATATTCGGCGCGCCGGGGCAGTCCTTGGCGCGGTGGAGAGCGACCCTGCAACAGGCGATCCGCCTGCGCCCCGATCATGTCTCCGCCTACTGCTTGACGGTGGAGCCGGGCAGCGAGTTCCATCGCCGCGGGGTGGTTGGGGCGGGGGAGGAGGTCGAGCTGGAGATGCATGCTGCGGCGCGAAGCCTGCTGCGCGCGGCGGGATATGAGCAATACGAAATCTCGAATTTCGCGCTGGCGGGCCGCCGCTGCCGTCATAACGAGAAATACTGGCATGGCGACGACTACATCGGCCTTGGGGCGGGCGCGCATTCGTGCGTCTCGGGGGTGCGTTGGGCGAACGCCGCCAGTGCCGACGAGTATGCCGCCCTGTTGGCTCGCGGTGCCTTGCCCATCGCTTACGTCGAGCGCCTCAGCGCCAGGAGACGGATGGATGAGGAGCTCATCCTCGCCCTGCGCACCGCCGAGGGCGCGTCGCTGCCGCGACTGAGCGCACGGTGTGGCAGGGATGCCGAACGGGAATATAGAAGACAAATAGAGGATCTTAGGCGCGCGGGCCTGGCGGCGATCGAGGGCTCGCGGGTCGTCCTGACCGAGCAGGGCATGGCTCTCGCCAGCGAAGTGGCGGTAATGATTATGGCGTAGGGGCCGAAAGCAGGTGAAGAGATGAACCGAATAGTGGTTGTCGTCGCGGTAGCGTTGGTCGCGGCGTCGCTGGCGACGGCCGCATCAGCCGCGCAAGAGTCGGTGATCTATAGCGGCGACTTGAAAGCGGGTCCGCCTGGATTGACGCTGGGCTCGTGGGGCAGCGGCGCCCTCCAGGAGGTATCCGAGGTCCAGTTCCAGACCGGCAGCGTGCTCAAGCTCACCACGCAGGGCAATTACCAGGGCGGGCGGCTCTACCTCCAAACGCCGCTCGACATCTCCGGCTTCGCCAGCCAGCCTAATGGCTACATCGAGATGCAACTGCGCCCGTTCTACGCGAAGCCGCAGCCCAAGCCTGCCGAGGCCGCCTCGGGGACGGCGCGACCTCAGTCCACCGCCCCGGGCGCAGCCGCCCGTGGCACGACCGGCGCCACGCGCAGCGGGCTGCGCATAGGAATGGGAGGCTCGCGGCGCACGTCCGGGACGGGCGTTCCGGGCACGACCTCGCGCTCGGGCGGCATCTCAGGAGCTAGCCGGACGCGGAGCTTCGGAGGCCTATCATCGGGTGGCGCCTACGGACCCACCGGCAATCTGGGCGCAACGGGTTCGACGCGCGGCAGTCGCTGGTCGGTCGGCCAGCCCGGCGGCGCGTACGGTGGGGGCGGCTACGCCCCGGGCGCTTACGGGTCCGCAGGCTATGGTACGCGCGGAGCTTATGGCGGGTCGGGAGCGTATGGGTCCACAGCGCCCTATGGCCGGGCAGGCACCGGCGCACTCGGCGGCCGTCGCGGCTCCACCGCATACGGCACGCCTGGCCAGTACGGTCGCGGTGGTTACACGGCGCAGCGCCCCAGGAAGACTCAGCCTGAGACCGCGACCAAGCCGGAGACCCTTGCGCAAACGACGCCCGCGGCGCCGAGCGAGGCCGCCTTCCGCGCCGACGCTTTCCGCGTCGAGATTACGACCGACAAAGGGACGGCGGTGCTGCCCGCCTACTCCGTCTATCCGGGCAACAGCGAGGCCCCGGGGTGGGTCCGGGTCGGCTTTCCGCTCAGCCAGTTCAAAGGCGCCATTGGCGACAAGTTGACGCGCATCACCATCTTCGGCGATCGCCCCGATACGGTCTATATTGGCGAGGTCAAGCTGGCGCTCGAGACCGCGCAGCTCGATGCTCGCCCCGCGGCCTACCCGGCCAACACCAAGGTGGGCGAGCCGGTGACCTTCCTGGCCAATGCTCATGCTGGCCTGTCCCCGGTCCAGGCTGTGTGGGACTTCGGTCAGGTCTCGGGCGGTCAACCGCCGGTCGGCGGCGAGCGCGTGGTCAATGTCTTCAACCAGCCGGGCGAATATGAGGTCAGAGTCACAGTCTCCGACACCGCGGCCGCCAGCCCGGAGACGAAGACCTTCGCGGTCTTGGTTCGCGTGCGATAACCTACCGAGGTCCGTCTATTGTAGAGTTTCGGGTATTGCAGTGACACGCAAGACGCCAACGGCGTCTTGCCGGAGCGCGGCTTTCGCCCGCGCCCAACTCTTCCGGAATAGGGTTCGTGAGCACGATTTCCTCGTCGGGGCGTTGCTGCGGTAGTACACGAACCGCTGACGCGGCTTCGCCGCGTTCCGGAGCGCCGCACCGCGCCGCCGAATTAGCCGTGTCCTCCGTGATACACGAAACTCTATAGACCCGGATTATGCGTAAGGCAAGGAAAATGTCATTCCGAGCCCTTCGGCTTCGCTCAGAGCCTGCCCTGAGCAAGGCGAAGGGGTAGACTCCGCGAGGAATCCCCTATCGCTCCTTCAGCAACCCCGGTAGGGGACCGGCCGCTGGGGACAGTTACCTATTTCCCCAAGGGTTTCTGCTGTCCCCCTTCGGTTCTTTGCGGGAAATAGGTAACTGTCCCCAATCCTCCGGGGTGACATCACCCGTTGGGTGAGCGTGTCGCGCTCGATATGCATAATCTCGGATAGATCATTCATGCTTCTAGGCATTGTCGGCGGGCCGCTGCGGGCTTTCGCCACAGGGAGGCTCGTCAAATCCCCAGAACCTCACTGGACGGGGCTTTGCAGCGCAAATCGGCTAACCCGCATTATTCATGTCATTCCGAACGGAGCAAGGCGGAGTGAGGAATCCCCTACCAGGAAACGCCAACGATAGGGGATTCCTCGCTGTGCTCGGAATGACAGTGTGCACCCGCCACACGCTGGTGGTGAATAATCCAGGCTAATCCCAGATCGGCCCGCGCGAGGCAAACGCCTCCGGCCCGCAGGGCGCCCCGGCGCCGGCCGCCGCCCGTGTCCCCGTCGCTCGATCCCGCGCACGCGCGCCTTATCTGCCGCCTGAGCTTCGGCGCGCGCGAGCGCGGCCTCGACCTGTGGGCCGATGCAGCCTACCGGGCGGCGCTGCGAAGAGCTTGCAGCCCCTGCCCCCGTTTACTGGACGACGTGCAGCTCAATCATCGCTGCCCCGGCTTGCCGGGGCAGATTGAGCATGTCGGCATGCTCTGGCTCGATGGCAGCCGCGTCGTCTGTCGCCTCGAGGCGATATCGAGCGGCCCGCCGTCGTCGGAGTTCCCTGGCCCCGACCGCGTACGCTGTGTGGCGATCGTTGACCGGCCGGATGATGCCAATCCCCTGCGCCGCCAGGGATGGTCGGCGGCGCTGAGCCGAACCGTCGAGCGGTATCTCCGTCACGTCCCAATCCTGCCGCCGCTGAGCCGACCGGCGCGCGACACGCAGGCCCAGGTCGTCGCCATCGCGCCGCGCGGCAGTGCGTGCGGCCCGCAGGCGGCGTACCGCCTGACGCTCGCTTCTGATTTCATCGCCGAGGCGGCGCGGCCCGGGCAGTTCGTCTTGCTCGAGTGTGTCGCCGAGCCGGAGCGGCGCGCGTTCGCTGCCGCAAAGAGCCGACCGCGCGATGCCAACGCCGGGCGGTGCGCCGCCTGCGGCCTGACGGTTGACCCCAAGCTGCCGCTGCTGCGCCGGCCATTTGGGCTGCATCGCCTGACCGGGCCCGATTACGCGCCCGAGCGGCTCAGCGAGCAGCCGCCTTTCCCGCCCGACCTGGCGGCGATCATCGAGCCCGGCCGCGGCGCAACGTTCGACATCCTGTTCAGGATTGTGGGCCGGGGGACAAGCCGCCTGGCGCAGATGCGACCCGGTGAGCGGCTCTCGCTGCGCGGGCCATTGGGGCGGCCGGTCGGGATGCGGCCGGACCTCGATACCGCGGTGCTAGTCGCCGGCGGGATCGGGGTGGGCCCGCTTTTCGCCCTCGCCCAGGAACTGCGACGCCAGGGCCGCCGGGTCGAGGCTGTCCTCGGGGCGGCTGACCGGCAAGGCGCGCCGCTGACGCCGCCTGACTTCGAGGAGATCGGCGCTCACGCCATGCTGGTCACGGAGAAGGAGGATGGCCTGCTGATCACGCAGTATGTGGAGCGGAACCTATCGCGCTTGGCCTCGGGCGTGACCGAGATATTCGCGTGCGGCCCCGTGGGCATGTTGAGGGAGGTCGCCCGAATCGCGCCGCCGGGAATGAGGGTGCATGTGCTCATGGAGCAGCGGATGGCGTGCGGCATGGGGGTTTGCCGGGGCTGCGTGGTGCGCATGCGCTCTGAAGGGGGCCGGCCAATCTATCGCACCGTGTGTCGCGACGGGCCCGCATTTCGCGCCGAAGAAGTCGCCTGGGAGGAGATGGCAGCAACCACAGGGTGAGCCGATGATTCGCTACGACCGGCGTCAGCTCGCAGGCGGCGCACCGCCATGACCGACAAGCCCAAAGCAAGGCCCGCCCGCAGGCGGCGCACCGCCCGTCTCGATGTCACCCTCGCTGGCATCCGCCTGCGCACGCCGCTTATCGCAGCCTCGGGCATCTGGGGCTATGGCGAGGAGCACGTCCGCTTGCCGCAGCTCCGCCACCTGGGAGCCTTCGTCCTCAAGACCACCACGCTCCGTCCGCGCGCGGGCAATCCGCCGGGCGCGCGAACCGTCGAGACGCCCGCCGGCCTGGTGAACTCCATCGGGCTGGAGAACCCTGGCGTCGAAGCCTTCCTCGCCGACAAGCTGCCGCCTGCCCGCATGATGGGCTTACCATTGATCGCCAGCATCGCGGGCGAGACCGTCGGCGAGTTTGCGGAGCTGGCTGGACGCCTGGATGACGCGGAGGGGTTAGCCGCACTTGAGCTCAACATCTCTTGCCCCAATGTCGAGCGCCACGGCATGGCGTTTGGCGCCGATGCGGAATCCGCAGCGGCGGTCGTGACCGCGTGCCGCGCGCGCTGGCGGCGGCCGCTCATCGCCAAGCTGACGCCGAATGTCACCGACATCGCTGTGATCGCCGTCGCCTGCGAGCGCGCCGGCGCCGACATTCTCTCGCTGGTGAATACATTCACCGCGATGTGCATTGACGTCCGCACGCGGCGGCCGCTGCTGGGGGCGAACTTCGGCGGGCTGTCGGGGCCGGCGATACGGCCGGCGGCGGTGCTGCGCACCTATCGCGTCGCGCAGGCGGTGAAGGTTCCGGTCATCGGCATGGGCGGCGCGTGGGATGCGGACGACGCGCTGGAGTTCATGATTGCGGGGGCGACGGCGGTCGGGTTAGGCACGTGCCTGCTGGCAGCGCCTGACAAACCCCGCGAGATCGCGGACGGCATGCGCGCATTCCTGCGGCAGCAGGGCATCGCGTCAGCGCGGGAGATCATCGGCGCCGTGAAACTGAACCCTGCGCCCGCTCCAGACACTTCGTATTCATGACTGGGGATAGTCCCTATGAGGCCAGCCTGCCTGGCAGCGCGGTCACCACGCGGGGACTGTCCCTTGAGCAGTCATTCGCACAGCACCCGCAGCACCTCCTGCGCGATGAGCAAGTGCCCGGTGCGGTTGGGGTGCACCGGCTCGGGGCAGTAGGTGTCCGCCGGCCGGTGTTTCAGTTGCCGCTCGAACGTCGGCTGAAGCCGCGCCAGGCGCGCGCCGAACTTCCGCGCCATGTCCTCGACCGTCGCGACATATTCCGGCAGCAGGTTGAGGACGATGGAGCGGAATGACTGCCCCGAGCGATCGTCGCTGATGTAGAACGGCGTGATGAGAATCATGCGCGGCTTGATCGTCGCCGCGGCGCGCGTCAGGATCGCGTCATAAGTCTCGCGGAAGCGGTCGGGTGCGACCCCGTTCTGCCGGTCCGCTAGATAGTTGTGCAGGTCGTTGATCCCGATCTTGACGCTCAGCCAATCGGGCGCCTCGCGGATGACGTCGTCCTCCCAGCGGTCACGCAGATCGGTGACCTTATTGCCGCCGATGCCCTTGTTGACCCAGGTGATGCGCCGCTCCGGCCACGCGCCGATGATCAGGTCGTGGAGCGACTTGACGTAACCGTCTCCCAGCGGCGCGGCGACGTCGCGGCGCCCGCAGTCGGTAATGCTGTCGCCGGTGAAGAGAACCTTCTGCCCGTCCTGCAAGCAAAGATCAGCCATGTCGTGTCACACCCTCCGATAGTGCGTCGCCGGCGCTAGACCCGGATTATGCGTAAGGCAAGGAAAATGTCATTCCGAGCGAAGCGAGGAATCCCCTATCGCCCCTTCAGCAACCCCGGTAGGGGAGCGGCCGCTGGGGACAGTTACCTATTTCCCCAAGGGTTTCTGCTGCCCCCTTCGGTTCTTTGCGGGAAATAGGTAACTGTCCCCAATCCTCCGGGGTGACATCACCCGTTAGGTGA
>Ga0315280_10011724_pt1 | contig 10721 bp, 6 predicted proteins | sample YL17G06_40_MG_FD_203697 | JGI IMG/M metagenome (GOLD analysis project Ga0315280, IMG submission 203697) | Sediment microbial communities from Yellowstone Lake, YNP, Wyoming, USA - YL17G06_40 | ecosystem: Environmental > Aquatic > Freshwater > Lake > Sediment | place: USA: Wyoming | collected... | reverse complement strand
GTCTAGGACCATCGTGGCAATCGTCAGCACGTCCTCGAGGAAGTGCAGCAGCCCGTGGACGATGGCACCGACGACGAAGAAGATGATCACAAGGATGACCCATTCATCGATTCCGAAGACCTTCGACGGGAGGAACAACGAAGCGACCAGCGCAACGACTGCGCCGATTACCGCGCCCCAGCACTCCGGCCCATGGGATCTCTCTCATCGGCTTCAGGAACAGGGTCAGGGCGAGCACGACCATGACAACGAGTGTGAACCATTTGACTGTCTCCTCAGTCCCAACGATGAACGCCATCACGAACATAGCAGCGCCGAGGATGAAGGCGAAGAACGTCCCGACCTCGTCCCAGTGAGAATCGTCCCGATGGCCGTACAATGCGACGGCTATCGACAAGAGACCCCCTATGATCAACGCAGCCGCCGGCAGTGGTTCCTTGGCAAGGAACGACAGGTCCACCATTGACACTGGATGGTCAAGTGTGGTACTTTATGATTCCTCGGGCATCAATCGTCGCCCAGTCCCGGATGCGACCTCTGGTAGAAGTCCATGATCTCCCAATCCGAAATCCTGCCCTCGTCTCTGTCCCTGAGAGCGAGGGCGAGAGAGCGAGCATATGCCGACACTATCTCCGAGCATGATGGCTCGCCTTGAAGGCTGGAGACCTCGAACCTGCCGGCTTTCACCTTACCTTCGAAGGACCCGATCAATTTAGTGCCCTGGAAGATGGCATGGCACCCCGTTTCGGGAAGAAGGTCGCGACAGCTCGCGCGCAGGAACTGCGTCAGGTTGTCCTCGGGCGACAGGACGACCCTCTCGGAGAATGCGGTCTTTCCAAGCCTGGAAAATGCTTCTTTGCTTGCCCAATGCAACGAGCCCGAACCTCTGAGCAAGAACCCCTTGACGAGGAACTCCTCTTTCTCCAGTCTCCTGAGGGCATGCCTGATCTCGCGCATGGGTATCTCGTGTCCTAGAAGCATCCCGAGAGACTCGGCGGTCATGATGCCATAGTTCTCGAACAGACGCCGCATGATCTGGGTCCAGGCGGCCTCCCTGGATACCCTCTGCCTCTTGGTAGATACGTAGGCGAGTGCAGAGTCGAGGTATATCCTCGAGGAAGTGTAGAGCGACTTCATGGCTTCCACAGTATCCTCTCTCCCTAGAGGGGAGAGGTCAAGCAAACGATCGCGTTTGACCGGCTGCTGGTCCTTGACAATCCTGAGCACCAACTTCTCATCGGCCGAGAGGTCTGTCTGTCTGGCCGATCTGTAGAGGCCGGCCTCCTCCAGCCTGCAGTATCCGACCCTGTCGGGAACGATATGCCCTCGGACGACTGCGCCCCGCTTGTGCAGCCTCTGCAACGACTCGAATTTCCTCACTCTCAGCAGGGCCTCCGCATTCGACCTGAGGCCTCCGAACTGCGCCAAGGCATCGTCCATGTCACGGAGCTTCGAATCCTCATCCAGGTTCTGCAAGGAGAAGACGACATCCAGAATCTCGTTCCTGTCGAAGCACTGGGTTGCGAGATTGCCTTTGACGAGCATGCCGTTGGATTCCGCATACCCCCTTCTGAGGAACTCCTCCTTCACGCTCGCGTCAAGATGCTCCACATCCGAGCCGAACACGCCGGTGACGCGGACGATCTCGACACCAAGAGAGTTGTAGAACGGCATCATCTCGTCTATCGAATCCATCAGCTGGCCGAACAATCCAGGTTCTTCGAGCTGAACATCTCTTACCTCGACGGAGCCCGCCAGGAGCCATTTCTCGATCATCCCCACGATTCGGCCCTTGCGTACGAGCGGGTATATCCAGGCCTCGCCGAATCGCGACGATATCTCGGTCCATTTGTCGCTCAGGAACGAGTCGTATAGGGACAGTATCCTCAACTTGTCGTCTCGTGGACGCGCTTCGTCCAGCAGCCTGACCTCGTCGGAGAGAACGAACATCTCAGTCCTCTCAAGGCCGACAGTTACGCTCTTCGCGCCCACCTTTACGAGGAGTGTTGAGGCCTCGTCAGGCTCGATATCGAGATAGCTGGCCGCCTGCATCGCGGTGAGCGGCCCGAATCCCTTCAGGTAGCGCTTCAGGACGCGATCGAATGGCCCTTCTGTCTCTGGCTCGATTTCGCAGACGGTATAGATATTCCTGGTGCTCCACGATTCGGCCTCGTCGTATTCTCTGAGCAGATACCCTTTCCTGTCCAGCGAATCGAAATGCTCCCTCATGGCATCCGGCGGAAAGCCAGATGCTTCCGCGATCTGGAGGAATGTCCCGGATCGCATCTTCCTGATGACCCTGAGCAGCTCAGCCTCGTACTTGTCGGGAAGCACGCGACGGTAGACCCCTAGATAGTAAGGGGCGTCCTCAGAGAGGACATACCTCAGCCGCCCGCGGACGAACCTGCCAAGGAGTATCTCGCCGTTCCTTCTCAGCTCTCCGAACTCCTCCCTATCGAAGTTCTCGACCCGCTGGAAGACGTCGTAGATCATTCCAGCTTCCCCGAACTTCTCGAAGTACTTCCTTGTCGACTCTACCTTCGAGAACTGTTTCCGCTCGCTGTACGACCGGATCGTCTCCCTGTCGAACACCAGTTGGCCGTCCGACTTCAGACGCAGGTAGTCCCTGGCCAACATGTACTGCTGCTGCTCGCCAACGACGAACCTGCCTGCCACCACCTCTTCGGTCGAGGCCAGCTCATGGAGCGCCTCGTCCGCCTCGTGCTCGGGTATTCCGACTTCATACGCCATGTCTTCCACCGTTATCGGCGCGTGATATGCAATGTGCCGCACCACAGCTCCCAGCAGACAATCCTTGCGAGGCCTCGGCTCGAAGACCGATTTGGAATAGAGGTACGTGTCCCCTTTCACTTCCGAACGGTAGATCTCGTTTGAGGATTCGAGGCGCCTCACGGCCTCCTTGACTTCCTCCTTGGGGAGCCTCAGATGCTCCGACAGTTCTTGCTGGCTCCTCTGACCTTTGGACAGTGAGTGGATGACCGCGTCTTCGACGGGACCGTAATGCATCTTCCTTTGATGCAGGGAGGCATAGAGAGCATAATCCTCAGCGGCGACGTAGACATCCTCGCCTGCCCAAACCGACCTGACCTTTCCTTCGCGCAGCAGTTCCGCGGCCCATGTTCGGAGCCTGTCGAAAGGCTCCTTGGAGTGGACGAAGATGTTCTCGCCTTTCTCCCGGAACAGGTTCATGGGCCCCACCTTCCTCAGCGCGTCGAGTATGTCCTGCTTCGAAGTTATCCTCGGGAACTTCGCGCCGAAGTACTCCTCGACATTCTCCGGCTCGAACTGGTACTCGGCGATGGCCTCTTCCCCGAGTGCGCGCGCGAGCACCTTTCTGTGGAGCTCTCTCAGGAGCATGCTCCGGTCCTCCATCAGCACGATGTCCGAGACCCCGACGAGGATCACATTGTGAGCGAACGGAGATGGGACCCCCGAGAACGGGAGGTAGTCCAGCACCCGTTTGCCGTTCTCGATGCTGGACAGCACCTCCTTCGCGTGCTCCAGGTCCATGACCTCCGTCAGGATTTCCTCGTACGTCTCCGCTATGACTGGGAAATCCTCCAGCTCGTGAAGCGCGTCGAGAAGTCTGCTGGAGCGCAGCTGCTGGCGAGCGACCGAGAGTTCTCTTCCCTTGTAGTTCTTGAGGACCATGAAACTCCTGGTCGCCGTGTGCCTGAAACGCTGGGCGAAGAGTTCGGAATCTCTGACAGCACTCCTGAGGATTTGCTCAAGACCTTCGGCCTTGAGCATCGTCCCGAGATCCTCGAGCCTGAAGCTGCGAGGAGCGGTCAGCATAAAGCTGTCATCGGTCACGGAGACCGTGACATTGGATTTCAGCTTTCCAGATAGCGAGTGAGCATAGGCTCGGCTCAAAGCGTCGTTGACGCGCCTGCCGAAGGGGAAATGGAATATGGCGCTCTTGTTCCCAGAGGCGTCAACATAACCCTCAATCAGAAGCCTCGAATCAGTCGGTATCTTCGCGACCATCTTCTGCTCTTTGAAGTAGTTCACGATCGTCGTGGCAGAACCACCGTCGACATCGAACTCCTCCCTCAGCCAGGACTCCATTTCTTGGGAGTTCATATTGCCGAGGCGGTCTTCGACCTCCGACCTGAAACGGCCGACCGCGACGGAGAGGTCGAAGCTCCTGGGCAGCATCTCCCCGGTCCACGAGGGCACCGTCGGCTTTCTGCCACTCGCACTTCTGACGAATACCTTCGTTCCCTTGGACTTGACGAATTCGTAGCTGCGGCCGCCCAGGACGAATATGTCGCCCTGGGAAAGGCGCTCCACGAACTTCTCCGATAGGGAGCCTATCGGGATGCCGCGATCAGAGTACACCTTGTAGTCGGCCTCTTCTGGGATCGTTCCCTGGTTGAGATAGTATATCATTCGTGAGCCGCGCTTCCTGCCGAAGGTCCTTTCCTTCTCGTCGTACCAGAGCTTCGAGTATATCCCTTCGAACTCGTTCTTTCCTCCGAGGTATCTCAGAACGCTCTCCATTCCTGCCATCGTCAAATCCTTGTAGCAGTATGCACGGCGGATCAGAGCGAACGCATCGTCGACGGACCACTTACGCTCTATGGACATGCCGACCAGCAGCTGCGACAAGACATCCAGAGAGTTTCTCGGGATCGTGACGCGGTCTATCATTTTCTTGTGAGCGGCGCGACACAGTACCGCGCACTCCACGAGATCGTCGCTCTCGAAGACCACGATCCTCCCCTTCGAAGTTCCGCCGTACTGGTGGCCAGCTCTTCCGACACGCTGCAGACCTTTCGCGACCGACTTCGGAGAGCCGATCTGGACCACCAGGTCGATGGACCCGATATCGATCCCGAGCTCGAGAGAAGTGGACGAAACTACGGACCTCATCAGCCCATTCCGAAGACTGCCCTCGACGTCCATCCTGGTCTCGCGGCTAAGGCTGCCGTGATGAGTCCCGATGTTCTCGAGCCCGCGCTCCTTCAGCTTGTAGACGACGCTCTCTGCCCCACTTCTGGTGTTCGTGAACACCAGGGTCGTCTTGTGCTCGTCAATCATCTCCTTCAGCATGTCGTACATCTTCGAGTTGACCACCTCGAATGAAAGAGAGGTCATGTCCTTGGCGGGACAGAGCACCCGAAGGTCAAGGGCGCGCTGAGCGTACACCTCGACGATGTTCACGTCCCTGGGCTTCCCGTCCCTCAGGCCTACCAGGTACTCGGCCACCTGGTCCAAAGGGGCCACCGTGGCGGACAGGCCAATCCGAACGAACTCCCTTTGGCAGAAACTCTGCAGCCTCTCGACCGCGACGGAAAGGGCAACTCCTCGCTTCGAATCGCAGATCTCGTGGACCTCGTCCACGATGACGTAGTCGACGCCCTCGAACTTGGTACTGAAGACGGGGGTGGAGAGCACGAGCGAGAGCGATTCGGGTGTCGTGATGAAGATGTGCGGCGGAGACCTGGCCTGTTTCTGCCTCTCGCTTGGAAGGGTATCTCCCGTCCGGACCGCCACCTTCACACCTGGAGGCTCCAGCCCCCTGGCTCTAAACAGGTCTGATATCTCCCCAAGGGGTTTGATCAGGTTCTCGTTGATGTCGTTGGCCAGCGCTTTCAGCGGAGACACGTAGACGGCGTATATCCTTTCCTCAAGCCTGCCTTGGCCAGCGAGCAGGATGAGCTCGTTCAGGATGGACAGGAAGGCCGTTAGCGTCTTGCCGGAGCCAGTTGGTGAGGAGACCAGAACATTCTTCCTTGCGTGTATGAGCGGGACCGCCATGGCCTGGGCCTCGGTGACCTCTCCGAACTTACCCCTGAACCACTCTGACACGATCGGATGCATGACGGAGAGCACGTCTTCCGTCTTCCTCTTCTCAGTAATCTTGGTGATCATATTGCCTGACCGTCGATCCCGCTTCGTTATTCGGTGCCTGCATATAGACGTTTCCAGAGGGACGAAAGAATGTGGGGGACCGGCAAACGTATTTATGGGCACTAGCTGATGATGAGGAGAAGTTGGTGACAGATGGCCAGCAACATCGTTTCGGACAGAAGACTGATGGTGCCGATACTCGTTTTTCTTATGCTCGCGACGACCGTCATCTGCTTTCTGCATGTCGCTGAGAATCCTGAGCCCGTTCTCAAAGCTCGCACTTTGCAGGCTTGGCCTTCGGGCACGATAGTCGTCAATGTGACCGATGAGGCGGGCAGGAAGATCGGAGGTGCCACGGTCAGGACCATCGGAAACGGAATCCTCTGGCAAAACCAGACAGGAAGCGACGGATCGGTCACAATTGGCCTGCTTCCTGCCGACGACAACGTCACGAACGGCCTGACGTACCAAGTCAATGCCAGCATGTCGGGATACAGAGACAGCAACAACGTGTTCCAGAACGTCAGCGAGAACAGGACGGAATATGTCACGCTGGTCGTGTTCGGCGGCTCGATCCTCGGAACAGTCACGACTTCGTCTGGCGGGACAATGGTGCCGGTGGAAGGTGCCAATGTCTCAATAGCCTCATTGGGATACTCGACGATCGTTTCTCCGGCCAGCGGTGCCTACAAGCTCGATGGCATCCCCGCGGGAACACATTCTGTGACTGCGAATGCTTCCGGATTCGTCCCCAGCTCGCAGGACGTCCTAATGCAGCTCGGCGGAAGCGTCCTCCTGAACTTCGTCCTGATATCGCAAAACGGTTCGATCTCCGGTCACGTCTACCATGCCACTCTCCACACACCATTGAACAACACGAATGTATCAGTCCAGATCGGCTTCTTCACAATCACCGTCGTGAGTGGAAGTGACGGGAGCTTCAATCTCACGAACATACCCGAAAGAACCTACACGCTGACGGCCGAGAAGAAAGGGTTCCTCTCAGGCACCGTCGCTGATGTGGTTGTCACGAGGGGCAACAGAACGGCGGGTGTGGACTTCAACCTCACGGAAAAACCCACAAGACTCTACGGAGTCGTGCGATCGGGAACTCGTCTGCTTGTCGGGGCGAATGTTTCTGTCGTTGGCACTTCTGTATTCAACCTCTCCGGTCCTGACGGCAACTACGAGATCGCGAACCTCACGGCTGGCACGTACACCATAACGGCATCATCGCCTCTCTACGAGACCGCGATCTTTCCGGATGTCGTTATCCCTGAGGGAGGAGAGACCCAGCTGAACATCAACCTAACAGGCCTCCCAGGCGCCATCATCAGCGGGGTGATCGTCGATGCTGACACCAATCAGCCGCTGGCATATGTCCTCGTGACGATAGTTGACATCCATCCTCCGAGACCCGGCGTCTCCACGGACATCAACGGGGCCTACGGACTGCCTGGCCTTGAAGCAGGCAACTACACTGTTCGATTCGAGAAGACCGGGTACCGGCCGCTGGAAATCTCGCACATAAATGTGACAAAGGACGGGACGACGATCCAGAACGTCGAGATGGTCCCGCTTCGCAAAGGCTTCGAGGGGTTCATACCAGGCTTTGACGTCCCGCATTCCATGATGTTGCTGGCGCTCTGCCTCACGATTATCATCCTCGCACTGGCGGTGTACCTCCGCCACAGAAGCTTCGAGACTCCTGGCAGCGGGCCGGCTGTCTACGACCAAGAAGAGGAGGTAGAAGAGGGCCGAGAGGCCGAAGAGGAGAAGACGGAAGAGCCCTCAGAAGCTCAGGATCTCAATCAGAGGAAAGCGAGGAAATTGAAGGGAAGCGGGGAATGACCCCGCTCGTTGTTGTCTCTAGGCAAGGCCGAGCTTCGCCCGGGCCTTCTTCTCGTTTTCTTTGACCTTCAGGTTCACATCTGCATACAGGCTGTTGCCGTGCGCATCTATCGCCACGGTCAGAGGACCGAAGTTCTCGGCATTCATGATCCATATCGCCTCGGGCATCCCCAGCTCGAACCACTCGACCCCTGAGACGCTCTTGATGCCTTTGGCGGCCAGCACAGCAGCGCCCCCCGTGATCGCGAGGTAAACGCACCCGAACTTCTTCATGGCGTCTACGGTGGGCTGGGACATTCCTCCCTTGCCAAGGATCGCGCCCGGCCTGAACTTCTCGATGAACTGAGGCTCCAGCGAGTTCATCCTCGAGGACGTGGTCGGTCCAGCGGCAACTGCCTCCCACTTGTCCCCGACCTTCCTCATGATCGGGCCACAGTGAAACATCGCCGAACCCTTGAACTCGACGGGGGGTTTCTTGCCCTTCTCCAGGCCTTCCAGAGCATGAAGATGGACCTCGTCCCTCCCTGTGTATATGACGCCGTCCAGATAGACCGTTTCGCCAAGCTTCAGCGCGCGCACATCGCTCTCCGAGAGCGGTGTTTTCAACTTCTTTGGCATGTTGATCACCTCTCGTGTGTCGGATAGGCCGTCTTCCCATCCGGATAAATCCTGACGGTCCCACGCCTCCCAGCCCAACACTGAACGTTCAATCCCACTGGCAGGCTGGCCGTGTGGCAATACGCAAATTCGATGTTGACCCCAAGACAGGTTGCCTTGCCGCCGAGGCCCATCGGGCCTATTCCGAGCATGTTGATCGCCTCGAGGAGTTCTGTCTCCAGCTTCGCGATCTCAGGGTCCTTGTTGTGCTCGTTGATAGGTCTGAGCAAGGCCTCTTTCGCGATCTTCATCGCGATGTCGGAGGAGCCACCGATACCCACGCCCAATATCGTCGGCGGGCAGGGGTTGCTTCCGGCTCTGAGGACCGCGTTGAGCACGAACTCCTTGATCCCCTTCAGGCCCTGGCTGGGGGTCAGCATCGCGAGCTGGCTCATGTTCTCGGAGCCCGCACCCTTCGTCATGACGGTGATCTCGATGTAGTCCTTGTCGTGTAGCTTCCAGTTGATGTACGGATGCCTCTTGCCCACGTTGTCGCCTGGGTTCTTCCTCGTGATCGGGTGCACTGCGTTCGGTCTCAAGGGCACCACCTTTGTGGCCTTCCTCACCCCTTCGACTATCCCCTTCGCGACATCGATCTTGCAGTCCTTCGGGACAGTTGCGTAGAATATCGTCACGCCGGTGTCCTGGCACATGGGCGTGTTCCCCTTGAGCGCCATGTCGATGTTATCCACGATCGCCTTCAGCTGCATCTTCGGGACCTCGTCCGACTCCGCGGCGTACGCCTTCCTCAGTGCTTCCTCGACGTCCCGCGGGAGCTTGACGACGGTCTTTCTGAGCAGCTCGACGGTTGCGTCCGTCACGTCCCCCTCAGTAACCATAACTATCCAAGCCTCGTGCCTGGGAATGAGACAGAAGAATTAATGCCTTTGGTTGGAACGGCTCTGTAACAGGTCGGAAACGAGACGACTACCAACTGTCGCTCAGGACGTACGCCCCGACCTTCGTCTTCACGAACCGGACCTGTTCCCCTTTTCGGGAGAAGCCGGACGGCTTTTTGACATCCAACGGAGTCATCGTCTCAGGGTCCAGTACCTGCAGCTCATTGGCCTTTTCCATCAAGACGACCGCCTTGACGACCTTGGAACTGGACTGCACGAGCGCGCACTCATGGGGTTCTTTGAACTTCAGCGCGCGCTCCTCCCCGGACACGAGGTCGATGCCGTGGATCACGCCTCTGGACATGCTGCGAACATAGTATTCTCTTCCTTGATAGCCCACGATGTCGCCATCAGAGAAAGACGGCATACGGACCAGGTATGTCATTCTATAGATGTCCTTGCCGTCTCGCCTGCCCCAGAGGCTTGACGATTCCTTGAACTCCGCACAGAGAGAATCCTGAAGTTCCCGCGCGACTGTCCGAGCAGCCGGTATCGTGCTGAAGTAGAAGTCGAGCCCGCCCTTGACGCGGTCGATCTTGCTCACGAACACCTCGCGGCTACCCTTTCGCATGGAGGCGACCCTGTCCTTGACCAGCCGCTCAACCTCCCGCTCCTTCTGCTCCGGCAATGAGCGCTCAGGGCCTCTCACCTGAAGAATGGCTTCGTAGTACTTGCCCTGCATCTTCGAGCATTGGGTGCAGGAACCGCGCTTCAGCCGGACTATCGTCTCAAGCTCACGCTCGAAGCCGTGGCCTTCGACGGACAGGAGGACCGACACAGCTGCCTCGAGGTTCCTCTCGTCCCTCTCTTCCAGCTTCACGCGCAAGTCCGTGACCTTCGCTCCCTTGGGGACGATTAGGGAGCGCTCAATCGCGCGTTCGGCAGCCTCCCTGACAGAGCCGATATCCTCCCACCCGCGATCGGTGAGCGTCGAAGAGCAGTGAGCGCAGAGCGTGAGATCGACATGATCCGGAATGGAGGGTTGAACATGCTTCTTCGAGTAACACTCCTCGCACAGCGAACCTATCAGCTCGCCCTCACGCCCGCACTCGACGCAGAACACTCACATCATCCTCGCCATCTGGGCGTGAGGGACCCCACCAATCACGAGGACGCTGTCCGGGTCGACGAAGCCGCGCCTGATGGCGATCTCGAGCGTCTTTTCGCCCACGAGGTTCGCGATGGTGGCCATCTCGAGCCTGTTCACGAGCATGTCCTCGTCCCCCGAGTCGCCCTTGTAGAAACCCTCGGAGACGTGTATTTTGAGCTCCTCGGACCGAAAGGTCTTGCCGATGATATCCCAGTCGCAGGCGGCCACGAGCACTTCCGGGCCCCGCCTGTAGACCTTGACGCTGATCATCCGATGCGCTCCTCGCTCGCGAGCTTGAAGTATCCCGGCTGGGGCGAATAGACCTCGCCAGCGTCACTGAGCCTCTT
>Ga0315280_10011723_pt1 | contig 10721 bp, 14 predicted proteins | sample YL17G06_40_MG_FD_203697 | JGI IMG/M metagenome (GOLD analysis project Ga0315280, IMG submission 203697) | Sediment microbial communities from Yellowstone Lake, YNP, Wyoming, USA - YL17G06_40 | ecosystem: Environmental > Aquatic > Freshwater > Lake > Sediment | place: USA: Wyoming | collected... | reverse complement strand
GAAGCCCGAGAATTCGGCTTCCTAGGCATGGCAGAATGGTGCGGCCACCGGGACGCATACTCAATTGGGTTCGAAACCACATTGCCCCTTGGACTTGCTCCTCCAGCAGAATGGTGGACCGGGCGGGGTTCACACCCATTAGGGTTCAAAACCGCCTATCCGACGTCTCGAAATGAAACTACTTGCGAACCCTGCTCGCCTCTGGCCCTTGCATGTTGAAGGTTATTTCGTGCGAAACCCTATCCCCTGTAAGCGGGTCCTGAAACTGAAGATCCGTCTTCCCAACCACTATGGTGTCCCTGTGCGTGCTAGGGAATGTAGTCTGTATTCGACCATATCGATCTTCTGTGGGGACTTCTGTGATGGTACCAGTCAGGCGTTTGTTCTCTCCCTTCTCTCTCCATCGATCCTCCAGGTCTCTCGGTCTCAGTCTCCAAGGATGGTATTTGGCTTTGCCGTACAATTCTCTAAAGAGGTTCCTAGCTTCGGAAATGTCGCCTTGAATATATGTCTCTTTAGCAAGCTCGAATGACATGCGGGAGTCAATGACATGTCGGACAGCTAGTTGAAGTAGATCTGTGCTGGTGTTCTGTACTTAAGGCTTCGATGGGGCTTGTTGTTGTAGTATTTCCTGAATTGATGAATGTCGCTGAATCTTGGATAGTAGCGTTCAAAGGTCTGGAAGAATCGTTCGATCTTGCCTTGCGTGGTAGGTTTTCCGATGGAACCGAGTATGTGCTCTATTCCATAGCTTTCGCAGGAGGTTGTGAATCTGCCTGGGCCGTCGTCGCTCCAGTATTGCGTGCCATGATCTGAAAGGATTTGCTCTGGGATTCTGCCGTCTGATAACGCCAGTTCCAGTGTCTCCAGAACATTGTCCGTTGTGGCTTCAGGGTATAGGCCTGCGGCCGGAAGGTATCTGGAGCAGTCGTCTAGGAAAGCGATTAGGTATTGGTCGCTGTATTCGGTGATGTCTGTCTGCCAGAGGCTATCAGGATACGGCCTGGCGAACCTGATGAAGGTCCGTTGCTTTCTGGGCTTGTATGGGTTTGTGATGAAGCCGTTGCGTTTGAGGATCGTGTATGCGGAGCCGCAGCTTACTTTGATGGCTTCCTGCTGGCAGAGGTATGCGGCGATGGCTTCGTGGCACCATCCCTCCCGCTGCCTGATGTCGATGACGCGGCGAATCGTTGCCTCAGGCAGGTGGTGAATGGTGTGGGGTCTTCTGGGCGTGTCTACCAGCCCAGCCCATCCTTTCCACTGGAACCGTGTCCACCAGTCATGAACCGTGCTCTTCGGTATCCTCGCATGTTCTGAGACTCTTCTCAGGGTCCAGTCTTCCAGAAGCTTCCTAACGCACCATCTGCGAAGCTTCTGTTTGTCTCTTTCTCGATCCATCATCTGGGCACACTTTCAATGCGTTAGCCCAGCTTGTCCGAAATGTCTTTGACTTCTGCAAAAGCAAGAGACAGCCGGATAAGACACTTCTACCTCAGAATCAAGGGGAGAAGAGGACACAAAATAGCCATAGTAGCCACGGCAAAGAAGCTGCTCAAAATCATATGGCACCTCCTAGTAACGGGAGAAGAATACGTAGACCAAAACTACGTGAAGAAGACTGTGAAAAAGTCAAGGAAAGAAACCATCAAAATAGCACTGGAAGAAGCCATACCTCTGCTGAGACAAGCAGGATACACAGTCATAGGACCGGGCTAGGAAGGCAAAAGACATTCTGGGAATTCATCCAAAGAAGCATCGCGACAATGACCGCTTCTATCCGGATTTTCCTCCAAGGTTTCCAGATAGGAGGGTGCGAGGCTCAAGCCATATTGACCTCTACGTGTCAACCCAAAGAATAACGGGACAACCCCGCGCGCAGATTATGGCAACCTTCTCCTACCGCCAAGCATTCCGTAGTGCGGCCGCGCGCCGGCCGGCCCCTAAGAGCCACGTAAGCCAGGTCCTCCTCACAGAAGCCATAGTCGCATATGGAAGAGTTCAACACGGAACAACCAGCAACCTCACAAGCCTAGCAGAACTCATCTGAAAAAGAGGATGAGCAAACTGATTGAAAGCCTCCTATAGTCTTATATCTTTTCTTGCGGCAATAAAGTAGTTTCAGAAGTAAATTATCTGGTGATAGTAGGGTTGGTTGAGAGGATCCCAACGGGAATCGATGGCTTAGATAAAATTATTGAAGGTGGCCTTCCCAGAGATAGTCTTATTCTTTTGGCCGGTAACCCCGGTGCGGGCAAAACAGTCTTCTCAGCCCAGTATCTGGCCAAGGGCGCTGAATTGAATGAGCCCGGCGTATATGCCAGCTTTGCCGAGGGTAAGGAAGCTTTCATGAAGAACTTAAGCAGGCATTTGGGCGTGGACTTCAAGAGGCTTGAGGTTGATGGGAAGTTTAAGTTCCTAGATTTCACTGCTATGAAGGAGGAGGGCATATCCGCAATCCTAGAGGCGATTCTAAGCGAGGTTCAAGCCCTAAAGGCTAGGAGGCTTGTAATAGACAGTTTCTCAGCCATGGCTCAGGCCTTCAAGGAACCTATAGAAGTCAGAATCGTAATTAACGTCGTGCTAGGTAAAATCGTTAGGCAGATGGATTGTACAACCGTCATGGTAGAGGAGGTTCCCATAGGCAAATCCAAAATTGGCTTTGGAATGGAGGAGTTCGTGGCTGACGGCGTAGTAACGCTTAGGGCAGGCGAGTTGGAGGGCCGCTTGCTCAGGGATTTGGAGCTCGTTAAGCTTAGGGGTACGGAGCTGAAGGAGCGGAGGCTCGTCTTCACGCTTAAGGGCGGATTCAAAGCCTTCCCGCCCTTCACACCTAGGCCCATCGAGAAGCCTAAACGGTTCCAGCCTATCTCAGACCCGCCAGATAAATACTCAACGGGTTCAAGGGATTTGGATGAAGCTTTGGGCGGCGGAGTGTCTAGAGGCTCGACCATACTCTTGGAGGTGGATGAGAAGATATCCACGCTTGAGTACCATTTGTTTGTGGCTCTGATGGCTACTAACTTAGCACTTCAAGGTAGGGGCGTGGTGATAGTTCCTAGCAGCGGGGTCGACCCTGGGATGATGCACAAGTATATTGATGTTTACGGTGGAACCGAGGAGGAGTTTAGCCGTTACGTGAGGATAATTATGGCGAAGAGTCTCACACCGCCTAAGGATCGGCCTAACGTAATCGTTGTGAAGGGAGAGGATTGGAGAGAAGACTTGGATAAAGCAGTTAAGATGAGCGAGGAGCTCACCGCCGAAACTGGTCAACCTAACCTTTCGATTGTTGGTACGGATACGTTGATAACCCTCTACGGCGAAGAGCGGTGCGAAGAAATCTTGAATCTAAGCGCCACAGAGGCCCGGAGGGTGGGAGCGGCGGTCATAGCCATCGTTAAAGCGGGCCGCAGGGAGTTAGCTATAAAGTTCAGCCCAATAGCCGATGTTTACCTCCGCCTCGCTAGGGAGCATGGCTGCCTACTACTCTATGGCATCAAACCTAGAACTGGCTTGTATGCGGTTGAGATGGACGTATCGAAGGGCTACCCGTTGCCCAAGCTTACGCCCATAGTTTGATTGGAGGGGGTGAAAAAGGCAGGTTGAGTGAATATTTTAGCCGATCGGGGGGGGGGGGGGAGAGCGCGTGGATGAGTTCAGGAAGGCCTTGTTGGAGGCCGTCGACGAGGGCTTATTGGCTTTGGGCGAGAGCGTTCGACCCACCATCTACTGGCATTTGGAGAGGCGGGGCTCGATTAGGAGGGAAGAGATTCCTGACAGGCCCGGGGACTTCGCCTCGGCTTTGGAGGGCCTGATCAGTGCTGGAGCGAAGGTTCTGGAGAAGACCATTGTTAAGCGCTTGTACTCCAAGCTCGGTTTAGCCTTCAAGGAGGTTGAGGGATATGGCTTCTTGGATTACGTGGAAGATGCCAAGAGGCAATGGCAAGGCAAAGCTAAATCTCAACGCTAGGCTACTCAAAGATAGGCACCCACCGAATTGAAACTGTGTGAAAACTTAGTCCTGTGCAGTCATGGGTTAGACTGGTGTTGTGAGTCTGAGGTGATATCGTGATGGGTGAATATAGGTTTTCCAGAATCAGTAGATGCGAATTTAGGTTTTTGTTGATGTTCGAGGTTGCCCTGAAATTCAATCTTTGAGTTCGATGCGTCTTATGTAAGTGGTTTGAATGCTTCGTCATCTGTTGGAGGGCCGCGCTGTTCTTTGTTCATGCAGAGAACTTCAACGTTCTGGTTATGTCTGATCTTTGATGCTACCTCTCTTCCGAACCTGTGTTTGAAGGCTCCGAAGATGCCTTCTATCACCGTTCTGCGATTGTACTTTTCCTCGTAGGCTATCGTGTTCTCCCACGCCTCGTGGATCATCCTGTTCCAGGCTGGATAACCCTTTGAGTGGGCTGTTACGTTGCTCTTCAGTTGGATCACAGGGTTGGCTCCATAGTCTGCTATGAGCTGCGCATTTCTCCTGGAGAGGAATGCTTTGTCTAAGGTGACGTTCTCTAGGGCTATGATCCTGCTCTTCTGCTTCATCAGACACTTCAACCGAGGAGACTCGTTCTTGTACCCCTTCGTCACTCTTGCTGATAAGAAGAAAGGCATCTCCCTGTCCGTGGTTACGTGGGCGTGAAGCTTAACGAACCTTCTCTTCCTGCTCTTCTTTGAGTTCCTGACGTTAAGCCACCTCTCATATTTCCTAGTTGCTATTCCTGTTCCGTCGCAGGCTGAGCTACATACATCTCTCCGCTGAATCCTCATTATGGCGGTGGATGTCTGCGCTACCAGTTCGTTCAGGTAACTCTCACTGACGTCTTTCACATGTTCCTGGACGGTGTTGTAGGCTGGGAGGTGCTTGATTCTACAGATACTTCTGTACTTGCTGCTGGACGCGAGGAGGGAGTAAACCGACCTGTACGACAATCTGAATATGGCTCTTATGAGGAGGCAGATGGCGACTGTTCGTGGGTCTGCTGGTGGTCTTCCTACGGTTCCCTGCTCCTTCACCTTGTACGGTGAAAGTCATCAAGCTTCTCAGCAAGATTGGATTTGAAGTCGTCAGGCAACGAGGCAGCCACGTCATTATGAAACACTCCGATGGAAGAGTGATCGTTGTTCCAGTTCATCCTAGAGAAGACCTATACGGCCGGCCGTAGAAGCAAGCGGCCGTTCGTCTGGAGCTTCTTGGCCGTTACGTATTTAAAGTAAGAAAGTAAGAATATGCGTGTGAAGTTCATGGCAAGATACGAGAAAACCGATGTGGTAGTGGTGAGCAGTAAAGGTCAAGTCGTGATACCTCAGAATCTTCGGGAGGAACTCGGCATTGAACCAAAGAGCAAGCTTCTTGTTTACGGCTACCAAGATGCCCTAGTCATGAAGAAGCTTGAGATACCGGATGTTGAGAAGAAGTTGGAATCTCTCTACAGAAGGATCGATAGAAGGATAGCTAAGTATGGCGAGCTGAGCGAGAAAGAGATTGAAGAGGAGATACAGAAGTATAGAAGAGAAAAACGAAGACAGTGAAGGAGTCATGCATGCACAATGTTGTCTTTGATATCAGCGTTCTCGTCTCAGCGCTAATCACCAAGGGTAAGTCAAAGGAACTATGGCTAAAGGCTACGAGGAAAGACTTCAACCTTATCTTGTCAAGAGAAGTCTTCTCAGAATTCATCAAAGTAGTTAGGAGAGCTAAATTTCAGAAGTATGTGAGAGAACGAGACATAAGAGAATTCCTAGAGGTATTGAATATCACCGCTAAGTTCGTACACGTTAGGTCGAGGTTCAAGGTTGTTAGGCAAGATCCAGACGACGACATCATATTCAGAACAGCATATGATTCTAGGGCAGACTACATAGTTTCTGGAGATGAGCACATACTAGCTCTGAACGAATTCAGAGGGATAAGAATTGTGACCGTGAACGAGATGCTAGAGCTACTGAAGAAAACGTGACCTGCTCCCACCCCTGAATGGATGTGGGCTTCTCGGCTCGTAGGCTACTATTTCTCTTGCCTGTTCATTCCGAGCATAGGCCAAGTCATCCGTGGCCTGTCGGGTCGTGGCGTTTGGCAAGAAACGCAACCCGATCTTTGCTGGACCGTTACGTTTCATCTAGAACCCGTCACGGACAGGCGTCAACAATAAGTTTCCATCCTGCCTATGAGGCTGAGAGGCACATGGAACTGGATGCGGAATCGGTCAGCCTGAAGGCTGACACGCAACTCATCCCACCGCTAAAGCAGGTGGGTTCTCTTGCTCAAATCCGTTATAAAGGCCGTCCGTGGTACCTGAACGGATATGCTGAGGTCTTTGTCTTAGCTCTGGTCCCTCTCACGATAATCCTCACAGCGTTCCTCAAATGATCGTCGGCCCTACTAGCTAGGTTTCTTTCTCCACAGAGATACCTAATTCCTTGATTTTGAGTTTCTCTGAGTAGACCGCTTCCAGCTTCTCGAGTCGTTCCTGCATCTCCTTCAATCGGTCCTCCTGTTTCCTTATCTCCTCTGTTACAGGTGGATTTGAAATTATGCTGAGATGCGGCTTTGGGACACCAAACGTACTGATTGTCTTGTTTGCAGCTAGGGTTTGGAGAAGTCGAGTGAGATGTTGTGTGTGTATTTGAGGTAGGTTAGTTGTCTGATGTTGTAGACGCAGATTCGTGCGAGAATTTCGACGGCTCTTCTTATGATGAGTTTCTTCCGTAGGGGCGTGGGTGCCACACGCTTCATTGTGTTGCTAACAGTCTCAGCGATGGATCGCGTGTGGTAATCTCTCAGCCAACTCTCAGTCTCCCGCGTGAACTCTATGAGCATGTCACGCCAAGCCTTGAAGCCCTTCGCCTTCATGCTCACATTGCTCTTCGGCATGATTCTGGGCTTCGCGCCCAGCTCAGCTATGGACTCGCAGTTCTCCCTGGAGAGGAAGGCTGAATCCGCAGCGATGAGCCTCACATGATCGTACAGCTCCCTTATCTGGCCCAGGATAGGCTTCAGGTAGGGAGAGTCGTTGGCGTAAGGGGTCGACGCCACAGCGAAGCCAGAGATTATCTTGAATGTTGTTCCACAAGCCAGCACGGCCTTCTCGAAGACCTTTCGCTTCTTGCCTCCACCCTTCTCGGTGAACCGTTTCTTCGCGGACTCCCAGTTCGCCTTGATCGTCGTGGGGAAGCATGTACCATCCACAGCGAACCTGCCCTCCGAGGCTTGGACCGGCTTCTGGGTCAGAAAGAAGACCTCATTCAGGAGGGCTATCACCATGACATCGCTGTAGGAGCGTTCCAGAGTCTTGTAGGATAACCCGACGTGATCGGCCTCTACGCTCAACCTCTCCCTGAAGAGCTGGAGCAGACCTACGCCGACTCGGTTACACCGCCCATCATACTGCTGAGTGAGGATCAGTTTGGCTAGGAGACCCTTAGGGTAAGCATTCCAGCAAGACCTGCCTCCACGGATCCTGAGCGAAGCCTCATCCACAGCCTCACCGATTAGACGGATGACATCCGAAGCCTCACACATCTGCGCCCTATCATAAGACGCCCAAGCCCTCGACGTAGGCTCCCTATGACGGTAAGGATAGGTTCCACTCTTCACCGACTGGACGATTTGACGGAACTCCGTCAGCAGCGTCTGCCTCAAAGCGTCTACTCCTTACAGATGATGACGTAGACGCGTCTGCCCAGAAACTCCTTCGAGCAGTCTATCTTGGCGCCTGTACCGAAGGGCGTGACAACCTTCTCGAAGAAGCCCAGAATCTCATCCCTCAATATCAGCCTGCCGCGCTTCACCTCTATCCTTCGCATACCAAAAGAGTAATATATCTATATATATATGTATTATCCTCGAGGATGCAATGCCCACCAACGAAACCCAGAAACCTCGAATACCAACTCAGTCAAAACACGAAAGCGAAACACACCTCAGTTTGGTGTCCCAAAGCCATGTGGACGTAATAGTTTAAAAGGAGTTCCCTCGGCCGGCCGTCAGGTAATGAAGGTGAGGCGACGTATGGAAAGTTCTGCAGGGAATGCTACCATGAGCTCCAAGCAAAGTAGTCAACAGACAGATCAAGAGCAACGTCTGCGCCAACCACCAACACGGAACCCTCGATGAGCTGGAGAAGGCGCCCAGAACCTACCTCAGAACCCACAATAAGAGACATAAGCTCACGGACGCAACTTAAATTTCGAAACATAGCTCTAGCATGAGGAGGCGAGAGCTACTCTATGGTTCAAGAAAAGGAAGTTTTTGATATTCGTGGAGCTTGCTGCTTGGAGAGTGCTGGTCTAGGAAGGAGGTTGAGCGAACTTTCTCCTGGCGGGGCTCTTGAAGTGATAATGGATAAGAGTATGAGGGAGATGGCTGAGAAAATAGTCGAGCAGGCAAACTGCGAGATCACTGATGTGGCGGATGAGGGGAATATAACGCGTTTAAAGGTCCGTAGAAAAGAGGCAGAAGTATCTGAACGCAAAATGGAGAATTGCATGGTCTGCGGTAGTTCACTTGAATATGTTACAAAGGCCGTGGAGGTTGTCTGCAACTACTGTAAGAAAAAGGAGGCGGCCTATGTATACTGTCCAAAGGGACATTACGTTTGTGAAGTCTGCCATGGCAAAGAAGCATTTGAAGCAATCAAGGGAATCGCCCTATCCACAGACCAGAGGGATCCGTTAGCCATCGCTGAGATCATGATGACACATCCAAGCGTCCCGATGCTGGGTTGTGAACACTCCTACCTGATGGCGGCTGCATTCATGGCCGCGCTGAGGAACTACGGAAAATCAGGCATATCGAATGAACAAATAATAGAGGCAATGGATAGGGCCGCGAAGATTTCTGTATCAGGGTTCTGTGCCTTAGCTGGAACCTGCGGTATTGCCAGCGGCTTGGCAGCGGCATTCGGCGTCGTAACGGGTGCTGAGTGCTCAAAGGATAAAGAGACGTCAATCACGCTTCATGTGATGGCTGCTGCAACTGAAGCAATCGCAAACGAGGCTGGTCCCTGCTGTTGTAAAAGCTTCACCCGAACAGCCCTCGGAGTGGGCTATAACCTAGCGAAACTATACCTAGGCGTAAACCTACCAATCCACTACGAAAAAATCTCCTGCAACTACGTTAAACGCCACCCTCACGGCTGCAGGGCTTCAAGATGCCATCATTTTCCCAGAAAACCAGGTTAAACGAGCTACGCGCCACCTCCACGACGGAAGCCTTTCGACGACTTCTCGCACTTCCTTCGCGTTGTAGCTAGCCCTCGTCGACGGGCTCCGGTCTTCAGCTCTAATCTTCTCTGGGGCTATTCTTCACGGTTCCTTCCGCCGGTGTCGCTCCATTCTAGCAGTATGTCATCCTCCCTCTTTCCGCTCTTCTCGACTCTTACTATTGGGAGCATCCCGGCTCTTAGACGCCTATTGATCCTTGGACTATACTTACCTTGGACATAGTTGTACTGTTCAGGTGAGAACCCTCTGAGGGCCACGATTCTTGGGTACCTTACCCTCTTAGCTGGAGCTATTTCTCTAAGATGTAGGCTTATGCTGATGTTGTCGCCGAAATCATAGACGTATGCGATCCTCTGCCCTTTCCGAAGTTGAAGCTGTCTAAGTGGAATAGCCGCGCTTTTCGGTTTCTTGACGAAGGGGTTATGCTTGAAAAGGTCCTCCTCTTCCCTATCTAGCGGTTTGGTGTAGTCTGAGTCTGCATCCCACTCCCTGCCGCTTAGAAAGAAGGAGTACAGGTGGTCATCGTACCAGACGAAGGCACGTTGGATCGCCCTGTGAAGCGCTACGAGGGTTTGAGTCTCCAAGATCTCGATGTCACGCCAGACAGGTGTAAACCATTTCAACGCTGCTCGAAACGTAAGGACACGCGGACTCAACATGTCTGCATCCAGGTCGGTTTGAACACTGTTTTCCGGCACGGCTAATGGCTCCTATCGGTCCGTTTAGGCTTTCTCAAATCTGCTCCACTATTCATCTCTTCTGGTGCTTCGGCACCTCCCAATGCGAATCCCTTCCAGCCGAAACCCATCTGCCCTGCATCGACTCAACCAGACGTGTGACCGACGCGAACTCCTGCCTGGTCAATACGCCATATGGAACTCTTATGCGTAGGCTGGTGTCTGTTTCCTGAACGGAAACCTTCACCTGCGCCGATTCTGGAAGTAAGCTTCTGATGCTTTCAGCCAATCGGAGCGTTGGAGGCGTAGCTTTCTCGATATGGGTTTCCAGTAGCTTCAACGCTGATTGAATTAGAGCAGCCTCATGCTCCAGCATCTTCAGACGCTGTTCCAAGTATCCTTTCAGCTCTACGAGTCTCTCAGCTTCAGCGTCACGTTCTCTCCGACGTAGCCTGCTCAAGGCTTGGAGAGCCTTTCCGAGGACATGGAGGCGCCTCAACACTTCTCACAGATATCTGGGACTCTGACGCCCTAAACCTTCTGTCGCCGCTGCATTCGCGAAAAAGATTTCAGAAAGAGAAGCGTACTACGTTACGGGTGCGGGTGACATCGTGGGTAACAGTGGGCTATGTGGATGAGAAGCCCACGGCGCACCGAAAAAGAGATGCTTCCACATTGACGGCCGGCCGGCGCACGTATATGCGAAGTAGGTGGACCAGATTGTCTAACAGGCCGAGCATCGCTACCCAGTAGACCGATAGTGCAGCCATGATGACTACGTAAGCAGCAGGGAAGAGGTACTTCGTTCTGCGCTTT
>Ga0315280_10011722_pt1 | contig 10722 bp, 12 predicted proteins | sample YL17G06_40_MG_FD_203697 | JGI IMG/M metagenome (GOLD analysis project Ga0315280, IMG submission 203697) | Sediment microbial communities from Yellowstone Lake, YNP, Wyoming, USA - YL17G06_40 | ecosystem: Environmental > Aquatic > Freshwater > Lake > Sediment | place: USA: Wyoming | collected... | reverse complement strand
AGACGTGCTACATAGACCTCGGCGTGAGAAATCTGGGCACAGTGCTGGTCGACGGCTTGAGCAAGCCGATAGCCTTCAACTCCGGGAACCTCCTTGCAGACTGGTGGTACTGGACAAGGAGAATCGCGGCGCATCAGACCAGACTCTGGAAAGTGAACAAGCGGAAGACCTCAAAGACCCTCAGACGAATTTACCGAAAACGCCAGAGACGCCTCAAGCACGCCGTCGATGCCTTCGCTAGGAAACTAGTGGAAGACACCTACGACCTCGGAGTGTCAAGGATCGTTCTGGGGGATCTCAGCCGCATCCTTCTGAACGGTGGAAACAACAGACCCCAAACGAACGCACTGGTCCACAACTTCTGGAGCCACAAACACCTCGCAGACAGGATTCGTTGGACCGCCGAGGAGTACGGCATCGCTGTCGTGGAGGTCTCCGAAGCCCACACCTCCGATACGTGCCCGCGGTGCCGCCCAAGAGACTGTGAGAGGAGGGGGCGTCTCTTTCACTGCCTACACTGTGGGCTACAGGCCCACAGGGACGCCGTGGGCGTGGCGAACATGGCTTCTCTCAGCGGAGAGAAGGCCGTCGGGGTGGTGGCACACCCCTTGCTTCTCAGATGGGACATGTGCAGGTGGAAGTCTAGCAGGGCCGTGAACACCGAAGAGGATGAGCACGTGAGAAGCAAGAATCTCCGCACATATATGTGGAGAGTGTCATTTGGCGCCCAGCTCGCGCTTCTTCCAGCGTAGGTTCCTGCCTCTGCACTTTCGGCACTTTGTGGCGGCCTTGGAGTTTCGGGCGCCGCATGTCCGGCAGATTTTGACGTAGAGCTTGTGCTCCTGCGCTAGTCGTCGCTTGAAGGGATCGGTGACAGGCATCGTGGATCGCCGCTTGGGTCGGCATAAATCTTCTGCAGGTGGGATATTTCCTTTTCTGCTGGTGGTTTCGGGCTACTTGAGGGACTCGATGGAGATGTATGAGCGGGTGTCCTCGACCCCCTCGATCTGTGCGATCTGCTTCAGGATTCCGTCGAGTTCCTCCCGTCCGACTATGGCGACTAGGTCCATGTCGCCCGCCACCCTGAAGAGCTGGCGAACTTTGAGGTATTCTATCCTCTGATACGCCTCCGCCCTCTTTTGGGGCGATATCTTGATGAAGAGGAAGGTGGGGTCTGTCGCGATGCCCAGCGCCTTCAAACCTTTCTCGGTGATGTCTATGAATCCCCTGCCCGTTCGGATGTAGTTCTCACTTCTCAGCTTCCTCAGGTGAACGTTGAGGGCTTGTCTGGTTATGCCAAGTTCTGCTGCAAGCTGGCTCTGCTTCATGCTGACGGCGTAGGTCGTCAGGAACCTGCTTCGCTCGAAAAGGGTTCGCAGGATTTTTATTGGTCGTCCAAATTGGATTCCCTTCGACACCTCAACACCACCACAAATAGGCGTCTAACATTTACGTTGGTAAAAGATACCAATAAAGGGCTTTCGTTTTTCCATTACCAAAACGCATTTATGTTGAAAGCTAATAGGTCTAATTCCAGCCCATTGACAAAAAAATGCAAAGGGAGGATCGGTGAGTGGCACAGAGTAATGCGGTGCTCATTGGGCGCAAGAGCGCGATGAACTATGTTCTGGCATGTCTAACGCTATTTCACGGTGGAGTCGATGAGGTTAGCATCAAGGCTCGTGGTAGGGCCATTAGTAGGGCGATTGATGTCACTGAGATTCTTAGGCGTCGGTTCATGACGAATGTCAAAGTGGCGGACATCAAGATCAGCACGGAGCAGCTGATGTCCGATGAAGGTGGGGCGCCCACGAACGTCAGCGCGATTGAGATCATCCTGACAAAATAGTGAACTCTAGTGTTCGACTCGTCCAATCCCTCCCGTTCCTGGGGGATGAGAGGAAAAGGTGAAGACGCCGCTTTGCAACTTCTGCCTGAAGAGTGGTATTCTGTGTCCGAAGTGTCAAGAGAAGGTTAGGTCGGGCGAGATCAACGATCTGGATGTGGATATCGCAAGGATCTTGCTCAAGCTGAGAGAGAAGTATCCCTCCCTTGAGGGCATCACGTTCTACAAGGCGTATAGAGCCAGGAACGTTGTGGCTATGGTAGTTGGGCACGGAGACACGCCGATTCTTCTGGGGTACGGGGGCAGGATTGTTAGGAGTCTCGGCGATGAGGTGGGCGGGGTAATCAAGGTTGTTGAGAAGAGTGGCGGGCGGAGGAAGTTCTTGGAGGATCTGTTCGCCCCTGTTAACATCATGACGATCAACACCATCTGGCTTCCCGACGGGACTACGGAGACCCGTGTCATACTCTCCGGCTATCCGAGGAAGCTCCCAGCTGATGTTGAGGCGCTCAAGGCTCTGGCGAAGCAGATCCAAGACATAACGGTCCGGGTCGAGTTCGAGAAGACTTAGCCTGCTCCTCTCGGAGGTGTGGTTTTGCGGATAGACAAGCTCGGTGATTGGAGGAGAACTCACTACTCGAGCGAGATCTCACCGGCCCTGGCCGGCGAGACTGTGACGATGTTCGGCTGGGTCAGTGAGATCCGAGATTTGGGCGGAATCATCTTCGTCGTTCTTCGTGATAAGGAGGGGCTCGTCCAGATCACCATGCCCAAGAACGCGGTTAGTTCACGTCTCCTAGAGACGGTGGAGAGCCTCCAGAAGGAGTATGTGATCGGTGTTCGGGGTATTGTGAAGACTATGGAAAAGGCGCCGCATGGGGCTGAGATAATTCCCGAGGAGATCCGTGTTCTGGCTACGGTTCAGCACCCTCTGCCACTCGATCCGACAGGTAGGGTTCCAGCCGACATCGACGTTCGTTTGAACGCTAGGATCCTGGACCTCAGGAGGCCGGGTCCGAGGGCTATTTTCAGGATAAGGCACCAAGTCGCCATAGCGCTCAGGGAGTTCTTCACTGGGAGAGGCTATGTGGAGGTGCACACTCCTAAGATCATTGCCTCGGCTACCGAAGGCGGGGCGTCCCTTTTTCCTGTTGCGTACTACGACAGGGAGGCTTTTCTCGCGCAGAGCCCGCAGCTCTACAAGGAGGAGTTAACGGGCGCCTTCGAGAAGGTCTTCGAGATTGCCCCGATTTTTCGGGCCGAGGAGTCGCACACGAGGAGGCACCTGAGTGAGGCTACATCCGTCGACTTGGAGGAGGCCTTCGTTTCGGCGGAGGATGTCATGAGAACGCTTGAGGAGCTCATCCAGTCCGTTTTTAGGACGGTGAGAGACCGGTGTAAGCCCGAGCTGGGGGCGCTTGGGCGTCGACTCAGGGTTCCGGAGTTGCCGTTCCCGCGCTACACCTACGACCAGGTCTTAGAGGAGCTCGGGAGGGCTGGGATTAGAGTATCATGGGGGGAGGATATCGGTACATCCGAGCTAAGGACCCTTGGAAGGATTTACAAAGGCTTCTATTTCATTGTGGATTGGCCAACGAAGATAAAGCCGTTCTACATCAAGCCGAGGGAGGACAGGCCTGAGGTTTCTGAGGCTTTTGACCTCATGTACGGCTGGTTGGAGGTCGCTTCTGGAGGCGCGCGTGTAGACACCAAGGAGCTTCTAGTTAGGAGGCTGAAGGAGCAAGGTTTGGATCCGTCTGCCTTCAGCTACCACCTGAGTGTGTACGATTATGGCGAGCCGCCTCATGCGGGTTGGGGAATGGGTCTAGATAGGCTTGTGATGGCGGTTACGGGGATGAAGAACGTGAGGGAGGTGACCCTCTTCCCGCGTGACCGCCTTAGGCTGACCCCCTAAGCTTCTTCTTGGGTTTTTGGCGATGTTCTCCGTTTGCAGAAAGAATTAAGTTTTCATGCCTAGCCGTTCTAGTTGGTTTGAGGAGGGAGCTTAACGTCGCTTTCGAAGATGAGGTCGAAAATCGTGACCTTCGACGAGGTCTACGATATGGTGAGGAGGACTGCCGAGGCGATTAAGGCGTCAGGGTTCAAGGCTGACACGATCGTTGGGCTTGCCAGGGGCGGGTGGGTGCCCGCCAGATTGATGTGTGATTTTCTCGGGATAACCGACTTGATCAGTCTTAAGGTGGAGCACTGGATCGAGACGGGCAAGACGAAGGACGAAGCCAGCATCAAGTACCCTCTGACCGCGGATCTGAAGGGCAAGAGAATCGTCGTAGTGGACGACATCACGGACACTGGAAAGAGTCTGGTCACGTCTGTGGAGTATCTGAAGCGGTTCGGTCCGAAGGAGATGAGGGTGGCTGTGATGCAGTACATCCCCGGTTCCAAGTTCAAGCCTGACTTCTTCGCCCAGGAGGTGAGGGAGTGGACTTGGTTCATCTACCCTTGGAACTGGATCGAGGACACAAGCACGTTGATTCTTAGGTTGTTGCAGTCCGATGCGGCTCGCTCCTGGGATCTCGCGTCGATCTCGAGGGGGTTGAAGGAGTTCTTTGAGATCGAGTGGGATGAGCGGATGCTCGAACGGATGCTTGAGGTGATGGTTGAAAGAGGCCAGATGGAACACGTGCGGAGAGGGAAGGAGCGACTCTACAGGCTGAAGAGGGCTGAGGCCGTACATCTGTAACAGAGGGGGGAAGCGATGTTGAGTACCGACAGAGCGGAGATCGGTATCATTGGAGGGACTGGGGTCTACGATGCCGGAATACTCGAGGAGGCTAGGGCGGTCAGGGTCTACACGCCCTATGGTGACACGTCGGACTCAGTGACCTTGGGTCGGTACAAGGGCAGGATGATCGCGTTCATCCCGAGGCATGGGAAGGGACACACGATCCCTCCACACAGGTTGAACTTTAGGGCGAACATCTGGGCGCTCAAGGCTCTGGGAGTTACGCGGATTATTTCACCCTCAGCCGTGGGCAGTTTGAGAGAGGACTACAGACCTGGAGATTTCGTGGTCATCGACCAGTTCATCGACCGAACGCGGAAGCGCGCGGACACATTCTACGATGGGGGGGAGGTCTGTCACATATCATCCGCCGACCCGTTCTGTCCCCAGCTCCGGGACATCGTGATCTCGTCGGCTAGGAAGATGGGCTTCCCGGTTCACGAGAAGGGAACCTACGTCTGCATAGAGGGTCCTAGGTTCTCTACGAGGGCTGAGTCGAGACTTTTTCGATCGTGGGGTGCAGACGTTATTGGGATGACCGTTTACCCCGAGTGTGTTCTGGCGAGGGAGCAAGAGATCTGCTACGTTTCCCTCTCAACCGTCACGGACTACGACGTGTGGGCGGAGAAGCCGGTGTCGGCTGAAGAGGTAATCAAAACCCTTAGACAGAACGTGGACAGGGTGAAGAGGCTGATAGCCGATGTGATTCCGAGGATTCCTGTAGAGCGGAGTTGCGGATGTGGGCAGGCCCTCCGTGGTGCGCTATTCTGAAGGTTTTTTCCTTCTCCTCCCATCCGTCTCGTCTCGAGTAACGGTGGCTGCCAATATTTTCGTCGTGAGGACGTCTCTAACCCCTAGTCTTCTGACCGCTGGGCTGTTGCGGTCGAGGCTAAGGGTAATCCGGCCTGACAGCTTGGCTTCAACTCGATCTCCTTTATAGCTCACGGAGAGGACCTTACCGCGCACCCACCCCATCGCCTTCTCGATGGGATGTTCCGATGTTCCGCCCAGAAACGCGTCTCTGCTCTTGTGGAACTCTTGAAGAAGTGCTCTTCCCAAGTCTGTTAGCTCTGCGCCTCCACCGCCCAGCTTTCCTCCCTTGCGAGTTTGAAGGACTTTTCCTCCGATTCTAGCGTTCATCCTATTTATGAGGCCCCAGGCGTGTCTGTAGGACATGCCGAGGGATCTGGCTGCCTTGCTCAGCGAGCCATACGCTTCTATCTTGCACAAAAGGTCGTAGGTTCCCTGTCCGATGACGTATCCTTCGTCTGTTTCCAGCCAGATTTTGAGTGCTGGTCTGGTGCGGGAGAGTCTTGCCCTGCTCTCGGGTGTACTAGGTACAGCCCCTACTGACGGTCCTCTTCGGGGTCTTCCCCCGGACTTCCTGGACATTGACCCTTCCCCCGGTATATTCAACTAGTAATACGCTCTAGTAGACCATCTCTCCTCTGATGAAGGCCCTAGTCCGCATATCCTTTGGATTGTCGAAGACCTCTCTCGTCTTCCCGATCTCGACGAGCTCTCCATCGAGTAGAAAGCCTATCTCATGGGCGAGACGCTCTGCCTGGAACATGGTGTGGGTAGCCATGATAACCGTCGTGTCTCTCTCCCTGTTGACGCGAGAGATTACCTTCTCCATCAGCGCTACGTTCGCCGGGTCAAGATTGGCAGTTGGTTCATCCAAGAGCAGGAGCTCCGGCTCCGCCACTATCGCCCTCGCAAGGACTACTCGCTGAGCCTCACCGCCTGATAGAGTGGTCGCCGTCCGTCGCTCAAAGCCGGTTAGCCCAACCAATGCAATGGCTTCAGTCGTCCTCTTTCTCACCTGGCTCTCTTTCTCTCCTCTCACCCGTAGACCGTAGGCAACATTATCGTACACACTTCTCTTGAACAAAACGGGGTTCTGGAAGACCATTTGCATCCTTCTCCTAATCCTCAGATCACTCGTTTTGGTCAGGCTCGTCCCGGCAAAGATGATCTCACCGCTAGTGGGGGTCTCTAAGAGGTTGATTAGGCGGAGGAGGGTGGTCTTCCCGGACCCGCTTGGGCCTATGATGCCTAGGGCTTTCCCCTTTTCCAGGGTGAAGCTGATGTTTCTCAGCGCCGACTTACTGGGGTACTCCTTTGACAGCCCCCTTACCTCTAGGAAGGGCATCAGCGCGCCTCCCTCATCTGGAGGTGAGTCAGGAGAAGGTTTACGGCGAAAGAGAGAGCTAGGAGGATTATCCCCAGAGCCAGGGCTAGATCGAACTCCCCCATACGAGTCTCGAGAACTATGGCCGTTGTCAAGGCCCTCGTATAGTACTGGATGTTTCCACCCACTATCATTATGGCGCCGACCTCCGAGATCGCCGCTCCGAAGGCGGTGATGATGGCTGTCATTAGCCCTGTCCTAGCCTCCGACAGGATCGTCCAAGAGACCTGCCAGTCCGTTGCCCCCAGGGATTTGGCCGAGTCGACGACCTTTTTCTCGACGCTTCGAACCGACGAGATTGTTATGCCCGCGACGATCGGCACGCACATGATTAATTGGGCTATAATCATGGCCGTCGGAGTGTAGAGAAGGTTTAGGGGGCCTAACCACCCCCTGCTTGACAGTATCAGGTACACGACCAGTCCGACCACGACTGGGGGAAGGCCCATCAAAGTGTTCACCACGTTGATTAGTAGCCTTCTCCCCACGAACTCATGTAGTCCGACGAAGGCTCCGAAAGGGATCGCCACCAGTGCTGCAAGGATGGTTGCGGTGCCTGAGACCCTGAGGGATAGGAACATTATCCCATAGACTTCTGGGTCAAAGGAGGCTATCAGCTGAAAGGCTCTGATCAGACCTTCGACCAACGGCTCCAAGGGGCTGCTCACTTCCGGATGCTTAACTAAAGGCGTTGGGTGGGTTGGTTATTGAGTGTCGTACCACGCAATCTCTTGCTGCTGGGTCGGAAAGCCAAGGTTCTTGGCGCGGGAGTAGTCACGGGCTATCGGCGTGAATAGACTTGTCCCGCCCTTCTCGAATTTCTTGATGGCGTCTTGTCCCTCCTGCGACACCAGAAACTTGACGAAGGCAAGAGCTGTCTTGTAACGAACGTTTGGGTTCTTTTCTGGGTTGACGAGGATAGCCGCGTACGGGTTGAGTAGCGATGTATCTCCTTCAACAACAATCTGCAGATTGAGGCTTGCCTTGTAGGAAAGCCATGTTCCCCTATCGGATAGTGTGTACGCCCGCTTCTCATCAGCCATCGTCAGGGTTTCTCCCATTCCCTGCCCTGCCGATACATACCAGTTGCCGGAGGGGCTTAGCGAAGCTGCTGCCCAAATGCTCTTCTCCTTCAGGTGGGTTCCGGAGTTGTCGCCTCTCGAGATGAAAGTTGCCTTTCCCTGAACCCCTGCGGAGTAGATCTTCTTGAAGGCAGATACGACGTCATTAGTTCCCTTGACTCCCGCGGGGTCGCTCGTTGGACCGAGGACGATGAAGTCGTTATACATTACGCCAACCCTGTGAACCCCGTAGCCCTCTTTGACGAATGTCTCCTCCGCGGCTTTGGAATGTACGAGAACCACGTCTGCATCTCCTCTCCTGGCCGTGTCCAGCGCTTGACCCGTCCCCAAGGAGACTACGTCCACACGGGTGTGATGTCTAACCTCGAAGATAGGGACGAGATATCCCAGCAGACCTGTATCGTAGGTGCTCGTCGTTGTTGCCAGAATCAGACGCTCTCTCGTCGCATCATAGATAACCCATCCACACAGTGAGCCGACTATGATCAGCACGCAGATTGCGGCTATGATCTTGGTTTGCACGACGGTCCCGCAGCGATATGCTTTTTTGAGCATATCAGCTTAAAACAGCTGCGGGGTTGCAGGGCTGAGCCCGTGCCTAGAAGCCTGCAGCTATTGGATCAGGAGGCTTGATTATCTCCCTCATGAAGACTGTTGCATAGGAGCCTCGAGATAGTTGGAATTGGAACACTATCTTGGCCTTCCCCAACCTCGCCTCGTCGACACTGGTGTTTGTCACGAGGTTATGCACAGGGGCTACTGCGGTTCTGAGACCGCCCCTTGTACTCACTTCCTCGACGGCTCCTACATAGAAGCTCCTCCTAGACACGCCCTCTTCAGCCAGTATCTGCTCCTCCACCTCTGCTTGGATGCCTATTGATGGTGGAGATCTGTATCCGATCAAGGGAATGGCTAGACACGCCTCTGCTTTTCCAATTCTCTCGTTCAGGGTCTCCAGATTCTTTCCTTGGGCTCTCCAATAGCGACGCGATGGGAGTCCGTTGGAGAGCGGAACAACGCAGTCCCCTATTTCACATCTGTTTAGTGGAATCTTCAGCTCCATCCTTCTGCTTAGCGTCCGGTTGAAAAGGTAGGATTGGTACGCCTGCAGGAATAGCCTGCGGAGACCCAGCGGAAGTCGCCGAAGAGCACCCACGTGGTCCGTTGGGTGGTTATGGAGATGCTCAAGCATGATCCTCTCAAACCTCAGCCTCTCGGGGAAGGTATGAAGAGCCTCCTCGAGGTTTCCAGTCGCCTTCAGTCTGTCTCTAGCCATTCTCGGGTCGCTCGGCTCGGAAGGGCTGGACCAGCTCAGGAGGGTCATCACCGCCCCTTCGAAGTCCCTGTTGGCTATCTGCTTTCCAACGAGGTGGGTCACGGGTCGAACCGTTCCAAATCGCTGGTATCCGAAGAAGTTTGGTACTCCGCTAATTTCGCTCAACTCCTTGATTAGAGCTTTGAGCTTTCTCTTGACCGCGGTCGGATCATCTTGTATACCTCTAACGGTAATCGTGAAGTCGTTCCCCCAGATCTGGTTCGGCTTGAGCGGCTTCGGGGCGAAGCTCACTGGATAGAGTGTGATACCATGGAAATGAGTTTCAGCGATCCTCTCTGGGGGAACCCCTCTTACGCTGATGTACTGTGCTGTCACGGCATGGGCGTCTTTGATCCCCCCAAATCCGACTCTATCTCTGGAGATTTTGAGTCGACGGGCGATCTCTTCCAAGGCAAGAAAGGTGTCCTTGGACCTCTTGATCAGGATGCAGATGGTGTGTTTTCCTCTGTGCCTGCCCCTCCACACCTGCGGCTGCAGCGATGCCTTCGAGCCGTTTAGGAGTATCTCCTGAACGATGAAGTCCCCCGGGAAGGCTCGGATCTTTCCGCCTATCCCCGCCCCACTCGAGCAGTAGGCTGTTATACCCAGGCTCCTCTCAACGCTGGGCACCTGCATCCGTGGGCCTCACAGAAGGCGTAGCTTTCCGGTTATCTTATCCACTTCGTCGGAGGGCGTTGGTCCTATTCCCAGACAGGTTATAGTGTTCGGTGGCAACTCTGTGAGCCCCCGGTCTTGGATCAGAGCGGTCGGTAGCTTGGCTCTCTCCGCTTCAGATTTGAGCTCCAAAAGCTCCCGCTCGGTCTCGACTCTCACGGTCACCTTGCACTGCCCCTCCCTCATCCACGCATCCCACCACCTCTTCCGTTTTTTCCGCGTCTCCTCCGCCGCTGTCACCGAGGCGTGGGCCACTTGGACTGAGGTCTTTCCTAGGCTCATCTTGAGGTCGGAGCGGACAATTATGACCTGCTTGAACTTGAACTCCGACGGTTCGTGTCCCGCAACCATGATATCGTCCTGATCTGTAACGGTGATTGGGGCTGTTAAGTCTTGCCCGTTGAGATCGTGGATGTGCTCGTCGTCGGAGCGGGGCCCACTGGGCTTCTCGCGGCTAGGGAGGCGGCTTCACGGGGAGCGGTTGTTCAGGTCTTGGAGGAGCATCAGGAGATTGGGTTGCCCAATCACTGCGCCGGGCTGCTGAGCGTTAGAGGGCTGGAGCGTATAGGCGTAGTCCCTGAGCAGCGGTTCGTCCAGAATGAGATCTACGGGGCGAACTTCCACTCACCCGATGGTCTTTCCTTCACTATCAGGAGCAGGAGGGTCACTGCGTATGTTGTGGATAGGAGCGTCTTCGACAGGAGTCTAGCCGTGGCGGCTGCTCGCGCAGGGGCGCGAATCAGGCTTGGATTTGTGGCTAGAGACTTGTTCGTGGACGGAGAAAGCCGGATCATCAGCGATGGTGGCGGAGAGAAGTTTGGCGGGAGGGTGGTGATCCATGCGGAGGGCGTGGCTTCCGGTCTA
>Ga0315280_10011721_pt1 | contig 10722 bp, 12 predicted proteins | sample YL17G06_40_MG_FD_203697 | JGI IMG/M metagenome (GOLD analysis project Ga0315280, IMG submission 203697) | Sediment microbial communities from Yellowstone Lake, YNP, Wyoming, USA - YL17G06_40 | ecosystem: Environmental > Aquatic > Freshwater > Lake > Sediment | place: USA: Wyoming | collected... | reverse complement strand
CCCGCCTCGTACTTTGCTCCGCAAAGCAGCATGGACAGGGGAGGATTCGAACCTCCGAAGGACTACGTCCGCTGGATTTACAGTCCAGTGCGATTAACCGCTCCGCCACCTGTCCATATGTGAATCAGCCTGTCATTAAGTTCGTAGTAATTAGCTCGCAGTTCATAGTAGCATCGATTCAATCTACGAACTATGAACTATCGACTACGAACTACTAAGCTCCGTCACCCCTTCAGAATATTTCCTCTGGAGCTGGCGATAGGATTCGAACCTACGACCTGAGGTTTACAAAACCCCTGCTCTACCAACTGAGCTACGCCAGCATTATCTATTTCTGAAGGTGCCTTCAAAGTGTCTATCTTTTGTTTATACTGAGTAAAGACTTTGGACAGCACTTCCACCGCCATTTTCTTATATTTCGGCGATAAATGGGCATATCTCTGGGTGACCTCCACCGAACTGTGGCCCAGAAGTTTGCTCACAGTGTAAAGGTCAACGCCGCTCATTACCAAATAGCTCGCAAAACTATGCCTGAGGTCGTGGAACCTGAAGTTCTTTATTCCTGCCCTTCTTTTTGCAGTCTTCCAGGAGCGGTTTATGTTGCTGAAGGGCTTGTCATTCTCATCGCAAAAGAGATATTCGGTGTTCGGTTTCTTTATACTAAATCTCAAAAGATTTGTCAACTCAGAATTTAGGGGAATGTCCCTCCTTTTCCCGCCCTTTGCCTTCTCTATATGAATATAACCATTCGGAAGGTCTACATCCCGCCATTTTAGTTTCAAAATCTCATCAAGCCGCATTCCCGTATTTAAGGCGACGAAGACTATCGGATACAGGTGTTTCGCCTCCGACATTTCGCACCCTTTCAATAATTTTTCTATCTCATCTGTCGCCAGGTATCTGACTATCGGCGGCGGTTCCCTCAACATCTTTATTTTACTGGCTGGGTTTTCTTTGGTTAGTTTCCAATCTATCGCTTTGTTGAAAATAGTCTTCATACAGGCAACTTCCCTGTTTATCGTTGAATGTGACTTTCCCTCATCTAATCTCTTGTTCTGATAATCCTCGATTGATTCCCGGGTTATTTGATGGAGGAACTTATTACCGAAAAACTTATTAAGATTCTTCACTAAAAATTTGTCTCTTGCGCAGGAAGAAGCCTCTTTTCTTGGAGGCCTGGAATATTCATTTAGGAATTTTCCTGAAATTTCTTCAAATTGAAGTTTCTTCTTTATCTCAAACTCGGAGGACCTTCCCTGTTTAATGTTTCTAATTTCTGTTCTTACTTCTGCCAGCCTATCAAGAGCATCCCGTTTGCACGTCCCTATCTTCTCCCGTTTCTTTTTCAGATTAGGTAAATAATACTCAATGGTGTAAACTTTTTTTCGCAGTTTGGAGTCGTAACTTTCAATCAGCCCTTGCACTTCTCTTTTGCCCCACCTGTAAACCTTCCCTGACTTCGGATGGATTCGCTCGCCCATTTTTGCCCTCCTAAAAAGAATGCCCCGGACAGCCGCTCAACATTCGTCGAGTTTTATAGTCCAGGGCAAAATTTATCCTCTAATTAAAAACCCGACGCTTAAATTGTTGAACGGCTGTTTTAAGTATATTAAATCGGAATGTCCCAGTTTAAGGTAGACAATATCCACCGTATCACAAAATTTTTTCTCTGTACTTAAAGCACAGGTCTAATTTATCTGGAAATACCCTAAAGCCAGTTCCATGGTCGTGAGTCCTACCATCGGGATATTGTCCTATTCGTATATCAACAAGGATTGTTCCTTGCTTCAATAAACCTATGAAATTATCAAAATTAAAACCGTTTAAGAACCATGCTTCGTTATACCAAAATTCCTCGTTAGAACCACTTCCTTTTGTTTCCGCCTTTACATATACCAACTGGGGAAGTTTTCTTTCAAAAGATTTTTTTAATGTCTCTTTGTCCCAATAAGCCACAATTTCATTTTGTGGAGTTATTAGATTTACCCTATCTCCTTCTATTTTTATTTTGAATCCTAACTTTCCTTTCAGTTGGTTAAATTCTTTTGCGTTTACTGTGGTATGCAATTCTTTTCTTTCATTTCCTTGTGCAGATTCATAGCCAGATTTTTGGAGTAAGACAGAGTTCGCCTTCTTTGGGAGAGGTGACTTTGTAAATAAGGTAAGCATACTTGAGGCACCTTTTCTTGCAGATTTTAATTCAATCATTTCAGCATTTGGGCCTGGAATATTGTTTTCCTCAATTCCCAACAAATCTTCAAGAGTTTTTCCAATCCCAGTATTACCTTCTCGGTGCGTTCTAACATATCCCATCGCTTTAATTTTTTCTAATTGTTCGACTACCTCTGAATAACCTTTTATGGTTTCCTCCAGAAATCAAGAATATATTCAAAAGTTGTGCTAAGTGTGATATAGTTACTTGGCCACCCAAAAATACCTACCTTGTTTACTAAATTTCTCTTATCCCAGATGATTATATTTCTGAGTTCATAGCCCACTTTTTCCATGGCTTCTATAATATAACTATGTGTAGGATACCGATGGTTGTTTTCCCATAAATCATTAACATTAATTATACAATGAGCCTTTGGCTTCAAGATCGGTAATATTCCCTTATAAATCTCGGCAAGTGCGTCTATATATTTTTTAAGTATCATTGCTCCAAGATCCCGTGGGTTGTTTGAATATTGCTGAACTTTTTTGTAATGTTTATTCATGCGAAGATCACTACGGAGGCTCTTGTTCAATCTTTGATGATTTAACATATTAGAATAAGGGGGCGAAGTAACACATAATGAAACCGTCTCTTTATTAAGATATTGAATGATGTTAATTGCATCATCACAAATTGCAATCTGTTGTGTATTCTCTCCGAAGTCTAACTGTGCCTGGGCTATTCTTTTATTGATAAAATCAATATATTTTTGGTTAAGGTCAAATCCTATTGCATTTCTCCCCAAATCTCGTGCAGCAATAAGAGTAGTTCCAATACCTACGAAAGGGTCAAGAACCAATTCCCCCTTATGGGTAAAAAGTTCTATGCACTTTTTAGGCAAACTAATTGGGAATACGGCTGGATGAATGTCTTTATCTCTAATATCTCTTTTTTCATAGTAAAATTCCCAAACGGCAACTTGGCTTTTTATCCAATCTTTGGCAGTAAGGCAATTTATATGGTTATCTGGACAATTGCAAGTTTTTTGGAAATTGATTTCCATGTAATGCTCCCTTATAAATTATGAATTGTGCCGATTTTTTATTCTTTCCACCCCAGTTCCATTTGTTCACCTGGTTTTGGGAATGCCCTTACCAACATACGCTTAAATACTTCCCAATTTGGAGCCGCACGCATTAAGGCCATTACTCCACTTAAATGGTGGCTTAATGCGGGAACGCCAATATCTTCTGTTAACCACTGGTGATGCTTTTGTTTACGTTTACCCGTATCATCTTTAGGGTTTCTTTTCCTTAATTCGTCTCTAACACCAGGAGCCAATCTCTGATAAACCACATCGTCTGTATACCTTCCGACCAATATTGGTCGATTTATAGACATTCCCCTCCATTGCCAACCTTTCAATTTAAACATTTCCATATAAAATTCATCGGGAAATCTCTTAGCCCATTTAGCCCATTCTTGACGAAGATATTTATCAAGGATTTCTTGGAGAGCCAGTCTATCTCTAATTTCTTGGTAACCAGTAGCTTCATCAACCAAAGCAATAATTCCTACTTTTGCAAAGCTACGGACAAGAATTTCTGCTTTTTGGGCAGTTATTTCTTGAGATTTGGAAAGAGCGCCTTTTTCTCTTGCTTTTAGCCAAATATTGCAAATTTCAGTTAATAAAGTGGCTGGTATCCCTTGGGCTATAGTTCCAGATTTTGTTTTATATATTATTGGATTAATTAGCTTTTGTCTTGTTTCGTCGTCTATGAACGGCTCTAAATTCTTGGCAGAAACATATTCTGGAAGAACAGCGCCCTTTTCGGCAGTTCTCTTTTTCTGCCAGTGAGCGCCACTTCCCCTTTTACCTAAAGATCTCGCAACACTTCGTTCCCTCAAAACTCTTGTCCCATCTTCTAAAACAGCACAAGGTATTTCTATTCCGACCAAATTCAACTTCCCTTGATGTGTTACTTTTGGTAAGTTTTCCATTTTTACACCTCCGCAGCTCTTAGTAAAGTCGTTGCCCAAAGGTTTTCATCTTTACGATGGTTCCACCGATAAGAAAATCCATCAACATATTTAGGCAGATATCTTAGACTTACCTTATGGTACTGACCAACAATCCCCCGTTTTAAGAGAGCCCAAAAAGATTCAACAGTATTTGTGTGTGCATCACCATTCACATACCAAATGGCGTGATCGACGATCTTATGAGGCATAAGTTTTTGAATTCCTATGTATCCTTTGTATTCGTCAGTAATAAGTGTCGCATTCTTAATATCCACATTTCTTCTCACTAACATTTTGAGGTTTTTACCGCCTAAGTTTCGATTTTTGATCACTTCTGTTTTTATTTTCCCCTTACGTCCTGCCATGCCAAGGACAGGAGTCTTTTTAGTGCCACGCCCTCTTTTATTAATTGATCCATTACCAGGACGGGGCTTACCGCCTATGTATGTTTCGTCACATTCAACAAGTCCAGTCAGTAGTTCTCTTTGTTCTCTTTCGGACATTGCTTGTCGAATCTTCATATCTATACGCCAGGCAGTATCTTTGTTTACACGAAGATGACGAGCCATTTGACGAGCGGCCACCCCCTTTTTAGCGTTAAGGGTCATGCAGATGGCGAGAAACCATTTCTGAAGTGGTAAATGAGTATGATGAAAAATGGTTCCAACGGTTACGCTGAAACTGGTATTACAATTGTTACAATGATAGCGATTTTCTTTGGGTGCAGGGGTGGTATTATTTGATTGACAATAAGGGCATTTTGCCTTATTATCCCAACGGACTTTTTCAAGATGGGCTATACAATCATTTTCCTTCGGAAAAAGTTCATATACTTTGATGATATCCATTGTCCCTACCTCCTTATGGAACAAGCATATCATAGTAAAAACTCTTTGTCAAGTAAAATCTTCTACCTTAAATTGGGACACTCCGTATTAAATTACAACAAATAAGTCAAGGTTTTTTTCGATTCCGCCGCCGCTCCCAAATTGGAAATATAAGCCGCATTGCTGGAAACCCAGAAATTTAGCATTTCTCGACGAGAAAACAGGCCCACATTTGCCCTGTGGCGAGACTTTTTGACCCTGAACATAGTTTGTGTGGGTGATACCTGCCTTTTTGCCGGTGACGTTTTCCTTTTTTCTTCAAAACGTCCACATCTCCAGGCTCTCCACAATTTCACTATTCTGGCGGCGGAGAATACCTGGCTAAAATCGGCAAGCGGCCAATCTCGTTCATCCGTTGATGCCTACCAGAATGCGTTCTTTCGAAAAAAACCTCAGTTCACTAACGAGTTTGGCTTAGAATTTTCCCAAAAGGTATCAGAATACCTGAAAGAAATATTTAGTGCCTTTTTGTTATTCACTTCTGTGTTCCTGGAGCCACTTCTCAATTTTATCGGTCTCAAACCTGAGAAGGCCATTAAGCTTACAAAACGGGACTGATTTCTTCCGAACCCAGCCGTAAATGGTATGTTTACTGGTCTTCAAAATTCTTGACAAGTCCTCAATTGTTAACAGATTTTGCTCATTCATAGACATTTTAATAGACACCTTGCAGCTACTTGCCAAAATGTGCTTTAATACTTTGCATGCATTCAATAGGTCTGTGTTTATCGTAACCTATGCTCTATCCAACCCTGCTTTGCCGTTCCTACCCACTGGCTACTCCCACAATGCCCTTTTTACGAAGGTCTCGTTCTATTCGTTCTTTTTTTAAGGCTTGATAAAATTTCTTGCGGTTTCATTTGTCCTTCTGGACTCGCTCCCTTTCGTTGGCTTTTTAAGTGGCGACATTTAGTATACATATCCTCTACGTTCCCAGAATTGCCGTTTCTTTCTCCGTTTCGCTGCCCAGTCAAAGACCCAAGATGGACACCCTTTGACTATTATGTTATATCTTCTACACCATCTCTGTAGGGTCCTTCGTGGTATCTGTAAAATCCGCGCCGTTGCCCTTACTCCATATTGGTCTATCTGGTCAATCGCATAGTTTTTTTGTGGGTTCGTATATCGCCTGCCCCTATTGCCCAGGCTCTTAAACTCAAACGCCATCTCATCATAAATTTGTTGCTGCATTAGTCTAATTAGTGCCTTTATTGTTTTTCGCATTCCTCCGCCGCCTTCTCAATTGCCTGCTTTAAGGAATTGACCTGCTCAGTCCTTATGGTAATGCCCTTCCGGGTCGGAATAAAGTCCCCTTTGTCGTTTTGAACCCAAACCCGAATGTCCAGTAGTTGCTTGCCATCATATTCCGTAAGTTGAACCCTGACGACCTCGCTGGCGTTCTTGTTGAACTCAGCAACCAATTTTGGCGTAGTCGGTTTTTTCATTTTTGAACCGTTCGAAGTCAAATTAAACTTCTAACTTCCTTAAAGTCAAAGTCTTCCTCTTCTTAGAGATCATGTGTATAGAGATTTTAAGCTGGCACCGTTTTTTTCGGATGAGCCACATCCGTATTTTTCGGATACTTATCCCCTTTTCTGATGAATTTTCCTGTTTGGGCATCCCTGAGATATGTTACCGATTTTTTCGGATATATATCTTTTCTCTTTAACTGGCGCATCTTTTGAATCCTTTTCTCTAAGTCTGCTGGTGGCGAAAATTGAATCCGGTAATACCTCACCCAACCTCGCCGCCAAGTCCTAATGCCTCCCAAATCCACCAGTTCTCGGAAATAGGTTGACGGCGAAGAAATTTTGAATTTTCTTATCTTCCTATTGCCAATTCGCCCAATTCCAGTAGTAAAATAAGCCCACCTGGCAAGAACCATCAAGAGTTTTGCGGTTGTTGGCCTCATTACTCCCAAAGCACCACTATCAATTAACCAATGTGGTATTTTGCAAAAACGTCTATTTCTACGCTCTTCTTCCAGCTTCGCCATATATTTTTTAAGTTCTGGCGATGGCTCTTGAAATTCAATTTCATCTTCTGGCTTTGTTTTTGACATAGTACGCCTTTTCAAGGGGGGTAGGAAGGCGTACCCACCTACCCCCGAATTTTTTGTCCCTCTACCCTGCTTATTGTAGTCAAACCCTATTTTTCTTACACTTGAGCCTATATTCTTCCGACGATGTCTAAAAGGCAAATGCACAAAAATACGATTTTAGCGTGTTACACCATTACTTGCCTACGTTCTTGCTTATTTTCTTGTTTTAATATGCGTTTTAGTTCTCTCTTTTTCCTATAAGTAACTAAATAGACCTTATACCGATAATTGCCGTCCTCCCCTCGTTTCCATTTTAGCCCAAGGTCTCCTATTATCTTTGGCCAGTGGTATTTGACCATTCTTTCAGAAATACGATTCTGGTCTATTATTTGTTTCTGTGTAATAGACCCGGCACTTAAAAGACTCTGGATAATTGCCTGTTTTAATAACGCCTTCTGGCCTTTCTTTCTTCTGGCACTCTCCCAGACCTTATCTAATTGAGTAACCAATATATTAGTAATCCTTTCAAAGTCTCTGCAATAATCCGGTAGTTTACGATTTTCCCAAAGAAAACAAATCCCAGTAATCCGATTTCTACAAATACCACCTTCTTTGTAATCTTTACATTTTGTTACTATGTTTCGTAACTCTGTTAGTGTCATCTTAATTTATTAACCCCACTTATTTCTATTACCGCTATTCTTCGCCGAGAAATATCATTTGTAACTTTAGCTTTGCGGATTCCATAATCTCTTCTGGTCTTTCTTAATTCATCAAAGAAACGATTATCGCTTTGTTCCATCTTTTACCTCCTTTTAACCAAAATCAAGATGCCCCTTTCTCATTTTCTCCTTGTCGATTATTCTTTTCCTTTTGCTGAAAAATTTTATCTTTTAAGGTTCTCAAAGATTCTGACATGGTCTTTGCATCTACCGTAAGTTCTCTATTCAAAAAAGCATTAGCAAGTTTCTCGCAAGTCTTTCTGTCCTGGAAAACGAAAATGAGATGATTGCCTTCTTTTTCTAACCTGAGTAATTTTTGATGGTGAGAATGTATTGCGGATGCTTCCTGAAGATCCTTAGTGCAGTAGATGTCATTTTCCATTTTCATTTTTGTTTCCTATCCATTTGAATTTTTCTACTTTGGATATTAAAGCTTACTTCTCTTCAAACTTCTTTTCCTACACATTCATAAACTCTAAATTTTTCATTCTTCACGGTCCCCAAACGCATAAATAAAAAAAGGGCGTTACTTGTATTTTGTCTTTTAAACCAAAACACAGATAACGCCCTGCAAGCGAACCCCCCTATTCACTTGTTCAGTAAATAAGGGTTGTTCTCACGCCGTTTTTTTTACATCCTGGCGAAGGATGGAGGAACTGTTTTAAGGTGCAACAGTTCTAGTTTAACCTAATTTCTTCTTACCGTTCTCAATTTCAAAGACCCAAATTACAAATATATGTTAGCAAATAATTTAAAAAATGTCAAGGCTTTTTTTATTAACAACAAGTTCATCCTTTTTAGTAATTGTAACTATTTCCGAGTTTCCCTACTCTTTGATTTCCTACTCAGCGCAAAAACATTTATGGGCGGCAATAATAGATGAGGTAAAGGCGTCTTGGATGTGACACTACTTATTATTTCTCTTGCAAATGGTAGCAATAATGCAGGTGCATTTACCTTGGCAAATTCTTCCAAGCCTAAATTTTCTTTTCCTTTAATGGTAGAAAATATCCCAGTTAACTCTAATTCAAATCTATCGTATAACTGCATTGACATAGCATATATTAATTTTCCTTCTTTATCATCAATTTTATAGCTATTTCTAACCTTCAATTTATACTCAAATTCAGACCGGGGTTCTTTGGGTAATTCATATTTTAGCTTTGAAAGATAAACGCTATCAAATTTTATTCCCGGCTGTTTATTTTTTTCCATTATACTACTACCTCCAGCTCTGGGGAGAACTCTAATTTGTCTCCAAGTAACAGAATCCCTTTGTACTCATTCAGTCCACCAGTCGAGGTCCAGTTATACTTCCGTGTATCATCTCTTATCGTCTTCACTTTAATATCCATAATGTCAGAACATCCAGAGATAAGTTTATCTATTGTTTTCAATAGCGAAATTCTGGCATTTGAACTTAATAAATGTTTCTTCTTTTCATAGACCTTTAACATATTTTTGGGGTCATTAATAAGTTCTAATATGTCATTATGAGCGTTATCTTGAATACAACCTTGTTCATACCTATTAACTGTTATTTCTCCCCATCCTAATAATCGCCCCAAAGCTCTCTGACTCAAACCATATTTCTCTCTAATTTCTTTTATTTCTTTAGGAAAAAGCAATTTATGCCTTTTTCTATACTCATCGTAAGCTAATTGCAGATTTTTCTCATCTATCTCTTCATCAAAGACGTCTCTTTTACACTTACTACATACTGAAACTCTGCAAGTAATCGCAATACCTTCTCCTTTTACATTGAAGGTCTCTTTTTTAGGAACAAGAAGCGTTTTCCTATAAGCGTCACAGAAAGGACAATAATTTTTTCTCATTTTCCTATACTATTTCCTATGAGGATATTTCAGGGAGTGTTCTGCTTCATGAAACGATATACTTGTTGCAAGTTTATTTTTGAAGTTGTCGCTAAGTTTTATGTAAACTTCTTTATTATTTATTTCCACACCAAACACCCACACATTACAATTCTTTATATCCCTATCTTTTTCTGGTCCACTACAATAATTTTTATAAGTAAGCTTACGAATTGTTGGTAAATGTATTGTTCTTATAGCTTCTTTGATTGTAAGTCCAAGTGAACTAATGAAATCTATGTTTTTGCGGTCCCATCTTTTTACAAGGTGAAAACTGCCTCTTTTCATTACCTTCTTGAATTTCGTTAGAAAATTGTTTATATCCGCTGGTGTAGACGCTCTTGACATAGGGTAATGCTAATTCCTTGGCGAAAATTGCCTCCCTTTTTATTTTTTGTCTCACTGACGCCATCTTAGTATTTAATGCTAACAATAATATTGATTATTTTTCGAATAAAGGTAACTTCGAAGCCTATTCTAATGTTATCATCTGATAACAAAATTGTCAAGTCTTTTTTGCAGAAGAATTTTGCTGGTGTCCAAAAAGTGACTATACTTCTTTTTCCGCATAGCGACGAGCGGGCTATGCGAAATCGGCGTAGCCGAAATTTGGGCGAACCAAGTGAGTCGTATAGCCCGTGTTCTATGAAGTGTCTATTAGTATATCCGAACGGGCATAAAATTGACTAAAATTGATTAAAGTATCAACTGCCCTTTTTGTCACTTTTATCGTCGACATCGTCGATTTCCGACGGAGAATCGCCAGACGCGCTCTCCGAATTACAAAACCCCTGCTCTACCAACTGAGCTACGCCAGCATTATCTATACTTAAGATCTTAAAAAGATTATATCGCTAATTGCAACCTTCTGTCAAGGGCTTTTTGCGCCTCGATATGGAAATGGGAAGAGAGATCGTGACCCCTTATTTACAAGCTATAAATTAATTAGATTAATCTGTCTTAGTGAAGATAAATGGAAAGCATTAGTTGAATTCACTGAAATTAAACCACCACAAAAAAA
>Ga0315280_10011720_pt1 | contig 10723 bp, 10 predicted proteins | sample YL17G06_40_MG_FD_203697 | JGI IMG/M metagenome (GOLD analysis project Ga0315280, IMG submission 203697) | Sediment microbial communities from Yellowstone Lake, YNP, Wyoming, USA - YL17G06_40 | ecosystem: Environmental > Aquatic > Freshwater > Lake > Sediment | place: USA: Wyoming | collected... | reverse complement strand
AAAGGTTGTAGCTGAGTTCTATGGAGTCAGTATAGACGAAATAAAGGGGAAAAAGAGGACTAAAGATGCAGTCTTTCCAAGACAGGTGGCTATGTATATAGCAAGAGAGATAACAAATGCGTCTTTACCGACTATAGGAAAAGAGTTTGGTGGAAGAGACCATACTACTGTAATCCACTCTTATGAAAAAATAAAAACCTCTATGCATCAAGATGCAGAGCTTGTTAAGACTGTTAATCAACTCATTAATAAATTTATTAGGGTATAAAATGTGGATAATGTGGATAAGTGAGGATAATTTAATATCTCTTGTGGATAACTTGTGCAAAACCTGTAAGTTATCCACAGAGTTATCCACAGGCTCTAGTATCAAAAATAGAAGATTTAGATATCTTATCCACAATATTCACTTCACTACTACTTCTACTATATTCTTTATAAATATTAGTAATATATATAGTATTTCCACAGGAGGGAAAATATGCAATTTACCTGTAATAGAAAAGAATTAGAGAAAAGAATCCAATGGATATCTAAAGTGATACCAACAAGGACGACAAAAGAAAGTCTCAGCTCAATACTTATAAGAACAGAACCACCAGATAAATTATATCTATATGGCACAAATATAGAGATGGGGATAGAGACTGTAATGAAATGTGAAACAGACCAAACAGAAAGCTTCCTCGTATCTGCAAAATTATTCAGAGATATAATAGATAGCTTGAGTTCCAATACCATTATTGGAAATCTTGAGGATAGAACTTTAAATATTACTGCAGATAGGACACTCTATCATATTTCAACTCAAAATATGACTGATTTTCCAATTATGGAAGAGATATCTCCAGAGAAAGAGTTGTCTCTCGATGCTAATCTGTTAAAAGATGCAGTAAGAAAGGTCATTCCTTTTATAGATAAGAGTAACTTAAGACCTGTTCTTGCTGGTATATTTATAGATTCAAGAGAAGATGAGATAAGGTTTGTTTCTACAGATGCAAATAGACTGGCAGTAAAGAAACTTCCGATTGGGGCATTCAATACAAGTGTTATTCTACCAGCTCTAAGCTTAGAGACTATTACTGATGCTCAATTGGATGGAGACGTAATTATAGAATTTTCCAATTCTAGAGTAAGATTTAGAATGGACGATTTAAAGCTTATTACTTCTACAATAGAAGGAACTTTCCCTATCTATGAGAAAGTTATCCCTAAGGAATTTCTAACAAGATTAAAACTAGACAAAGATATCTTAAAAAATTCAATAAAGAGAGTGCTGCCAATATCTAGAGAGGAAGATTATGCAGTCAAGTTCAGTATAAAAAAGGATAAACTTATAGTGGGTGCTCGATCTCCTATTGGAGTAGTATTTGACGAACTAACCCTGTACACAGAGGGCGACGAGCTAGATATTACATTTTCAGCCAATTATATTTTAGATTTTCTTTCAGTTGGGGATGGGCCTATAACTATCGCTCTTTCTGGAGAACTATCTTCTGCACTCTTCACATTTGATAATGACCCTGACTTTATGTATGTAACTATGCCAATGGAAACAGAATGAAAGAGATAGATATCCATACAGACACTATAACTCTTAGCCAATTTTTAAAATGGGCAAGTATTGCACAAACAGGAGGAGAAGCGAAACTCTTAATCCAGCAGGGCTTAGTTTTTGTAAATGGTAAACTTCAGACTCAGAGGGGAAAGAAGCTAAAAGAAGATGATATGGTGCAGGTTAAGGGCTATCCAGAAGAATTTATAGTAAAAAGAAAGAATATATGATTCTGAATATGATTGAAATCCTCTCCTATAGGAACTATTCCCATACAATTAACAAATTCAGTCCGTATTTTAATATATTTACTGGTCCTAATGGGGCTGGTAAGACTAATCTATTGGAAGCTATATATCTTCTCTCTACTGGGGAGGTGAGAAGAGGGAAGAAAGATACTGAGGCGATAAAATGGAATGAATCTTTTACTTGGGTAAGAGGAGAGGTAAGCTATGAAGATGGAAGGACGTTAAAACTTGTAACACAGATAAAACCTGAGGGAAAAGATTTCTCTATAAATGGAAAGATAACAACTCTAAGACAGTATCTAGGGACCTTTTCTGTTGTATCTATTTTTGGAGATAATGAAGATGTTATTACAGGGGACCCAGAGAAGAGGAGAGAATTCCTCGATAGATTTATTATAAGCATCGAGCCTTCTTACTATTTCCTTATCAACAGGTATAGAAATGTTCTAGTTAGACGGAATAAACTTTTAAAAGAAGAGAAGACAGATAAAAGACTTATAGATACCCTGACTGAACTCCTCCTTAAATATGGTGAGGAGATAATAAGAGTTAGAGACAAATCTATATCTGTATATAATAGGTATCTTAGAGAAGAGTGCGAAAAAGTAAGACTTTTCGTCGAAATAGATATACCTGACCTTTATGGTAGCATAGAAGAAAAGGTCTCTCTCTATAGAGAGAGGTTTAATGCTTCAAGAAAAAAGGAAGAGATCATTGGTACTACACTAGTAGGCCCACATAGGGATGAGATTGTCATAAAGATGAACGGGAAAGATAGTAGGAGTTTTGCTTCTAATGGTGAGACAAGAATGATTGTAATTCTACTTAAACTTGCACAGTGGGAACTTATCAGGAGTTTAAAAAAATATAAACCTGTCTTTATTGTTGATGAATTTCTGAGTAGGCTTGACGAAAATAACATGAATCTTATTATGAAGATAATAGAAGAAAAGTCTCCTCAGGTATTTGCTTCAGAGATTACAGATGTTCCTATAGGTAAGATGGGGATTATTTTTTCTATAGATAAAGGTAAGGTTGTATATGAAAAGACTTTTTGATGTATTTCTAAATCTGCCTTTCCGTAAGTACTCCGTACTCCCTATAGCCTGGAATAAGGTTGTAGGAGATTATGCTTCAAGGTTTGCACGTGTAGCCTACTATAAGAATGGTACTTTGTATATTGACGTTCCAGCACCTGTTTGGGCTAATGAACTTTCTGATTCTAAATCAGAGATTATAGAATCTCTAGTAAAAGAGACTGATATCCCTATCACTGAAATAAAGTTTAGAGTGTATCCTTTTAGAATAAAAGAGAAAGAAAAACTTGACCTCAATGAGCTTACCCTTAAGGAGAGGGAATATATAGATTCTTTGGTCTCGGAGCTCAAATATGAAAAATTAAGAACTGCAATATTTAATATAATAGGATATCATCTCCTAAGAAAGAAGAAACAAAAACCATAATCTATAATCATTTTCTTCGATAATTTTCCATGTTATTGGGGTGCATGTAGAAAAAGCCGGCTTATCCTGTCATTGCGAGGGGCTTTAGCCCCGAAGCAATCTCTTCCCTTCTGTCTTTGCGAGGAGCGAAAGTGACGAAGCAATCTCAAGATACGAGACCGCCACGCTCATTTCATTCGCTCGCGGTGACAAAGGACTCGTTATTGAAATCCTACGATAAATCTATTTCTATCCTTTCAATCCTACCTGTTCGATAGCTGTAAGATAGTACTTTTGTGTAAAAAGATACAATAATAAGCAGGGGAGCATCGTAATCGTAACAGCTGCCATCATCATAGGGTAGGTAACAAGATTTGGATTCATAGAAGTAAATCCACTACCTATAAATCCAGGATCAACAGAAAATAATAAAGAGAGAGATATAGGTAATGTCTTTATAGTGTTAAAAAATATGACACTCCTTGCATACTCATTCCAATACCATACAAACGAGAACAGTCCAACTGTTATTACAGCTGACTTAGCTAGTGGTAGATATATATACCAGAAACATTCAAAGAATGATGCCCCATCTATTACTGCAGCATCTTCCAACTCTGGTGGTAAGGTATTAAATACCTGTCTAAAAAGAAATATACAGAGAGGAGCATATATACCAAAACCAAAGAATGAAGGGACCATAAATACATTAAGTGTATCGAGCCAGTTTAAATTATGAAAGAGTATATAGTATGGAATCATAAGTGTCTGTGGAGGTATAACTAGTGTGGCAAGGACAACCATCATAAGGACCTCTTTACCGGGGAATTTCCCTCTACTAAACCCATAGCCTACAAGGGCTGAAGATAATACTTGCCCTAATATACAAGTAAGGGTTAATTTTAAAGTATTGGCAAATGAAGTGACAAACTCCATCGGCTTTAGCACATCTATATAGTTCCTAAGGTTGAGATGATTTGGAATCCATGTTACTGATGGGTCCATATAATCTTCTACTGTCATTATAGATATTACTGCACTTCTTAATATTGGATAGAGAAATATAAAAGCCCCATCTATAAGGAGTAAATATAAGAATAGTTTAGGTGATATATACCTTATTTTATACCTTATAGACCTCATTATTTATTACTCTGATAAGTTATAAGGTATCTCTGAGAATAATAATAAGTTAGAAGGGCAAATGATATAACAATTCCAAGGAAGAGCCAACTTACTGCTGCCCCATAACCAAGTCTGTACTGTTCAAAGCTTATTCTATATACATAGTCCATAAAGAACGGCGTTATACTCCTTCCGTGAGCAAGTACTCTCGCTATAGTAAAAATATTTGTAAAGGATTCTATAACTGTAAAGACCATATTAATAACTGTGAACGGAGCTAATAAGGGCATTGTAATAGCCCAGAGACTCTTCCACCAGCTAGCCCCATCTATCTGTGCTGCCTCATATATCTGTGGGTCTATACTTTGAAGACCTGCTAAGAATATAAGCATCTGTATCCCAACCCTCCACATACCTAGGACTAATATTGCTGAAAAGAGAGATATGAGATTTTGAATATTTGATTCAAGCCTCACTCCGAATGTCTCTAAAGTTACTGTCACATTTACCATTTTACTAAATATCTCTGGACCTATCTTTGCAACTACTACATCTGAAGCTGCTACTACTGGTAAGAAGTATACTACCCTAAAAAACCCTATGCCTTTGACTTTCTGGTTAACCAATATTGCAAGCACAAGAGAAAAGAGCATTGTGAAAGGTATGCTTATCATCCCATATCCAAGAGTTATTCCAAGACTATACCAGAAGTCTCTATCTTCTAATAGTGCCTCTTTATAATTCCCAATACCTATAAATGTGCTTCCATTAAAGCTCCATTTTAAAAAACTAAGTCCAAGAGAAAAGAAAAGGGGAAAGATTAAGAAGATGATTGCCCCTATTATCCAGGGAGATATCGCTATATAACTCATTATTACATTCTTCTGTTTATAAGTTAGTTTCATCGCTGCCTACCATTATATAAGGTAAAATAAATAAGCCTACTAAAAATACCCAGAGAGGGGATGGTGGAAGCTCAAGCCTTAATGTAATAATTCTTGATATAACTAAACTAGTAATCTCTCCAATAGATATCCCTAATACAAGAATCCGCCATTTGCTCTTGAATTTTCTAACTGCTCTTAATCCTGACCATATGAGTAGTACAGATATAATAGCAAGGACACCAAGGAATATACCAAGATACACCTTTAGAGTCATTAATCTTTCATGCACGTTGAAAACTTCATAATCACTTTCCTGCAGGTGTCTAAACCTTAATGTCCTTACTATTTCGTCTTTTAAGACTGCTTTTAATGTCCCCCAGCTAAATTCTGGTTTTACTCTTACTATTATAGCATCTAATTTTTCTTCTGGATTATAGAATAAGGGGATTATTATCTCTCTTTTCGGATATATAAGTTCTGCTAGCTGAGATATCATTGGAAGATAATCTCTTAAAACCTTATATCTATTTACTATCTCTTCTATAAATGCCTGAGAAAGGATACCTGTAATTGTAAATCTCTCCCCATTTATATATATCTCGCTTCCAATAGGATTGACTTCATCTGAAAATAAGACATCTCTTGAGCTCTCAGGTATAATAGCTACTTTCTGAAACTTTTGAAAGTCTAAAGAGTTAAAGCTCCTTCCAATTTCTACCACCCTTCCAGTTAACTGAAAAAATTGAGGAGTTATCTCTGTTATATTCATAGACTCCTCTTTATCTCCAAAGACAACTTTGGTGGTAAATCTCTTTACAGTATCAACTGAAATTACTCCTGGAATCTTTGAGATAGCTTTTGAATCTTCCCATACAAGTTGCTCTAATTTCATATCTTCTGTAAGGTATGGAGATATTGCAAAGATATTCATCCCATATGTAAGAGGATCTGAACCTAGGCCGATACTTATAGACTCCCATAAGGCTAGTATAAATGAAATTATCACAACTGCTAATGCTACTTTTGCTGTGGCGTTTCTACCCATTTCCCTCTTTCTACAACTATTACCCTATCGTAATCTTTTAATGGCCTACTGCTATAAGTGACAACCCTTTCAAACTGATTTACTCCCATTAAAATCTCTGCCTCATTCTCCTTTATCCCACCTATTTTCACTTTTCTCTTCCTTACCACTTTCACATTATCCCTTATTAATCTTGCAAGTTCCCTATCATCTATAGTAGATGGTGTAGTTTCTACAACAAAGACGTAGGATTCAGTCTCCTCTGGACTAAGAGGGTTTAGATAGTATAGAGGGTTTTCTATACCTTCAGGTGCCTCCTGATATATAGCAGATATTGGAACAACTGTACTCAGTTCCCTCTCTTTTATCAATATCCTTGTATACACAGGGATTCCAATCTTGATCTCAGGATAATATTTATCTATCTTTCCAACAACCTTTATCCCTGACCTTCCCCTAGATTCCTCTATCCCTTCAGAGATAGCTACGACCTTTGCACTATACTCTTTAGTAGAAAATGGGTCTATCTTGAACCTTATTTCTTGCCCATCCTTTACTTTTGTGATAACTTTAGGGTCTGTAAGACAGGATACATTAATATTATTCTCATCAGCTATAGTAACTAGAGGGGTTCCAGGAGAAACTGATTCACCTTTTTGCACAAATATCGATATTACCCGGCCCTTTGTCTGTGATTTTACTTCTAGTTGACTCTCTAAAAGTTCAAACCTTTTCTGCGCATTTTTGATAGATTCAACTGATATATCTATTGTCTCTTTCTTTAATTTCGTCTGTTCATCTGCCTGCTTTTTTAAAAGATTATGATTAGCTTCTGTTGCCTCTAATGTGAGTCTTGCAGATTCAAACTGTATCCTGTAGCTTTTAAGTTCTATCTCTGAGATAGCTCCAACTTTAAATAGTTCTTCTGCCCTTTTTAGGTCTTCTCCTGCCTTTTTAAATAGCTTTTCATCTCTTTCTAGAGCTATCTTGGCTTGAGAGGTATCTATAGTTTCAGCCTTAGCCTTTTCTATATCCGCTTTTATTCTTTTTATATCTAATTTTGCTTCTTCTATCTGAAGATTTACATCAGGAGAGTCTATCAGAAATAATATCTTGTCTTTATCCACATAGTCCCCCACTTTTATATTTACCATCTTTATATTCCCAGAGACATTGCTCCTTATGGTAGATGTAATGTTAGATTCGATAAATCCTATTGTAGAGATGTCCTGTATAAACGGTTTTCTCTCTGCCATCGCTACAGTAACTTTTGGATAGTGCTCAAAATAACTCTTGTTGTAAACATAGCCGAGATACATAATCCATACTAGACTTATAATGAAAATTATAGTACCTATACGCCTTCTCAACTGTGCCCTCCAATAAAAATAAACCATAAAATCTTATAACTATTCATCTGGCATATTATCTCAATAGCCCTTACCAATCCTAATGCTACTATAGACAAGCCTAATCCTCTCCTTGAGTTGATGCCTTCTGCCTTAAGTACACTTACTAGAATAATTATACTCCATATATTAGCAATATTTATCTCTCTGATGAGCATAAACAAGAAGTCATTATTTAACATCCCTCTATTAAGGGGTGAAAATATTGTAGGTCCAAGTGTAATATTTAGGTCTCTGAGGTCCACAAGCCCATTAAATCCTTTTACAATTAATAGATAGGTCGAGATTAAGCTTGAAAGTAATATTGGTAGTAATGACATAGACGAGATGACGAGCATCTTATTAAAATCTATTTCTTTTATTCCAGTCTCCATAACCTTTGAGATGATAAATGCCTTTATGATAGCCCATAAGGGTAAGGATAGAAAAGTTAGACTGATAATAAGTCTTACAAGGGCTTCTGCCTCAGGTAAGGTCAAATTTGGAGACATCTTTATAATAGTCTCAGCCTTTAGATACAGGACCTCTCTATTTGAGGAGATGATAAAGTTACATATGGCAGATACAAGCCCAGCTAATATCGGAATATTATACCATTTCTTTAATCTTATCTTCTCCCATTCTTTATAAGGGGATATAAGAAAATATAGCCAACTCATCTATTACCTCTTACTATCTTATAACTCCATGGTTTTATACCTTCATAACTCTGGCTAGAATAATTCACTATGATTTTGGTTCCATCTTCATATGTTGTTTCGTATATGTGTCTTGCTATCTCTCTATGCTCTATTATAAATTGATACTGTAGATTACCGAGAGTTTTATTTATTAAATTATACTCTTTTTTCAAGTCATCAGCCCAATCACTGAACTTAGAGCTAAAGAGCTCTTTATAGAATGTCTCCCTTATTAGGATTGGAGAGTTATGAGTAATCATAGCAGAGGGAAGGGCTCCATACTCGAGATTTTTCAAGAATTCATAGTCCCAATCTCTCCTTAAATTCATTGGAGTAAAATTGTATCTTACTATACCATGTAGAGCTATTTCCCAGAGAGGTATTGTATCACCTCCAAAGAGTCCAGAGCTATTAGATGGGGCATCAGTTATATGGTTAACTCCTACTATACCATAGTCGCATCCTCCTTCTACAATCCCAGATACTTCTATCATATTAGAATAGTTTTTTGCAGAATCAAATCTGGTCTGAGGATGTGTATCATCATAGCAATCTATAAGGCCATAACCTAACTTTCTTAGCTCTACAGAAGCTATCCCCAGTGACTTTGCCTCACTATAGAATTTTTGGAATTTTGAACTGGCAATACTAGGACACATAATAAAACCATATCGGTAGTTATTTTGTTCTGATGGAAGTTTTACGGGGTTCTTTAAGGTCATCTTTCTATAGAAGTCTCTTGAGTTCTGATAGATGTCAAAGAAATTTACAGATAAACTTATATATGAACCTGAGCTTTTTGCTGTATTTATAATATTTTTAAGCCCCCTCCAGCCATCAAAAGGAGGAAATTGGGTCGGGTTGCCACCTTCAAATCCTGCCCTTTCCCATCCGACAAGAACGAGATTTGTCTTTATCCCTAAATTCTTAAGGATATTTAATATTGATTCTATCTCTTTAAATGTAGTAAGCTTGATAATAGGGTCAAAGATTTCAAAACCCCTCTTTATACCCATAAAGACTTTTATGTCCATAACTTCTGGCTTTATTTGATAAATACTTTTAGCCTTTTCTCTTAAAGGCTTGACTCTTTTAGCTATTAGAAGGTAATTCCTATAAGCCTTAGCTACACCAACGTAATTTGCTTCTTTGTCTTTTAGAAGATAGAATCTTATAACTTTATCTTTAATATTTACCCTTGGAGTGATACGCTTTTTCCTATATACATCTTCAAAGACCTTCCTATAGAAGAATTTTCCACTTACAGAGTAGTACCCATTACCTGGGGTTATATCCTTTATAAGACTAGAGAACTCTTTACCATCACATAAAATTCCAATAAAGCCAAAATCTTTTTTTATACAGGAAAATATTGGAAGTGTTATTGGAATACGGTTTATATCGTACTCTTGCGGATTTAGGTCCCCATAGACCATTTTCTCCTGATTAACTACAGAGAAGGCCTTATTGAATGGGATTATTATTCCACATCCATCAGGGATGACAAGATAACCTCTTTCTCCAATTCTTCCAGCATTCAGATAGGGGATGATATTTATACTTATCATTGGATGTTCCTTGTCTTCTACTATTTCGTCATCTCTAATCTTTACATCAAGGTAATCACCCATATTCTCAAAAAAGCTTGTGAATTTAAAGCCTAATTCAGGAAATTTATAAGTTACCTTTATTGTATTATCTTCTATAGAATAAGACCTTTTCGCATTATAAGAGAATACACTATCTACCCTCAAGAGATTTTTATCCCAGAAGTCAACTATGAATGTCGATCTTATCCTTGCATCCCAATAGTCATTTACTGACTTCCAGTCTAGAGGTGTTGATACAAGAGTATATTTGCCATCCCTAACTGTCAAAAGGTCGTTTTTTACATCATAAGATATATTTATCTTTGCCTCGCCTAGAGAAGCAAAAATAGTTATAGAGCAGAATAATAAAATAATCTTTAGAATCCTACTAATCTGTACCATATTTCAAGATAGACCTCTTTTATAAAAGACCACAGTTCAAGATTTACCCCTTGTAAAAAGAGCACAATAGCTATGGCAACTATTATGGCTATTCCAGTTAAAATAAAGATGATTAACGTCTTGCCAGCCCCAAGCTGTTGTGTTACTCTAACATTCATCAGAAATAGCCCTATGCCCCATAAGATAAGTCCTCTCTGAATGTAGCCGTAATAGACTTTTTCTTGAAATGTAAGGAGATTACTCAAGATGGCTACAGGGAATGAAATGAGTAGATAGGGGATTACGCACATAACGGTAGTTATCATACACTCTTTCCATGTGCCTAGACCATCAAAGACCTCTCCTACACCATAGAACGCAG
>Ga0315280_10011719_pt1 | contig 10723 bp, 7 predicted proteins | sample YL17G06_40_MG_FD_203697 | JGI IMG/M metagenome (GOLD analysis project Ga0315280, IMG submission 203697) | Sediment microbial communities from Yellowstone Lake, YNP, Wyoming, USA - YL17G06_40 | ecosystem: Environmental > Aquatic > Freshwater > Lake > Sediment | place: USA: Wyoming | collected... | reverse complement strand
CAGCACAATCGAGACGACAAACAGAACCAGAGAGAGTGTCACCAATCCCAGAACAAGGCCAACACGCGGGGCGGCACTGAACACCGTGATTAAAGCGATAATGCCAAGCAGGAGAGGCAGAGCAACTGCAAAAAAGCCAATCAGACCCAGTACAACTCTGAATAGAAATAGACTGTTGGCGTGCTGTCGGAATTTTGTCCAGGGGTTTTTGACCTCGGCTTTATTCTCGGCGACGCAGTGAAGGAACATAAATTTGCCCCGGCTGCTCAGCCAGACCACGACGAGCCACAGAACTATTATCAGCATTATCACGAAGATAGCTACGGGGACAATCCAGAAGAGGTTTTCGGTGATGAAGTGTTTTGCCTGGTCGAGTGCCTGCCCAGGCTCTCCTCTGTGTTGAAAGTTGGGTCCGCCTCCGCCGCCACCGCCCTTTCCGAGGTATGCCAGCCAGGCACAAAAACCGATGATAAACCATTTGCCCAAATCGAAGGGTTTGAAAAGAATTGCCTTCACCCTTTCGATGGCGGGTGCGAGGGGGTCAAGTACACTTATTTTAGCATATTGCGAGGTCATAAATAAGCCCTCCAAGATAAATAAACCAGTTCACCAAAATCGCTGTCGCAAGTATCACGACTAAACCCACGTTTAGTCGTGTTAATATTCTGTTCGCTCCACCAGGTTTAATAATCAGGTGGTAAATTCTATATGGAATTTGGAAACAAGTAAAGACAAAAACCGCTGGACCAAGGGAGTGAAACTTTACACTTGCCCGGAAATCGCCGTGTGCCAGTGAGCAGAATGAGCGGGTCAGGCCGCAGAGCGAACATTTTATCCCGAAAGTTTGATATAATAAGCAGTTCACAGGCCATTTATATCCGAAAAAATAAAGTTCGTCAGCGCTTATGTGGAGCAGCGATGCCCCCGACAGAATAACGACACAAGCGGCGAGAATTATTTTGTGCTGCACCTTTTGGTTTCCCTGAAAAGCCCCGGGCTGATGCAGATGCCAGGCGAGCCATGATAGCTTACTTCTGCTTATATGCTTCTCCGGCATTTGGTTTTTTGCAACCTGCAGTTCGTAATTTGCCTTATTATCCACTAAACACAACTGGCGACCTGCGGCCTAAGATTGCGGCTGTTGTTGTCTGAGGCGGCGCAGTTCTTTCAGGACAGGCCAGTCTGCGAAGGCAATGAAGAAGGCCATAATTATATTAACTATCGGTATGAGCATCAGCAGGCCCAGTGCCCAGCTATAGCCGGCCTTTGAGAAAATCTTGCAGCAAATCAAGAGCTTTATTGCAATCACAACCAATGTAACAAATGCAATGAGCAAGGCCAGAGCGAGCCAAACCGCAGGTGCTATTTCTGAGGGACCATGCCGGACAAAAACACACGATTCCATATTCTTCCCCTTTCAATCGGTTTAAGAAATTAACTCAATCGACGATGCTGCTCCGAATATTAAGTTTGTAGTTTAGCGGATGGATACCTCTTTCACAAGCGAAATTTCTTCATAAACCTTTTGCGACTTACAACAAAATCATAAGCTCATAACTTGTTGAGATTAGCTATGGCGAGAGCTATCTGGTCGCGGCGTGCCTCGATAGAAGCCGGGTCCTTGGTAAAAGTTGTCATATCCTTTGTAATATCTTCTGGCACCTCAAGCAAAGCAGCGTATTCTTGGTGCTGCTGAGTTGTCAGTTTATCTTTCTTGTCTTTCAAAAGCCTATCCAGAATGGATAAGTACTCGTAGTCCTCGATGCCGTCGCGGAGCATTTCCCAGCGGATACTTTCGACCGGCCCATCGAGAACTGGTTCAGCAGGATGAGCATCTGCTGCAACTTCGGGCGGATATATAAATCGGCCATCGCCATTGCCCCAAGGTTCCTTTTTTCCTTCAGGTGTGCTGTAACCACTGACCCAGCTCATAGGGTCCAGGTATGGGTTCTGAGGCTGATTAGGTTTGGGATAGGCGGCGGAGCTTGTCCAGTAGTTCGTTTGCCAGACGAGGATGCCGTCGATTTTTCGCTGCCAGGTTTGCCACAGCCAAACCCGCAGCTCGGTACCGGGATGGTCGATAAACAAAGTGCAGTAGGGTGCCTTGGGACCGCAGCAAACATACCACCAGAATTTCTCACCGTATTTGCGGCGCTCTTCGGAGGGTTCGTGTTTATAGTTATAGCTAACAGGACACCAGATATTTGGTCCGCCGACAAGGTTCGGCTCGACCTGTTCGGTCAGCATACGGTTGATGGCCGGTGCCGCATTTTTGAGTTTTGTAAAGCCATTCATAACAAACTGGTAATCCTTAGGGTCAGGCTCATCGAACCAATAAACGTAGGCCTCGTCGAGCCGGCCCTTCTGTTGCAGATGTTCCTGAACCTGTTGGCAGTAGGCGCTAAATGCAGCCTTGTAGTGGAGTGTGTCTTCCTTAAAACCCAGTAGCTGTGGCTCCTCTCGTGAGTGGAAAGATCCGCCGCCGAGGCCCGGGATGTGTAGCATAAAGGAGTTGAAGTGGTAGTAATCGAGTGCACGCTGCATTGCGTTGTCCCAGTCAGTCCAGTCGAATGTGGGTTTGAGCTGTTCGGATGTGGTGGAGTCAGTGACATTAGGCCAGGAGACTTTGATTTCATCGAGAGGGGCCGGGTCGTAAGGCGAGATATGATGGGCACTGAAGCTGGCCCAATACTTATCCAGCACTTGCTGCTTCTGTAGGCGGTCTGAGAGCTTCTGATAGCGGAATACCTCGTGCGGGGAGAATCCGAAAGCAGTAGTGCATGTCATCCGGTCCGGAATCGCAAAATCATATACCTCCACTTGCAGGGTAACATCGGCATTGTAATTTTGTGCTGCGAGATGAATTTTGCCGGTGTACATTCCTGCGGGGATGTCACGCGGGACTTTCACACGAATCCAGAACGGCTGATTCTTGTTTGGCTCCACGTTAATAGAACCTTTTAACGGTGGCAGTGGGTCAGGCCACGGACCCGCCACCGAACTTTTGTCGGTCGGCTGGGTGGTAGTAACATATTGGACCCTGAGCAATTCGATATTTTCGGCAGGCATAACTGCTCCACCGGGTCCGGCCAGTGCTTCGGGGTGGATGGCGAAACCGTTTAAGGCGGTTTTGGGCCGGATTACCAATTGTGCTGCCTCGGCTTCGTTTCGGGCGGCACGTATCACGACAGCTTGACCTGTTACGCCTGGTAACGGTTTATCCTGACTTATTTTCCAGCCGGACGATGACCACCACAAGCCGACCTGTTCGCTGGATGCCGGAAGCTTCTGGCCGTATGGAAGGTTAAAATAATTACTGGTCTGGGCCAAAACGCTCTGGCTGACTATCAACACTACTAATAAAAGCATCTTTTTCAACATATATGTATCACCTTTCAAAAGAAATTTTGATTTTAAAAAAGCCATCAATTCCGACTAGCTGTTTGGAATTTTCAACTATAAGCCAGAGACCGTCAAGAGGTTCTTTAAATCGGAAGAAAATTCTTGACTTTTTTGCCTAAGATTGTTATATAAATTAGAAACAGAGTAAAACCGGAAATTGTGTGGACTAGTTTTGCTTTTCGTAATGCCGAAATAATTTAGGAGGCGTGACAATGAACAAGAAATCTATTTTATTGCGAATGACACTTTTGGCAATTCTGTCATTTTCCAGCTTCGATGTGGAGACAATCGCTTCACCCCCCGATATTGGCTATGCGGTCTTGGTAGCAGGGCAAGGTGGGTGGCGGGAACAATGGATAATAAACCACAATGCCAATAAAGCATACCAAACTTTAAGCAGTTTGGGGTTTGATGACGGTCGTATCTTTTATCTTAACAACTCGCTTCAGGATGCTGATGGCGATGGAGACGTCGATGTTGATGCGAGCTCATCACTTGCTAACTTTGTGTCTGCTATAGCGTGGGCGCAGGGTCGAGTGGGCGTAGATAGTCCGTTTATACTATACTTATCCGGACATGGTGTTGATTTCCCTGAAGTTTTTTTCTTCGACGTGGAAAAATCAGATGGTATTACTTCGTCCCTCTTAGACCAACAGCTTAGAACGCTCCCGGGAGGTACCCAGATGCTCATAGTAATCGACGCCTGCTATTCCGGGTGCTTCATAACTGCTCCTGACACAGTATCAGCCACGAACAGAGTCATAATAACTTCAACTCACGATGATGAAAAGACACATCCATATTTTGACTGGTTCAGTCATGAGTTCTGGTCCGAGGTAGGACAAGGTGTAAACATCAGAGAAGCATTTGTCGAGGCAACCCAGCGAGCAAACTATTGGCTGCCTAGTAGCCCTTCTCGCCCGTGGCTTGACGACAATGGCGATGCCAATGGCCATCCGCCGGAGGCTTTGGGCGATGACGGCGCCCTTGCTGCTACTATGATAATTGGCACACAAGGAGAAGCACCATTCGTAGGTAAAGGAGCACCCGACCCCACACTTTTCGTGAATTGCTATACAAACAACGGCGGAGCAGCAACTTTAGGTGACCCTATCAACAACGTTCATTGGTGGGTCGCTGGTTATACCCAGGACTTTCGAGGAGGCGAGGGGTATGAGGGTGCTATTATGCAGCCAAACGGCGAAAACTACGCTTGCGCAGTCTATGGCTCTATATGGTCAAAATATCTTATTATGGGAGGGGCGGGCGGGCCTCTCGGCTATCCCGTAACTAATGAAACAGAAGGCCCGGTCTCGTCAATTACCGGCGCTCGTTGTAGGTATAACAAATTCAAAGGCGGAGCAATCGTCCACCGAAAAGCAACCGGCATATATGAAAGCAAAACCGTCTTCCTCGGCCACGGCATATTCAACAAGTGGGCAGCACTTGGCTATGGAGCAGGTGCGCTGGGTTTACCAATTACCGATGAATATATTAACGATTCGAATTATCCTCAGTGTGATTTCGAGGGTGGCTATATCACAACAACCGATGGCACAAACTATCAGGCTTTTACTTTTGTCACTCCACCCGAGGTTCTATCGCCGGTTATCGGAGATTTGGAAGTTGTTTATTCTATTGAACAATGTTCTGGCACAAAATGGTGCTTTAACCAGCATCAAACCGGCGGGCATAAAGTCGGAGGCGGGATATGTCAGGCGGATGATACTTATGCCTGGGATATAAACCTTAATTTCCCGAGGTCAGACTCAGATGCGGGAAAGCCGGTTTATGCTGTCGCCAAGGGCGTTGTCTGCCAGACCTACGGGGGATGCACAAATGCCGGCGGTGCCTACGGCCAAGTGCTAATAGAGCATAGCTATGGTGGGAATACTTGGTGGAGCGGTTATCTGCATTTAGGAGATATTCAGGTCTCGCCCGGCCAATTTGTGGACAGGGCCACCGTCATCGGAAATATCTCAAATACCAGTAGTGATCCAAATCTGCCCAATCATCTGCATTTCGTTGTCTATACCGGCGTGAATAGTCAAGTCGGGCTGGTTTCTTTTGATACAAGGATTGTTCCAAGGGCTTCGACACCGCAGTTGGATTACCTGCACCTCTGGGTTGACCAGACAACTGGAACGAACCGTCCCGATACACCCGGGACGCAAGAACAGCCGTTCAAGTCTATTACTTTCGCCCTGGCGCGGGCGAGGAATTTGGCCTGGCCTGAGCCGTGGCACGTTCATATTGGCCCGGGCATTTATGACGCCGACCCGTGCAAGCCGGATATTCAGACCGAGGTATTCCCTATCAAGCTTCGGCAGGGTATGATTCTGGAGGGCCTCGATGCCAATACTTGCATCATCGATGGACAGCACCTTACTTCAGGATTTGTGCCTCTTGTTTATGGTGAAAACCTGACCAATCTGGAAATCCGCGAGCTGACCCTGCGAAATATGCACCACAATGGCAATGGCGGCGCCGTCGAACTTATCAATTGCGCTGGCAGGATACAGAACTGTATTTTCGAGCACAATTTGTCTAATCCAGGACATGGTGGAGGCCTATATCTGCTCCCATCACGGGGTGCTTTTCATATTAGTTCTTGCATCTTTGCGAACAACGCCGCCCGTGAATACCTCGGGTCTGGTGGAGGTTGCGGAGGCGGATTTTACATCAATGGGACTTTGACGGGAAACATCGAGAAGTGCGCTTTCATACGTAATACCGCAGAGGGATGGTGTGTCAAGACTGGTGGCGGCTTCGGTATTGGCGGTTCATTTAACGGCAACGTTACCGGGTCTACTTTCCTTTATAATGAGGTCTGCGCCAATGAGTATACCATGGGCTGTAGTCCGAGCGCGCGCGGCGGTGCTTTTTACGTCTCAGGCATATTGAATGGCAACGTGAGCAATTGTGAGTTCGTGGCCAACGCCAGTAGCCACAGCTTAACGTACCGCTACAGGCAGCCAGGTTCCGCGATACGATTTGACCAACCGTTCAGCGGCCACATCCAAAATTGCCGGTTCTCCCACCATGATAACACACCCATATACCTGACAAGTGATTCTAATACTGGAGCAACGATTCGAAGTTGCTTGTTTGTTACGCCGGATTCTCTTGGTAACGTGGATGGTTGGGCTATACAGTCGAATCAGAAAGCAAAGATGAAAAACAATACTTTTGCAGGTCCGGGTTTGAGCACAGATGCACCGTCACCAGCTATCAAAATCGGGTTCAATACTCACGCAGAAGAAGGCGAGTTCCTGAACAATATATTTGTCGACACGGAAACGGCGATTCAGGTTTATCTCGATGTGGATATGCCCATTAAATACAACCAGTTCTACAATGTTTCCGATATTGTCTGCCAGGGTGAAAATTGTCTCGGCAATGATATCGGTTGGCTTGAGCTGCTGCTGGATAATTTCAGGAACAATAATTACGGCGACCCTTTCTTTTTCCCTTACGGCTCCACTTATCACCTTCAGCCGACTTCGCCGTGTATTGATGCCGGCGACCCGGGCTACCCATACGACCCCAACGAGACCGATATTGACGGCCAGACCCGCGTCGGGAACGGCAGAATCGATATCGGCGCCGATGAATATTATCCTTACGAGCTTACTGCCGACCTTTACCATAATGGGGTTGTCAACTCACCTGACTTTGCTGTAATGGCCAATTACTGGCTTCAAAACCACCCTTTAGCCGACATAGCTCCTCCTGGCGGTGATGGTATCGTTGATTTCCGTGACCTTGCAATACTCATGGAGGAATGGCTACGGACCGAACCCTGGTACCAAAACAATCAATAAGAGAATGTAAGTTTTTTGGCCTCAATAGCATTGTGGAGGATCAGAAATACTCGATATCGGGTGTATGTGGTAATTTTTCCAGCGGGCAGCCGGAACATCTGGCCTCCCGCCTGCAAAATTCTTTGCCGACTCTCACCAAAAGCGCGTGGTATTCGTTGAAAAGCTTGGTATCGGAGGGCAGATGCGATTGAAATAGCTCTCCTAACTGCTCGTAATCTGAGTCCAGCTCGATTAGTCCGTGACGAAAAGCAACCCTCGCAGTATAGGCATCCACAACAAAAACAGCCCTGTTAAAGGCGTAAAGTAGAATCGAGTCGGCAGTTTCGTGGCCAATACCCTTTATGGCCAGAAGTTCGACCCTTAATTTATCGGTATCAACGCTTTCAAGGTTCGTCAGGTTACCGGCGTAATTGTCGAAGAGCCGGTTTATAAAGTTTTTAAGCCGCTTGGCTTTTATATTGTAATAGCCGGCTGGCCGAATAAGCTCGGCAAGCTGCGAAAGGTCGAGGCGATAGAGTCCCTCGGCAGTCAGGCAGCCGGCGGATTTTAGATTTGCTATTGCCTTTTCGACATTGGCCCAGTTTGTATTCTGGGTCAGTATGGCGCCTGTGATTATCTCGAATTGCGTTTCGCCCGGCCACCAGTGTTGTGGCCCAAATCGCTCAAAAAGCAGTTGATAAATTTCGTTTAGTTGTTCGGTTATCATTTCGGCAGTTTCTCAAGTGGGAAATTTACCGTTTCGCACTTGGTCATTCCCAGTGTTCACAACGGCTGGGAAGACCGGCCATTTTTGACTATTGTAATTCCGGGCAGATTAAAGTAAACTCTGCAAAATTTAAGCGATGTGGTCAACTAATTCTTGATGTTCACCCCGTAAGAAGAGAAAGTTGTTTTTCTAACGGGGTTCAGGGACGAAAGGTCAGAACGGTTAAGCGGGTAGTTGTCAGCCAATGGAAGGCAAACGCAAGTACGACACAAGTCAATTTTTTAATTTCGCTCGAAACTCCTATCTTGAACGGACGAGTCGGCCGGTTTACGCCATAGTTTTTCTGCTGCCATTCATTATTTTTTATGAGGTGGGAACGATCTTAATAAACACCGATGTTCTGAACCAATCTCAGGTTCGTGTGGTGGCATTTGTATGGTTGCAGCACCTGCTCGAATATCTTGGTGGCGGCAGCAGATTAGCGTGGGTTGCGCCGCCTTTAGTAGTTGTGATTATTTTAATAGGACTGCAACTGGCATCGGGCAAACAGTGGCATTTCAGCCCCGAGGATTTTTTGCCAATGGCAATCGAGTGCACCCTTCTCGCCGTGCCGTTGATTGTGTTGAGTCTGTTTTTGAATAGCCCGGCAGAGCCGCAAGGCAATATTGGCCGGTTTGCTGATAGTGCAACCCGAATACGGAATGAAGTGGTGCCGAGATGTTTCCTGGTTGAAGCGAATAGTCTATCGTTGGCCGCTGTAGAACTGGGGCACAGAATGGCGGCAGGTAAATCACTGTTAGCTGACATTGTCACCGGGTTAGGAGCGGGAATTTATGAGGAACTCGTTTTTCGGCTGATTTTGATTTGCCTTTTGATGCTGTTTTTTCAGGATGTGCTGCGGCTCACTCGTAGGAACTCGCTCATACTTTCAGTTCTTATTTCCGCGGCGTTGTTCAGTGCTCATCATCATGTAGTCTTTGTGGAAGGGCACTTCGGCACAACAGCAGCCTTTAACTGGACAGAGTTCGGCTTCCGAACGATTGCAGGAGTTTATTTTGCGATACTTTTTGCGATTCGGGGGTTCGCAATCACAGCCGGCACTCATGCTTTTTACGATATTATCGCAACTATTTTGAACGCTGCCTTTTTTCAGTATTGAAATCGAGGAGTCTGCGCGATTTTTTTGAACTTTTTTCAAAAAACTTTTGCCGCTGTTAATCTTTTGGGTTGCGGAGCTTGCAAACTAATCGTCCTATAAGGCAGATAATGCGGCCTATCAATACTGATATTGGCCTTGAATAAATGCGGCGGTTTTGGTATAATACGGCAAGATTAGTAAAGTGGTTTTTGTGTTGGGAATTTATGATGGAACTGCCGCAAATCAACGTAGCTATTGAAGAATTGACATTCAGCCTTTTCCAGAGATCCCTGCATCCGGAGCTTTTCCAGATTTATGCCAGCCGGCACTTACGCACCGAAAAATACGAGGCGATTATCTGGGTCACCGGCTGCACGCACGTTGTCAGTGTTTTTGCCGATGATGCCTGCCTTAGTGAAGTCGTCAGTACGCCAGGCCAGTTGCTTCCTCATCGCGGCTTGATTGAACGCTTCCAGTTCCGAGGCCCTCGCAGTCACAAATGCACCTTGAGCCGCGGCATAAGTTATATGACGGATTTTCAAGTCGAGAAGATGAGTCCGAATCTATATCTGCAGAGCCACAACGACCTCGAGCGGTTCGCGCGAAATCGAGGCGTGTTTGTAAAATTCCCGGAATTGGAGGTCGGCAAGTTACAGCCGTTCTGCTACGTTGACTTCGAGGCAAGACGCACCGAATTGCAAATCCACACCTTCGCCGCCTATCCTGACCAGGTGACAATGATTAAAACCCAGTCATTATTCGACTTTCAATAAAAACAAACCCGGCCCTGATATTTCATGTCGTTTTTGCTTGTCTCTTTTATCCCCACCAACAAAAGGGATTTTAGCTTTCCTGCAACTGGACCTTCTGTCTTAAGATGTCTATCTTATCGTGGATTTCTTCGGACATTTTGCTGTTCGGAAAGTCAGTTATAATCTGCTCGCCGACCTCAAGGGCCTGGACCCATCGCTTTTCCGTCACAGCGATGGAGAACTGGACGCCGAGGTTGTGCAGTTTTGTCCGGAACACGTCCTTTGCCGCTTCCTGCAGCGCCAGTGCTTCATTGGGAGTAAGATAAAGGTCAAGCTCTTTTAGAATCTCCAGACCGCGGTCCGTCTCCTGACGTTTGACGGCATCATCCCACGCAGCGAGCAATATTCTCTTGTGTCCCTCTTTTTTATCGAGCAGTCTCTGCCGCATTGATTTTGCCTTTTCAAGGTCTGGATTAGCCATGATTAGTCCTTCAATCTGGCTGCTTGCCCTGGCCCACTGATACTCATCCAGCAGTTTTTCGATGTGTGCAATGACCTGGTTTGTCCGTTCTTGCTCCGTTGCGTCACGGTATTGGTCTGCCTGCATTTGTAGCTCGTCAGCCATGTCTTTATATTCCGTACGCCTTGCAATCTCCGCAATTATTTCGTATGCCGCATCAAAATCGTGCTGCTGGAGTTTATCAAAAACCGCCTCACGAAGCGACTGTCTATCTATGTCGCGGGATGCAATCGCCTTTGCTGTTTCGCTGAGCCTGGCGCTCTGATTTATTTGTGCCAGCCCCGCGTGAATCTTCTCAAGGGCGCTGGTGACTTGTTCCAACTTTGCGCTATTGTCTCTAAGTGCGTCGAGCATCTTAAATACCCTTGAGAGCATTGTCAG
>Ga0315280_10011718_pt1 | contig 10724 bp, 8 predicted proteins | sample YL17G06_40_MG_FD_203697 | JGI IMG/M metagenome (GOLD analysis project Ga0315280, IMG submission 203697) | Sediment microbial communities from Yellowstone Lake, YNP, Wyoming, USA - YL17G06_40 | ecosystem: Environmental > Aquatic > Freshwater > Lake > Sediment | place: USA: Wyoming | collected... | reverse complement strand
TGCGAAGTCCTTTGTTTCGCTGGGCCCCCCTTGCGAGCAATGTCTATCACGATTTTCTCTGGTATCCTACCGTCGGGCTCTGGAGAATAAAAAAATTTATGAAAACAGAATGGGGCGAGCTCTGGCGGGGATACTAATATTTATCCAGCACTATTGCATCTTCTTGTCGACTACCAGACTTTCTTTATTTTATTCAAGTAGCCGTTTGTGGTGCTAAAGATAAAATAGGCGAGCTGGGGCTGCTCTTTATAGATTTCTAATGATTTTCGATAATAGAATAAAGCCTCATCAATTCTGATGAAAGTCTTTAAATAAAAAAATCCAATGGTATTCAATATTTTATAATCGTTTGAATGTTCTGTATATATTTCATGAATTATCCTTGCTCCATCCTCCGCTTTCCCTATCCAGTAAAAGCATTTCGACAGAAGAAGTTTATGATCCAAATCGAGAGGAGATAATTGTTGAATAAGTCCGATGGCCTTAGAGTAATTTTTATAAAGAATAAAAAAGGCGATTTTTTCATCTAAAGTTGCGCGCTCGAATCTATTTTTGATTTGAATCGTATCTATAACCCTTAAAGATTTAAACCTTTTTTTCATCACCTGTTCAAAGTTGCCTGCTTCTTCCCACCTATTATGACTGACATACAATGCGTGAAGGTCAAGATAAGGGTCTACAAGATCTTTATACTTTTCTATATTCTCCTTGAAACATTTTTCTGCCAATTCAACATTCCCCCGAGCAAGAAAAACTAACCCTCTTTGATGGTTTATCTGATATTCGACCATGGGAACGATCTCTAAATATGGGCTCTTAAAAGATTTTATGCTTTCAATCCATTTGAGGGTTTTCTCATAATCAGCTCTTATAAACTCGATATTGGCATAAAGCAAACTCACAAACATAGCCGTTTCTTTTTTAAGCGGCAAAGATAAACTTTTGTTTAAAAAAAGCTCACTGGATAAGAAGTCATTATTTTCATGATAGATTTGAGCGATCTTATAAGTGATAAAATCATTATTCGGAGAGGATTTGTCTGCCCTTCTGAAATAGCCCAGCTCCGTTTTGTAAGATAGGGAATTGAGGATGACGCTGGGAATAAAAGAGAATAACAGAATGAAGGCAAGAATAAATTTGACCTTATCTTTAAGCCGGCCAATATAATGCGTGAAAATCCAGATAAATCCTAAAGCGGGTATCATCATATAGCGCGAATAGATTTTAAAGGGAAAAAGAGGAGTAAATATCAAGTAGAGATGTCCGGCGAAAAAAACTAAAATAAAAGATACGGGAATGAGTATTTCTTTATTTTTAATTGAATTCCACACCAGATAAAAAAAGACAAGAATAAAAAGCAACCCGAAGACAGCATACTTTAGATTCACAATATCTGCGAGAGGAAGGAACAGATCATATTTGAGAGGAAAGAGCATGGACCTGAAATAATATCCAATGGAGACGAGCATCATTTTGAGATTCTCTGCTAAACCGGAGTACAATAAAAGTCTAAAATTCCCAAATTTTAAGAATATGAGTTTTACGACAAAAAAAAGGAAAGTGAGGCTAACATTCAATAGATGATACGGAAGAAATATCTTTTTTCGTTTGACTAATTCATACAAAAAAAGAATGGGCAAAAAGAAGAGGAAAGCCTCTTTGGAAAGAATCCCGAGCAGATAGAAAAAGGAAGAACCCATCCAAAAATAGTGTTTTCCCTTCCTCACAAATAATTCAAGGAAAAGAAAAACTAAACCTCCCCAAAGCAGCAAGAAAAGATCACAGCGGCTCACAACCCAGACGACATTATCAACATTGAGAGGATAAAGGGCAAAAAGCAAAGTGGCTATTTCAGGAAAATATTTTGCTTCAGATTGCTTCTTGAAGAAGAGAAAAAGGATGGCGAGCGATAAAACATAAATGATGAGATTGATCAGCCGGAGGGTTATGTTTCTCAGTCCCCAAAGCCTGCTCTCAATCCAAAAAGAGGCAGTTACAATGGGCCTAAAATAGATGCCGCTTTTGACCGACCCCTGCTGTAAGTATTCGCTTTTCAGGACAGTCCCGAGCGAATTATCTTCAAAAAAATTGGCATTTTTTTCAAGATAGCTCTTTGAGTCCCAGATCAATTCATAATTGAAAGTTCTCCAGTAGACACCAAAGACAATGACTATCAGAAAAATAATAAAGGTGAAATCTTTTTTTTCGAGATGCATAAGAAATCTCAGATCATTTTCTCATATTTTTGGGTATTGTTCCTGTCCTTGGCAACTAAAAAATAGGAAAATATTTTTCCCTTTGGTGAAACGAGTTGCGGCCCCTTGTAAAAAAAGGGGGGCGGCACACTTTCATGTGTCGCCCCCACGCGTCAACTTCTAGCTTTGAAACTTAATCAGCCTAAGATCAGGTTACAGATCTTGCACCGCGCGGAGCAATGATCCAGGAGCCATCCCAGTTGACCATGTCGTTATTGAAATCAACCATTGACTGAACAACATACATTGAAGCCTCAGGGTTTGCAGGGGACCAATCTGACTGAGGTCCATCGGATTTATCTCTTCCATAAGAACCAATAACAAAATCATCGGCAGCTACTTCAGTCGCTGGAATACCGTACACGGCACAACTGCTTTGAAGGTAAATATTAAAATAAGTTCCCCAAGCATCACGAGTTGGGCAGATTTTGATATAAAAGGGAGCCATAGCTTCAATAAACTGATCTCCCGTCTCTCCTGTAACTGCTCCATTATGGGTGAAAGCCCACGTGCCATGGTCAGTGACATAATCAGCAGCGCCGGTGGCCATGGTAACGATATCTTTCATGGTGCTTTTCTGCTTGGATTTCTGGATGGCGGTCATGGCGTTGGGGATGAGCAGGGCAGCCAGAATTCCGATGATCGCGACAACGATCAATAGCTCGATGAGGGTAAAACCTCTCATTCTTTTTAACATTTTTTATACCTCCTTTTCCTTCGCTGAGATTGTATTCATCAGCCAAGGCATGTTAAAATTTTTTTTGAGTCTATATAGTTGCAACTTTCGTGCCAATATTTAATTAATTTAAATTACTCAATTAAACTAATTTATGTAATATCCATGTGGAATTCTAAGATTTATGTGCCAATAATTGCTAATAAAATGACAATTTTTGGCACTCCACTAAGATTCCACTTTGTGCTCATCCCTGCCACTCTTTTGATTCTCTGCCTGTTCTTCCTCACTCAGAGTCTTCAGGCTATGCTTGGCAATAAGATATCTCAAAGAGCGGTAGCTGATGCCTAAAATCGCAGCTGCCTTCTTCAGATTTTCACCTGTTGCCAAGAGGGCCTGGCCCACATATTTTTTGGACAGGTCATCGATGTAGGCTGTGAGATTAAAGCCGGGCGCAAACGGCAGGAGGCTATCCTCTCTTCGCCGCGGGCTCAGAATTTCTTGGGGCAAGCTGTTGGTGGTGATGGTTTCCCTGTCCTCAATGGCCACAATTCTTTCCACGATATTCTCTAATTCCCGGACATTCCCGGGCCAGTGATAAGTTTCAAACAGGCCGATCACTTCCGGCGCTATCCTTTTCATCTTTTTTCCCATGTGCTGGCAATACTTCTGGAGAAAATGGGAAACAAGAAGCGGAATATCCTCCACTCTTTTCCTCAGGGGCGGCATCTCAAAAGAGATGACATTGATCCGGTAGAAGAGCTCCTCTCTGAATTTCCCCTCCTCGATTCTCTTCTTTAGATCCAGGTTGGTGGCTGAAATAATCCGCACATCTACAGGGATTTCTTCTGTGCCGCCCACTCGACGGATCTTCCTTTCTTGAAGAGCCCGGAGGATTTTGACCTGGGTCCAGGGGGATGTCTCCCCGATTTCATCCAAGAACAATGTTCCGCGCTGGGCGATTTCAAACATCCCTTTTTTATCCGACACGGCTCCGGTGAAGGAACCCTTGACATGGCCAAAGAGCTCACTTTCGAGGAGGTTCTCGGGAAGTGCCGCGCAATTAATGGAGACAAACTGGTTGGCCCGCCGGCGGCCCTGAAAATGGATAGCCCGCGCGGCTAGTTCCTTGCCCGTGCCGCTCTCTCCAGTGATGAGAACAGTAGAGTCGGTAGTGGCAATCTTTTCAATGAGGCTATAGATATCCTTCATGACCTTGCTCTTTCCAATCATGTTCTCGAAACTGTATTTCTCCTCCAGGTCCCGCTTGAGAAGGATATTTTCTTCCTTGAGCCTTCGTTTCTCGAGTCCGTTGGCAACAATTATTTTTAACTCTTCCACATCAAACGGTTTGACGACATAATCCAGCGCGCCTTCTTTCAGGGCTTCGACGGCCTGTTTGACACTCCCATAGGCTGTGATCATCACAACCGGGATGTCGGGTTTTGCTTCCCTCATGTATTTTAAAATCTTCATCCCGCTGATCTGGGGCATTTTGATGTCCGTGATAAGAAGGTTAAAATCTTCTTTATCTATGAGCTCCTGCACTTTTGGGCCGGGGAGAACGGCTTTGACTCCATAACCTTCTTTTTTGAAGACAACTATTAAAAGGTCAAGGAGGCTTTGTTCATCGTCGATAATCAGGATTTTTTCCATTGCGTTATCTTTTCTTTTTATTTCTGTTGCGAAGGGGCAGAGTGATAAGGATTTCTGTCCCTCGATCGAGTTCAGAATTGACCTCGATTTTCCCTTCGTAATCGTCAACAATCCGCCGCACCACGGCCATGCCCAGCCCACGGCCGTTCTCAAACCCAGAATAAAAAGGTTCAAACAACCGGGCTTTATCCTCTTCAGTCATCCCCACGCCTGTATCCGCAAACCTGAGGCAGAGCTCGTTCCTGTTGGGTGCCAAAAAGTCAATGGTCAGCGTTCCGCCATCGGGCATGGCTTTGATCGCATTCTTGGTGAGATTCCAGAAAACCTGTTTGAACTGATTGCTGTTTCCATAATAATGAATTCCTGAGGCTTCGAAATTCCCTTCAACGCGAATATTGCCGTTCAGTTCTCCGCTTGCCTGGAGAAGCGTTAAGGTATCGCTGATGAGGTCCGGGAGGTTCACAGAGGTAAAAGCCTGCCTTTCAGGAGAAGCTAAGTCCAGGAATTGCTCGATGGTTTGTGAAATCCGCTCAGACTCTTTGAGGATGATAGTCATCAGATTTTTCTGTTCCGAGTCGAGCTGCAACTCATCTTTGAGCACCTGAACTGAACCGGAGATCGCAGCTAGCGGGTTCCTGATTTCATGGGCGATGCTGGCCGAGATTTGCCCGGCGGCTGCTAGCCGCTCCTTAATCTCGAGCTCTTTTTGCGCCAGGCGCAACTCTTCCTTTGTTATCCGGAGGTTTCCAGTCAGATAATTGATTAAAAAAGCTATCACAAAAAAAATAGCCCAGGCCATGAACATCGTGAAAAGCACATAGCCCAGGGATAGCTCTCGAAACTGCTCGGGCCGGAAATAGGGAATAATCCCGAAATACATACCATCGACCAAAAGCCCGAAAAAAATAGCAGAAAGCGCAGCAATGAAATAAGCAGCCCGCCTGGAAAGAACGATGCCCGCAGCGATTATCGCGAAAACGTACAGAAAATAAAAAGAACCCGTTAGCCCTCCCGAAATATAGACCAGAGTTGTTATCAGGAGAAGGTCGAAGAAAATTTGAAGAGCTGCCTGAAAAACGTAATTTTTTTTCCAGAGGTAGCCCAAAAAGTAAAAGAGAGATAAGAAATAGGCGAAAAGGATTAAATAATAAAAAGGAATGATGGGCAGAAACTCGGAAGCTGAAAACTGAATGATCACAGCTGAAACCAAAAGGGAACTGATGATAATCAGCCGCACCAGGATGAGCCAAAGGATATTCTTTCTTTCCATGTTCATTTTCTATTCAATTTAGCTAGCTATCAATTCCCCCCTTATCCTCCCTTTATCTAAAGGGGGAGAGGGAAATTGGGCAACTCCCTGGAATTAAAATTTCTGCATCAGGCTAAAGATGGGTAGGTACATGGAGACGATTAGGGACCCGACCAGCCCACCCACCAGAATCAGCAGCACGGGCTCGAGTATGGAGAGAAGTGCCGCCACTGAAGTATCGACCTCTTCATCATAAAAATCAGCCAGCTTGCTCAACATCTCATCCAAAGTCCCTGTGGCTTCTCCGACATTGACCATTTGGGTCATCATGAAGGGGAACCGGCGAGATTCTTTGAAGGCATCGGTAAGAGTCCTCCCCTCTCCTACCAGCCTCCGCGCCTCCATCACGCTATTTTCAAGGATGATATTGCCTGAAGTGGACGAAGTTATTCTCAGGCTTTCCAGCATGGCCACGCCTCCGGAGAGAAGAGTCGATAACGTCCGCGTGATGCGGGAGATGGCAACTTTTTCCAGAAGCTTTCCAATAAGAGGAATCCGGAGCAAGAAGCGATCGACAACTACTCGTCCGCTCGCTGACCGGCGATAATACCGGAAGAGAACAACTAAGGCAATAAGGCCCAGGAAGATGAAAATGATATACCTCTGGACAAAATGGCTCAGGCCAATGATAAGGGCCGTGAGTCCGGGAAGTTCAGCCCCCAGGTCCTGAAAAATCGAAGCAAAAACGGGAATGACTTTCCACAGCAGAAAAATTGCCACGAGGACGGCAAAACTCACAATCGCCGTGGGGTAAATCATCGCCTGCCTGACCTTTGACCTCAGCCGGACAGTCTTTTCTATAAACTCGGATAAGCGGCGGAGCATGATATCCAGCGAACCGCTCTGCTCTCCGGATGCAATCAGGTTGCAGTAGAGGTCATCAAAAGCTTTGGGAAATTTTCTCATGGCCTGGTTCAGAGTGGAACCTGCTTCGACATCATCCTTGACAGTGTTAATGACTCTTTTGAAATACCTGTTTTTTGTCTGTTCTGCCAGAATGTTCAAACTCGACATCAAGGGAAGTTCGGCGTCGATCAAGACCGAAAGCTGGCGGCTGAAGACCGACATTTCTTTGAGCTTGACTTTTTCTCTTTGGAGGAAAGGAATCCGGAGCCCCCCTCTTTTGGGTTTTATGTTGAGAACGGTGATCTGTTCTTTCTGAAGAGTCCGGGCAACCTCTTCTAATGAGCTCGCCACCCGTTCCCCGCCGACCACGTCGCCGTAACGATTTTTGCCTTTCCAAACATAGATAGCCATTTTTTACCCCTTTCTATTTTTTTGCAGAACCAGAAGAGAAGCTGACCGAAGTCGACTTCAACCCCTCTTTCCTTTGGATAATATCTGTCAGTTCATCTGGAAAAGAAGAGACGCCCATGGCCGTGTCGAGAGTGATTGCACCTTTGAAATAAAGATGCGCAAGGGACTGATTAAAAGTTTGCATCCCGAATTTCTCCTGTCCCATCTGCATGGAGGAATAGATTTGGTGGATTTTGTTCTCTCGAATCAGGTTTCGGATGGCAGGATTGGGAATGAGTATTTCCATGGCCAGCGCTCTTCCTTTCCCGTCGGCCCGAGGCAGAAGAGCTTGGGTCATCACCGCCTCCAGGCTCATGGAAAGCATGATCCGGATCTGGGTTTGGTACTGGGTTGGAAAAATATCGATAATCCTGGAGATTGTCTCAGCTGCGGAGTTGGTATGAAGGGTTGAGAATGTCAAGTGGCCTGTCTCTGCCACGCGCAAGGTAGCTTCTACCGTTTCCAGGTCCCTCATTTCTCCCACGAGCACCACATCCGGATCCTCTCTTAGAACCGAACGAAGGGCATTGGCATAAGACAGAGTATCCACCAGGAGCTCTCTTTGGTTGATGATTGATTTTTTGGGAGTGAAAAAGTACTCAATCGGGTCTTCGATAGTCACAATATGAACTCCTCTCTCGTGATTGATATGGTCGATCATGCACGCCAGGGTTGTGGATTTTCCGCAACCAGTGGGCCCGGTGACAAGGACCAATCCCCGGGGCAAATAGCAGAGCTGAGCAAGCCTCTGGGGAATACCCAGCTGGGCAAAGCTCCACATGGTGGGGAGGAACCTGCGGAAAGCCGCGGCTACGGCCCCCTTCTGCATGAAGACATTGACTCGAAACCTTCCCATGTCCTTAATTCCAAAAGAGAAGTCGAGCTCTAATCTCTCTTCAAACGTTTTTTTCTGCTTATCGGTTAAGATGCTGTAAATGAGTTGCTTGGTTTCGGCTGGAGTCAGGGGGGGATGGTCGATGGATTTGAGGATTCCATGAACTCTAATCCGAGGCGGGATGTAGGTCGTGATGTGCAAATCACTCGCATCCTCGGCCACAGTAATTTTTAAAAATTCTTGAATAGGGAGAGCCATAATAAACCTCCTAGTCCCTCACCGTCTCTCTTAAGACTTCCTCAAAAGATGTTACTCCGTTTTTAATCTTGATCAATCCGCTCCGACGGAGAGTTATCATCCCCTGTTCGAGGGCTTTCTTTTTAATCTCTTTAGAGCTTGCTCCGCTGAGGATAAGATCCCTTATTTCATCGGTTATTTTCAGGGCTTCGTAAAGCGCAATTCTTCCTTTATACCCGGTGTTGTTGCAATAGTCACAGCCTTTGGGCTTCAAAGCTTTGACCGTGGCCGCTTCTTCAGGCGTAAATCCCATATCCTGAAGGGCTTTAGGTGTCAGTTTGTGATGGACGGCACATTTTTTACACAACCGCCGAACCAGCCGCTGGGCGACAATCAAGACGACGGTGTCAGCGATCAGGAATGGTTCTATTCCCATGTTGATTAACCGGGTAATAGTGCTGGCCGCATCATTGGTGTGAACTGTCGAAAACACAAGGTGCCCAGTCAAGGCCGCTTTAATGGCCACATCTACCGTTTCTAAGTCTCTCATCTCTCCGACAAGCATAATATCCGGGTCTTGCCTCAGGAATGATCTTAAGCAACTCGGAAAATCGAGCTTTATTTCGTCTTTTATTTGAACCTGATTGATTCCGGCGAAGTAATACTCCACAGGGTCCTCCGCCGTCATAATATTCTTTTCCAAAACATTCAGAATGTTGATCGTGGCATACAAGGTACTTGTCTTTCCGCTTCCGGTAGGACCTGTGACCAGGATGATTCCCCAGGGCCGCTGGATGGCCTCTTTAAAAACATCCAGAGATTCTTGCTCAAACCCGAGCTCTGTCAGGTCAAATTTCATCATCTCTCTGTCCAGGATACGGGCAACGACTTTCTCCCCAAAAATAGCCGGCACACAGGAAACTCGCATGTCCACTTCTTTGCGGCCGCCGTTCTCTAGTTTGACTCTCATTTTAATTCGGCCGTCCTGAGGTAATCTTTTTTCGGCGATATCCATGTTGGCCAGAATTTTCACGCGAGAGATCACAGGATTCTTGAATTTCAGGGGGAGGTTCATCATTTCATAGAGAGTGCCATCCAAGCGATATCTCACTCGGAACGATTTTTCGTAAGGCTCGAAATGGACGTCGCTCGCTCCTTTCTTGATGGCACCGACAAAAATAGTATTAACCAGGGTGATGATCGGTGCCTCTTCAGTCGAGTGAACGAGCTCTTCAACATCATAGTCTTCCTTTTCCTCCTCGATGATATTCACTCTCGCGTCATCGGCCAGCTCAATATCATCCAGAATCTTCTTTACCCGAAGGGCGTGGGAGGCACCATAATATTTATTGATGGCATTCATTACTCCCGATTCAGAAGCAATCACAGGTTGAATACTCAAGCCCGTCCGGAACCGGATATCTTCGATCACTTCCAAATCCGTAGGATCAACCATGGCCAAGGTCAGGAAGGAGCGAATGCGGTGGATAGGCATGATCATGTCTTTCTGGGCAACTTCGACAGGAATCAAGTTAATTACATCCGGATAGACTTCGAATTGGTCAAGGTCAATATAGGGATACCCGAGCTGGTGGCTTAATGCTTGCGCTATTTCTTCCTCGGAAATGATGCCCAGGCTGACCAGCGCTGTCCCCAGAGCTAGATTGTTTTTTTTCTGAAGGTTCAGACCAGACTTCAGTTGCTCGGCTGTGATGGCCTTTTCGCGTAAAAGAAGTTCTCCCAAGTTCGATGCCATCTCAAGTTTCCAGATTATAATTAGGGCTGACAAATTTTGTCAAGCTAAACTCTCCTTTAACATAAGACGCAATCCATCTCGAAATTTCTCTCCTCCAAGCAAAGCCTATCAAAAATTCCGCTTTTTGTCCTGGAGGACTCACATGATTGCAGACGCTGCTTTGTCCGTCAATCACCATTAGGGAGGAATCCGAAGGTGAATTTTACAGAAATTGCCTCACCTAGAAGGGTTAGATAACGCCACCAGCATCGTCGGCCGAAGGATTTTGAGAGTATCTCATTCTCTCCGACCATAGGCACTCAATTTATGTCCATTCTAAATCGCGACAATTTTTGTTACTATTTGATTTAGCTTATTTTTTTACATTAATTTCATTTTTTTATCAACCTTTTCATTGGGATTTCGACAAAATATATGAAAAAGGAGTGGTATAGCTTATGAGATCGCCACGTCGCTTCGCTCCTTACGATGACATTTTGATAATTGTGTTTGTATGAAAAAGAAGGGAGAGTTTCAATGAAAATAAAAAATAATCCTCCAAAGTCTTCAGAGAAAAGAAATACCGATTTTTATCGCTTGCTGGTTGAGCAAGCAGGTGACGGAATCGCCATCATCCAAGATTCTCTCTTAAAATATGTCAATCCCAGCTTATCCAAAATGAGCGGCTATTCCCAAGAAGAACTCCTCAACACCTCTTTCGCCAA
>Ga0315280_10011717_pt1 | contig 10726 bp, 8 predicted proteins | sample YL17G06_40_MG_FD_203697 | JGI IMG/M metagenome (GOLD analysis project Ga0315280, IMG submission 203697) | Sediment microbial communities from Yellowstone Lake, YNP, Wyoming, USA - YL17G06_40 | ecosystem: Environmental > Aquatic > Freshwater > Lake > Sediment | place: USA: Wyoming | collected... | reverse complement strand
AGGTGCGAAGCGTGTTCATCAACGCGCTTGCGCCGACGTTGGTGTGGTTGGCCGGGTCGGGTCCGTGCTTGAAGTCGAACGAGTCGTACTCGTATTCCGCCATGAACGCCGGCTCCCACTGCCAGACCGCGTTCGCTATCCCGTGCTGGTCGAAGAGATCGGTTTCGTCGCGGATGAACTCCGCCGCGCCCGGCTCGTACCGCTGCACGCCGAACTCGTTCGCGGCCACGACAGCGTTGTGATGGTCAATGTATGCGGCAACGGTGGACAGAAGGTTGTCGAGCCAGCTCCTGTCGAACGTCTCCTGCCCGTTGCCTGACCCCAGGTCGGCAGTGCCGGGGTAGGCGATGTTGAGCGGCGGGTCCTGGTGCGTGTAGGCGAACGGCTCGTACTGGTGGACGGTGTAGACCACCGCCGGGTCCTCCGTCGGGACCAAGTACGGCAGCCACTCGATGCCGCTCCAGCCCATTCCGCCGACCAGGATCGGGGTCTCCGCGTCGACCTCGCGGATCGCCTGCACGATGCTCGGGTAGAACCTGTTCCAGTCCTCAGTGTGTCCCGCGTGCGAGGGGTAGAAGAGCTGCGGCTCGTCGATGCCGAACACCCGGGTGTTCCCGTTCGGCTCGCACATCAGGTCGTAGCCGACCACGATCCGGCTGCTCGCGTAGCGCTCCGCAGCGTGCCGCCACATCTCCGCCCAGGCGTCCTGGGCCTCCTGATCCTGCCAGACCGTGTCGTTGTAGTAGGCCTGCGGGAACCAGCCGTTCTCCGGGTCCTCCTCCTGGCTCTGCCCGGCGAAGAAGGTGAACTCGCTTCGGCCCGGCCCTGTGCGGAACGTGATGACCGCGAACAGGTTCGCGCGCTGGATCATGTCCAGGAGCCCGTCGAGGTTCGCCTGCGTGTCTTCACTGAGGACGTACGGAGGGTCCACGGTGTAGAGGCCGGGGTGCGACACGTTGACGCAGTTCGCCCCCATTGCGGCCAGCTCGTCGAAGTCGGCCTGCGTGTAGGGCGGTCCGACAGGACCCGGGCCGAGCGAGTCGCCCCAGACATCGGCGTAGACGCGCGTCTGCCAGATGTTCGCGCCCCGGAGCTTCACCGAGCTGGTCCACATGTCCACCTTGTGCGGCGCCGGCGGTGGGTTGCTCTCCCCGTCGCCCGCAGGCGGACGGTGCCCACCCGTCGCGCAACCGAGCCAAAGGGCGACGGTGAGGAGAGCCAGGGAGAGTACAACGCCGCTCGTGCGCACGTGTCACCTCTCGTATGCGAGACGTTAGGAAGGCGCCACAGCGCTCATTCGCCACTGGGCGCTGCAGTTCCGCCCCGGGCCAAGGACGCGTCGCCCAGCGCGCGGAACAATCATGGCGTAGCGCGTGGGTCGCAGGCCCGTGCCTCAGAGGGGGTTGCGCGATGACACACATGTGGCTTGTCACGTTGGCCGCTCTCACTCTGGCTGCCGCGTGCTCGGCCGACGACCAGAGCGCACCCCCACAGATCGCGACAGTCGACCAACGCTCGGCGACTGATGCGGTGAGCCAGGCCTTGCCCGGTCTGCCCGAGGCGACACGTGCGGCGCTCGTGTCGCTCATCACGACCCTCTCTGAGGGCCAGTCCCTGGGCGTCACGATCGACGGCCGGCACGCGGACTTCCGCATCGAGGGTGGGCGCGTCGTGCTCGGTCCGCCGCTCGAAGGCCCCGGCCTGCCACGTGGGGCCGTGGGCTCGACGGCGCTCGTGTACCGAACCGGGGTGGCCATCGACCTTGATCGGGCGCAGGCGAGGTTCGAGCGTGCCGAGATGCCGGCCAGGAGGGCTGGCGATGACGCGGTGTCCTACGTCGCCCCTGAGTCGGGCAACCGGGTGATCGTCACAGCCGACGGGCTTCTGTGCGCGTGGTCGAACCGCCCCGCAGACAGCATCGAGGTGACAGACCAACTCTCGGCCGACGCAGCCAGCGCGCTGCGCTGGCTCGGCGAGATCAACGCGGCTCTGGCGCAGGCGGCTGATGATCCGACGGCTCGCGCGAGCCTCTCCTACTCTGACCCGCCCTACACCCACCGCGAGGCATGGTTTCTCCTGACCTCCGAGCGGTCGCCACGCGGGGCCTTCGTCGCGCCTTGGGCACAGGGGCTTCCGCGCACCACCTCAGCGGCTCTCGAGCTGCCGGTCATCAGTCTCTCGGCCGCGCGTCTGCGCGCCTGGGTGGCGGGAGAGGGTAGCATGCCGTCCTTCGAGCTCGACGGGAAGAAGGTCATCGAAGGCATCGAGGGCGACACGGGTGGTGGCCGCGGCACCAGCCGGCACGTGGCCAGCGCCGACATCCTCGACCGTCTCAAGAACGGTCGGCACGAGCTGAAGCCGGTCGGCACCCGATACGGTGCTCCATGCGTGCTGTGCCTCGAGGTGGTCGTCCCGGCCGGCGCACCGGGAGGCATCGAGCTGACCGCGGGCTCCGCGATCCGCTTTCGCGCGTCGAAGCCAATGACCGACCTGCTGGTGGACTGGCCGGAGCTGCGGGGACTGGTGCCGGAGGTGGGGCAAGAGGCTCCCTCTCCCCCCGGGTGAGCATGCCGTGAGTAGGCCCCACAGGGGCCGTATCGAACGGGGCCGGGGTAAGGGCCGTCCGTCAGACAATGGGCTCTAGCCCATTGGACCATCGCACCAGGGCTGTCTCTCAGGCAATGGGCTGAAGCCCATTGTCCCCAAGTCCTGCCCTAGTCCAGCCTCTTCCTGAAGCGTCGCACTCCCGCTACGAAAAACACGGTAGCCAGGGCGGCCATAGGCACGATCTGCGGCACGAGCAGTACGCCCATCCCCGACCCCTTGAGGAACACCCCGCGGATGACTTCCAGGTAGTACGTCATCGGGATGAACCGGCTGACCCACCAGAGCACATGCGGCAGGTTGGACTGTGGGAAGATGAAGCCTGACAGCAGGATCGACGGGAATGCCAGGAAGAAGTTCAGGAGCTGCGCTTGCTGCTGGTTTGCCGCGGCCGCCGACACCAGCAATCCCAGGCCGAGTGTCGCCACCAGGAAGATCAGCGTCGCCACGGATAGGGCGACAAGGCTCCCGCGGAACGGGACGTGCAGGACGAACACAATCAAGCATCCGACGAGGATCGTGTCGAGGATCCCAACGACGGCGTACGGGATCAGCTTGCCGAGCAGCAGCTCCGTGGGCCGGATGGGCGTCATGACCATCTGCTCGAAGGTGCCCAGTTCGCGCTCCTTGGCGATGGAGAGCGCACTCAGGTTCTGCATCAGCACAAAGAGCAGCACCGCCATAACGCCCGGCGAGAAGAACCACATGCTGCGCAGGTCCGGGTTGTAGAACACGCGCGTGTCGGCCGTAACGGTAGGCAGGTTGCCCCTCAGGCCGAAGCGCTGGACGTTCGTGGTCTTCGCCTTCACGTCGTACCTCGCCGCCGCGGCCGTGATGTAGGCGGCGGCTGTCGCGGCGGTGAGGGAGTCGGCGCCGTCCACGAGAATCTGCACGGTCGCCTTGCCGGCGGTGATGTCCCGCGCGAAGCCGGGGGGAATGCGGATGCCCACCTCGGCCGTCGCGTTCTGCAGGTGCCGCTCGATCCCCGCCTCCGACAGCTCGTAGCCCTTCAGCTCGAACTGCGGCAGGCCGGCCAGCTTGTCGATCAGATCGCGGCTCGTTTGCGAGTGATCTTGGTCGCACACGACCATCGGCACATGAACCACATCGGTGTTCGCGGCGAAGGAGAGCACAAAGGTCTGGACCAGCGGGATCATGATGGCCATGCGAGGCATGACGCGATCCCTGGTGAACTGCCGGACCTCCTTGACGATCATCCTCTTGAGCCGCTGCCCGCTGATCACAGTGTCTTCCGGAACCTCCTCACGGCAAGAACGACCAGTACAAGCGTGATCGCCACCAGCGCCGCGAAGTGGCCCGGCATCGACGCCAGCCCCGTCCCCTTGAGCACGATGCCGCGCGTGAGCGCGATGTAGTGCGTGGCCGGCAGCACTGCCGAGATCCACCGCAGGATGAAGGGCATGTTGCGGACCGGGAACGCGAATCCGGACAGCAGCATCGTGGGCAGCACGGTGGTGATGAAGGCGAGCATCATGGCGAGCTGCTGTGTCTTAGCGACGCACGAGAAGAGAAGTCCCAGCGCCAGAGCGCACCCGACATAGACCGTCGATACCAGGAGCAGCACCCCCAGGCTGCCCTTGGGCTCTACTCCGAACACGAGCCAGCCGGCTCCGACCACCAGCACGACATCGAATGTGGCGAGACCGAGGTACGGCAGGAGTTTGCCGATGATGATCTCGCGCGATGACACGGGGCTCGCGGCCAGGAGCTCGAAGCTGCCGTGCTCTCGCTCGCGGACCACGATTCCGGAGGTCAGCAGCGCGGACATCAGCATGAGGATGATGCCGATGAGGCCCGGAATCAGGAAGACCTGGGTCCTGAGGTCCGGGTTGTACAGCACCCGGTGGCGCACGTCGATCGAGGACTTCAGCAGCGTCTCCCGATAGCCGACGGCACGGAGCTGCTCGCGCGCGAAACGGAAGCCGGCCGTTTCGATGGCGCTGCGGCAGTAGTACGTCCCCACCGCCGCGATGGTCGAGTTCGAGCCGTCGATGAGGACCTGGATCGACACGCTCCTGCCTTGTGTCAGGTCATCCTCGAGCCCCGGCGGGATCACAACGATGGCCATTGCCTGCTCCCGCTCGAATGCCACCTCGGCCAGCCGAGCCGACGGGAGCTGGGCGACGCAGTCGAACCCGTCGATCGCGTCGACAGCCTCCACGATCCGTCGCGATGTCGGTGTACGGTCCTGGTCGACGACGGCGAACGTGAGGTGCTTCAGGTCGTAGTTGACGGCGTACCCGTAGAGCAGCAGCATGCCGATCGGCACGGCGATCGCGGCGGCCAGACTCCTCGGGTCGCGGAGCAGGTGAAGGGCCTCCTTGCGGGCGATGGCGATGGTGCGCCTCATCAGCCCCCACCGCCCCTGCTCGTGTCAGCGCGGCGGCCGAGGATACGGAGGAATGTGTGCTCGATCGTCGGTCGGACAGGCCGGGGATCGCCGCAGGAGATCCCGCGGGCCCCCAGCCATCGCGCGACCTCGCGTGCCTGCGTGTCGTCACCCGCCACGAGCTGGAACTGGGCCTCGGTGCCGAATGGCTGCGCCGCCTCCACCAGGGGGCACTCGTGCAGGAGGTCGACCGCCCGCACGAGGTCGGATACCGCGATGCTGTAGATGCCCGACCCGCTCATCGCCTTGATCTCCGCGGGTGTGCCGACCGCCTCCAGTCGCCCCTGGCTCATGAGCGCCAGCCTGTTGCACCGCTCCGCCTCGTCCATCACGTGCGTCGTCACGAGGATCGTGGTGCCCGCGTCCTGGAGCTCGCCGATGACCTCGAAGAAGCTGCGCCGCGCCAGTGGATCGACGCCGCTGGTCGGCTCGTCGAGAAGCAGCACGGACGGCTTGTGCAGCACGGCGCACACGAGTGACAAGCGGCGCTGGAAGCCGACGGACAGGTCGGCGCCGCGTGACGTCCCGTGCTCTTCCAGTTCGACCCGCTCGAGCCAGTAGCCCATCCGCTTCCGAAGCTCATCGTAGGGCACGCCGTAGACCCCGCCGTACAGCTCCATGTTCTCGATGACCGTGAGGTCACCGTAAAGGTAGAAGAACTGGCCGACATAGCCCAGCCGCTCGCGGATGCGCTCAGACTGCCTGACCACGTCGAACCCGGCCACCCGCGCCGAGCCCGAAGTCGGTCGCAGCAGGCCGCAGAGCATCCGGATCGTCGTCGACTTGCCGCAGCCGTTGGGCCCGAGGAAGCCGAACACCTCGCCCGTCCGCACCGATAGGTCTACGGAATCGACCGCCGCGAAAGCGCCGAAACGCTTCGTCAAGCCGACCGTCTCTATGGCCAGGTCGTCGTTCACGCCGCGTCCCTCGACGCACGGCTCACAGTGTCCACGAATGCGTCCTCCAGTGAGGCCCTGATCGGGCCCACGGTCGCGTCGGAGAGCCCAGCCCCACGGAGCGCCTCTGCGACGATAACCTCGGCATCTACACCAGCCTCCGCGTGCACGTGAACGGCGTCTCCGAGCGGTGTCACTTCGATGATCCCGGGCAGGCCCTGCAGAGCGCGAGTGGTAAGGCGGACCTCTGGCGTCACCACCTCCACCACAACGCCCGGTACTGAGCCCCGCAGCTCATCGGTGGTGCCTTGCGCGATGATCCGTCCGCGGTGCATGAGAGCCAGCCGGTGGCAGCGCGCCGCTTCGTCCATGTAGGGAGAACTCAGCAGGACGGTGACCCCCTGGGCCGGGAGGCCGCTCAGAATACGCCAGAAGTCGCGCCGTGAAACGGGATCGACCCCGGTTGTCGGCTCATCCAGGATGAGCGCTTGGGGCCGGTGGATCAGGGCGCAGATGAGGCCGACCTTCTGCTTCATGCCGCCCGAGAGCTGACCGACCTGGCGCGTGCGGAACCGCGCGAGGTCGGTCATCTCGAGCATCTCCTCCTTGAGTCTCGCGACCTCGGCGCGCGGGGTCAGGTAGAGGTCGGCGCAGAAGCTGATGTTCTCCTCGATGGTCAGGTCGCCGTAGAGGGAGAACGCCTGCGAGAGATAGCCGATCCGTGTCTTCACGCCCTCCGGGTCGCGCGTGACCTCGCGGCCGGCGACGACCGCGGTGCCTGAGTCGGGGCGCATGACGCCGCAGAGCAACCTGAGGAGCGTCGTCTTGCCCGCCCCGTCGGGACCGATGATGCCGAAGACCTCGTTTCGGCGAACACCGAGCGTGAGGTCATCAACGGCCAGGTTGGCACGGAAGCGCTTGGTCAGTCCGCTCGCGCGGATCGCGTACTCATCGTCGTCCCGGCCGGCCGTCACGCCTCGGACCCCGTCTCCAGCACCACGTCGGCGGGCATTCCAGGTTTCAGCTCCCTGCCGGCGGCGCCGACGCTCACCTTGACCCAGAAGACCTCCTTGACGCGCTCCTCCACCGTCTGCGTATTCCTGGGGGTGAACTCGCTCTCGTCCGCCACGGTCTGAACGGTGCCCCCGTAGGGCTCGGTCGGTTTGGCGTCGGAGTAGACCTTCGCGGCCTGGCCGGCGACGATGCGACCGAACTGCGTCACGGGGAGGTACACGCGTATCCACATGTTCTCGAGGTCGAGCATGCGGACGACAACCGAGCCCGGGTTCACGGTCTCGCCCTGCCGCAGTACGACCTCGCTGATCGTGCCCGCGTGGGGCGCGAGGATCTGCGTCTTGTCGAGCCGGGCCTTGGCGGTGTCCCGAGCGGCCTCGGCCTCGAGCAGCATGCCCCGAGCGGTCTCGATCGCCTCGCTCGTGTTGCCGGCAAGCACAAGGTCAAGCTGGGCCCGAGCTGCCGCCGCGCGCGCCTCCGCGACCTTGACGCCCTGCTGCGTATTCTCCAGTTGCTGCCGGAGCGTGAAGCGATCCTGATGAGCTTGCGAGGCATTCCCCACCGCCGCCTCAGCGCCTTGGACCCCAGCCTCCGCGGACTGGACACGGGCCTTCGCCTGGCTCAGCTCCTCGTCCCTGGTGCCGGCCAGAAGGAGGTCCAGCTTCGACGCTGCCTGGTCGCGAGCGTGCGTCGCCTGTGCCACGGCGGCACGGGCACGCTCGAGTTGCTGGCGCGAGGCGGCCTCCAGGATGGCCTGCTCGTGCTTTGCGTTGCCGAGCGCCGCCGCCGCGCCCTCAGCGGACGCGGTAGCCTGGCTCACCGCGGCCGCCGCTTCGGCGCGCTCCTGGTGGCGCGCGCCGGCGTCGAGATCGGCCAACGCGGCCTCGGCCTCGTTGAGTTTCGCGACGCTCTGGTCGTACTGAGAGACCGCGGCCTCCAGCTCCTGGTCGGTGGCGGCCTCCTGAACCTGCAGCTCGCGCACCCGCTTCAGGTTGCTGTCCGCCTGGGCCACGCCGGCCCGAGCGCCCGCGATCCGTTGAGTGATCTGCTCCCGTGCGGCGGGACGAGGTGGCGCCTCGACGAGCTCCTGGCGGGAGCGGGCCACGTCGGCTCCGGCCGTCGCGACCGCGAGCTGAGTCTCCGCGGCCGATACCTGCGTGCTCGCTGCCGCGCGCTCTTTGTGCGCTCGCTCGGCTTGGGCGAGCTCCGCCTGCGCGCCGTCGAGCGTCGCTACAGTTTGTTCCAAGGCTGCGCGCCCGGCGGCGATCTCCTGGGCCCGCGGCCCTGTGACGGCCTCCTGTTCCTGGGCTTGCGCCAGCATGTAGGACGCACGGGCTGCGGCAAGGCCTGAAGCGGCGTTGTCGACCGCGCTCTTGAACTCGGTGGGCCGGTCGTAGGCTTCGTGGGCCGTCTTGCTGAGCGTGCGAGCCCCGTCCAGAGCGGCGGCTGCTTCCGCGAGCTTGGCCCCCAGGGCACGCACCTCCTCGGAGCGCGCACCGCGCGCGACGTCGGCGTACCGCATCTGCGCGGTGTAGACGGCGGCCCCGGTGCGGTCGTAGTCGGCGCTCAGGATCGAGTCGTCGAGCCTCGCGATCGGCTGGCCCGCCTCGACGCGGTCGCCCTCGTCGACGAGCAGCTCCGCGATGACGCCTGTCACCTCAGCGGAGACGCCGATCTCCGTGGCCTCGACGGTTCCGCTGCCGCGAACGCCGGCCTCCGGGCCCGGCATGGCTCTGCTCCGGTAGACGAACACGCTGCCTGCCACGATCACCAGCACCACGACCAGAATCGCGCGCAGGGGTGGGCGTCTCTTCATCGGGTCGCCTCCTCGGGTGCCGTCGCACCGCCATCGACGGTCATCAACTTATCGAGCACCCCCAGCGCCCTGCCCCACTCGGCCAGCGAGACGGACTGCTCGCACCGGTCGCGCTTCAGTATGGCCAGAGCCGACGCGCACGCCGCCTCCGCGGTGACCACGTCCTGCGGCCTGGCCGCGCCGGCGGTCTGTCGTGCCTGGACCTGCCTGAGGGCGGTCTCCGCCCGGGTGAGGGCCGCGTCGTCGGCCGCGATGCGCTCGGCCAGGACTCTGAGGTTCGTGATAGCGGCGTGTACCTGAAGCTCGATCCTCAGCCTGGTGTCCTCCAGGTCCTTGAGGGTGGCTGCCTGCGACTCGTGTAGCCGCGATTCCTGCGCATCGGTGGCCCCGCCGTCCGACAGGGGCCACGAGAAGGTCAGCCCGATGCGCCACTCCTTGTCGGAGCTGAACGCCGTCGGCGTGGAGAGACCGGCGAGAGCCCCGAGCGACAGGCTGGGACGTGAGCTCGCGCCGACGGCGTCCGCTGACGCGCCGAGCGCACGCGCATTCATCGCCAGCGCGGCCAGCTCCGGCCGCTCCTCGAGGGCCAGGTCTCTCGCCTGTTCCCACTGGAGCGACCAGTCTAGCGCGAGCGGCTCGTCGACAAGCTCCGGCGCCTCGTCCGCGCGTCGCCCGATGAGTGTGGCCAAGTTGGCCTGAGCGTCGGCCTCCGCACCCGCCGCCGAGGCTACGGCCTCAGCCGCCCAGGCCCTCGCCGACTCGGCGAGAGCGACGTCGGCTGGCGTCGCGGCTCCCGCATCCCGGCGCGCGATGATGAGCTTCAGGTCCCCCTCCGCGCGCGCGAGATCGGCGTGAGCCGCCTCAGTCATGGCCTGCGCGCCCAGAACGCGGAAGTAGCCGGTGGTCACCTCCAGCAGGAGCTGCTGCACGGCCTGCCGGTACAGGTCGCGTTGCACCGACTCGGAGAACCTAGCCGCCTGGCGCGTGTGCCTGAGCCGGTGGGAGATGTCAATGGGCAAGGTGACCTGGACTGAGAGGCCGGCTTGCACTGGCGGCTTGACGATCACGGGTGCGGCCATGCCCGGGATGTTGATGCGCACCGTCGGGCCTTGAGCCGCCGCGGAGCCGCTCACGCCCACTCGCGGCTTGCCGGCGGACTCCACCTCGCGGGTGGACTGCTCCGCGGCGCCCACCCGATGGCGGCCCGCCTCGAGTCGCGGCGCGTGCTCGAGCGCATAGGCCAGGCAGTCCGCGAGCGACCACGGCTCCACCCGGGCCTCCGCGCCGCTCGCATCGCCGGGCTGCGCCGCTGTCAGGGCTAGGACGATAGCGAACACGCTCAACTGGCTCTCACCCTCTCGCCGCAGTCGGCCGGCCAATCGTCAGGCAGGGCGTCCGCCGCGTCACCGATTCGCCGGCTGAGCCGCAGCAGGTCGCGGCGGTCCCTGGCGCTCAGCCTCGACACCAGAGCGCTGACCCGTCGGAAGTGGCCTGGCAGCACCTTGCTCAGCATCTCCCGGCCGGCCTCGGTGAGGCGCACGCGCACGGTTCGCCGGTCTTCCGTGCAGTGCTCCCGCGTTACTAGCTTGTCGCGCACCAGGCCGTCGACGAGCCCGGTTATCGTCGCGCGCGAGGCCGACACGCGGTCGGCGAGGTCGGACGGAGTCAGCCCGTTGTCGGGGTCGAGGTTGAGGTTCACAAGCACAACGAACCGCGCGGTCGACAGTCCCCGCCGCCCCATCCACGACTCGACGGCCGCGAAGACGCGACTCCCCGCGTACACGAGCCGGAGGAACACATGCAGGTCGTCGGGTTCGAGGTCGGGGTACCTGGCCGCGAGGTCTTGCAGGGCGCCTTCGTCCGGAGTTGTCCGCGGGAGGAGCATTGCGGATCCTTTGTTGACAAATCATATGTGCACAAACTATCGTCTCCCATATTATATGTGGCCTAATGATATTGGTCAAGAGGGTCTCGAAGCCGGGCCGT
>Ga0315280_10011716_pt1 | contig 10728 bp, 10 predicted proteins | sample YL17G06_40_MG_FD_203697 | JGI IMG/M metagenome (GOLD analysis project Ga0315280, IMG submission 203697) | Sediment microbial communities from Yellowstone Lake, YNP, Wyoming, USA - YL17G06_40 | ecosystem: Environmental > Aquatic > Freshwater > Lake > Sediment | place: USA: Wyoming | collected... | reverse complement strand
GGGAAATTCTAAGGTAAAGGGATCAGCTTATAATGGGTGTAGCGAATCTAATTAAAACATTTGGTGATATCGCCGACATTGATCTGAAGCAGAATGAGGGTAAGAATAAAATTTTAGGATTAGAAGAAGCGATCAGACGATACATTAAGCCTGGTATGAGTATTTATATCCGTGAAGGGTCTTACGCTGCTATCCGTGAAATGATCAGACAATTTTGGGGCACTCAACCCGAATTTATTTTAGTGATGATAGGCTGTCGCGATTATGCTCTGGACCTCCTGCATTGTGGGTTGGTTGCCAAAGTCCTGACCTCCCGATGTTCGGAGAGTGCAACTCAAGGGGTCAGTCCTGTCGTAAAAAGAGCATACAAACAGAAGTCAATAAGGATAGAGAATTGGTCTCTTTTCTCCCTAACGCTTAGACTGATGGCCGGTGCGATGGGGATTGGATTTATGCCTACTCGGTCTATTCTTCACAGTACTATGGCTCAAGAGAATAGAGACTCTTTCATTGAAATGGAAAACCCGTTTGATAGCGGTGAAAAACTTGGTATAATCAAATCCCTCAATCCAGATATTGCTTTTGTTCACGGCTGGGCATCGGATCCGAATGGCAACCTCATTTTGGCGCCCGCTATTCTATCGGGAGAAGGAGAATGGGGCGCCTTTGGAAGCAAGCAGGGAATCATCGCAACAGTGGAAAAAATCGTATCTACAGAATTCATCAGAGAACATTCCTTTTTAGTGAATATCCCGGGTTATTTCGTGGAGTCTGTCTCGGTCATACCTTTTGGGGCTCATCCTCTGGGCTTAGCAACGGTTTCCAATCATTTTGAGGAATATGAGGCAGATTATGAATTTATGAAACATCATGGGGAGGCAAGTAAAGAGACCGAGACTCTGGATGCCTGGCTTAAAGAATGGGTGATGGCATGTCCCAATCATGAGGATTATCTAAAAAAACTTGGGTATCAACGCCTTGCCTTTCTTAAAGGAAAAGCGGGTCAATTTAACTGGGAACATAAACTTTTATCGTTATCAGAGGAAATTCTGACAAAGGCTGAATATAATGCTGAAGAGAGGATGATCATTGCCGCATCCCGGATCATCAAGGAAAGAGTGGTTGAAAAGGAGTACCGAGTTATCCTCAGTGGTATAGGGACTGCGGGATTAGCAGCTTGGCTGGCATATTATCAGCTCAAAAAAGCGGAAGTGGATGTGGAGTTAATGTTAGGTTCAAGTTCATTCAGTTGGGCTCCTCGACCTGGTGATCCACAAGTGACCAATTTTTCTAACCTCAGAACTTGTAAGATGATCACGGATATACTCCATACTTATGGAATATTTGCATGGAAACAATGTCTCTCCGTTCTTGGATCTGCGCAGGTAGATCAATACGGTAATTTGAACACGACAAAATTATCAGAAGATTCTTACTTGACAGGCTCAGGAGGTGCGAATGATGCGATGGCCGCCGCCAGAGAGACCATCGTGGTATTAGCCCAATCCAAAAGACGCTTTTTAGACAAATTGCCTTATATGACCTGTTTCGGAAAGAACGTGAGGACTGTAATATCAGATAAAGGGATTTTTGAGAAGATCTATCCTGAGGAAGAGTTGATCCTTACGGGATATTTTGTTGACCCTCATCATTCTGAACAAGAGACCATCATTAGGACGATTATAGAAGATTGTGGCTGGAAATTAAGAGTACATCCCAACCTGAGGAAGCTTGAACCACCAGACATCAAGGAACTGGCGTTGTTGAGGTTATTGTCGTCAAAACCTGACTTCTAACCATGAGAAAGGTGAGAGAGTGGTTAAGTTCTGGAAATGATGACTAAGGTAAAGAAGAGTTTAAGTCAAAAGGAGGGATAAATGTATGCGATTTGAATATGTTGAACCAACTACAATTCAAGAGGCAGTATCTTCACTAATCAAGTATGACGGTAAGGGAAAGGTCATTGCTGGAGGAACGGATTTGCTCGTCCAGATGAGAAAGAAGACGATCAAGCCTGAATATGTCATTGATATCACCTATATCCCCGGCCTGGATTACATTCGTTACGATAAGAAGGAGGGATTGCGGATAGGGGCCTTGACGACAATCAGGTCCCTTGAGCTTTCAGCCGAGCTTCGCCAGAAATATCCAGTGATATCGGATGCAGCGGGTCATCTTGGTTCTGTTGCGGTACGGAATCTGGGAACTCTCGGGGGCAATATATGTAACGCAGCACCCTCGGCAGAGACGGCACCTGCATTGATTGGGCTTTCGGCAAAGGCCAGGATTGTTGGATCAGATGGGGAGAGGATCGTTTTACTTGAGGATTTTTTTACAGGGCCTGGCACGACGGTTCTCAAGAAAGGAGAGCTATTGGTGGAGATCCAGGTGCCAGTTCCGTCATCAACGACGAGGGGAATCTATTTAAAGCATGCGATCAGAGGATCCATTGATTTAGCGATCATTGGTGTAGCGGTCATTGCTGACTTAGAGCCTAAAGAAAAAATTTGTAAAGATATCAGAATAGTATTAGGAGCTGTGGCCCCGACGCCAATGAGGGCGCGGAAGGCGGAAGAGATTTTAAAGGGAAAAAGAATGGAAAAGAGTCTGATCGAGAAGAGTGCAGAGGCGGCATCCGCTGAGTCTAAACCGATCACAGATGTTCGGGCATCGGCTTGGTATAGGAGAGAGATGGTAAAGGTTTTTACCAGGCAGGCATTGAGAGAAGTGATGGGGTAGGGTAGCTAATCCGATTATAGTATTTTGAGTGAGTGGATTGGTGAAGAGAGTGAAGGTGTATCAAACGAGCGATCATAAGATGGAAGTGAATGAAGTAGATTTCGAAGAGGCAAAGAGAATGATTGCGGAGGCAAAGGCTAAGAGGGGAGATTTGTTGTGAATAAGAAGAGAGGCGAGTTGATTGAAGAGTTGAAGCCGGATGTTGAGGAGCTTCTCATTATAGAGCTCATCGAGATCGTAGAAGGGGACTGAGGAGTCGCCGAAAAAAAAGGGAGAGGTTATGAGACAGCTCATTAAGCTAAAGGTAAACGGTGAACTTTATGATGTTGTAGTGGAACATCAGGAGAGCCTTGTAGATGTTCTAAGAAATAAGATTGGACTGGTCGGGGTCAAGATCGGTTGTAAGGTGGGCCAGTGTGGGACATGCACCGTTCTGATTGATGGGAAGGCTTTTCGTTCATGTTTATTACTTGCCATGAAAGCAAGGGATAAGGACATTACTACGATTGAGGGATTAGCGGATGGAGAAGATCTGCATCCCCTTCAAAGGGCTTTCGTAGAGAAAGGTGCTGTGCAATGTGGATTCTGCACCCCAGGGATGATATTGTCGGCAAAGAGCTTGCTGGATGAGCATACTAACCCGACAGAAGATGAGATTAAGGCGGCTATTGCAGGCAATTTGTGCCGTTGTACCGGATACACGAAAATCATCGAAGCCATTCAAGCCGTAGCGCGAAACAAGAAAGAGTAAGGGAGGGTGAAAGATGGAGGACTATTCCGTAATCGGTAAGCCCATTCCTCAAATACATTCGAAAGCTGCAGTAACTGGCAAGATCAATTATGTCCAAGATGTCGCCTTGCCCCAAATGTTATATGGCAAGATTTTAAGAAGTCCCCATGCTCATGCTAAGATCTTAAACATCGATATTTCTGGGGCCAGGGGATTACTTGGTGTCAAAGCAATTATTACAGCCAAAGACATCCCGATGGTAAAGTATGGCCCCAAGGAGTACCACGATGAGGTTGCATTGGCGATCGACAAGGTGCGCTTTGTCGGAGATGAAGTCGCAGCCGTCGCTGCCATCGACGAGGACACTGCTGAAGAGGCATTGGAGCTGATCGATGTGACTTATGAAGAGTTGCCAGCAGTCGTTGACCCAGAGGAGGCAATGAAACCAGAAAGTCCCAGGGTTCACGACTTCATCGAGAACAATGTCGTTTACACAGTGACTCACGTTTTTGGTGATGTGGAGAAGGGTTTTAAAGAGTCTCACTACATACGGGAGGACAGATTTGAGACACCCATGATCAGTCCTGCCTTTTTAGGAACGAGAGCAACGGTCGGTGATTTTAATCCTGCCACTGGACATCTGACGCTCTATACCGATTGCACACAAGCCTTTGTTGGGCTTGAGATCACAGCCAACATCTTAGGAATACCCGTGAACCAATTGAGGGTACTCAGACTCTATTCAGGTGGAGGTTTTGGAGGCAAAAGCCAACTGTATGCAAAAGTTTCTCTTTGTGCTGGCCTTCTTTCAATGCGCGCTGGGAGACCGGTCAAAATCGTGCTATCGAGAGAAGAGGAGTTCGCCACCAGTCGCGGGAGAGACCACCTGATCACCTATTTCAAGAGCGGAGTGAAGAAAGATGGCACGTTAGTGGCGATGCAATGCAAACACATTGCTAACACAGGGGCATATGTTGATATTGGGCCAGCGACGACCAGACAAAATGTTGGAATTTTTGATCTATTATTGCGCTGCCCTAATGTTAGATTTGATGGACAGGTCGTCTATACCAATACCATGCCCAGTGGCACGGTGAGGGGTTTAACAAATCCTCCTCTCGGTTTTGGTCAACATAGTCATATGGATATGATCGCAAGGGATCTGGGTATGGATGTCGTTGATTTTTACTTAAAAAATGCTCGACAAAAAGGGGATATCACCCCATCCAAATATAAGGTAGATAGTTGTGGTCTTTCTGAGTGTATCCAAGAAGTTGTGAAGGCAAGCGGCTGGAAAGAGAAACGGGGCAAACTTCCCAAGAACCGAGGGATCGGTTTTGCTGTCAGTGGTCACACATGTGGCTATCGGTTAGGGGGAGGAAGGCCTGATATCTCCAGTACATTGGTGATGGTTGATCTGCTTGGAAAGGTTAGAGTTCTTTCAGGTCGTGCAGAAGCAGGTATGGGATCATCGACGATGGTTGTTATGTGTGTGGCTGAGGAATTGGGCCTCCCGGTGGAAGAAATTTCAATTAATGAAGTTGTCGATACAAATATTGTCCCCTATGAGTGCGGGAACTATGGTAGCCGAGGAATGGTGCAGCAGGGTAATGCAGCCATCGCTGCCGCCCGGGATCTGAGGCGTCAGTTATTCGAGTTGTTAGCCGAGAAATGGGGAGTAAGGGTTAATGAATTGGAAGCAAAGAATAGCAGGATTTATGTAAAAAAAGACTCGAATAAAGGGATGTCCTTCAAGGAGGCAGTAAGAGCTTACAGAGAGGCTGGGAAAGTGCTGCCCTTAATAGGACGAGGTCATTATGAGCCTCCTACTGAGGAGATGGATGTACTCACAGGAGAGGGAAATCTGTCAATTGCCTATGGTTTTGGAGCTCAGATTATTGAAGTGGAGGTTGACCCCGAGACTGGAAAGGTAAGGGTACTGAGTGCAGTTGCGGCAAATGATTGCGGTAAGGTCGTTAATCCTCTCGTATTGGATGGTCAGTCACAGGGTGGCATTGTGATGGGAATAGGTATGGGATTGTTGGAAGGGATCCAATACGATGAGAGGGGAGATTTGTTGACGGACTCTTTTTTAGACTATCGCATACCGACTGTTTACGAGAGCCCCAAAAACATGAAGCACATTTGGGTAGAGACGATAGATCCTCATTGTCCCTACGGAGCGAAAGGTATTACTGAGACTGTTTCAATGCCACCCGCTCCAGCGATAGCGAATGCGATTTATGATGCAATTGGGGTCAGGATAAATGACCTCCCAATGACTCCAGAAAAGATCTTAGATGCCTTAAAGGCGAAAAAGAAGGTATAAGGGAAAGAAAGAATGATGGAACGTTTCTAGAGGAGAAAGGATAGCACATGACGCAGAAAATAAAAGTATACAGGTCAGGTGATCGGGGGATAGAGATTGAAGAGGTGGACATAGAGAGGGCGAGGAAGATTATTGGAGAGGCAAGGACTCAAGGAAGGTGTATCGTTGACAAGAAGGTTGGAGAGGTCATTGAGGATTTGAAGCCGGGTGTTGAGGAGGTATTGATTGTGGATATTGTGGAGGGCGGTTGATTTTTTTAGAAAGGAAAAAGAAAGGAAGGTGAAAGAGATATGAGTGAACGGATTAAATTGAAGGTGAATGGGATAACAGAAGAGGTGGTCGTCGAACCGTGGTGGAGTTTAGCCTACGTCTTGCGTGAGGTATTGAATCTCACCGGAACAAAGGTAGGTTGCGAGACAGGGAATTGTGGTACCTGTACAGTCTTAGTGGATGGAAAAGCAATAAAAAGCTGTTTATTTCTGGCCATGAAAGCCAGAGGGAAAGAGATCATTACGATCGAAGGTTTGATGGATAAAGAAGGTAAAATACATCCGTTGCAAAAGGCTTTTATCGACCACTTTGCGGTTCAATGCGGTTATTGTACACCAGGGATGATCCTGGCAGCCAAGGCATTGCTTGATGAGAACCCTAACCCGAGCGAGGAGGATGTACGGAAGGGGTTGAGCGGGAACCTCTGTCGGTGTACAGGGTATGTGAAGATTGTGGAAGCGGTTTTAGCGGCTAAATAAAAATATGACATGAAGACGAGGAGTTAACTATGGGAGATTATCAGGTCCTTGGAAAGAGTGTGACGAGAGTGGATGCATTGGAGAAAGTGACTGGCAAGGCCGTCTATTGTACGGATATCAAGTTGCCTGGGATGCTTTATGTGAAGATATTAAGGAGTCCCCATCCTCATGCGAAGATTGTCAGCATAGATACCCGAAAGGCAGCCCAGTTACGAGGGGTGAAATGTATTCTTACCGGTGAGGATGTAACGCAGAAAAGATATGGGTCAGTGGTACGAGACTCAGCGATACTTGCTCGGGGAGTCGTTCGAGCGGTGGGAGAACCCATAGTCGCAGTGGGCGCGGAAACCATCGAAGCAGCTGAGGAGGCTTTGGAGTTGATTGATGTAAAATATGAGCCTCTTCCAGCAATCTTTGACCCAGAGGAGGCAGCAAGTACCAATCCCCCTGTCATCATTCATCCAGATCTTTTCAAATATGAACCTGCATCGTCGTTTTTTAAACTTGGTAAGCGATTGGATGTGGACAGACCCAATGTGGTGATGCACTTTAAGATTCGAAGGGGGGATATCGAGGAGGGGTTTGCGAAATCGGCCTTAGTTTTGGAGAATCGATTCACGACGGCAAGGGTACAGCATTGTCCTATGGAACTTCAGGTTTCAGTGGTTCAGCCAGAGCCTGACGGGACATTGACCCTCTGGATCAGTTTGACCATGATGCATCCGGCAAGGACGGAGTTTAGCAAACTCTTTGATCTGCCGGTGACCAAAGTGAGGGCTGTTCAGCCGTATGTTGGGGGGAGCTTCGGGAGATCGTCGACTCGGAGTGAGCTTCCCATTGCCATGGCCATGGCCTTAAACACAGGCAAGCCTGTAAAGCACGTTTTCAATCGAGAAGAGATGTATTACCGTGCTGGAAACAGGATTCCCTTCACCATTGATATCAAAGATGGAGTCAAAAAGGATGGGACGCTGATGGCTCGTCAGATGAACATCATCTTAGGGGGAGGAGGTTCTGCCGAATTTACAGTGGGTCTGGTGGCCAGGAATTGTGCCTTTGGTGCAGTAGGAACCTATCGAATACCGAACTTCAAGCTCGATTCTTATGGGGTCTATACGAATAATCCCATTGCCACGGGATTTCGGGGATTGGGGACTCCGGAAGTGACCTTTGCGATCGAGTCACACATGGATATGTTGGCTGAGAAACTCGGAATTGACCCGATAGAGATCCGGCGAAAGAACATCCTTCGTGAAGGGGAACCGAATGTAACCGGAGAGATCACTCACAGCATCGGTTCAGAGGGCTGTCTTGACAAAATCGTTCATTGGCTAAAGTTGGAGGAGAAGCCTCAAGCGGAGGGGGTCTGGAAAAAAGGCAAAGGGTTTGCTATCGCGAACAAATACACCTTGGCTCCATCAACAGCCTCAGCGAGGGTGGAAGTGACTCCGGATGAGGGCATTGTGCTCTATTCTGGAGCTGAGGAGGTGGGTCAGGGCTGCGATACCATCATGGCACAGATGGTGGCAGAGGAATTTGGGGTTTCCATTGACAAAGTGAAATCAGCTCCGAATGATACGTCACACACCCCTTTTGACTCAGGGGCATACTCCAGTCGACAGACCTATTGGTCAGGGAATGCGGTGAAGCTGGCCTCTCAAGATGCGAAGCGGCAGATCTTTGAGAAAGTGGGAGAGATCTTCAAGGTGTCGGCAGAGAAATTGGAGATGAAGGATGGTTTTGTTTGTGTGAAAGGATTACCGGACAAGAAAATGGAGCTGACGGACGTCTGTGGAAGCTTTGCTGAGGGGAAGATAGTGGGGAATGCCACTTTTGTTCAGGAGTTTGCTGCGGAGGATCCAGAGACAGGCCAGATCGATCCGAAGCTTGCAGCAGAGGGCAAGCGTCTTAACACTTCTTATGCCCATACGGCGAAGGGGGTGGAGGTAGCGGTCAACACGGAGACTGGAGAAGTAAAGGTGCTTCGGTGTGCGACAGCGGATGATATGGGGTTTCCATTGAATCCGAAAGCCTGTGAGCAGCAGGCGGAAGGTGGGCTCGGCATGGGAATTGGTATCGGAATTTACGAAGAGGTGATAGTCAAAGATGGGGTTATTATGAACCCTAACTTTACCGATTATCGGATGCCGACATTCTATCAAATGCCTAAGAATGAGGATGTCAAAGTGATGTTTTCTCCAGTTCCTCATAAAGATGGTCCTTATGGTGCCAAGGGGTTTTCGGAGGGAGCATTAGCGGGGATGGAACCGGCGATTGCAAACGCGGTTTATCGGGCGGTGGATGTGAGGATAAAGGACCTACCGATCACTGCAGAAAAGGTACTAAAGGCCTTAAAAGAGATAGAAGGGAAAAAATAAATCATAGTGGGTGTTGAGATTGAAAAAAATTACCTTTGAGAAAGTCATACCACCGAAGAGTGCTTTGGCATTTATAGTAAAGAAGGGGCAATATTTACGCATCATCGATATTGAAGGAAAGCAAGTAGGAGACTTCGTCCTATTTAACGGACACGACCACACAGAAAAAATCAGCTCATCTTACACAAGGTCTGCTGTAGGCAAGTGGGAGGAGCCAATCACCTTGCTCGGGTTTCGGGGGATCACAACCGGTAATAAATTAGTTTCGACCACACGTCATCCCATGATGACCATTACTGCAGACACAGAAATACCACCCGGGATCCATGATTTTACTGGAAGGCTATGCAGCTCCTATTCTTATGTAAGGATGGGAGTTAATCCTACGGATGGGTGTTTGGAACTTCTCACCAAGGTTTTAGCGCCTTATGGTATTGTACAAGGAAATATCCCCGACCCGATGAATGTTTTTATGAATATTCCATTTAATCCACAAAGGGGCATGTTCTATATTGATGAGCCGGTCAGCAGACCTTGCGATTATGTGGAATTCAGGGCTGAAATGGATTGTCTGTGCGCTTTATCCGCTTGTCCTGATGTGTTCAATTTATGTAATGGTCGGCCACCCCATCCACCTAAACCACTTAAGATTCAGATTTTAGTGGAATGAATTTGTTGTGAAGGAACCAAATGAATGAAGGAATTAAATTAATAGGCGTTTACAAAACTAGAGGTTTGGGAGGAATTTTTTGACGAAACGGATTTTATCTTTGTTTCCAGTTTTAGTGGCAGTTAAAGCGATTAAAAGGACAGTGATATGGGCTATGGTGCAGTGATTAGCTGTGGCATTGAGTCCAATTACCGATGGGTTTTGCATGCATAATGTAAGAAGGCGGGAGAAGATTCGTTCTGAACTGGTGCGGAGATTGTAGATTTTTTTGAAGGATTCTGATCCATAGTCGATGAAGTCTCTGATATTTTCATCTTCCCTTCGGTAAGTGACACAGCTATTGCCCTTAACGAATTTTGGATGATTCCATGGGCATTGAGGGATTTGGTTGGAGAATTTTTTACGGTGGGTGATGGGGCAGACAAATTTTTTGCGGATTTTTCCTCGGTCCTGGAATTTGCCCCAGTAGATCATATCGAAGCCTGCGATACAGATAGGGTTACCTTTTTTAGAGATTTTGATATCGCTTTTGGATCCCCATCTTGGGTTTCTGGCGATATAGGGTTTAGCCTTTAGCTCTTTGACAACAAAATTGAGGTTAGATTCAGCGTCATAGATAGCATCGCCGATAACTCTTTCTATGGGGAGGGTAAAGTCTTCTTGGATTTGAGAGAACAAGGGGATAAACATCTTTGATTCTGAAACATTTACGGGCTTAGTCACTTCGCCCACGGGGAGTTCAGAAAGGGTATCGGTGATGGCGTGATTTCGGTAACCCCAGAAGAAGTGTTCTTCTTTTTTGAAGGGTTGAAGGAATTGGATGATTACTCCCAATCTACAATCTGGGTCACCTTTTGGGATTTTGTTTTTATCGAATCGATCTTTGACCGAGGTTTTGAGATTATTCTCTTTCACATTGGCGAGGATGGGGCAGGAATCGATGGATAGGAATCGGCCTGTAATTTGACCCAATTGGATAAGCTCTCTGACGAGGGATCTTCTGATAAGTTGGAGGGAGTCATTGGGGGTATCTCTGAGGAAAGAAGAGAGTCTTTCGACTAAAGGGGAAGGATGTTGAGGAGGGTTGAGACCAAATTTAAGAGAGAGGGCTGGGTTATCGACGAGTTCTACGG
>Ga0315280_10011715_pt1 | contig 10729 bp, 11 predicted proteins | sample YL17G06_40_MG_FD_203697 | JGI IMG/M metagenome (GOLD analysis project Ga0315280, IMG submission 203697) | Sediment microbial communities from Yellowstone Lake, YNP, Wyoming, USA - YL17G06_40 | ecosystem: Environmental > Aquatic > Freshwater > Lake > Sediment | place: USA: Wyoming | collected... | reverse complement strand
TGGCGTCTTTATGCTTAACGATTGATACGATTGACTTTGCCATGACCTTTCACCTTGAGTGTAGAGACTGTAGAGATGAGTTTGCGTATTAAGCTCCTCCGGTCATATCCGATAGATTAAAGGATAACTTAAAGAACCAAAAAGGCGAAAGTAAATGTTTATATCGGCGTTAAGCCATAGAATAAAACAAAAAAACTAACGGTGATTGAGATGGAGAATAGAGTCGTTTGGAAGGAGATTGACCCGAGCCTCTTTGAGATTGAGAGTTTCACTCATCCGGGCGAGACATATATTGTAGATTTGCTTGAGAAGAGTTGCAGTTGCCCAAGCTTCAAGTTTAGAGGATTCTGCAAGCATCTGAAAGGGTTACTTGAATCTTCCAAACCGGAGCCTTTCCTTCCAAGCAGAATTTGAGGTGGAAACGATGAATATTAAGACGCAAGTCTTCAGAGAGAAGTTTGTTCAAGAGAACCCTGAAGTCCAAAGGTGGCTTGCCGAGAAGGCGCGTCGATCAAAATACACGCGCAAGGCATACGAACACATAATCTATTATTACTTTGAATGGCTGAAAGCCAGAAAAGGATACGTGAATGCGAAGCAGTTGCTTGATGATTACAGGGTTTTGAAGAAAGAAGGAAGAGAATACGAGCATATCGACATCGCCAAGGAGTATCTATTGAACGGCAAACTGGCAACCAGATCCCGGGTTTATAGAGATCAGAATTGGAGGACCATCAGGAGCTTCTATGAGTTCAATAGATGTCCTCTACCAAGAGAGAAGATCGATCTAACGATAACCGAGGTTGATGAGAAGAAGCTTCGAGAGAAAACAGGCTTAGAACCTATGCGCCTCGAAGATGTCAAGAAGCTCATAGGGCCAGCAAAGATCAAATACAAAACGACAATCCTGATTCTTCTACAGTCAGGGATGAGAGTAGGAGATTTCTGCGATCAATTCAACACAGAGGAAGCGAAGAATGTTCTGAAACAACTGCGAGAAGGTAAATGTCCGATCAAGATCAATCTCATAGCGTCGAGGAAGGAGAATCCGCAATACTTCACTTTCATCGGACGCGATGCTATCGACGCATTGAAGGAGTATCTGAATGTGAGAGGAGAGGTTAAGGAAGGCGAACCGATCTTTCTGACGCAGATGGGCAACCCGATAACAGGTAAACTCATCGATAAAGAGATTCACATCTTGAAGCGTCAAACCGGACTGGTGAATAGGCATTTTACGCCTCACACGCTTAGGGACATCTTTAAGACTGAATGCGCTCATCGCGGAGTCAAGGAAGCGATCTCAGAGTTTTTCATCGGGCACGCTCTCGATAAGCTCGGATACAATCAGCTCGATAAACTCTATCCAAAAGACTTCGAAACTGAATACGCTAAGGTTGAGCCTGCATTGAATATAATCTCATTCAAGGAAGCAATGCCGGAGGATGAACTGAGGAAGAGGCAGATTCTCGACCAAATCAAACTGTTTAAACCTGATAAATACGATGAAGTTGTGAAGATCCTAGGAAGCGTCCCTGATATCGATGAAGCTATTGAGGAGATAAGGGAGAGATTCTTGGCGCCCAAGAAACGGAGAAGAAGAATAGAGCATAATGGAGGCAAGGCTTTCAAGAGCCGAATCATAAGCGAAGAGGAGCTTACCGGCTATCTGGATGAAGGCTGGGATCTGGTCAAAGAGCTTAGCAACGGCAAAATCGTGATCAGAAGGGCTCTAGAAGCTTAGATTTGCTGTTTTACGATAAGAAGGCCTCTGGAAGCTCAAGAATCCCAAGTGTAGTCGCACTACATATCGCAGAGAGGCATAGAAAGAACTTCGCTGGTAGATCAATCTCAGCAGTGCTTTGCCGCATTTCCGCCGTCTGGTGAAGTTGATTTTTCTGGATATGCAATTTCTATCGTAAATTCCCAAGCGTCTTTTACATTATGCTTTTCTAATACCTTTACTAAAGGGTCGGCTTTGATTCCCACTTGGGGCTTTCCGACTTCCATACGATACTCAAAGTCAGGAAAATCAACTCTAAACTTTTCGCCTTTTCGTCTTTTACCCTCGATTACCATTGGGAAATGTATCTTGACTCCAATTCGTTTTGGATCTTCTGGTTCACTTGGAAGAGGATATAATACTGCGCCAATGTGACGGAAGTTTTTTAGCTTTTCTTTTTTGAATACCCTACGCCATGTAATCTTCTCTAAAGGTTCCTTGAGCGAAGTAGGAATTCTCGTATAATCCTTAGTATAATAGATCTCAATAGGGTGTTCTTCTGCTATCCCTCTAAGACGAACACTATCTTTTGAGAATAATCCCATTAATTCATTGGGAACAAGTTCTATCCCGAAACCGGCGTCGAATACGATTCCGCTTGGTCTAGCTAGATCCATCAGTCGGGAAGCAAGATTAAGTATTCTTCCCGAATAGTCTAGTGTTTTACCCTCTGAAGTGAGACGACACGCAACACCTCGTGATAGCCCGATCCCTAACTTTTGAGGAACTTTAAAGTTTATCATACGATCATCAGCACAAAAAGATGGAAAATCTTTAACCGCGTTTAAGCATGTGGTCACTGCATTAGCTGCAGCATACTCCAGAATTTGTTCTTCATAGGGAATTATTATAAGAAGCCCATCCCCGGTGGGTTTGAAAAACTCTGCGCCCTGAAAATAATCATCAATTAGTTTTTTGTAGACTTTTTTAATGAATACCGCCACATCAGCAGATTCAACTTCCCTACAGAACGCAGAGAATCCTCTAATGTCTACATTTACCGCTATTACATGATCTGATTCGCCAGTTGCATTTTCTAGGAGCCGTTTAAATTCTCTATGCATTCCAAAAGCCTCCAAATTGAATCAATCGCGCTGAATCATAATTAATGAATGTTAACGATAAAAGAGATTCTCTTATATTTGTAGAGATGTCAAATGATATTGGGCGACGTGAAGGTAAACATGCCGTTCATAGGCCCATGGGAAATAATCATACTCGCCGGCCCTGTAATTATCCTAATACTTGCAGCAGCTTGGTTTTGGGGTCGTCGGCAACAACAGCAACAGCAGCAACAGGTAGTGATTCCTACATCTGGCCAAAAGATAATGGTCAGATGCTCAACCTGCAAAACCTTGAACGATGAAAACGCAACCTTCTGCTCAAACTGCGGAGTCAAACTGAAGTAGTCGAAAGAACGCCTGAATCGAAAGGAGGTGAGAAAACGCCTAGAAAGCGAGGAGGAGGCATCGGCTTCTCAGTTGGACGCTACAATGTAGGAATAGCGTATTTCAAAAGAAAAAAGAAACGTGGAAGAAAACGAAAGTAATAATGTTTGGCGAAGGCTAAGGTGACGAGATGGCTAGAAAGAGAAGGGTCAGTTTCTTAGCAAGAAAAAAGATCAAGAAGAGAGTTACTTTTGAGGCTAGAGGTAGAAGAATTTCGTTCATAGCAAGAGTGCCTTCTGAGAGACGACAAAGAATAGCATTTCTTACACGAAAGAAGAGGAAGAGACGATGACACTCATCTACATCGATTCTGACGTCATCGTAGCATCAGAACTCAAAGAAGAGCAATACTCCAGTGAATCCAAGAGATTCATGGAGTATGTCTTGAAGAGCAGGATTCCAGATACGACTTTTCTCACTTCTGTCTTTACTTTCTTAGAACTAGCATCAGCAATGATTAGGCGCACTAGAAACAAAGATAGAGCCTACTCCTTGCTTTATCAAATAAGAAATTCGTGGAAAGGCTCAATAAAACCTTATCCACCACTACCGCGAAGTAAATTAACCTCTTTTACAAGACTGGTCGATACGCTCATCGAAACATCTATCAAATTTCGCACCCCGTCTGGGAACACTATTCATGCCCAAACAGCAGTTCAATATGAGATCAACTATTTGATCACGTGGAACAAAGATCATTTCTTAGGGATGCAAAGGGAAATGAAGAACCTTAAGATATTGAATCCGACTGAAGCACTAGCGGAATTCAAGTCAAAAGCGAACGCTCTAAAGAAATATCCTACGAAAAGCGAGCAAATGCCTCCGAAGCGCAGACCCGCAGAGATCGAAAGAAGGATTAAGGGATTAGAAGGACTAGTTGAAATAACTTCTGGTAGAAGACCTACTCTAATAGTTCCGCACGACTCAATCACGGCGACGGAAGCTATTGCACTTATGCTGATGGCCGTCCATCCTACTCCACTATCAGACGAAGACTTGAGCAACCTGCTCAGCTCAAGTTGGAAGACCATGAAGCCTGAAGCAGTTAGAGCTAGAGCCAGCGAGCTCAGGAGGGAGGGTAAACTCATAGCTGAAAAGGGAGAATACAGCCTGTCGGGCGCTGGAGTTCAATGGGTTATGAGTGAGGTTGTAGGTCGCATTAAGTCCGATAAGCCCGACAAACTTGGTAAAACGTCGATTGTGCCCTAGTAAATCTTCAAATAGAAAGACCTCCGAGAATTCCGTCAAGGGATCGTTTTGACTGAAGAGTATCTGGAGAATTCAGGCAGCCAAATTGGCAGAGCAAAACAGTTGCTATCAGGATACGACTATGTTGGAGCGATTGAAGCAGCGCAACATTCGATAGAAATCTCAATCAAGGCATTGTATCTGTTGGTCGGACAAGAACCTCCCAAAGAGCATCATGCAGGCCAAGAGTTTCTGACTAAAGTTGTGGATAGATTGGTTTTTCCCAGTTATTTTGGTTACTTGAAAGATGATCTTTGTAGAGCTATGTGGATCAGCAAGATGTATGAATGGGCACACACTGCTTCCGTCTACGGATTCAAAGGAATTTCGCCCTCAAAACTCATTCATGAAAAAGATGCTAAGACAGCCTTAGAATACGCCGATGAAGTCTATTCGACGTGCAGATTGGTTGTGGATGCAGCAAACCGAAAAGAAATAACACTTCGCGCTTAGATTTGCTCGCGGTAATTTCGCCTTGAAAGATTTTTCTACGGGCGTGAACCAAATTGAAGTAGTTTATTCAGGCGAAAGAACCTCCGAACAGATCGAAAGAAGCTAGAAGGTTGACGGGGAGTGAAATAAAACGGAAATAGATCCAGCTCTCATTTGGCTTGGCTCAATAATTATCACCGCTTTGCTGGGCGCTGCAATCGCGTTCTCCTTCGAGAGCATTCGAGATCGCAGGCTGACCAAAGATGCTGATCGCAAAAAACATCTTGAAAGGATTCGAGAGGAAGTTCTTGAAAAGATGATAGAAAAGCTTGCAAGTTATCGTAGTAGCATATATCGAAACATCGGCGGCTGGGAAATTCCCATAAGCCTAAAGCGTTCTAAACCTACAAGTAGCAAGCTCTTTGAAACGCTTGAATTACATTTCCCCAAGGTCAAAACTGACTGGGATAACTTCGAGCGAAAAATGGAATCTTTCAGTGAAGAATCAACTGCTCTGTATCAACTGATTGAGAATCTCCTCGCAAAGCAGCATAATGTGAGCTTTCAACACTTAGCGAAGTTTTCCGATAGGGATTTGGCTCAACATGTTTGCATCGATTTCTATGGTCGCCTAGTCAATCCTAAGGAGGACAGAGATCCCGCAGACGTGATAACTGTTGAGCCTCACGAAGAAAAGTGGTTGATTGAGCATCCGCATGGTAACTTTTTTGTTGACGGGGATGATCGTGAAAGCCTCGATGCTGCGAAGGTGATTAGATATTCACTCCAATCTTACGCGAATAGCCCAGACTTACGGAAGCCTGCAGTTGAAATCGCTCAAAATTACGCCGTCCTACTTGAGGATAGCAAGAAGTTAGAAAGTCTGATACGGGATGCAATGGCTAGAAGCAAGCTTGAAGGAAAATGCAAATACTGCCCATGACTGAAAACTAGATAAGGACTGGAGTCTAGCCGGAGAACTCAGCAAGAAGCCAGAGAGAATATGGATGCCAGAAAGATACTTCCAAAGGTCTAAATTTTTTTATTTTTTCCCTTAAACGAAGCACGTGGTCGGATGGAGCAGGAAACCGAGCGGTTCGCTAGATGAAAAAGGTAAGTCTACGCCGACGTTCAGGAAGTCTTTTTCATAGTAAATGCAATTTTCGTAAAGGCGCCATGCAGACTCATTCTGTGCTTTAAGGAATCGATCTTTGCCGCTGACTGGAGAATCCCAAGTTCGTCCCAAAAAACGTCGATCATTTCCTTGGGTTTGAGTTCAGGAATGAGAACTGTAGTTATGTTCACTAAGAGGCTGCCCTGCTCTGTTCGCGAGAGGCTCCCATCCAAGATATTCTCTCCCCCTTGAAGTGAATAGACATGTTCTTGAGGTCGTGTTCGCGCCTTTCCTGATCCTTCCAACTCGATCCAGTTGCTAGAGGCGCGAATGCCGTGTTTGATTTGGTTGGCTTTGCCTTTAGCTACAGAAACGAGGTCGCCTTGCTCCAAGTATCCAAGGAACACTTCGACTGATAGCTCTGGACTTTGTGTCCACTTATTGAAATTTTTTCGCGCGCTCTCCAGAGGATTACGATCTTCAAACTTGACTTTGAACCTCTCAGTATCCTCTAGCAGTCCAATTCGAATGTCGAAGTCATAATCGATGATCTTTCTAGACGAGATTTCATCCTGCTCTCCATCCAATTCTACAATGATTCGAAAGCGCGGGGATAGAATCCTTTCGCCAATATCTTCAATAATATTGTCAATGATTTTTCGCCGTCGCATATGAATAGGCTTGTACTCCATCAAAAGAAGCTCATATCGAAATCCCCAAACAGCATGAGTTTGAAATCGCTGATCAGCTACCAGTACTCTGGTGAGTTCGCTGGAGTCAAAGAATTCCAAGACTGGTTTGGATCTGAGTGTCTCTTTAAGATGAATGTATTCTTCCGGTGTGGACACGGACCCAGCTATGTAGAATTCGGCATGTCTTGCTTTGATCATTCTTCTAAAGATGTCAGGTGGTTTTGAAAATTCGAAATCTTCTATTCTTATCATGCAAGACTCCCTACAACAGATTCTTGTCCTGCCATCTGAGAATGTTCTGGATCACGAAATCGTAGCAGAACCATGCATTGCTTTCGGTGTAGTTGAATGGAGCAGTTTCCGCGATATGAACATCGTCAATTTTCGTCATTCCAATAGTAATAATCGGATATGGTGCGATCTTCAGGATTCTGCTGTGAATTGCCGGATCGATCCCGAGTTCGATATCAGTAAGATGATCGAGAATAGGAATAAGAACTTCTGTCAGCGGTTTCTCCATAGCACGTTCAAGTTTTTTCCGTCTATCGAGTGCGCCGAGTGTCGGGTCGAAATAGCCAAGTTGTCTCTTAGCAAGAACTTTGGACCAACCGAAAGATTTCATGGAGGCAATCATGCTAGTCCTTGGATCGCTCGACACATTTTTTTCTGCAAGCTCCATCATTCCCCGCAACTCAGTCTTGCTGATAATTGAACTTAGAAACAATTGATCGAGTCCAAGTCCAGTAGCTGCAAGAAGGACTTCGTTAAGGAATTGAGTTGAGAAGTCAAGAAACTGCTTTAGATCGGTCTCGGAGGGTATAATGCCTTGATGTTGAACATTGTTCCTCGCGTTGTGGACCTTCTCAATCTCTGCCTTCAGCGGCATTGCTTTGTTATACTTGCTGGAGTAGGCAATGTCGACTTGCCTCCAAAGTTCCGGAAATCTTACGTTGGGCCTTATGCCCACATTCAATTCTGTCGCAAGGGTCTTGAGAGTCATTTCGATAGCCATATCCACGTTGTGAATTGAAACTACGCGTCTGGTCAAAGGCCCAGTAGTATTTGCGACAGCATTGATGTACAAGTGCTTTGCAAGAGCGAATCTAAAATGTAAAGCTTGACTAATCATGCCTCAAACCTAGCTACTGATAAATCTAAGAGCGAGCAGAATTTAGGGTTTGTTTGACGCGTTCGAAAAATCCAGTATTTGCCTTGTGGTCGTTATCATTTGCGAGCCATACCTATTTGATGGAAGCCGACACATGAATTGGAATAGAGCTCTAACTCTCAATCATGATTTTCTTCTCGCCTAGGCGCTCAAGTATGTGTTTTACAAGCAATAGCAAATTAAGGGCATCCACATGTGTAGGCATTTTTCCCTCGTGCGCCATCTTGTTTCTTGCATCATAAGAACTGTCAAATTCTTTTTCCGGTATGCCGATGTCTAGAGCTCTTGGCTTAATATGCTTCTCCAAACTTACTAAAGCAAGTCCTCTATCGACCATTCCCCACCCAAGACCCACAAGCGCAACGAAATTGCCCTGTTCAAACAAAGAGAGAAGACCTGGAACGTCGGAGAAAACCTCTGAGAACTCAGAGGCCCAAGGCATGGTCGAGCTTCTTTCCAATACTAGTTCGTATCTATCCTGAAGATCCTTTGAACTCAAACCGTTCCGTAAGAGTAATCGTGATCTCCAAGTATGACCAAGCAAAAGAGCGCTGGATAGGATCAGCGCAAGCTGAAGCCATGGAAAGAAAAGGTATGAAATACTTCCACTTACCTCAACGGTTATTCCAATATCGCCGAAGATCCTGGAAAGCAGTTCAGGATCATGTAGTGCTACGCAGGAAAAGTATGTTGATGACACCGAGACCCAGAATGCGAACAAAACAATCCAAAAAACCGAGGTCATCCGCGTCCTCACATGATAATGAGCAAGAATGGTCAGAGTAAGATATACGAAAGGAAGCCACCACAATAGAGCAGGAAAGACTGAGACAAAGACGCATTCTGCAAGAAACCCTGGAAACAGCATGAATGCCCCTAGATCATAATGAACGAAGGGCTCTTTCTCCCATCGTCGTCTAGACTCGGTTAACAAGCGTTTCGCCTTGGGAGGCATCTTCTTCTTTGACTGAACATCTATCAGAAAAACCGCCAAAACGCACAGAGAGGTCACGCAAATTCCTGTTATTGAAAGCCAATTCGTGAAGGACCCTGTTCTGGAACCTACTGTCCAGAGCGCAGTTCCAAGTAATGCAATTGCCAAGAGTAAGACTTGGACACGTCTTGTCATACTCCGTTTACCGAGGTTTGAGCTGGTAGACAAATCTAGTTACCTTGTAGACAAGTCTTCACATCATTATGATCTTTCTTGCAGGGCGATCATATGAATGAGCACTTGTGTGATCGTTCATATGATTCTTGCTTTTTCTAAGTTCGCTACCAATGTTTCCAGCCTTCGCCTTCGTTCTGGAGCTAAGTGTTGAAAACTTGGGCTTTTCTCGAATGAGGAAATGCTATCCTGCTCAACTTGCGAGATAGCGCCCCGAATATCGGCGCTAGTCAGACCCCATCTCATGAGCCACATTAGATGAGCATTGATCCACTTCAGGGTTATCTTTTCTCTTCTTCCGACGACATAACCCTGAATGTCGCCCTGTGCCGTATTTGTCAACCATTCCTTATTCTCCAACCTCAATTGCTTCCACCCTCGTGCTAGAACATAATACGACAGGGATAGGAAGACTTTATACCTTTTGAGTGAGTAACTCACCCTTAAGGTGCCTAAGCCATGACAGAGATCGCACAGTTGGCTCCGGGCGAATACAAGATACTCGCAGCCTTGGATGGGCTAAGATGTGGCGAATGTAACACGCCATTTCTGTTTGAAAGCGCTCGATGCACATGCGGAGGGGTTAACGTAGTGGAGAACTCGGAGCCTCTATCATTCAAGCAACTAAAAGAGAAGACGGGACTCAGTCATACGCATCTCAGTCGATATTTGAAGCGGCTTCGGGACCTGCTCCTCGTAACGCACGACTACCACGAGAGGAAATACTCAATCCTCCAGAATGGAAAAGGGGAACTGGGCCGTGGAATGGATATGCGAACGATAGCCATATCGAAGATACCGAACTACCTTATATCAAATCCCGAATTCGGACAGTTCTCCCTGTTCTATTACTATCTGGGAGAACTAGGGAACTTCGAGAAGATACTAGAACGTAGAACAAATGAGATAGCAAAGAGACAGCTATCGGATATACTGGGCCTAGCGAAAGGAATGAGTTTGATACCTGAGAATGAACTGAGAAGGAAAGCCATTTCATCTCGAACCATCACCAAGATATGGAGCACTGTGTTCCCAAAGCTGGAAAGAATCCTTCTCATAGAAGGGATTGAAGTAAAGGCGCTAGAGAATCTCGTCAAGAGTAAAAAGGGCAAAGCTTTAGTCGGAGATGTGTTGGAGGGAGGTCTTCCAGATTACTCTTTAGATGTATGAGAACGCTGTTAAATTAGTAGTATTCTTGGGCATAAGAACATCCAAAACACGTTGGTCTACACCCATCTTGTGAACTTCGAGTCTGACGAATTCATTTCAAAGGTTGCAAAAGAGTGGGGGGTTAGATGACAATTCACGTTTTGATTCAACGAAATTCTGCTGGAGGAATCTTATGGCATAGGTCCGAGCAAAGCATTCTTGAGACGCACTTGCTTCGCCCATCGATTAACCTTCTTTAGCGCCGCTAACGCTGTCATTGGAAGGATCAGATAAACCCCGATGGATAGAAAGGCTGCAACCGTGAAGGCTACGGTTGAAGCCAGATCTAGGTTTATCGCCGTCAGGACCGTGAAGATGTCGGCTGTTAAATGCATTACTCCCACCAGAGGGATGAGCATGATTCTGAACGCAGAGCGTAACCAATCGTTTTCAGCTATGAGGCTAGCCAGTGTCGGCGACCAAAAGTAGTAGAAAGTGTTCCAAGCCTCTACGAGCACTCTTCCTAC
>Ga0315280_10011714_pt1 | contig 10729 bp, 10 predicted proteins | sample YL17G06_40_MG_FD_203697 | JGI IMG/M metagenome (GOLD analysis project Ga0315280, IMG submission 203697) | Sediment microbial communities from Yellowstone Lake, YNP, Wyoming, USA - YL17G06_40 | ecosystem: Environmental > Aquatic > Freshwater > Lake > Sediment | place: USA: Wyoming | collected... | reverse complement strand
TTTCCTGCTTTCTCCGTTCCGGAGGGAGAGACGCTGGACAGTTATCTGGCAAAGTTATCACGTGATGGTCTGGCAGAACGTCTGAAGCATCCCAGTTATCGCCAACTCTCTGACTACGACCGTCTCCAAAAGGAGTATACAGAAAGACTGGAAAACGAACTCAAGGTGATAAAGATCTCTGGCTTCTCGAGCTATTTCCTGATCGTTGCGGATTTTGTTAATTATGCAAAAAGAAGGGATATACCGGTTGGTCCGGGTCGCGGCTCAGGTGCCGGGAGCCTCGTTGCCTATGCTCTCAGAATAACCGAAATTGACCCGATACGCTATAATCTCCTCTTCGAGCGGTTCTTAAACCTTGAGCGCGTAAGCATGCCAGATATCGATATTGATTTCTGCATGGACAGGAGAGACGAAGTCATAGACTATGTGAGCGCAACCTACGGCAAAGAAAATGTTGCCCAGATTATTACCTTTGGAAAAATGCAGGCAAAAGGGGTGATCAGGGACGTGGGCAGGGTAATGGATCTCCCCTACAAAGAAGTAGATAAGATTGCAAAGCTTGTTCCCAATACGCTGGGTATAACGCTAGAACAAGCCCTGGAGCAGGAGCCGAAGCTGCATGAAATGTACAAAAACGATGAACAGGTAAAGCAAATGATAGATTTAGCCAGATCGTTAGAAGGTCTACCACGCCACGCTTCAACTCATGCGGCGGGAATCGTTATTTCGGATAAACAGCTCAACGAATATCTTCCCCTCTATCGTGGCCAGAATGGAGAGGTAGTAACCCAGTATGCCATGAAAGAGGTTGGAACTATCGGCTTGATCAAGTTTGACTTCCTGGGGCTCAAGACCCTCACGGTGATAGAAAAGACCCTTCAACAGCTCAAAGAAAGACCGGATCCGGTAATTCTGGATATTAACAACCTCCCCCTGGATGACCCTAAGACCTATCGACTTTTGAGTGCGGCAGAAACCGACGGGGTATTTCAACTGGAAAGTTCAGGCATGAAAGACCTGCTTGTCAGGCTGAAACCAGAAAAAATCGAAGATGTGATTGCACTCCTTGCCCTCTACCGCCCCGGACCTCTGGGAAGTGGCATGATTGAAGATTTTATCAAAAGGAAAAATGGAAAAGTACCTATAAAATATGAAATGCCTGAGCTTGAACCTATCCTGAAGGATACCTATGGCGTCATTCTCTATCAGGAACAGGTGATGAAGATAGCAAATGACATTGCAAAATTTACCCTCGGTGAGGCTGATCTGCTCAGGCGCGCAATGTCTAAGAAAAAACCTGAGGAGATGAGGGAGCTTGAAGAGCGTTTTTTAAAGGGGGCAATGGAAAAGAGGATTAATCCCTCCAAGGCTGAAAAGGTGTTTGACCAGATGCTCCAGTTTGGAGGATACGGGTTTAACAAATCTCACAGTGCTGCTTATGCCCTTATTGCTTTCCAGACCGCCTATCTGAAGGCGCACTATCCGGTTGAATTCATGGCCGCCCTCCTTACCTGTGAGATGGGAGATGAGGATAAGGTTACGAAACATATCGGAGAATGCAGAGAGAAAGGGATTGACATCATCCCGCCTGATATGAATGAAAGCTTCCGGGATTTCACCGTAATCGGTAACAGGATCCGCTTTGGCCTTGCAGGTGTTAAAAATGTAGGCAATGCAGCAATCGAAGCGATCATTCAGGAAAGGGAAGTACAGGGGAAATTTATTTCTCTCTTTGACTTTTGTGAAAGAGTAGATTTGCGTAAGGTGAACAAGCGGGTGATAGAAAGCCTTATCAAGTGTGGTGCTTTTGATTTTAGTGGGGTCTATCGTTCACGGTTGATAACTGTCCTGGAGGATGCCATTGAACGTGCTCAAAATCTCCAGAAAGACAAGGCGAACGGACAAACCAACCTGTTTCAACTTTTTTCTGATCAGAGACATACGGTAGAATTGAAATACCCTGAGATTGATGAGTGGAATGATAATGAACTTCTTGCCTATGAAAAAGAGACGCTTGGTTTTTATATCACAGGGCACCCCCTTGTCCGTTATAAGGAGTTCATTGAAAAACATACCAATACTGATACGATCAGAATCACGTTACAGAGAAATGAGAAGGAAGTCAGAATCGGAGGGATGATACGATCTCTCAAAGAGATTAATACCAAGAAGGGTGACCGGATGGCATTTGCTACGCTGGAAGATATCCAGGGGACTATAGAGGTGATAATCTTTTCAGATCTCTTCAAAGAAGTCTCAACACTGATAAAAAGCGATGAGCCTGTCATCGTTACAGGCTCAGTAAGCAGCGACGAGGACAAGATTAAAGTCATCGCATCAAAGATACGCCCTCTGAGTGAAGTTATGAGCAAGAAGACAAGGAGTGTACACTTCCACCTTTCCTCTGAACAGGCGGTCAAGGAAAAAATAAAAAGATTGAAAGAACTCATCCAAGCATATCCGGGAGAGTGCCCTGCGTATCTTCACGTAACGATGCCTGGAAAGAGTGAAACCGTAATTTCATTGGATACTCACTTTTGCGTTGAACCTTCCTCTCCTTTTACGAGGGAATTAGAAGTGCTTTTTGGTCAACAGGTAATGAGAACAGAATGGGATTGGGAAATAGATGGCAAAGGCCAGTGGTTATCAGAAGAGATTTTATCGAGAACTACGGGAGCATAAGGGTCTTACCTATTTTACCGTGATGTGCAAAGAGACCGATCTGCTCATCGCCGCTGAAAGACATCTTGGAAAAGAAGCAGAGGAAGCCGTACTTAAGTACAGAAATCAAATAGAGGAATATATAGAAATGATGCCTCTTTTTAAGGACAGTCTCATTCCATTATCATCTGACCCTTTTGCCCCGAAGATCGTTAAAGAGATGCTAACAGCGGCAGAAAAGGCAAGGGTAGGCCCTATGGCATCTGTTGCAGGTGCAATCGCTGAGTATGTAGGAAGAGATTTGCTGGCATACTCTGGCGAAATAATTGTTGAAAACGGCGGTGATCTTTTTCTTAAAGTTTTACGGGATATCGTGGTTGAAATATTTTCCGGGGATTCACCTTTAAGCGGAAAACTGGCATTAAAGATCAAATCGGAAAATACTCCGCTTGGGATATGTACCTCTTCAGGTACCGTTGGACATTCGCTCAGTTTCGGGAGTGCAGATGCGGTAACTATTGTATCTGCATCAGCGTCACTCGCGGATGCTGTTGCTACTTCGACGGGCAACATGATAAAAAAAAAGGGGGACATCAGCAGAGGATTACAATATGCACAGTCTATTGAAGGTGTACGTGGTGCTGTCATCATGAAAGAACATAGCCTCGGGGTTTGGGGTGATGTGGAAATAGCAGCAGTTAACAGCCATTATCGAGCGGTATGAAAATAGTGGTCTTAGCAGATACACACATCAGCATAATCTCTCCTGAACTCGAAGGAATTCTCCTCAAATATTTAAGCGGCGTAGATGCAGTATTCCATGCAGGGGATGTGGTGGAAATGAGTGTATTGGATATTTTTGCATCATACAAGCTCTACGTGGTTTCGGGGAATATGGATAGTTTAGAAATAAGGGAGAAGAATCCAAGGAAGAGAGTTATTACAGTGGGAGGCTTTAAGATCGGGATGATTCATGGATGGGGATCTCCCACAGGCATCGAAGAAAGAATTCAAGGAGAGTTTGAAAACGTGGACTGCATTGTGTACGGTCACACGCACAATCCATCTAACCGGTTGATGGGCAGGACACTCTTTTTTAACCCCGGTTCCCCGACCGATAAAAGATTCGCCAAAGCGAACTCGTTAGGAATTTTGGAGATAAATGATGCAATCTCAGGGAAGATCATTTATCTGTAGAAACGGAGTGGAAAGATAATGAAAAGAGTCTGGGCTCCATGGAGGATGAAATATATTCTTGCTAAAACACAAAAAGGCTGTATTTTTTGCCAAAGAGTTAAGAAGGGGAAAGAAAAGGAATATCTGCTTCTTTATAAAAATAAATATTCACATGTGATAATGAACAGGTTCCCGTATACATGCGGGCATCTTTTGGTTGCCCCGAACAGACATACGGCCGATCTCGATGATCTTGCCACACGCGAACTCAACGATCTCTTTTTAACCCTCCGGAAGTCTGTTGCATTGCTGAACAAGGCAATGAAACCTCATGGATATAATATAGGTATGAACTTGGGGAGGATTGCGGGCGCAGGGATAGAGGACCATCTGCACCTGCACATTGTACCCCGCTGGAAGGGTGATACCAACTTCATGCCCATTGTAGCTGATTCAATGGTAATTTCCGAGTCGTTAGATGATACCTACGATCGCCTGGTTTCGTTTTTTAAAAATCTAAAAGAAATGCGGAGATGTAAATAATTGAAGCCACATTATCGATTTATTAATTCCGCTTTCATTGTCGTCTTTTTCTCTTTCCTTTGTATCTCTGCAGTTTACCCTGAATCATTCTCCAAGGAAGTGACCTTGATAAAGGGAATTCGCAACTGGTCAAATCCAGATTATACCCGGATTGTAATTGATGCCGATGGAAATTTTACGTATGAATCCCATCTTTTGGATCAAGATAAGAAATCGGGATATCCCGTTCGCCTCTACCTTGATATCACGAATGCCCACATGCTTCCAGAATTGAGCCAGCCTGTATCCATAAAAGATGGTTTGCTTCGGGCTGTCCGTTGCGGGGTAAGAGCTAAGGATAGCGTCAGGATTGTTTTAGATCTGGAGATGCGGAGCGAGTACAAAATATTCTCCCTTGAGAATCCTTCCCGCTTGGTAATCGATATATTCGGAAACAAGCCGATAGAGAAGCCGGAGAAAGCAGCCGAGGAAGCAATGAAAAAGCCTGAAGGTGAAAAAGAACCTCCTTTTAAGACACCGATAGTCACAACTCCATTAACCATAGTAATAGATGCCGGTCACGGGGGTAAAGACCCAGGAGCTATCGGGTGGAAAAAGCTTCAGGAAAAGGATGTTGTTTTACGGGTAGCTAAAAAACTTGAGGAAAGACTCCGGGCGAGCAACAAGTACCGCATCGTGATGACGAGGAGTACGGATGTTTTTATCCCCTTAGAGGAAAGGACGGCAATTGCCAATGCCAGGAAAGCTGATCTCTTTGTATCCATTCATGCAAATGCGAGTTTTAACCGGGAACGGAGCGGAATTGAGACGTATTTTCTCAACTATGCTTCTGATGAAGACGCTCTGAATGTGGCAGCTCGAGAGAATGCCGCTACTAAAAAGAATCTCACCGATCTCCAAATAATCCTGAATGACTTGTTGCTGAATTCCAAAATTACTGAATCAAGCTTGCTTGCTGGATACATTCAGGATTCACTTTTTAGGATGTTGAGCAAGCAGTATTCTCATGTAAACAATCTTGGTGTTAAGCGTGGCCCATTTTACGTATTGATTGGCGCGAAAATGCCATCAATCCTCATAGAGATTTCCTTCATCACTCATAAAACTGAAGGAGAAAGATTGCGTGATGATGATTATCTTGACCTTATCGCTTCTTCAATTTATGATGGCCTTATGAGGTATCAGAATGGCTCTAAGTCCAGGGCACAAATGTATTAACATTGTTTTAACTTGTGATTATTGCCAATATTTATTATTTTATGTCACCATGTAGCCATAAATAGTTATATAGCAAATTTCATACGGGTGCTACATGAGTAAACTAAAAATTATAAAAAGTGACGAAAATGGTTAAGCTGAGTGATTTAATTAAGCAAGAAAAGGAAGCGAGTCCTAAGGAAGAAAGAAGCACTCCTATGCCACCTCCTAAAGAGTATAAAGCAGATGCAGAAACGGACCGTATCTACAATGAAATATTGCAATATGTAGAAAGGGTCATGGAAAGTATAAAGGGTAATGGACGATTTGATCCCAACGAAGGGATGCGGCTGATAAAAAAGATAGTCCAGTCTCCCCAAGTTCTGGAAGGACTTTATCAAAAGGCTCTCCAGATCAGAGACCTGGAAGACGTTTTTCTCCATCATTCTGTTAATACAGCGATATTTTCTATGAAGATGGGGATTGCTCTCAATTACGATCAAGAGCAACTGGTAAAGCTTGGGACCGCTGCACTCCTTCATGAAATTGGGATAAGCGAGATACCGGGGGAAATAATGTATAAGAACAGTGCGCTTACTGAAGAAGAATTCCAGATATTAAAAAGACACCCCGGATATGGGTACGAAATTATACTTGAACAGGGAAAAGAGTTTGAATGGTTAGCAGAGATCGTTTATCAAGAACACGAAAGGGAAAGAGGGCAGGGTTATCCTCGTGGACTTAAGGGGGAAGAAATCAATGAGCACGCCAAGATTATAGGTATCGTTGACATATATGAAGCCCTTATTAACCCGCGACCACAAAGAAAGCGGTTCCTCCCCTATGCAGCAGTCAAAATGATAATTGGAACTCAGAAGAGATATTTTTCTTCTGAAATTATCAAAGCCCTTCTTTCACGGCTCTCAATTTTTCCCCTCAATTGCTGGGTCAAACTGAATAACAATATGATAGGGAAGGTTATAGAGACTAACGAAAACCAGCCTCTCCGTCCGAAACTGGAGGTCTGGTATGATATCAAGGGAAATAAGATGAATGAGGGCAAAGTGGTGAATCTTGCTGACTCCCCGCTACTCTATGTATCTGATCCGCTCTACGAAGAAGAGCTCCCTGCCTAACCGTTTTACCAGTAAGCATTTCTATTACGCTTCAAATTATTTCAGCTATCACATGCAGCTATTAATTCTTTTGAAAAATACTTTTCAAAATGGTAGTATACATTAATGTTGTGACTCTAAGAAAGGGGGTGTGGAAATGAAAAGATATTTGATTCGTCCAGTAGCCCATTGTAAAGAGGGCTGTAGTATCAAGTCCTGAGCAAGACGTTAAACTGCTCATTATTTCCCTACAAACTCCTTCCCAAAACTTCCCACATGATGAAATGCCAGTTAATAAAATGATAAAGCCTGAATACAGCCAGCCCATAGGAATTATTGCAGCAGTTGAAGGCGAGATCAAAGAGCTTAAAAAAAACGTATTCATAATTGAGGAAGGTAATATTGGAAAAGGGACCTACCTGAGAGGGAAACTCAAGGGAAAAGAGCTGGTGATTGCCAGGTCAGGAGCAGGAATATCAAAGGCTAAGTTCTTGGCAACGGAGATGGTTGATAAATTTTCCCCCAGGATTATTATATCTACAGGCTCATGCGGGGCATTGCAGGAACAAATCAATAGAGAAGATGTAATTATTGGAGATGAAATTCTTTTCAAACGGGGCGGCATTGCTGAAGGAGAGATAAATTATATAGAGACCTTTTTACCCGATAGGGCAGTTAATAAAAAAGTGTATGATTATTTAAAGGGGTCATCTCATTCCTCTGTCCATCTGGGAAGGATTATTTCGATTGGTAAATTCATTTATCAAAAGAAAACAAAAGAAGAACTCTATAATAGATATAAAGCCATAGCTGTCGAGATGGAGAGCGGAGGAATTGCTCAGGTGGCAAAAGAGAAGGGCGTACCGTTCATTGCTGTAAAGGTGGTTTCTGACGACCTCAGAGGAAAGCTGGTCGATTATAACAAGGTTGCTGACTACAATGGGAATCTGGTATTAAATAAAATAATCCCATATTTTTTATTAAAGCCATGGGAGGCCTTATGGGCCGTCAAGTTCTATTTTGCTTTACAACGCGTTTACAACAAGTTATATGAACTTCAAGAGAATATGGTTGAGGTAATATAAAGCAAACATAATATCAGTAATCAGCTTTCAGGTTTAAATTATTTAAGTGCGAGCTGACAACTGAGCACTGATTGCTTGCTTATTTTGCCTTTCTTTCGTACTTAAAAATACAGACACATGCTCCATCAGCCTGGCGGGCGAGAATTTCACCTGATGTCCCAGGGAAAGCTTTTTTTGTCGCTTCAACATCCATCTCACAAATGATATGACAGGGTTTCTCAAAGCCGTATTCTTTAGAAACAGTTAATACTGGACACACTCGTTGGATTTCAAGGACTCCATCCATACCCCTGTTGGAAATGTCAACAATCTGCATTTCCATGCCAAATTGTTTGTACATTTCAACACCCTTACTGAAACCTTCTGCCAGAGAGGCATTATCGATAAATTTCCCCAGATTCTGCTTCTGCCTTTCTGGATATCCTTTAAATAATTCCTCCCAGGCTTTTGCTTCTCCCTTTTCATCCATGATCTTTTTATACATTTCAAATTTTTTCCTGAACATCGCTACGGCCTGACTTTGATCCATGTTCTGCTCCTTTCATACTCGACTACTTTTCAACAATGGTTTCCATAATCTTTATACCAAAATGCCTGCCAGCGTCCTCAAGGTATACGAGCACTTCGCTTCCTTTTTTCAATTCTACAACTGAAAGAGGTGTCCCATCCGGTTTGGTAAGGCGTATAGTCTCAGCATTCTGAAGTATTGTTGATATAATCTTTCCTCCTGTCTCAGCCTCGATCAGCATGAGGGGACGCCTTTCAACCTTGATCCTTCCAACGACTGCCCTCATGGATGTTCCCTGGTAATTGATAATACTTATTTCATCGCCGGCTTTGAGTTCGGACAGGTACCGGGTTTTTCCGCCGGGGACACTGACGTAGGCATGGACAGGCCCGGCATTTACACGGAACGGTCGTGGCTCAACGTAAGGGTTTTTCGGAGACTCCGAGTGAACCAGGAACATGCCACTGCTGCTGTTACCGATAAGCATCCCTTCACCGATTCCCATATTCGTACAGGTATCAACGCAGACCCGGTCTCCCATGCCGAGTGGCTCTATACGTATTATCTTTGCCTTGATTAGGTTAAAGGGTACATCGCTTGATTTCAAAGCAGCAATAGTTGTCTTTATCTCCTGAATGTCCTGGGAGTTCAACAGGATACCATCGACACCTCTTTCCAGAACCTTGGTTACCGTCTGTGCTTCTTTGTTATCCTTCACTTCAGCTATCAAACCTGAAGTCTGGGCCAGGAGATTTTCAAGGGGGATTATTGTCCAGTCTTTACTCTTTACAATTACCAGCTTGGATTTAGAAAGTTTGATAATTTCTGCTTCGTCTTCTTTGCCCTTAATCTCCCATTCAACCACATCGTCGCCCAGTTTAAAGTCTCCGTCCTCTGCGATGGTCTTGATTATGCCGAGTTTTTTTACTTTTTCACTATACCCTTTTGGGACCAGTACTCCATCTGCGCCGGACTCCAAGGCAGTAGTTATCAATTCCTTCCTGAAGGGAACAACCTTTATCCAGACAGTTTTCATATTACCTCGACAAAACCTTTAATGCATCTTCAACTGACGCACCTTCATGGACGATCTTGCAGATAGCCTTCACAATCAGTGATGGTTTTTTGTGCTGGAATGCATTTCTGCCGATTGAAACGCCGCTGCCACCAGCTTCCATAGCACCTTGCACCATCACGAGCACATCTCGGTCAGTTTCCATCTGGGGACCGCCGGCAATCACCACCGGGACAAAACAGCCAGCTACAACCTCACCAAAGCTCTCTACAGAACCAGTATAGGGAACTTTGACGATATCTGCACCGAGTTCTGCCCCGACGCGGGCTGCGTGTTTAACGACTTTAGAATCATATTCGTTCTTGATTTTCTGGCCTCGTGTGTACACCATTGCCAGCAGGGGCATGCCCCATTCCTTAGCGGCCTTTGATACCCTGCCAAAATCTTTCAACATTTCATTTTCGTCATCTGCCCCGATATTCACATGGATAGAGACGGCATCTGCCCCCAGTCTTAACGCCTCTTCAACAGTGCAGACAAGGACCTTGGTATTTGGATCTGGGGAGAGGCTTGTGCTTGCAGAGAGATGGATAATCAAACCAACATCTCTGCCCCTTTTCCGGTGGCCGCTCTCGACCAATCCTTTATGGATTACGATGGCGTTAGCCCCACCATCAGACACCTCGGCAACAGTCTTTTTCATATCAATGAGACCTGTGATAGGACCACTGCTTATACCGTGATCCATGGGGATAATGACCGTCTTTCCTGAATTCCGATCCATGATCCGTTCTAATCTTATTTGTTTACCGATCATCGTTCATCTCCTGTTTAATTGACAATAACCATCTCTATTTAGCAAAACTGGCGGATAAGTCAAGAGTTAAGCATAATATTTCTGAATATATTACTGCATTACAGCCCTTACATGCTTTATCAATTGACACTAATATGCCCTTTCCAGTATACTTCGTTCATATTGAGAATAAGCTCAAACAATGAATCTGGCATTTACATATATGAACAGTATTTGATGTCCAATCCTGTCTGAAAACGTGACATTCATCCTTTTTATAATATTTTTAGCCCTTGCTTTTGATTTCATCAACGGCTTCCATGACGCAGCAAATTCTATTGCTACCGTCGTCGGCACGAGGGTATTAACTCCCAGGGTAGCGGTTGTCTGGGCTGCCTTTTTCAATTTCGTAGCAGCATTCAGTCTGGAAACACGGGTCGCAAACACTATTGGCAAGGGAATCGTGAATCCCAGCGTGGTTGATCCTACACTTATCTTTGCGGCTCTGATTGGCGCCATTGTATGGAACCTGCTTACTTGGTGGTGGGGGCTTCCTTCGTCGTCATCTCATGCCATTATCGGAGGGTTTGCAGGAGCCGCCATTGCAAAGGCAGGATTTTCAAGCTTAGTTTT
>Ga0315280_10011713_pt1 | contig 10729 bp, 5 predicted proteins | sample YL17G06_40_MG_FD_203697 | JGI IMG/M metagenome (GOLD analysis project Ga0315280, IMG submission 203697) | Sediment microbial communities from Yellowstone Lake, YNP, Wyoming, USA - YL17G06_40 | ecosystem: Environmental > Aquatic > Freshwater > Lake > Sediment | place: USA: Wyoming | collected... | reverse complement strand
TTCACCCGCGACGATCTTTCCCGGTTGCTGGCCAAGATGGCCGGAGAATCCCAGTCGAACTGTCGGGCGGTCGCCGCCTAACGGGCAGAAAAATACGTAACCGAATTTATGAAGTGACGTACTTAGTGTGCCTTCGTGTTCTTCGCGCCTGTGTGGTTCAACTTCAGGTAAAAGTCACGGGCCAGGCGCAGTTGCGATTGAATGGCGACCGCGCTCTGGCGCAATGCGGCGGCCGATTCCCTGCCCGCCGGGCCGCCCGGGTCCATTCCGCGCCCGCCGTCGCGCAGCCATCGTTCAACTGCATCGAGCGATTGCATCCGTCGCTCGACCAATGCGGACAGGTTTTCGGAATCGATCGCCGGCCGGCCATCGACCTCGACATAGACCGGCGTGGCGATGGCCCCGGAGAAGTACCCGGGCTGGTCCATCAACTGCCCTTCATTGGTCTGGCAGCGCACCGTAATCCAGAAGCTGCGGCGCGCCTCCAGGGTCATGCCGGCCTCCAGCCGCTTCTGTCCCTGGGTTGCCGTAACGGTCTTAAGCGGTCTGCCGAAAGAGATCAGCTCCAGCACCAGCGGCCTGGTGCCGGGCGGGTCGCCCCAGGCTTCGGCATGCACGCTGATCGTCTCGCCCTTCTTCACCCGCAACACGCTGCCCGGAGGTTGTCCGTTGACCGTCAGATCGAGCATGGGTCCGGTGGTAACAAAGGTGCGGCCACGTCGCACCGCTTCCACCCAGCGGTCCGGAGAAAACCTGCCCTGGCCCACCTGGGCGTAGACGCGCGGCGCTCCGATGGTTCCGCCCCAGGGCACGTCGCTGCCAGCCATAGCGGTGAGCCGGAGGCCGAGATTCAGAAACTCATACCAGACGCTCACGCCGATATAGCCCATCTGCGCGATCTCGACGAAATCGACCAGACCGGCCGGGGCCAGCAGCGACAGGCCGCGCTCGGCGTTGAACGACCAGCGCCGCCGCCCGACGTGAGCGAACCCCGATAACCCGCCGGCTTTGCGAGCGCGCTGGAAAACGCCCGAGTAGTCGTAGTACCGCGCCGCGTCGCGAACCAGGGCCGGCAGGTTGAGGTGCAGCGTGTGACCGAGGTATTGGGTTCGCGGGTCCTCCTGCCCCGGAAGGAGCACGGTGTCTCCGCGGGCCGCCACGCCGACGCGTCCGAACGCATGCTGAGAATAGTAGGTTTCCTCGGCATCGCCCATGGCCAGGACATTCACCAGGTGGAGGTCTTCGGCCGCGGCCCAATCCAGCGGGATGCGGCTGCCAGCGGCCGACGCGCGCTGGGCGTGCACGTGGCCGTCACCCGAATACCAGCCGCGGGAGGCCATGTCCACCCAGCGGGACAGGCGCACGGTCTCCTGCCGCGCCGCGCCTTCCATCTCGATGGTCCGCTCCACCGGCAGATATTCCATGCCCCTTTCAACGGTGAGGCGATAGCGCCCCGCGGGCAGCTCGATTTCAAAACGGCCGGAAACAAAGAAGCAGGCGGTCATGCCCGGGTGCGCCTGCCGGAAATAGGACGAGCCGAAATGCGAATCGCGGGAACGCACGCGCGGCGAGGTCCAGTCGGCGTAGTGGATCAGCGCGCCGGGCTCGTAGAGGTATCCAAGAGCCTTGAGATCAATGGCGTTGTCCGGAATCAGCAGGTGCTGCTCGCTGTCATAGAGCCGGACGGCGGCGGGTATCGGCTTTCCAGTTGCTGCATCGACGATCGCGACGGAGAGCTTCGCGCCGGAGCAGAGACTGGGACACAGATAAACACAGATCAACACAGATAAGACAATGGTTACTTTCGACCTGTGTTCATCTGCGTTCATCTGCGTCCCATTGCTGTGTCCTTGATCTGCACCCGGAGCGGATGCTGGACGGCCCGGTAGAGCCGCGAAGCGGTCTCACCCGCCGTGGCCGGATCAGCCCGAAAACAGTACAGCCAATATCGCGTCGAGTAGCGCGTCCCGCTCGGAATGGAAACCAGCGGGCCTTCCTTGCCGCGGTTGATCAGTGTTCTGTAAAAGTAGTGCGGGGGGTCGCCGCCGAAGTGCGCTTCGGCGTTGAGCAGCAAGCCGGGCTGGCCGGCAGCATCGGAGACCGAGAATCGCTCGACGAGCGACGCCATGCCGAACTTGTCGCGCTCATTCACGAAGCCCATCCAGCGGGAATCCGCGGGCAGACTCTTTTCCTTCCCACGGGCCTCGACGAAAACGCGGCCGGCTGCATCTTCCCAACAGATGTGTGTGAAGGGCGTCTCCGGATCTTGGGCGAAGCTGAACTCGTTCATCCGCAGCAGGCTCACCCGAGCTTCCTGCCGGGCCTCGATCGACTCGGTTACGGCGATGGCCGGCGTCGCCGCAAAGAACTCGTAGACTACCCTGACTTGCAGGCCCGGCACGGCGGGCATCTGGCCTTCGCGCTCGACGGAGACGGCGAGCGGGCCGCGGCGGCACGACCACTTCGCGGGCGGATCCCAGCGGTTCACTCCGTTCCAGCCCCCGCCCACCGCGGCGTTGGGGGACAGGTGCAGGGTGGAGGTGGGGCGCGCCCGCGTCAGCAGCACCGGCGGCTCCTTGAGCAGGATGGTGTTGATCTGGCCGCTGCGGCCGGTGCCCGGATTCTTGTCGAGATTGATGGTCATGTGGCGCGTTTCGACCTTCCAGGCCAGGTCTTCGCCGCTGACGCGAATCAGTTCGCGCGGGCGGTCTGCGCCATCGTTTCCGCCGTAATAAAGGCGGTAGTCAGCCCTGGAGTTCGCAGCCTGCGTCGAAAAGAACAGAATTTCCGCGGTCCGGGAATCAGCCGTGACTGCGGCCTGCAGGGGTTCGTCCCGCTGGGTGGATTGGTTCAACAGCCGCGCCGAGCCGAGGCCGGAGGCGCGCGAGTCGAGCGGGAAACGCAGGCGCACGGGTTCGCCGGCCCTGGCCACCCCTTCGCTCTCAATCACCGTGAAGTCGAGAAAAAACGGGAAGGATGCCGGCCGGCTCCCCGACAGAGGCGCGAGGACAAGCGCCAGGAGCGCCGCTGAGAAACATCTTGGCAGCGATTTCATGGGCACCCACAACGGGCGGGCCGGAATCATACCACAGCCGCGCCGAGCCGCGACCGTAAAGGAGCGTCCCCGACTCGCCATCGTTACGCGCAGGCTCGCTCAGCAGTGGGAACGGCGGCCGCCGCAGGAGGCATATTCTATCATTCGCGCCATGATCTGCACGAGCTGGCGTCGCATTTCCGCCTACTTAATAGCGAAATTGTAACTTTCTTCTTGACAGCCGCTTCCCCCCGCACATAGGATTCGAGCGCGGTCCGATGAAACACGTTTCGTCGCAGAAGGCCCGTGACAGCGCCGTGGTGGTGGACGTGGTCCGCCGTTTCGGCCCGCTGTCCCGCGTCGATATTCACCACCTGACCAACCTCCGCCCCGGCACCATTTCTCAACTGGTGCGCGAGCTGTTGAAGGCAGGGTGGTTGCTGGAAGCCGGCCCCTCGGACAACCCCATGGGCCGCAAGCAGATTCGTCTTCGGTTCAACGAAGATTGCGGCTCGATTTTGGGGATTGAATTCGACGCGGAAATGGTGGCGGCGGCGGTCATGGACCTGCATCCGCGGATCCGGACGCTGGTCAAGGAGGACACGCGGCTGGACGGCGGCATCGACGGCCTGGTCAGGCAACTGATCGCCTGCACCCGCAAAGTGATCAGGCAATCCCGCGTGGGGACCGATTCGCTGCGGGGCATCGTGCTGGCCGACCCCGGGTTGGTGGACAGCCGCCAGGGGGTCTCGGTCATTTCCTCGACCATTGACTTCTGGCGGGCGGTCCCCCTCAAGAAGATCTTTGAGAAGGAATTCGGTGTGCCCTTCGTTCTGGAGAGCAACACGCGGGCGCGCACCGTGGCGGAGCGGACGCTGGGCGCCGGCGAGATGGCCGACGACATGATCTACCTCGATTACGGCACCGGCATCGGCTTGGGCGTCTACGCCGAGGGGAAGCTGTTCCGGGGCCGCAAGGAATGCGCCTGTGAATTCGGGCACACCCGGGTGGTGGAGAACGGCCCGGCCTGCAAATGCGGGAGCTTCGGCTGCCTGGAAGCGGTGGCTGGCGCGCCGGCCATCGGCACCCGCGTCCGCAAGGCGGTGATGGAGGGGGCGCACTCCGGCGTGCTGGAGTCGGTGGGCGGCGACCCGGCCAACATCACCGGGTGGTCGGTCTTCGAGGCCGCCCGGCTCGGGGACCGCATGTGCAGCGCCACCGTGGAAGATGCCGCCAACCACCTGGGCTTGGGCCTGGCCAACCTGGTGAACCTGTTCAACCCGTCGCTGATCGTGCTGGACCAGCGGCTGCAGTCGGCCGGACAGGGCTTTCTGGACCAGGTGATACGGATCGTCCGGCGCCAGGCATTGCAGCGCTCCAGCGAAGACCTGGAATTCCGTTTTTCCAGGTTGGGCAGCGAGGCGGGCGTGCTGGGCGTGGCCATCTTGCTGTTGGAGCGGCTCTTCGAGATTCCCGTGTTGAAGCCCCCGAGGTTCATGATCGAGCCCCCGGCAGGCAAGTATTCGCCGGCCGGCAGGAAAGCAGTCAGCGCCGGTTAGTAGCAATTGCGGATTGCGGATTTCGGATTGCGGATTTCAACCGCGCCTGACATCCGTAACTAGAGGTCGGAGCACGCAATGAAGCATGCCATCAGCACCTGGGCCGCGGTTGCGCTGCTGGTCGCAGTGCTGTGCGCGTGTCCTGCCTTCCCCGCCGATTTTTCCTCCTTCCGCATTGCGGCTGCCGGGCAGCCCAAAGCGGTCATCGTGGTGCCCGAGAATGCCGGCCCCGCCATCGAGTTTGTCGCCAACGAACTCGGAGATTACCTCGGCAAGATCACGGGCGCCCGGTTCGAAACCCGCGGCGACCGGGCCGCGCTGCCCGCCGGCATGAACGCCATCGACGTGGGCCGCACGCGCTTCGCCGCCGATAGCGGCGTTACCGCCGACGGCCTCGAAAAAGAAGGCTTCCGCATCACCACGCGCGGCAGCCACCTGTTTCTGCTGGGGCGGGACGATGACGGAACCCAGTTCGCCGTCTACGAGTTCCTGGAAAGGTATTGCGGCGTGCGCTGGTTCTTTCCCGGCGAATTCGGCCAGGAAGTTCCGCGCAACCCGAATCTCGCCGTGAAGGCCATGGACGAGCGCCAGGCCCCTTATTTCCTCCGCCGCACGATGTACCTGGCGTGGTCCAAGGGCGACGAGCCGGTGGAGGTGGACTACCAGCGCTTCGGGCGGAAGTGGAAGGTGGGCTCCAGCGTCAAGACGGTCGGCGTACACACCTGGGGAAAAATCATTCCCCCGGCCGAGCTCGGCCCGGCGCATCCCGAGTACTTCGCGCTGGTGAACGGCGCGCGCCAGCGCGATTGGAGCAAGTTCGACGGCTCCCACGAATACCAGCTTTGCACCAGCAACCCGGAGGTGGTGCGCCGCTCGATCGACTGGGTGCGCCGCTATTTCACCGAGCACCCGGACGCCGACGTGCTTTCCATCAGCCCCAATGACGGCCTGGGGTTCTGCGAATGCGAGCGCTGCCGCGCCCTGGACAGCGGCGAGACGCTGGAAATGTACGGCAAGAAGCACCCCGAGCTGGCCGACCGCATCATCACTTACGCCAACGCCGTGGCCGAGGGCCTGACGGCCACTCACCCGGACAAGCGGCTGCTGATCTTGGCTTACACGGTTTATCGCCGGCCGCCGCTGCGGGTGCGGCCGCATAAAAACCTGGTGGTCCAGTACGCCGACAACGCCGAATTCCACTATGATGCGGCCCGGAAAGCGGAACGGCTCGGCGGGCTGGAAAGCTGGGCGCGCCTGACGCCGAACCTGATGATTTACGAGTATTACGTCTGGGGCGGGTACGTGCCGGCGCGCGGCCTGACCCCCATGATCGTCGAGTCCATCCAGCGCTTCCAGCGCCTGGGCATCCGTTTGTTCCGCACCCAGTCGCGCGCCGACTACGGCCTGAGCGGCCTCAACTATTATTTGGCCGCTAAATTGTTGTGGAACCCCCAGCTCGACCCCAACCTGGTTTTGGACGATTATTTCCGGACCTGCTTCGGCCGCGCGGCGCAGCCCATGAAGGAGTATTTCCGGCTGCTGGACGAGCGCTGGAAGGCGGCCGTGCTGGAGGTCGGCACCACCGACCTGACGCCTCAAACCGTGCTCTACTTCCTGGTGTCTTACAACCCGGCGGCGCGCGCCCGCCTGCGCGCGCTTCTGGACCAGGCAACCAAGGCGGCCGATACGCCGGGCCACCAGGCCCGAGTCCGGTTCTTCACACAGGCCTACCGCTATTCCGAGCTCACCGTGGAAGGGGCCGAGCAGATGCTGGAACTGGAGCGCGCCGGCGTGGTGACCGTCGACAAGAAGTTCCCCACGCGAGTGACGGCCTTCAAGAAGCCCGGCGAGTTGGCCACGGCAGAGCGCGCCCGGGCCGTGGAATCGCTGCGCCAGGCCGTCGCCAGGTGGGAGGCGCGGGGCAAGTTCATGGACGAGATCAAAGGGCGCTACGTGATCGACGACGCTTACGCCCGCGTTTGTGATACGCATTACGAGTTCAATCCCCTGGAGAAGTTACGGGAAATCGCGAAGCTTTACTAATTGCGGATTTCGGATTGTCCGCCGCGGCGGACGGATTTCAACCAACTCGGGCACGCAATCCGAAATCCGAAATCCGCAATCCGAAATTAAAAGGAGGGATACAAGATGCAGGCAGCATACAGGATCCTTTGGCTGGCCGTGGTCTGCGCGTTGGCCGCCGCCCCGGCCCTGGCCCAGACGACGCTCGCCACCATCACCGGCGTGGTGACGGATCCCAGCGGCGCGGCCATTCCGCGGGCCGCCGTCACGGCCACGCATGTCCAGAGCAATTACCGCTACAGCGCCGACTCGAACGAGGCCGGCATGTACACGCTGGCCCAGTTGCGCGAAGGCGAGTACACGCTGGAGGTGCAGGTCACCGGTTTCAGCCAGTACGTGGCCCGGAACATCCTGCTGGTGGCGCGCGACGTGCGCCGGATCGATGTCCGCCTCGTGGTGGGCGCCGTTGCGACCAAGGTCGAGGTTTCGGGCGGGGCCACGCTGATCGAAACGGAAAGCGCCCGCATCAGCGACACGAAAACCGCCGACATGCTGAAATCGCTGCCGCTGAATACCCGCTCCTTGATCGACTTCCTGGCACTGACCGCCGGGGTGCTGCAAGAGTCCAGCACCGGCGCCCAGCGCCGTTACGCCGGCAGCCGCATCAACCAATCCGACGCCTCCATCGACGGCATCAGTATCAGCGACCTGTACAGCAACAGCAACCAGGTGACCGCGCTGATGGGCTACGTCGAGAGCTTCGAGGAAGTGCGCGTGGACATGGCCAACAACACCGCGGAGTTCGGGACCCTGGGCATGGTGGGCATCGTCTCCAAGGGGGGCAGCAACAAGCTTCACGGCAGCCTGTTCGATTACTACAGCACGCCGTGGTTCCGGTCGCGCAACCCCTTCGCTCCGCAGCGGGCCACCGGCATCCAGCACGCCCCGGGCGGCTCCATCGGCGCCCCCATCCGGCTGCCGGGCGTTTACAACGGCCGTGACAAGAGCTTCTTCTTCTTCTCTTTTGAGACTTCCCGCGGCAACTCGTCGCAGGACCTGCTGACCCCAACCGTCCCGCTGCCCGCCTGGCGTGACGGGGACTTCTCCGGCCAGAGCACGACGGTCAAAGACCCGCTGACCAACGTGGCTTTCCCCGGCAACAAGATCCCCACAGCGCGAATCAACTCCGTCTCCAAGACGCTCCAGGACCGCTACTACCCGCTGCCCAACTACGGCAGCACAACCGTGCTGCAAAGCCAGAATTACCGGGAGCTGAAAATTCGCCCCTACGATCCGAACACCTACTACACCACGCGCATCGACCACCGCTTCTCGGAGAAATCCTCGCTGATGGGCCGCTGGACGTGGAACCGGTCGTGGACGCGCACCTGGGAAGCGCTGCCGACGCTGGGCCAATCCTGGTCGCGCGGCGAGAGGCGCGGCTTGACCGTCTCTTACACCCGCACGCTGCGTCCCAACCTGCTGAACGAATTCCGCAGCGGTTTCGTCTACAGCAACCTGCCCCGGCGTCCCTCCACCAGCGGCAAGCAGATCGTAGAGGAACTGGGACTGAAGGGCCTGGCCCCCGATCTGCCGGACATTCAGGGCATGTTCCGGGTGAGCTTCAGCGGCCTGGCGGTCAACCCCATCACGGTCGGCGAATACCGCGACCCGGGCAACCGCATCCGCAACTTCGAGTGGACTGACCAGGTAAGCTGGTTCCACGGCCGGCATGCGGTGAAGTCCGGCGTCATGATCTACCGCGCCCAGCGGACCGATTTCCAGGCCAACGCCAACTTATTCGGTAACGTCACGTTTACCAACCGCTACACCGGCCAGCCCTATGCCGACTTCCTGCTGGGCATCCCCAGCACCGCCGCCCGTGCCTTCCCGCCCATCCTGAGCGACAACCTGCGCTGGGCATACGACTTCTTCGTCACCGATGAATTCCGGCTCTCGCGGCGGCTGACGCTCAACGCCGGCTTGCGTTACGAGTACCACCCGTTTCTTGGCGAGACCTCGGGCCGCCTGAGCATCTTCGACATGGGGACGGGGAAGATCGTGGTGCCGGACGGCTCGCTGTCCAAGATCAGCCCCCTGTTGCCGCGGGGTTATGTTGACGTCATCGAAGCCAAGCAGGCCGGGCTGAACGGCAAGACATTGCTCCGCAACGACCGCAATAACTTCGCGCCGCGCCTGGGCCTGGCGTACCGGCCCTGGGGCAACGACACGGTGTTCCGTGCCGGCTTCGGCGTCTACTACGATGCCTCGCCGGGAGGGCCGATGACGGGCGGGGGGCCCTACGTGATCAACGAGCCGGCCCAAACCAACCCCGCCACGCCGACATTCATGTTCCCGGTGGTCTATCCCGCGTCGGTAACGGGATTGCCCACCACCATGTCGCTTCCGCCATCGTTCCGTACGGACTTCCGGGTTCCTTTCAGCCTGCAGTACAACGCCACCATCGAGCACGCCCGCTGGAATACGGGCTTCCGGCTGTCCTACATCGGGACGGCCACGCGCCAGGGCCAGTGGTTCTACAACATCAACCAGCCGCTGCCCGACGACCGGCCGTACGTCCAGAAGCCGCGCCGCTTCCCCAACTATGCGAACATCGACTACAACACCAACGGCTCCGGCCACCAGTATCACTCCATGACCATCGAAGCGCACCGCCGGCTGGGCAAGGGGCTTTCCTATCAGGCTTCCTGGGTGTGGGCGCGGGATATCGGCGACCTGGAACGCTCCAAGGCTCCCGAGAACGCTTACGACCGGCAGCGCGAGCGCGGCGTCTGGCAGGACATGCCCACGCATCGCATCGCCGCCAACGCCATCTACGAGTTGCCGTTCGGCAAGGGCAAGGCTTTCCTGAAAAGCGCCAACCGCGGCCTTCAGGCGGCAGTGGGTGGCTGGCAGATCAGCGCCATTTACACCACCCATTCCGGCCAGTTCCTGACGCCTCTGTGGAGCGGCCCCGACCCGGTGGGCATCTCCAACACCACCAGCACCACGCCGGCCAACGTCACCGGTTGGCGCCCCAACATCTTGCGAGACCCCAATCTGCCGGAGGACCAGCGCACTGTGATCCGCTGGTTCGACGTGAGCGCCTTCAGCGCGCCGGTGAGAGGTTCGTTCGGGACGTCGGCCAAGGGTGTCATCAAGGGACCGGGCATGAACCTCTGGCACGGCGGCCTGTCCAAGAACTTCAGCCTGACCGAGAAGACGAAATTGCGTTGGGAGCTGATTGCCTCCAACATTTTCAATCACCCCAACTGGTCGAACCCGGCCCTCAACATTTCCAACCCGGCCCAGGTGGGTGTGATCACGGCCATCGGCGGCGTCTCGGGGCTGGATGAAAGCGCGCAGCGCTCGCTCCGCGCCAGCCTGCGCCTGGAGTGGTAATCTTGTAGCGCTGGCGTCCCGCCGGCCGGCAGGATGCTTGAGGCCCGGGGTGCCACCGCCCGTCCGCAGTCCGCGCACCGGGCCCGCGATCAGGGCGCTGGCCGCCAGTTTTCGGCTGTTTAACTGGCTGTTTTAATGGATATAGGATGGTTGCATCCATTTCTGCTTCCTTTATTTTGTTATGGTTACATCACCGTAGCCATTATTTTAATGGTTAAGTAATGGCTGGAGCCGAAACACTTTGAAATCACCACACGGTTCCCATAATTTCATTCTAGCATAGCGTGTCAAGTTTTTCGGCCCTCTCGCGCCGCAACCCATTCCCAACAAAGGAAATAAAGTTCGGACGTCAATTTCCCGCACTTGGCCTGTTCCTTCAGCAAGACGCTAACGCGCTGTAGGACCGCAACTTGCGGGCACCGCGTTGTTGACCTTGGCAAACAGAACCCTGTTCGGAACCGAGAAGCCGCCGGCGCGGGCTTACATGTTCCGTGCTTTTCCTCGCACCCCTGCCGGGGTGCGTGTGAGTCTTGGGAGACTCGGTTTCCGGGGTGCCGGCCGCAAGAAACGCGGCCTCTACCCCCGGCTAACCCGACTTCCACAAAACCAGGGGTGTGCGTCAAGCGATTCAATGAGTTGCGTTGATTTTCAGTGACTATGTTGACTCCCAGGTCTTGATCGGCCGCACGATGGTTTCCGGGATCCGGAGCGT